>Ga0181538_10002391_pt1 | contig 19569 bp, 18 predicted proteins | sample PEATcosm2014_Bin_40_FD_119773 | JGI IMG/M metagenome (GOLD analysis project Ga0181538, IMG submission 119773) | Peatland microbial communities from MTU Mesocosm Facility, Houghton, MI, USA - PEATcosm2014_Bin23_30_metaG | ecosystem: Environmental > Terrestrial > Soil > Wetlands > Peat | place...
TACGCATGGTGCGCATGAGCCAGTCGTTAGCCTCGTAGGCAAGAGCCTCGTCCCCACGTCCTAATGCCCGTATGATCAATCGGCGCAGTTCCCCCAGTCGGCCCTGAATCTTCGGCGCGTGTGCAAGCGGTGGAAAATACCGCCGCGCGAACCGTCGCGCCATTGGTCGCAGGGGGCCGACATGCTCAAGCAACTGCAAGGTCAGCAGAGACGGCATCCAGGCTACACAGAAAGCCTCCAATCGATGGGCATCGAAATGTGCGAGCGCGGCATGGTGGGCAAATGGACTGCCGCTCGGATGCCCGAACAGAACCGTCACGAGGCCACCGGTCGTGAAACAACTTGATGTGACAGCATGCCGGGGCCGGCGCCAAATATGGTGTGATACGTATGCACGGGTCGAGAATCTGTCGCGTAACGACCTCGCGAAGGTAAGGCTCGAATACGTTTACTGAGGCGTGCCATCGTTTTGCCCGCCGGAAAAGCATACTTTGGGTCTGAGATGTTTTGAACTTGCAAAGACGGAACCTCCGAGATGCAGTGTGGCAAGCAACGGCTTGGCCCGAAAGCACCTAAACGGAACAACTTTGAAGAGACGCACGCCCTTACTCGACACCAAAACGAGCGCCCCATCACGCTCGACCGTGCTCTGGAACAACAGGCGGACAGGCCGGTTCAGTCCGGGTCGGCACAGGAGACGCACTTTGGAGATTCACTTATTTTTCCACGCCGCCAACCAGCGGTTATGTTCAATTGGACGCTGTTCGGGAACGAAGACTCGCCAGGCAGCGTTTGGAATGATTCTTGTTTGGAAACCTGCGGCTGTCAGAATCCCGTCACAAAGTGACTCCAATTCTTCGGAATGAGTCTCTATAAGCCAACGAACATCCGTAAGAGCATTGATTGTCTTCGCGCCCTTGAGAATCCGTTCCTCTGCACCATCCACGTCCATTTTTATGAAGCAAGGGCCGTGTATGGATGATGCAAGGGAGTCCAATGGAATCTCTTGCTCAATGTCAAAAGCGCCAACGAATTTGGTGGAGACCTCTAATCGCTGGGATTGGTCTAGCCCATTTAGCCTGAGATTCTCTTGTAGATATGGGAACAAACTCACATCCGGCTCAAACGCGAATACTTTCGTGGCCTTTGTTCTTGTGAGGAAATAGAGAGTGTACTCTCCGTGAGCCGTCCCAATGTCGATGGCCGTTGCAATGCCTTTGGACAAGCGACTCAGCCAAGGGTGAATTTCCTTTTCAAAGAGTCCAAGATAAACCTGCATTTGGCTCTGCAACGACAAACCCATTACTATGTTCCTAAACGGGCCAGCCAGAATCCTGCGGGGCTTTCGTTCGCGCGACACTATCACGTTTTTCAGATCGGAGACTAATCTCATGCGCCCCAAGAACCGCTAAACTGACAAGCCGCGGCGCTCGCACCACTCATTAGCGCAAACCGATTGCACTGCGTCGGCCATCGCGCCGTTCCATTAAGAAAATAACACTAAGGGACTCGCCATCCATCAGCGAGTAACAATAGCACTTGGAAACCTCTCCGCTTGCGGCGCTCCTGGACCGGCGTAGGGGGAGCGTTTGACCTTTACGTGATGGAATACGATACCGGCAGCGAAAGCAAGTTGCAGGACTCCCCCAAGATACTGCACCAACTGTGACTCAATCGTTAAGAACCCCGGTAGCATCGCTAGTCCGACCGCAATTGCAGTTAGGCTGGATCCGACAGAAAAAAAGGTCAGTTCGTAAATCCCAAGAACAAATCCAACAAGCAATCCAACACCCGAGATGCCCACCCAGCCAAAATTCATGTAACCCTCCGCTTCGAAACCGCAGGCGATGGAAACTGACTTGAGGTCTCGGCTGTTCGTTAAACCATATTCAACTTGGAAAAACTGGTTGGCGAGGTTTACAGATGGCTTCTCAGGCCAGAATATCCGTGGAATCAGGTTTTTTATCAGGAGCGGATAGTAGACCCCGAACTGGTAGGGCACGGTTCCGGGCGTTCTGTCAAGAATGAGTCCGGTCATCGTCAAGAGCGATGAGCGCGCGCTAGTCTCGCTGAGCTGATCTTCAAGAGGAAAATTGCCCTCGAAGACATCGGCCCAACCGGAAGCCGAAACTTCGGCCCATCTCACCACAACGTCGGTCATACCTTCTCCTACCTCTCCCCGACTCATTTCATGGCGGATTGTCAATTTGCTAGGCTGTAGGAAAAGGACGACGCATGCTACGGCAGCAATCACCGGCCACCGAAGCTTCCGGTTGAGTGATACGTCGGCAATACCTATCAGCAATAGCGGATAAATGATCGTACCGAGAGATGCGTTGAATCTTGCACCCGAGATCACACGCGTTCCAAAAAACGCTATGGCGAGCAAGTAATCGAGTTGAGAGAGTCTTCGAAAGCGCCTCACCAGGACAAGCCAAAGAAAAGCTGCGAGCGGGAGAGCGCTAAAGGCTATGACACTGATATTCCAGACCACAGTGCCGAAAAAAGGCACTCCGAAGATGTTCGCGGCTATTCCGAGCAAGAGCAGTGCTTGAATTCGAGCCGGTGTATGGGCACCCGTTCCAAGAAAGGAAAGCCGAAAGTTCTTGCTCCTGGCGAAATTCATGGCCGCCATTCTTCCACCCCCCATGGACAAAAGTCCGACGATTCCAACCAGCATCGCCGTGGCGAGCACCGAATCCGGTAGATCGCCGCCGTGGTCAAATGTGCTGGGCGATTTTCGTGGGGCCACGAAGATGGCCAGGCCGTAATAAATGAAATGGGCGGTGCAGACCAACGCCCAGACGGGAACTCTGATGTTGCGCGCCTGGCTCCAGGAAAGATAGGCTTGAATTGATACCGCCAGCAGCACGCCAGCGTAAAGGTATTCGACCAGAGTAATGTTCTGGCTACTGATGGTCGAAAACGTCACCAGGAGAGCCGCACCCGCGGGCCAAAGCAGGTAGCGCCTCGGATGTGTCGGACCCCTTCTCGGAAATGGGGTTGCCTGGGTTAAGGAATGCACTTCTTTACTCTACCGTATGAAACTTGCTAACGTGCTGACCGGAAGGCGACGGAGATTGCACCCGACACGTCCCGATGGCCGCTTCGAAGATCTTTTCATTCTTCCGCTTCGAGCAGGGCGCGGAATTCTCCCAGGAACCGCTCACGTCCGAAACGCTCCGTCGCACGCCGTCTGGCGTTGCTTGCAAGGCGCTGCCGGAGTTGGGGATCGCTGATGAGCCGACACAGCGCATCCGCGATTTCCGCAGGGCACTGGGCCTCTACCAAGAGCCCGTTCGTCTCGTGCTCCACGATTTCGGGTAAGCCGCCCCGACGAGTGGCGATTACAGGTAGCCCTGAGAAACCGGCTTCAATTGCACTTGTCGGAAGCGGGTCCTGGGACCGACTCGGAACCACACAGAGATCCAGGTTCGAATAGATATCCCCGCGGTCACGGACGAACTCATGCCATTTCACCCAGTTGGCGACGCCCAATCCAATGGATTTACGGTCAAGTTCGCCTCTGTAGGTGGCGTCACCTTTCCCGAAGACGTGCAACTCGCAGTTCGCATGTTTCTGATGGACCAGCGCGAACGCGTCGAGAAGATCGTCATGCCCCTTCCAGGCACCCACCTGGCCAACGATGCCAATCCGGAAAGCTGCTGCACTTTGCGGAGGCGAGTTCGTAGAAACCGGGTCTGTGATCCCGTTGTGGATTACTCGGATCTTGGCTTCATTGATTCCAAGTTGCCGCAGTGAGCCAGCCACAGCCTGCGAGACGCAGACAAAACAGTTCAGCCTTCGGGCAAACCAGCCGAAGACTCGCCGGTATTGAGGAAGATCCGGAACAAACTCGTGCAACCAATAAATGTCCCGGTCGGCCCGCAGAAAAGGCAGCAGCAGAAGCATATGATGCCAATTTGTATGAACCACTTTCCTGGGATTGAGCAGTCGCAGCACGCGTGCGTATTCCCAGAGGAGACCAGGCAAATGCCAAATCTGTTCGCCCGTCATTCGCAGGCATTCCGCTGTCAGGGTGGCTGAAATGAATCCAATGTGCAGTACTTGCGTGGGGAGACCGGCCAGCTTCAGCCGATTCAAGAAATCGCTGTTGTTCCAAAAGCTGGTTATGAAAGAGACAGTTTCTCCATTCCGCGCGAGTCCTTGGCCCAATTCCAAAGCCATAACTTCTTTGCCCGAAACGTATCCTCCGCCGCAGACGATCAAGATTGGAGACTCCTTAGCTTTCATTTAAGTTTCCGTAAGACGGCAAGGGAATGAAACACTTCGATAACGGAAAATCGAGGATCGTTCTGAATCACGTATTCAAAGTACACGCAGGAATCCAGGTGCCGCCAATCTTCTCCCGCGGGAGTCAAACTATCATGCAGGCAGACCACTCCTCCAGGAAGCATCTTCTCGGAAACGATCGTCCAATCGGTTTTGATGCCTTCCCACGAATGGTCACCATCGACAAAAGCAAAGTCCAACTGGTCGGGCATTTGACCCGCCATCTCCCCACTATAGCCATGTAAAACGCGAATGCGGTTCTTCACTCCAGAACGCAGCAAATGCCGTTGGCAGATCGACCAGCAGGGATTGTTTTGCCTGCCTCCGGTCTCGGGCCAAGGATCAACACAGTATAGAAGGCCGCCCGGCGCTAATGCCCTGGCGATTCTCGCAGCGGACACTCCCTGATAGGTACCAATTTCTAGTGCTTGACGGGCACCAGCGGCGTGGCGCTCCAGCACGTCCAGTTCCGCGGGGATAGTCTGGCTCGTGGCATTGACAAGATTCGCCCAATGCAAGACGTTTAGCACGCGAGGGCGCCGAAAAAAAAGCTTCTCCAGGGAGCGATTCATGCGGCTCACTTTGGGATCGACCGTTTGATGCAGGCTATGGCGCAAGCTTTCATCGTTCTAAGTGAATTTTTCAGCCTGAGAATTTGAGCTCTCCAGGAGGTTGACGGCAAGTACCTAGCCCGCCGGCCTTAATGAGCGACCAACTTGCGTTGGAATCCTAGATTCGCAATAGGCGCGAACGATGGAGGATACGCTCTCGGATATCGTGGGCGGTGCGATAATCTTACATCCCTTTTGGGCAAGCAGGATTAACTTCGAGGAAAGCGTTTCAATGTCACCGGGAGCAAACGTGCCGCACCCTGAGAGTTCTTCGGCGCATCCGCACGCTTGACTTACGAGACACGGCACACCGCTGGCCAACGCTTCATTGACCACCAGTCCCCACGTTTCCCTGTGATCGCTGGGCAGAACGAGGCAGTCTGCCGCCACGTATGCCTGAGATATCTCCTTCTGGTTCAAGAAGCCTGCAAAGGAAGCTGGAGGAAGCACAGACGCATAGTTTGTACCTTGAACCTGCGGAGATGTAAGCTGCCCTTCGATATCGCATACGACCCGGCAAGCGCGCCGGAGCTCCGGTCCCAGCACCCCTGAGCCGACGAACAAAAGATGTAGCTTCAACAGCGCTCCTTTTTCTATCAGAGTCCGAGTTGCGGCCACAATGTCCAATGGACGCTTCTTGGGGATGAATTTACCGCAGAACAGTATGCAGAACGCGTCTTCAGGAATGCCCCACTGCTCCCGGAGTGCTGCGCGCCGTGGCCGCAGTGCCGCAGCCTGCATAGCAAACCGTTCATTGTCCACGGCGTATGGTGCCGGATACAGCTTCGCCTCCGTAACTCCAGATTCCTCATAGAGTCGCCGGTTCGCTTTGCCTATGTAGAAGAACCTGTCTACTCTTCGGAACAGCCATCCGTTTTTTGCGCGTTTTAGCTTCCTTTTCCAAGGCGGCTGTGGGGCAAGGTCATTACTCTCCCCACGCAACCACACCTCAACACCCGCTGATTGTGCTTCCCGAACAGCCTGCCAATAAGCCGCAACCTGCCATCCTTGAATCCAAAGTGCAGTCGCGTGGCTAGCTCTCAGCCGGTCCCGCAGTCGCTCGCGCAAGCGGCACTTCCAGAAACTAGATGGAGTGGCCCGCTGGCTGACTTCCAGAAAACGATGGGTGTAGCCCGACAGAGTGTCAATATCCCAAGCGAATGTTTGGCCAAATTCGCGATCCCTGCTGTGCCGCGTTCCGTGGTCGGTCAAATACCAAACCTCAAATGGCACGCGGCCGTCCCGCGCGAGCGCCTGCCAAAGTGGAACCTGATATTGAATCGGATGCGTGGTGAGTATTGCTAGCATCAGGCGGCCTTGCAGAGCATGTCCATCCAACCGTCCCCGCACACATCATTCCAGATGACCATTTCTAAACACGCAGAGAACGATTCTGCGGTAAACATTGAGCCGGAACACCAGCTACCACACTTCCGGGCGCGACACTCCTAGTCACGACGGCACCGGCGCCCACAACGCATCCGTCTCCGAGTTCCACATCCTTTAGGATCACAACTTTCGCTCCGATCCAACAGCGGCTGCCAATTTTTACCCTGCCAACATGCATGGGCTGCTCATTAGGTTTGAGGCCCGGACCAAACGTGTGATTGGAGTCCGTAATGTAGACGTCCGGCCCGAACATGTTGTGATTGCCAATCTCGACCAACCCGCAGGCGTCAATCATGAGGTTCCGGTTAAAGTAATTCCGGTCGCCAATCCGGATTCGAATGCCCTCATAGCTCCGGTTATCCGGCCAAAGCCAGCATCCTTGAGTGAAGGCGTTGTAGGAGCCGATCTCGATTTGTGAGCATCGGCGCACCCTTCCGAGACCTTCCATTCGATTGCGTGCTCCAGTTTTCATTCCGAGAAAGCGGTATAACGCCAGCCGCAGCCGGCTCGCTGCACCACGGCTCGCCGTCAACAGTAGATATTCAAGAAGGTTTCTCATCTAGTTCCGTGAGAGCGGCGCATCAACTCCAAGAAAGTTGCTGCGCGCACCGGCGCGCGGCTGCTCCAGACGTTGAGCGCGCGCCTGAAGAAAAGTCCCAGACCCTCGAAGCAAGACTTCAGCAAGTGGTTCCTTGCCGAGAAACGTACGTGGTTTATTAGCTTCATGGGCATGATTCCCAAAACCAGCGGAAAGGGACAACGGCGTGCAGCAAACGCCAAGTCATTGCACACACCTGAACGATACTGAGCCGCGATATCTCGTGCAACGGTGGTTTTCTCGTGCCAAATGTGCACGCCTGGAAGCAAATGGATTTCCCAGTTCCGATCGAGCAAACGAATACAAAGGTCGATTTCTTCCGATCCATATTGGCCTGGGGCAGGCACATAAAATCCGCATTCACGGACAGCGGAGATCCGAAGAATATGCCCGCAACCAATAAACATGTGAGTTGGCCGAGGCCCAGATCTTGGACTCGGTTTTTCACGGTCCGGACTAAGGATGTCGAATGCCACTGCCGCTACTCTCGCATTCGTTTCCATGTGCTGCACTGCGATACTGATTTCGTCCCCATCTATGAACCATGCGTCGTCGTCCAAACTAAGGTAGAAGTCCGCATCACTATCGCGCATGAGGTAATTCCGCGCCTCCAAAAGCCCTCGTGAGCGCTCCCAACGGATCCAACGAACTGCGGGATAGTTGGAAACTAGCTGCGGTGTGTCGTCCTCGGACCCGTCGTCTAGAACCGCTATCCGAAGGTGCGGATACCTCTGTCGTAAGGCTGATTCGATAGCTTTCGGTAAGATCCTGTAACGATTGCGGGTCACGATGCCAATGAGCACACCCCCTGGGCTGTGGGCAGCCACCTGGTTGTTGTCTCGGCTTTGTGGCAAAGCCCTTATGGTCATTTCGTCACAATAAGCCGGCATGCCCTAGCCTTGCCGCGCAGCGTAGGGCCGAATACCGTTCGGCCCGCAGGAACTTGGAGTGTAGAAACAAGCGAGAACAACTCAAACAAGAGGAGCTTGAGATAGTCGGAAAACCGATTTCGTCCGAGCACTTTCGTCATCACGTAGTGCCGGTTAACCAACTGCATCTCGGCGATAAGCTGCGGATCGGACTTGTGACTCCCAGATTGAGAATCATGATAGATCCGTGCCGTCCGGGCATTGGCCAGCTTCCAGCCCCGGCCAACTGTCAACGACAATGTTACATCCTCCATGAGTGAATAACCCTTGAAGTGATCAGGAAACAGTGGATCAGGTAGCGCTTCGCGCCGGTATAGCGTGCAGGTTGTGTTCAGCCACTCTACTGGTACGACTTCCGGAAGATCTTCGCGGTCTTCCGGGAGTAGATTAATTGCCGGGCCGAGGACGCATCCGGCATAGGACGATTTGGCGCGGTGGTCCATCACGCGGAAGACGAATTGGCTGACCCGGCCGGGTGACTGATAGCGTTGGTTGGTTATCATCGCATTGACGCCACCAATCCGATCGTCGGAGTTCAAAGCCCGCCATAAACGCGCGAAGCAGTCCGGTTCGAAAAGTATATCGTCATCCATGAAACCGATCACTGGCTGGGAACAGGAACGAACTCCTTGATTGCGCTGACTTGCAGCGCCAACCAAGCCGGCACTGCACCACGACACGGCGGACCGCAGACTTGGTATGACTTCTTTTATACAGAGCGAACGAGTGGCTCCATCCGTCGACGCATCCACAACGATTAACTCGGCCGGGTGGGCGGACTGGTACGCAAGGCTTTCAAGCGTCCGCCGCAGCACCACAGCGCGATCTCGAGTCGGGATCACCACTGCAACCGGCAAGAGTTCAGCGGTCATCCGAGAGGCCTATTTTTCGAAACAAAACTTCAAACCGTCTCCCCCAAGTATGGTCACGGATGGCACGGCGGTATCCAGCTTCACGGAGCCTCTCGGCAGCTTCGGAGTGTGCAAGGTAAAATCGGGTTTTGTCCACCAACTCGTCCGGTGAACGGTACGTGTCAATCTCACGCCCAACATCGTAGAAGTCAGTGATCTCTTCGTTGTGACCCGTCAGATAGCATGTCCGAGACATAGGACCTTCAAAGTCTCGAAGCCGGATGTGAGAAATCAGCCGCGAACCCGGCCGACCATCAGACCACACGTTACTGAAGTTGAGGCAAACGTCATGCTCGGCGAAAACAGTGACTACGTCGTTTGCCCGTCCTCGGGCCCGCGATGCAATAAGAGGAGTCAATGCTCGGGTCTCCCGCTTGTATTTCAGCTGGCGCAACGATCGGAGCAGTCCCACAGAAAATCCGGCGTCAGCCACATTCTGACGCCCCAAGGCTAAGTAACTTTGCCAGGATCCTGGAACTGGTCTTTGACGCCCCAAAGCGACGGAATCTGATTTCTTCCTCCCTGAATCGGGCGGTTGGTCAGAGCCCACACTGCATTTCCAGCCGGCACCATAGATTTCGACCGGCACACCCGCCCGAATCAGAAAAGCCAGCCATCGGTCGCGATCTCCGTAACGCTGGCCCACAAAACATGCCTTGGGCAGACGACGAGTGGCTGGTATCGGACGGTAGATCCCTGGGTCCGCCGCCATCTGAACATGGACAGGGTGCGCCCCTATACCCAGATATGACTGTCGCGCCTCTTTTTCTGTGTGCCATGCAAAGTCCGCTTTGGCCGCCACCGCTTCCACCAATTTGAATTGGTAAATACTATTGCAGTAGAAGTTGACGGAGGGGATACCCAAGCGTCGGAGTTCGTCGAACCCCGCTGGGTCGAAATGGGAATTGTAAAAATAACTGAGAAACAGATCGACCGACCCATGGCGTTTAGCGGTGCGCACTTCCGTCAGAATCTCCTCGGTCGTAAGGGCTCGTGCCTCCTTCTCCTCCCTAGTGAAGTTGCCGGGAATGTCCATAAAACGGCTGGTGGAGAGAAGATCGGTTTGTGACTCGATTATCTCGTGCCCCATATCGCGCAGCGCCGGGTAGAAGTTAGCGCTCCAGAGGCCACCGTAGAATCGCCCTGGATCCTGTGAGTGCCGAATGGCGCAGAAGATACGCAATCTGAGTCCGGTCCGCAAGTGATAGATTTAGGTTTGAACGGACGAAACAAGTCCGCTAATCAATCGCAAGCTCCATGAACCGGCGATCCATCCTCGGCGTAGTTCGTAACTCGGGCTGGATTCCGCGCCGTTTCTAGCTCTCCTCGGAGCACAGCGAGCCAGCGCGGCAGGACTGCGCGGATGCAGTATTCATCGGCAATCAGTTGTCGGCCCGCTGAACCTAAGCGGACACGTAACGATGCGTCTTTGAGCAAAGCGCTGAGATATTCTATCCACTGGGCTGAATTCGAGGCATGGTAGCCGTTAATGCCGTGCCGAACAATCCGGGAATTTACCCCAACCGGGCTAACCACCACAGGTTTCCCCATCGCCATATAGAGGAGCGCCTTGTAGCCGCATTTCATCTCGCTCCAAGGATCTTCGGGTAGTGGCATGATTCCTATGTCGAAGGATGCAACGTCCGCTGCCTCCTCTTCAAGACACCATCTCTTATTCAGTAGCCAGCCGGCAGACCAATCGAGCGATCCATTTGATACAACCTTCAGGACAAAGCGGTTCTGAAGTCGGCGAGCTAGTTCAAAGAAAGAATCCTTCAAAGGCTCCAGGTACGCCAGGTTCCAGCCGTGCCCCAGCCATCCCACCACCAACGGATCTGTGTCGCTATGGGCAGCCTGTACTTGCTGCAGATCGAAACGCGTTTCATCGACGACAGAAGGGATGGTCACTGAACGCGGATTGAAACGACTAACATGTTCTTCAAGTGCGCTATTACCCGTGACCACCACGTCATAACGGTATAGGAGGCGATCCAGTTCTGGGTAGGAGACAAACACGCCGTCGTCGATGTCGTAGATTAATCGCTTTGAGAGTCTGGACAAAGCGGCTGTGAGCCGGGGAAGCACAGCCTTCTGAACCACGATGGTATCAAACCGAGTCGACAACAACAGGACCACTAGCCGTCGAAATCTTCTTTCAAATTGCCCTTTACCAGCCAATGAAATGGTAGCTACGTGCTGGCCCTGGCGACTAAAGAAGGGCAAAAACTGATGTACTCGTACCCTTGAGCTCGGATCGTTGATGTCGCCGCACGTTACGAAAAGGACTTTCATACTCTTGCTTGTCATCACAGACTTCCACAATCACATCACCAGTGCGCCTATTGGATCGTTACCAAGGTCAAGCCGGTGGAAGAGGTCAACCGTTTTGACCAGGTGAAAGCGCTGCAAGCGACGCCTTTGTGACCTGCTCGACTTCTTGCACCAGCGGGAGGCGTTAGTGTAACGCCGTACGCCGCACGGTATATGGTGCGGCCAACTTGCAGGACTCTCAAAGCACCTGGCTCTTTTCGGCTAAGGATTTGCGGCCGACAGTTTGTGCGGGACGTTGGACCGAACTTAGAGGATTACGTACACCGCCATCAACCTCCATCAACCGATTCAACACGTTGCGAACGCAGGCTGCAAACATCTCGCGGCCGAAACGGGCACGCGTCGCCGCGGCGAGCTCAACCGGGTCGGGCTTCGGCTTGGCGAGGAGGCGCGCGATAGCAACAGGAAGCTCGGCTTCAGATACGAGACTCCCAAGCTCCCCATCCGCGAGGGCATCTCTCGTGCCCGCAACGTCGAGGCCAAGCGCCGGCGTGCCACTCGTCATTGCTTCCAGGAAGGCGATCCCGAATCCCTCGCCTGTCGACGGCATAACGAACAGGTCGGCCGCTCGATAGAGCTCGTTAAGAACTCTAAACTCCGGAGCGCCCAGGAAACGCACACGCTCCCTTACGCCCACATCACGCGCAAGCGCTTCGAGGCGGGCGCGATCGTCACCCTCCCCGGCAACCAAATATTCCACGTCATGGCCTTGCCCGACGATATAGGGGATGGCGGCAATGACTCGGTCTTGGCCCTTGTAGCGTTGGCCCGAGTCCATCCGCCCGACGGTCAAGAGCACGCGCTTGCTCCCGACTGCCAAAGCATTGCGCGTTGTCGAGCCGTTTCCCGGCGTGAACGTATCCCTAACGGTGTTTGGCACGACGAGGAGCCGCTCGGGCGCGACCGCGGCCCAAGAGAGCACGGCTGCACGCGTATGACGCGAGACGCACAATACGAGATCTGCCGATTCCAGCGCCGCGCGCTGAAGCCATGATGGCCGGGGCCAAGCTTCAACGCCGTGGGTCTGAACTATGAGCTTTGCGCCCTTGAGTCTCGCAATCAGCGCCGCTAAGGGCGCCATAAAGAGGTGCCCACAGAACACGACATCTATCGGCCGGAAGAGCGCCGTTCGCAGGGCTACTACCGAATAAACAATTCGCCCGGGCCGTGCCAAGGTTTGTTCGATCGTTTCAGGCGGCGCGGCAAGATCGGGCGCATGCCGGGGCAGGACCGTAATCGTTGACATGGCTCCGGCATCAGCCAGCGCGCCGAGGAAATCGCGAGTGTATTGCGCAATGCCGCCGCGCCCCCCGAAGGCGTCCGGCACAAGGGCAAGCATCGCGGGCGAGGGCTTCATGAGGCGCGCACTTCCAACTGGTCGTTCGCCCGGGTCGCGCTGCTGAACACCGTGGCCGACCAGCGTCGGGAAATGAGGCCCTTGTTCTCGGGCGTGTGGGCCGTCGGCCCCAAGTCTTCATCAGCAACCTTATTCATCCAGGCACCAGTGGGCACACCGAAGCCTGTCTTCCCTCGGATCACGGTCTCGTTTGGCAGCGGTGAGGTGGGCGCTTTGGCGAGTGCGGCTTTGCCCTCGCCCGGTGTGAGGGCGGGGATCGCGGGTGCGAGCGCGGCGAGCAGGGTAAAGTCGACCAGTGGCACGCGGATCTCAAGGCTGTGCGCCATCCCCGCCCAGTCGGTGTCGCGCAGAAGCTGATTGCGCATGTAATGCGCCGACTCAAGCACGCAAACCCGTGCGCTATCGGAGCGGGGATCGGGCGTGAGGCTCGCGGCGAGACGCCGCAACGGCTTCAGGCGGCGCAACCCCTCGCGTGCGATCTCGGCGTCCATGAGCCCAGGCAGTTCCTGCGGCAGGAACAAGGCACGGCGCAGAAGATAGGCGCCAGGCCAGCTACCCGCATGTTCGAGAAGTCCGAGCGCCTTGGGCCGCGTGCGCGAAAAACCAGGGGCAACTGCGCCGATGAACTTGCGAGCAAGACGCCCCAGCCCCGGCACGCCAGCGAACGGACCGAACCAACGCCGCCAACGCGGTAAGTCCAGGGAGCTTGGATAACCCCCAAGAAGCTCATCGCCACCCAGCCCCGAAATCGCGACCTTGAGACCCGCCTCTTTGGCAGCCTTAGAGACGAACCAAGCATTCACGCCGTCGATCGAGGGCTGGTCCATGGCCTCAAAGATGGCGGGGAGATCATCGAAGAACTCCTGTTCACCCAAGTGCCGCACGATGTGTTGTGCTCCGTATTGTTCGCACACGCGCGCAGCCAATGGCGCCTCGTCCTCCGATGTGCCACGGAACTCTTCGAAAGCTAGCGTAATTGCGCGGATCTCGCGCTGCTCTGCGTCGCGCATGAGGCCAAGCAGTGCGCCGGAGTCAACGCCCGCAGACAGAAAGACACCCACCTCAACGTCAGCCAACAAATGCGCGCGTACGCTATTGAGCATGCCGGCCCGCACCCGTTCGGGCAGTTCGGCCGCGGAAGTTGGGTGTGCCGCGCCCTTGGCGAGGACTTCAGCGAGATTCGCGAAGGGCTTGGGCTCGCGGGGGCCCGCGACGTCGACCCATTGTGTATGTCCGGCTGGCAAAGCGCGGACATCGCGATAGAGCGTAAAGGGCTCGGGCACGCTGCCGAACAGATGGAAGCCGACAACGCCGGCCGGTTCAGGGTCGCGCGAAACATGTCCGCCCGCGAGCAGCGCCTTGACCTGCGAGGCGAAGCGGAATGTCCAGCCGTCGTTTGCGGTGTAGAGCGGCTTGATGCCGTAAGGATCGCGCGCAAGGAAGAGGCCCTGCCGCACCTCGTCCCAAATGGCGAAAGCGAACATGCCACGGAGCCGATGCACCATATCGGCGCCGTGGCGCGCGTAGAGATGCAAGAGCGCCTCCGTGTCGGAGGTCGTGCGGAATCGGGCGCCGTCCGTCTCGAGTTCCGCGCGCAGCTGAGGATAGTTGTAGATCTCGCCGTTGAACACGACGATGAAACGCCCATCTTCAGTTGTCATCGGCTGGGAAGCTCGGTCGGAAAGGTCGATGATCGAAAGCCGTCGATGCCCGAGGCCGCAACGCCGATCCATGCTCCACCAGGCCCCAAATCCGTCTGGACCGCGTGCGCGCATTGCGTCGCGTGTCACAAGAAGCTCGGTTTCTTCCGGCGCCTTCGACGACGAAAGATAAGCAACAATGCCGTTTATGCCGCACATGGACTGTTTCTCGATCTAAACGAGCCGGAGCATGACTGCGCAGAATTGAGAAGCGCGAAAAATCTCTAGCGGCTCAACCACTGAACCTCTTTAAATGGAAGCGAAATCCATCAGAAATTTCACGGGGCATGCCCTTCGAACGTGCTACCGCCCTCTCCCGCACAGTAGTCCTTTGGGAACTCAGGCGTTAGGTCTGAGTCGAAGACTCTAATCTGCCTGATTCTATCGGAAACTTAACCGGCACGGTAGTGGGCAGGCTCTATAGGATCGACAATTTCTGACTCTGGAACGACTCCGCATGATGCTCGCCGAAAAACAACGGGGCTACAGCGTCTTTCTCGATGACGACCGAAACGGCGCGCTGAAGCAAAGTAATGGAAACGACCAGATGGTACTCATCCTTGACCCGCAAGAAAATCCCCTCCGCGCCCATGAGTGGACCAGCCTGCACCCGGATCCGCTGCCCCGCACTCAAGAAAGGCCACGGCTGAACCGGACTTCCATACAGCGCAATGGTTCGGACGGAAGCGATCTCATGGTCTTCCACTGGCTCCGGCCTATTCCCCGGCCCTACAACTCCTACAATGCCTGGGGTCATTAGAATCGGCAGTCGCCTATTCGCGTCGAAGTGGCAAAAGACGTATCCAGGGAACAGAGGTACATCGAGTTCGGCGATGCGGTCGACTCTCTTGCGCTTCGTCCGATAAAACGGCGAAAAAGCCGCGTATCCCTTGCCTCTCAGTCCCTTTTCGACAACCTTTTCGTGCCGCGATCGAACGTATACAGCATACCAGCGGCCCGTACCGGCGTCGGGACCCGATCCGAGATGAAAACCAGCCCCTGCCAGACGAATATTGTCGGAAAGACAACCTTCCACACAACCTCCCCACCACCACTTCTAGTCCAGCGCCCTATTGGCACCGTGTGGCGTTCTACTTAAACCGGCCCGCGCAAGCATTTTATCTCAGTTTCGCTCGGTACGGCCAAATCCAACAAAGAGACCCGTTCTTCGGAGAGATGAGCTAAGGCCGTTTCCCGTTTCGCTGGACGAAGGTGCGCGTCGGGTTGGAGAGTGTCCCGAAGATTGTCCTCGATGCGGCCCGACCTCGTCGCGCATGAAGACGTTTTGACAAAATCCGTTCAAAATCTCCCGTGCGTGGCTGGGATTTTTCTCGTTGTACGCCCTATCTTTAGGTATGGGCTTCGACGAGGAAAGTTCTCCCAGCGAGAAGTTTTCGGCTAAGTCGCAGTAGCAGGGATCGGGGCCGACTTTGTCAGCGGTTTCTGGCATTTAGTGACCTGCACACTCCAGCCACAAAACATCTGACCCGGTGCCTGCCAAGGTGACGGTAGAAGCCGAGGCTGGAATTGCTCTACAGGCATTCGCTGCCGTCTGGTCGGTACAGGTGCAGCCAAAGGTGCTGGAAGACGTGTAAGTGAAGCTGCGGGCGAAGGTGTGTGTGGCCGCTCCTCCGATGAGCGATTGGGTGTTGGTGTAGATTTTCTCGCTGGTCGCCAAGACTCCCGCTTCATACACCTGCGGATGGGCTGTCAGAGTTAGATTAGACACGGGCGTAGTGCTGGTGATGCGGAGCGGGGCGGTTCCAGCCGCCAGGGTAGAAGTAATCTGCCCCGGCAGAGAAAGAGCCCCGGTCGTGTTGGAACTCGGCAGGCGGGAGGAATCGCCCTCCTTGTTGCTGGTATGCTTAATTTTGTAGTAGCTCCCGCTAAGCACCATATTCGCAGCATAAGCGCTGCCGAATGCCATGCCACTAGACAGATTCGGGTTCAGGATAGGATTTTGAATGGCGGAAGTGCATCCGATCTTCCCTAGATTCGCTGATCCACTGGTTGCCGTGAGCCAGACGCAGTACTCTGTGGCTCCGCCATATGGATAGAATTGAATTATGTTGTAATTGCTTGACGACAGCGTTGCATTTCCGTTCGTAATCACGGTAGTTGGGCTTCCGGGCGTGTTCATGGCACCGGAATAAGCTACAACCGAATAGGTGTACGATGTACTGCCCGTTGTTCCTAGTGCACTGGCTTGAGGCGCGATAGGAGTTGGAATCTGCACAACATTCAAACCGGGGTACGAGCCGTCGAAGGCGAAGATGCCTTTTCCTGCGGGTTGCTGATGCTTAATTACAAAACCACCGCCGGGAATATTTTGCAAAGCATAATCGTCTGGGTTAGAAGTCGATCCGTTGTAACCACGGAAGACGACGAAAGGAGAAGGAAATTCGTAACCCGATCCTGGGTAACTCCCGGTTTTCGCAGGCAGCGCAAATATCTGATTCCCAGTTTGAACCCCCACATCATCCGCGTGCCCGTAATAAAACTGAGTCCACCACGGCGTGAAGTTGGCGTTGGGGAAGATGTTGCCACGTTCATAGATCTGAGCTTGCCCGGTCAGCGCGGTGCCGATTAGCTTTGTCTGACTGCCGCCGTCGGCGTCCCAAGAGTTGCCTTCGATGATCCAAGTGTTCGCGCCCGTCCCTGTGTTGATCCAGTAGTTATTGGTCGAGAAAGCGCCACCAGAGCCGAAATGGTTGCCGGAAACGATGACAGGGGCCGCAAGGCCGTGCCCTTCGTTTGTACTAATGAATTGCAGGCCGTTCTCATCTAGGTTTCCGCTGATGATGTCCGGATCAGAATTGCCGCCAAGCAATAAATCGGCTCCGGTTCCAGTTCCTGATGGCCCGCCGTTATATTCAAATTCGCTGTCTCGAACCTGAATGGAGCCGCCACCTTGCGCAACGCCATAAAGACAGCTCGTGTAGCTGTTGTGCTCGAACACTTCGTTCTTCGCGTTGGACGAGCTTCCGACTTGGATTCCGATGCCTACTCCTCCAGAGCACCCAAACGAGGAATCCCTTACCCGCATGTCTTCGACGTTCTGGGTTGAAACCATGGAGAAAGCCATCCCGACCCAGTTGCTTTGGCTGCTTCCCTGAGATTGAATGTTGAGGTTGCGGAATATTCCATCCGTGGTATTGACCGTTCCGCCGCTGCCGGTTTTATCGACGTTGATCCCGACGCGTGCGAGGTTGTTGCCGAGAATCGTCAACCCTTCAAACTCGAAGCCATCGACGTACTCCATGTCGATCATGGTTCCGCCAGCAGCTCCGGTCCACCGGATCGACGGCGATCGATTGATCCCGCCGTTGGCCCCGGCGCGAGTCAGTCCTGTGATCTCGAACGCACTCTGATTCTTGATGACCCAGGTATTCGCCAACTGAATCTGGCAAGGGTGCCCGCTGCGACCCGGCGGAAACGTGAGTTGCACGCCATTGAGAAGCCCGTTTGTGGTGGGAGGATTCCCGGTGAGTGCATTCAAGGCTGCCGAGCTATCCCTGGCTCCTGTGCAGTCCACTCCTGTTATGTCCCGCAGGTCGAAGACTGCCTTAGTCTGATAAACAGAGGCGTTGTGAGTGCCGTTTGAGCCGAGGGTGGATCCTGCCGCTACCCCCTTAGGCACGCTGGAGGCCCCGCCGTTCATTCCGTTTTGATTCTGCGCGAACGACAGCATTGCCAGCCCCGCTGCAAATCCAATGATCGACAGTAACTTCAGAGTCCATCTTCCTACCATATCTCGCACCTACTAGCACCACTTGACTTAGTTCCCAAGCGGCCAGGCCCGGTCTAATCCGCCGTAGCCGAAGATCACCCCGCAGATCAACACTCTCTCGTGAGCGGACAACTCGCCCCTAGCTGCTACGCTGGCCGGAGCGCTTTTGCGAGCAGCTTGGCCCCTCCTGCGAATAGTGAAAAGCGGCATGCCGCGTTGAGGCGACCGTTACGCCTGTATGACAAGGCCAGAGCATGCTTACCCCAAGACCAAAACACCCTCAGCCGATGCGCTGCCGCTTCGCGCTTGACGAACCCGTACTTGCTGCAAAATGTTTCGTGGATGGTCGGCAGGAAGTTAAGCGTACAGTTCACCTCTGCACTCGTAAGATCAAGTTGTTGCCGCACGGGCTGACACAGAAATCTCTCGAGCCCCCGCCAGCGAGCAATGTCGATATGATCCCATTTCAAAAGTTCGCAGATGTTTCTCTGTGAAATCAACCTTGCTGACACAAGCTGCTGATCCGCATGCAATCGCGATGCTGCAGTTGAGTGTCTGCGCCATTGCCCCAGCGGCTGAGAAATGTTGGCGACAGGAAAGTGAACGGCTACTCTCGACATCATGTCGTAGTCTTCCGCAAAACGGTAGTTCTTGTTCGGCGAATATCCTCCTGCTTCCTGAATCGCTCGACGTCTTACCATAATGGTCGTATGGCAAAAAGGGTTGGACCACAGAAGAGTCCATCTGAGCTTTAGGTTGTCGCATTCCACCGGGCAATTCATTACAGCAGCGCCAGTTTCATCGATGACAGTATAACTAGAGCCAACCATTCCAATTTGCACATGTTTGTCGAGGAATCCGACCTGACATTCAAATCTGGTGGGGAATGAAACGTCATCGTGGTCCTGAAGTGCAACGTATTCGCCCTTGGCTACAGCAAGACCCGTGTTGAGGCTCTTGGCAATTCCGAGGTTGCGCTCGTTGCGAATGACCCTGAGCCTCTCGTCTTTCAGGTCAGCCAGAATTTGCACTGTGCCGTCGGTGGAACAGTCATCAATGACGATTAGTTCAAAATCGCGGAACGTCTGGTTAACGATGCTCTCAACCGCGGACCGAATGAATCTCTCGCCATTGTAGGCAGCAATGATAGCGGACACTCGGGGCGCGGCCCCATTGCGAGGGCGCCGCTCCTTGTCACATGTAAACGATACCAATTCCGTAGCCATGCCGTTGTGCGTCCTCAATAATTTCTCCCGTCTTGTGATTTTTGCTTAACCTCCGTTAGCGGTTTTCGGCAAGCCGATCATTATTTTAGCCGATCGTTAGCGGACACACGCCATGACCGACAATAAGCGCAGGCGAATTTCGGCTCGGCCTCAAGCACCGCAGCCAACCGCTCCAGCATTCGCTCGTGTAAAAGTTCCCTGGACGTTTCCGCAGCTCGGCGGGCAAGTGCAGCGGAGCGGCTAAAGGCCCCCATATCTATGTCCGCCGCTTCTGGCATTTCACAATAGTTTATCGAATAAAAATAGGTCGCGATCACTCGTTCCGGCAGGCAGTAGTGTTCATTCACGAACGTGCCTGGTATCCGGTTGCGTTCAACGTGCTGCACCGCTCTCATGAGGCTCGTTCCTCGAGGTCATTGGGCAGTGCTCAGCCGAGTGCCAAATCTCCTGCTCTTGAGGCGTAAAATCGGGACCGTACTCGGGAGCCGGAGCGA
>Ga0181538_10002392_pt1 | contig 19569 bp, 12 predicted proteins | sample PEATcosm2014_Bin_40_FD_119773 | JGI IMG/M metagenome (GOLD analysis project Ga0181538, IMG submission 119773) | Peatland microbial communities from MTU Mesocosm Facility, Houghton, MI, USA - PEATcosm2014_Bin23_30_metaG | ecosystem: Environmental > Terrestrial > Soil > Wetlands > Peat | place...
GAGGGGTGGTAGGACAGGCATTCTTGCCTGTCCATGGTTTTGCTTGCGGCGAACGCAGCGGAGTAAATGGAATTCTCAGGCCTGCGAAAGGGTTAGGCTTGTGTCGCCCCTACGGGGCTTGGGAGATTGAGGAAATTGTTCTTGTGGGCAGGCTACCCAGGGCTTACGCCCTGGGCTTTTGCTTTAGTTCGCCCCTCCGGGGCTCGCTTATTCTTGTCTGGGCGTGCTCAATCGAAGCACGAATGCAGCGCCGTAGGCGCGACACAAGCTGGCCCACGGTGGAAGCCCTGGGTAAACGCAAATCGAAAAGAAATTCTTAGAGCCGCGTAGGGGCGGCACAAAGATTAGCGAAGATCTCCGCATGTAAAAGCGCCGTGTGGGGTGGCCTCTTCGCCGTGGCTACGGGAGCTCGCCCGGGGAAAAAACGCGGACGGGCGGAGGCTAGCTCCGCCCCTACATACGGAAAAACCGTCGCGCGATGGGATAGGGTGTTTCTGCTGTAGGGGCGGAGCTAGCCTCCGCCCGCTCCACTCACGCAAGAGAAACCCTGGACAGGCAGGAATGCCTGTTCGCTCTGTTCATTTTTGTTCATTGTGGCGGGGAGAAAACCCTGGACAGGCAGGAGTGCCTGTCCTACTAAAAGCTGCGTTAAACGAAACGGGGCGGCCGCATATGCGCGGTCGCCCCGATTCTGCTTTCCTGTTCTCGCCCGGGGTGTGCAAGGCCCAGCTCGAACAAGAACTTTTGCGGGGACAAATTCTTCCCAGCCTAGAACGTGAACTTCGCCGACAACTGCGCGACGCGCGGATCAGCCGTCTTGACTCCGCTGTTGCTGTCCAGGGCGCCGAACGCCGACGAGTTCAGCTGGTTTAAACCGCCGAAGTTCGCGGTGGCGTTGTTGGCTCCGTTGGTGGCGGTGTACGTGGGCGCGAAGTTCACGCGGTTGAACACGTTGAGATAGTCCACGCGAAGCGTCACACCGTAACGCTCGGTGATGGAGAACGTCTTCGCGAAGGAGACATCCCAGTTGTAGGTGTAAGGCAAGCGGAAGGTATTCTTCCCGATGTCGCCGATGGTGCCGAAGATCGCCGGATTGTTGACGGCGTGTCCGGACGGGCAAGCGTTGCTGACCAGCGCCTCGTTGCAAACTGTGAACGGCTCGAAGGCCGCCGAGGTGAGCAAGCCGTTGCAATTCGAGGTGATGCCCGCGCACGCGGAGCTGCCGTTGTACGGGCTGAGTCCGGGGACGCAGGAATCGAACAAGCCGTCGGTGGCCACCGAGTTCACCACCAAGCCTTGTCCGCACAGCGTGCCGCGCTCGCTGCCGAGGCTGCTGCCGGAAATGTTGTTGGCGTTTTCGATGGCGGTGAACGGACGGCCGGAAGCCGCCGTCACGATCGCCGTGAGTTCGTAGCCGCCGAGAGCTTCTTGCTCCCACCGCGCGCGGCCGTTAAACCCGGGCGTCTTGTAAACGAACGAGAGGTTGAGGACGTGCCGGCTATCGAAGTCGGACGGGCCCCAATCCATATCGTGACGGTTGTACGTGTAGGACATGTTGGCGGGGCAAGGCGAACCCGTCGTGAAGGGCACCTTGCAATACGTGGGATCGGTGATGGAGACCGGGGAGTAGATGCCGTCAAATCCCGCGGCGCCCTGTCCGAGCGGCACATCGTCCAGGCTCTTAGCGAAGGTGTAGTTGGCAAGGAGCGTGAGTCCCTTGCTGGCGCGCTTCTCGAACGAAACCTGCAACGCGTTGTAATCGGAATTGACGTCGAACGCGTCTTCGAGCAGGCCCGTCGGAGAGAGCGCCGTCGCCGGAATCAGCGTGGAAGTGCCGGGTTCGTCGAACGAGCTGATCAACGCGTTGGCCGCGCCCGTGCCGGTATTGATGCTGCCGGTGCCGGGGTTCGAGGGATTAAGCGGCGAAACGATTGGCGTCGGGTTGAGGTTGACGGTCTCCAGGTTGTGCTTGGAGATCAAACCGACATACGCCACGCGGACCAGTGAGTCCCAGGGCAATTGCCGCTCGATCGTCAAGTTGTAGGAGTAAACCGTCGGCACGTAATACTTGGAGGTTGAGAAGGAACCGTCCAGGTTGTTGCCCGGAATGTAGGGGTAGGGGATGCTGGTCGCGAGCGGCAGACCCTTCGCCGGGGCGTACGGACCCGGGAACGTCGGGAAGTTCACGGTGTAGTTGGTGGCCTGCGTGCCGCTGCAATTCAGGCGAGTCTGCGTAGCCGCAAGTTTGCAAAGCGGATCGCTGAAAGATCCGGCAGTGGAGCCGGCGTTCGGCGCCGCAGCGGTGGATTCGATGAACTGCGGGCTGTAGGGCCACTCGTCCACGAAGCGGTTGCTGAGCACGCCGGCGATGCGAGAATCATAGAAGATTCCGCCGCCGCCGCGCACGCTGGTCTTGCCGTCGCCGAAGACGTCCCACGCGAAGCCGAAGCGCGGTTCGAAGTTGTTATAGCTGCTGTTCATGCCGTTCTTTGGGCAACCGGGATCGCCACCGTAGAACAGGCCTGGAGGCGCGTCGGGGAACAATGTGGAGTGCACGTTTTGCGCCATCGCCGCGAGGTTGATGCAGGTGTAGCGGTGATCGGTGATTTCGTCCGGCATGTTCGCAGGTTCCCAACGCAGGCCGAGGTTCAAGGTCAAACGTCGAGTCAGGTGCAGGTTATCCTGGAGATAGATGCCGGCGTAGGTGGTGCGCAGGGCCTTGAATTCGCCGCCGCCCTGCTGCAGGGCGTAGGTGGTGGCGCCGGTATCGCACAAATCGCCCGCGAGGAAGTTGGTGAACGTCCCACGTCCCTCAGCGGTCGCGTTGCCGGAAGATTGGCCGAGATAGGAATCGTTGGTGCAGAAGGCGAAAAGTCCCGGCTGGTTGAATTCGTTGTTGAGGTCCACTTCGCTGCGCTCGAGGTCGCCGCCGAAGTGCACGTCGTGCTTCCCTTTCTCCCAGCTGAAGTCATCGCTGGTGACGATGGTGCTGCGGAGGAAGGTGCCGTGCGGGTTGGTGCCGAAGCTGAAGGCGTTACCCGTGTTGCCGTTCTGAATGGTGATGGATTGAATCGCCGCAGGAACCACGGCGTCAATTCCGGACACGCCGAAGTCGGACGCGTTCGGAGCGTTGGCGCCGGGGCCGCGAACGGAAGTTTCGCGCGAATAGCTCAGGCGAAAATCGTTCAGGAACGAGGGCGAGAACGTGTGCGTCTCGTGCAAGAGCGCGTTCTGCGACTCGATGGTTTGGCCGTCGGTGTAGGCCAGAAGCTCCGTGGGCGGGGTGTAGGCGCCGCGAACGAAGCGGTCGAATTCGTAGCGGCCGCTGATTTTGTCCTGGGAGCGCAATTGATAATCCAGGCGGCCCATGCCCGAGTCGTAGTTCTCGGCGTCGGGAATCGGGAAGCTGGCATTGCTGGGGCAGGCGCCCGAGGAGCTCGCCACCGATGCCAGGCAGGCGAGCGGGCTGACGCCCGTGGGAATAAACGTGGTCCCGTTGGACGTGAGGCCGGAGAGCGCGTAGGTGGGATTCATCAGGGGCTGGCCCGTCGAGCTGACTCCCAGCAGTTTTGCGACGGCCGGATCGATCGCGCCGGTGCCGCAGGCCGTCACCGTAGCGGTGGTTTGCGCGTTGCACGGTTCGCCGGCGGCGAGGAAGTTCGCGATGTCGGTGGTGCCGGGCATGCGCGGAGCGGTGGAGGTGACGTTGCGCAGCGCTTCACGCTGGTAGCCGGCGGAGAAAAAAAGCTTATTCTTGAAGATGGGGCCGGTGGCCTCGCCGCCGAACTGGTTGCGCTTGATGACGTCGGTCGGCGACAGGAAATTTTTCGCGTTGAACGCGGGATTGCGGTTGTATTCGAACGCATCGCCGTGGAACGAGTTGGTGCCGCTCTTGGTGATGACGTTCACCACGGCGCCGGCGTTGTTGCCGTACTCGGCGGTGTAGTTGCTGGTCTGGACGCTGAACTCCGCGAGCTCATCGGGGAACGGGAACGGCTGGTTCACGTTGGTGTAGGTGTCCATGTAATCGCCACCGTCGAGCAGGTAGCTGGTCTGGTCACCGCGGGTGCCGTTCGCGGAAATGGTGAGCGCGCCGGGAAATGTTTTCTGCGGGCCCTGATCCATGCCGCCGTTGGGAGCGATGACGGCTCCGGCGACGGTGGTGGTGAGCTGGGCGACGTTGCGCCCGTTGAGCGGGAGATCGTTGAGGCGCGAGCCTTCGACCACGGTCTTGAGCGTGGAGGTCGAGGTGTCCACGGTGAGCGCGGTGCCGCTGACCGTCACGGATTCCGATGCGGCGCCGAGGGGCAATTGAAATTTCACGGTGAGAGATTGGTCGGCCAAAACGATGACGTCTTCGCTCTCGGTCTTGAAGCCGGTGGCGCTGATGCTCAAGTGATAGTTGGCCGGAGCTAGTGAGGAAATCACAAAGAAGCCGTCGGGGTTCGTAACGGCATCGCGCTCGAAGCTCGTGCCGGATTGAGTTGCGGTGACTTTAGCGGATACGACGGCGCTGCCGCTCGGATCCGTAACCGTTCCATTGATGGTGCCCAAACCCTGGGCGCTGGCGATTGCGGGGATAAACAAAGTACACAACAAAGCAAACAACAGAGACAGAGGCGCATACCGTCTCATCAAGTTCCCTCCTGGGAAGCCTACTTTGGCTTTTTATCGCAGCGCGTGGCTGCGAGGAGATCGGTTCCCCGGACCTACATGGATGCGGCGCGGCGCTGCTTCCAGCGCTATGCAACGCGGAATGGGTTTGCGATCAAACGGCGCTGCTTTCCCGGCAGGCCGCAAGAACCCCAATCGATGCATCCGTAACCACCCCTGGTAGAAGCCGGAGCCCGAAATCGTGGAGCCGTTGTGCTACATGGTGACATACCCAGTCAAGCTTGAAATACTATACAAATCGTTTAGACTAATTAAACGATGGGAAGTAGGACAGGCACTCTTGCCTGTCCAGGGTTCGGGGCGGAGAGAAGCGTAAGAGGACAGACAGGAGTGTCTGTCCTACTAAACCCTATGGACATCCGACAATTGGAACTGTTTCTCGGCGTGGTGGATGAGGGCGGCGTGACGCCTGCGGCGCGGAAGCTGCATCTGACGCCCGGCGCCGTCAGCATGCAAATTCGCAAGCTTTCCGCCGATGCCGGCACGGAACTCTTTGTGCGCGTGGGACGCCGGCTGACGCCGACGCCCGCGGCGTTGCGGCTCGCGGATCGCGCGCGCGTCGTCGTCAAACAGATGCAGGAGATCCAGAGCGATTTTGAGGATAATCCGGCGCGCGACACGCGGCCGTTCCATCTGGCGTCCACGGGCGTGACGCTGGCCAACCGGCTGGGGCAGGCGCTGCGCGAATTGCGGCTGGTGTATCCGAAGTGCGATCTGCAAGTCTCGGTCAGCGCCACGGAAGAAATTGTGACCGGCCTCTTGGAGCGGCGCATCGATTTGGGATTGGTATCGCTGCCGATCGCGCCGGCCGCGGCGGAGAAGATCATGGTGATGCCGCTGTTTCAGGAAGAACTTTTTCTACTGCGGCCCTCGCACACGAAAGTGCGCAGCGAGAACATTACCTCCGTGCGGCCGGCGGATCTGGCGGGAGTTCCCTTTCTGATTTATCCGAAGCAGAGCCACGTCGGGCGAATGGTGGAGGAATATTTGCGGCGAATGGGGATCCAGCCGCGCATTCTGGTGGAATCCTCGGATACGGAAGTGTTGAAGCGCCTGGTGGAATCGGGCCTGGGCTGTTCGGTGTTGCCGGAACAGGCGTTGCCGAGGGAGGCGCGATTTTTCCGCGTGCATCGCATCGGAAACGAACGCCTGGTGCGCACGCAGGCGTTGGTGCTGGCGCGCTCGGAATTTCCGCGCCGGTTGACGATTTCGATCGCCAATTTTTTGCAGACCGCGATCCGCGCGCTGGTGGAGTAGGACAGGCATTCTTGCCTGTCCAGGTTGTTGGGATTAGAAGAGATTGAGGGGACGGACAGGGGTGCATGTTCGGTGCCTGGTTAGGCGAGCGCGGGTCAGGGAAATAGGCTTCTCAAGCCTGCGAAGGGGTTAAGTTTATGTCGCCCCTACGGGGCTCGGGGAGATTGAGCGAAGTGTTTTTGTGCGCAGGCTACCCAGGGCTTACGCCCTGGGCTAGCTTGTGTCGCGCCTGCGGCGCTGCATTCGTGCTTCGCTCGAGGACGCCCAAACAAGAATAAGCGAGCCCCGTAGGGGCGAAATAAAGCAAGAGCCCAGGGCGTAAGCCCTGGGTATGCCGCCCCGAACATCCCCCTCCATCTCCCCCAGCCCCGTAGGGGCGGCACAAACCCTCCGCACGCAACGAGGCTGGGATTATACTGGCGCGCAATATTCAAGCGGCGAGGCCCCAATGCCCCATTCCTACGCGCAGAATTATTTGCATGCGGTTTTCAGCACGAAGGAGCGCCGCAGGATTATCTCCCCTGAAACTCAGCCGAAGCTCTGGGCGTATCTCGCGGAAATCGGCAGGAATAATGGACTGCAGATTACGGTCGCCGGAGGCGGCGCGGATCACGCGCATCTGTTGTTTCTCTTGCCGGCGGAGATGCCGTTGGCGAAGGCGATTTTGCTGTTGAAAGCCAACTCGTCAAAGTGGATGAATAAACAGAAGCATGGCTTCGCATGGCAGGAAGGATATAGCGCGTTCAGCGTGAGCGTATCGAATTTGGATGCGGTGACGCGGTACATTCAGAATCAGGAAGCGCATCATCGGAAGATTAGTTTTGAGCAGGAATATTTGGCGCTGCTCAAGAAGCATGGCGTGGCATTTGATGCCAGATTTGTGTTGGGTTAGCTTGTGTCGCCCCTACGGGGCTCGGGGAGATTGAGGAAATTGTTTTTGTGGGCAGGCTACCCAGGGCTTACGCCCTGGGCTTTTGGTTTATTTCGCCCCTACGGGGCTTTGTTTTGCTCGATTGGGGGCGAGGGAGATTATTGGCATTTTGAGTGAATGATTCGGCTCGTGCCGCCACACCCAACTACGGCGGGTGGGGCGCCCTCTTCGCCTTCGCTCCGGGAGCACGGCCGGGAAAAATTGCGGACGGGCGGAGGCTAGCTCCGCCCCTACATACGGAAAGACCATCGCGCGATGGGATAGGGTGTTTCTGCTGTCGGGGCGGAGCTTGCCTCGGCCCGCCTCGCTCACGCAAGAGAAACCCTGGACCGACATTATTGTCTTTCGAGGATTTTTGCGGAAACAGAGGACAGGCAGGAGTGCCTGTCCTACTGGGGCGCGTTCAGCTTACGCCTACTACCGATGGGGGGACTTCGGCGGTGCTGACGCGGTCGCGGCCGCGTTCTTTGGCGTCGTAGAGGGCTTCGTCGGCGCAGGCTAATAGCTCAGAGGGCGTGCTGCCATTTTCGGGATAGGTGGAGACGCCGATGGAAACCGTCAGCGGGCCCAACACTTGCCCGCCATCTTGCACGGCCAGGCGATGAACGTCCTCGCGAATCTGTCTGGCGCGGATTAAGGCGCCTTCGCGCGTGGCGTCGGTGAGAATCAGCGCGAACTCTTCGCCGCCGTAACGGCAGGCGATGTCCTCCTTGCGCGTGCCGGCGCGCAAGACCACGCCCACTTCGCGGAGAATCGTATCGCCGGCGGCGTGGCCGAATACATCATTGAATTTTTTGAAGTGATCGATGTCCACCATCAGCACGGCGAGCGGGCGTTTGCGGCGCGTGGCGCGGTGCATTTCGCGCTCGAAGGCTTCCTCGAGATAACGGCGATTGTGCAGGGACGTGAGGGGATCGCGGATCGATTGCCGCAGCAGCGTATCGCGCAACTGAAGATTCGCGAGCGCCAGCGCGAATTGTTGCGCGACGGCTTCGGCCATGGCCTGGCGCGTCTCGGTCCACACGGATTCTCCGTCGAAGTTCACATCCGGCGCGGTGAGCAGCAGCAAGCCGATCATGTCGCCCTGCGCGTTCAGCGGAATGCAGAGGCTGGAGGTGCCGGGCTCGCGTTTCTGATAGTGCGGGCAATTTACTCCCGCGGCGGCGCCGGCGTGATGAATGCGGCTGAGGCGGAGCCCCCAGCATTTTTCCGGCGGGAAGAAATCGTCGGTGAAAAGCCGCTCGCCCCAGCGGCCGAGCGGTTCGAGCACCGCGTGCGATTTCGCCAGCACCAGGAACTGGCCCGAGGCGGTCGGAAAAAGTTCCGCGAGCACGGGCTGCGTGACGCGATAGGCTTCGTCCACCGTGCGGCAGGAATGCAGAAACTCGCCCAATTTGCTGAGGCGCTTGAAATGGCCTTCGCGCTCCTGCAATTCGAGTTCGGCGGCGCGGCGCTTGGTGGCGTCGCGCGTGAGCTTGCTGTAGCCCCGGAGTGCGCCATTCGATTCGCGCAGCGCGGTGACGGTGACGTCGGCCCAGAAGCGGCTGCCGTCCTTGCGAATGCGCCAGCCCTCTTCGTGATACTGGCCCTGGACGCGGGCGAGATCGAGGGTATGCACGGCCTTGCCCTCGGCGAGATCGTCGTGCGGATAAAACATATAAAACGATTTGCCCAGCGCTTCCGATTCGCTGTAGCCGGTCATGCGCTCGGCGCCCTTGTTCCAGGTGGTGACGCGGCCCTGCGGATCGAGCTGCAGGATGGCGTAGTCGCGGGCCTGGTCCACAATCATCTGGAGATTTTCGCGGCTTTCGCGCAAAGATTCGCTGGTGCGGCGATAACGATCGTTCTCGCGCTTCAGCAGCCAGAAGAGCGCCAGCAACATCCCCGGGCCGAAAATGCTGCCGCCGCCGACGAGCGCCGACGTCACCGCGAAATTGTGGTGATAGCGCGCGTCGCGGTCGGCCAGCAAGCGGGCTTCCTGCGCCTGAAATTCGTCCATCACGGCGTTACTCTGCGAGACGGCGGCGAAATTGACCTGCGAGAGTTCCGTGTCCGCGGGAGTGCTGACTACGATGCCCGGCTTGAGCGGCGGCTCGGAGAAGGAGCGACGCAGGAAGCTCAGGCGCGCATCGATCAGCGGCGCAAGGGCGGTAATGCGCTCCGACTGTTCGGGATTGTCCGCGTTGAGCGACGACAGGGCCTGGAGATCGTCCTGCACGCTCATTTGTTCGCGCTCGAACGCGGCGCGGGCGTCGTGCTGCTGCTCCTGACTCAAGCGGTAAGCGGCGCGGGCCTGCTGGGCGGAGAGCAGGTCGGAGCGCAACTGGTCGAGATTATTGAGGACCGCGTTGGCGTGCGCCACGGCAGCGTGGGAATCGCTGAGCAGTTTGACGCTGAGCATGGAACAGACGCTCACCGCAAACGTCGTGACGGCGGCAAGCACAAATAGAACCAGCACCGCCGAAGGGAGGCGGTTCTCTTCCCTAGATCTGGCAGACATGGCCCGTCCCAAGTCGATCTCCAGCGAGAGGCGCGGGAGACCAGCGATCCTTTTTACTGTAGCAAACGGACCAGCTGGGATGGAGGGTACTGATGTACTGATTTTCTTGGAGTGCAACAGGCTGAGGGGCGCTTGCCGCGGCGGCGTATGTGGGGTGGGCCACCGAACGGGGATGCAAGTAGGACAGGCACTCTTGCCTGTCCAGGTTTTAGTTAAGGCGAGCGCAACGCAGCGAGATAGGATTTCAAGCCCGCGAAAGGGTTAAGTTTGTGTCGCCCCTACGGGGCTTGGGGAGATTGAGGAAATTGTTTGTGTGGGGCCTACCCAGGGCTTCCGCCCTGGGCTAAGTTGTGTCGCGCCCCCGGCGCTGGATTTTCTTTCGCGCCGTGTGGTGTGAGAAGCTTCGATTTGTATGGCGGTTTTGTGCCGCGCTATTTGCGCTGAATTGGTGATTCGATCCATCGCGCCCAGATGAAACGAGCAAGCCCCGTAAGGGCGAAATAAAGCCACAGCCCAGGGCGGAAGCCCTGGGTCCCCGTATCAAACCTAAATTCTCCGAAATCTTTAGCCCCGGAGGGGCGGCACAACTCAATGCACGACGCAGCGGCAAAACCTGGACGGGCAGGAATGCCTGTCCTACTTAGAAAATCCACTCGCGGGGCTCTTCCACGAAGCGGAAGCCGCAGCTTGGGGTGGGCGCCATCTCGGGCCACTTGAGCCAGGTGAGCTGCGCCTGACCGATAAAGTGACGAGACGTTCGCGTCCACAGAAAAACTTCCACGATGGCTTTCTCGCTGAGCACGACGCTCAGGCTGCAGGAGAATCCGCGGCGGCTGACATCGTCGGTGCAGGCGACGATCTCGAAGGGCCCGTCCTTTTCGTCGTGCCCGCGCAGCTTGATGCCGATTGGCAGACGAATGCGCGGCTCGACGCGGCGGTCTTCGGGCGCCTGGCTCATGGCCGCGGCGAGTTGCGCCTCCAACACATCGAAGTCAATGGGCTTTTCAAAATAGCCTTTGGCGCCCAGCGTGAAGCAGAAATCCTTATAGAGGGCCTTGGGCGCGCCGGAGACCACAAAAACGGGGATGAGCTTCGTGAAACTGATTCCGGCCAGGGTCTGGCACATTTCGAAGCCCGTATGCCCCGGCATCATCAAGTCCACAAAAATCGCGTCCGGCTGGTGTTGAAGCGCCAGCATCAGGCCCTCTTTCGGAGTCGCCGCATCCAGGATCTCGTACGAACCCTTGAGGCGAAAGCGCAGCATCTTCCGGACCAATGCATCGTCGTCAATAATGAGAACGCGTGGCATGTGCGGGCTCCTCCGGCCAAGACGTGATGGCGGCAACCGCTTGCTGGCGTGATCGGGAGTTTGCGGCTTGGCGTCGCGGCCAGGGGCTAATCTATGCGCGAGTGGTTCAGTTTGCAACAAGGGACGTAGTAGGACAGGTATTCACTTGGCCCCGTAGGGGCTGCCTGTCCTCTGCTCTTGTCGCCCATCGCAATAAGTAAGACACAAAGAAAAATCTGGACAGGCAGGAATGCCTGTCCTATTAAGCCCGCGGAAAAAATGCAGACGGGCGGAGGCAAGCTCCGCCCCTACATGGGGAAAGAACCGGCTCCTGGCGCTAAAAGCTCGATTTAACGGCGCTGTAACGCTGGCGGGTGTACGATGCAGGCCGCACTGAACGGCCAAATCAAAAATATACGTCGAGGAGAAAAAGAGCATGTTGAAGAGGATTGGGATAATTGCGGCTTTCGGATTTTTGCTGGCGGTGGGACTGGCGTTGCAAGCTACGCCGGCGTCGGCGCAGGAACCTACGTATTTCACTTACGTTTCGGAATGGCAAGTGCCGCGCGCGCAGTGGGCGGCATTTGAAAGCGAACGCGCTAAATCGGACGCGGCGCTGCAGAGTTTCGTGGCCGACGGCACCATCGTGGCCTGGGGCGACGACAGCATCACCGTGCACACCGAAGACGGCTATACGCAGGAGGATTGGTTCACCGCCACCAGCCGCGCTGGAATCCTGAAGGCGCTGGACACGTTGCGGTCTATGTCCACCGGCGGGGCGTTCACCACCGTCACCAAGCACCGCGATTTCTTCATGCACACGCTGGTGCACGGCGGCAAGACCTCCACCGGCGCGACCGGCTACCTGCGCGTCGGCGAGTGGCAGGCCAAGCCCGGGCAGGCGGAGGCCTTCGAGGATCACATCAAGAAGTACGCCATCCCGCTGCTGAACCAGGAGATCGCCGATGGCACCGTGCTGATGTACAACTTCGACGACGAGGACCTGCACACGGATCCGCAGGGACTTTTCTTCCTGGCGATTCTCTATCCAAGCGGCGCCGCGATGGACAAGGCCCGCGCGGAGCTGGAAGCGTACGAGAAGACCAACCCGGCGTTTTCGGAGATGATTAACAATCTGACCGTCGATGAAGCGCACCGGGACGAGCTGGCCAAGGTTACGTCCTACCAACACAAGTAGCCGCGACGTCGCACCGGAGGAGTAGGACAGGCACTCTTGCCTGTCCTCTTCTCTTCCCTGTTGAAGCGAAAAGACGAAGAAAAACCTGGACAGGCAAGAGTGCCTGTCCTACTGGAACCCTGCTGGAAACGGGCGTAGGATGCACTCGGGAAGCGCCCCTCGCGCCGGGACTCCGGCCACGATTACCGACTTGGAGGAAACCATGTCATCTACGACTTCCTTTTTGAGCAGGCTGATTGGCCTGTACTGCATTCTGGTGGCGCTGTTTATGTTCACGCACAAGGCGTTGAGCGTGGAGACGGTGTCCGCGCTGCTGCACAGCCCTATGGCGCTGTTCGTGACTGGATTGATCACGATCCTTCTGGGCCTGGCGATGATCCTCGCGCACAACGATTGGTCGGGGGCGCTGGCGGTGGTGGTTTCGCTGATTGGTTGGGCGACGCTGGTGAAAGGGCTGTTGATTTTATTTTTGTCGCCGTCGGAAGAGCCGACGCTGTTCCTCGGTGAACTGCACTACGCGCGCCTGTTTTATTTTTATACGGCGATTTCGTTTGTGCTGGGATTGTATCTGACGATTGCGGGCAGCCGGTCGCGGCGCGCGCAGTAGGACAGGCACTCTTGCCTGTCCAGGTTTTTGGCGTGGGACAGGCGCCGAGTTGTGCAATTTCCAACTGCGAGTTTGGGCGATTGGGACAGGCAAGAGTGCCTGTCCTACTGCGGCGCTTGACTGGGAACTTGCGCGCTGTATACTCCTGCCGCTCGCCACTCGAAAATCTACACGGAGGAAACAATTATGTTGGGAGAATTGATCGGAGAAAATAGAGGGAAGCGACTCGTGCGCCGAGTGTTGAGCACCACACCGCCCACCGTCGAAGTCACGTTTGAAGAGGCCGGCAAACTTTTCGGAATCGCCACCACGGGAATGGGCACGTACACCTCCGTCATTCGGCCGGACGGAACCATCTGGGGCACGGGACAAGGAATCGTCACGACCGCGGATGGCGAAGGAATGACGTGGGTAGGCTCCGGCCAGGGAAAATTCGGAGCGGGCGGCGCGGTGAGCTATCGCGGGATTTTGTATTTCCAGGGGCCGTCGGCGAAATTGGCGAAGCTGAGTGCGCATCCGGCCGTGTTCGAGTACGAGGTGGACGCCGAGGGCAAGACGCACACGAAATTGTGGGAGTGGAAGTAAGCGGACGGGTTGAGTAGGACAGGCACTCTTGCCTGTCCAGGTTTTTTCTGCGCTCGTGAAGCGGGCGAAGGCAAAGAGGACAGGCAAGAGTGCCTGTCCTACTGCGGCTCGCGCGAAGTAGGACGCCGGTACCATTGACCCTGTACGGGCGCTCGATTATTTTCAATGCACGCTGGTGTTGTTACAACTTTCTTCTGCCAAGTTGCAGAACGATTCCGCAGGCGTGGTGTGACCTTTTTTTGATTTGAGGGCGCCGGCGGTGGTGCGTTCGGTGGACGAACTTGACGGAGATCAATCACAATTCGCTGGCGCAATTTCGCAGATTTCGCGTGCTGCTGGACGCCATTCCGCAGCCGGCGATACTGAAAGACACCTGCGGGCGCATCGCGCTCGCGAACGAAGCCGCCGCGCGTCTGTGGCGCAAGGCGCCGGACGAACTGGTCGGGCTGACGGCGGGCGATTTGGTGGATCCGGCGTCGGCGTGTTGGGCGGAAGCCGCGGACACCATTGCCTTGCATTCGAGCGCGCCGAAATTATTGCGCCGGAGAATGAAATTGCGCGGGCAGGAGCAATCGTTTCTGGTCAGCGTCGCGCCGATTTATCTGACGCGCGAGGAGCGGCCCGACGGCATCATCGTCGTCGTGCATCCCAACGGCAAAGTGGCCGCGGCGGCGCAGGCCAGCGCGCGCGATGATGCGGCCGACGTCTACGCCGAGCGGCAGTTCGCGGAGCTGGCGCTGATCAATTGCCACGTGCGCGACGAACGGCAGCAGGCGGAAAAAATGCAGACGATGCTCGACTTGCTGTGCTTGCCGGACCGCCTCGCGGCTGCGCAGTCTCCGGAAGCCGCGCCGGAAACGCAGCCGGCGGCGAATCCTCTGTCGTATCTCTCCGACGATCGCCACTGGTGGCCGCTGAAGCGATTGATGGACACACTTTAGGCGCGGATTGCCGCGATTTCTTCTCCGTGGGTGCCCCACACGCCGAGCTTGCGCGTGGGGCTTTTGCTTGTGACCCGCTGCGTGAACCGCCACGGAAATTTCAAAACCCCCAGACGTAACACCGGCGTGTGGGGCACCCGCCGGCTTGTGTCGCCCCTACGGGGCTTCCCTAAAATGTAGAAATAATGTTATGCGTACCCAGGGCTTCCGCCCTGGGCTAACTTGTGTCGCGCCTCCGGCGGTGGATGGTTGCTGCGCTGCATTGCGTGCGCCGAGGAATGAACAAGCCCTGGAGGGGCGAAATATTCGTCCCCCTGAAACTACTCACCTTACGACCAGCCGCGAAAAACAAAGCCCCGCAGGGGCGAAATAAACCAATAGCCCAGGGCGGAAGCCCTGGGTAGGCATTGCAATTTTATTCTTCGACGGGTGAGCCCCGTAGGGGCGACACAAGCCGAGCCATTATCACAGCGCCGCAAAAAAACTTTCGTGGGCATTCCGTTACAAGCCTGGCACTTCCCGGCCGGAAAAACCCCCACACGTAACACCGACGTGTGGGGCACCCCCTTCGCCGCGGGTACGAGGGCAAGCCCGCGGAAGAATCGCAGACGGGCGGAGGCCAGCTCCGCCCCTACGACAGAGAAAATCTTGAGCGCTACGACGGAGTCGCTTGCCGGCGTACGGTGTTGGTTTTTCGGCTGTAGGGGCGGAGCTGGCCTCCGCCCGCTTCACGAGCGCAGAAAAACCCTCGATAGGCAGCCCATCCGGAGCCAAGACAGCCCCTGACCTACTAAATTGGAAGCTTATCGTGCTACTATCTTCCGCCTTATGGAACCCAAGAATCCGCTCGCGAAATTCAGGCGGGATACGGGGCCGTCGCTGTTCGACGATTTTCTCCTGGCCGGCGAGGAGGTGCGGGCCGAGCGCGAGTTAAAGCGGCAACGCGAGGCCGAGGAGAAACGCCGCGAGCTCCTCGCAAAAGCCGAGCGCTCGCGTACAAAACGCGCGCCAGAAACTTCACCAAAGAGGTTTTCCGCCAGCGGCCACGCCGGCCCCATCGATCTCCCGGACATCGTGCTGGGCACGTCCGCCTTCACCGCGGACGGCTGGCGAGGCTTTTTTTATCCGCCGGGGATGAAGCCCGCGGAATATTTGACGTATTACGCCGAGCGATTCCAAACCGTCGAGCTGGACAGCACGTTCTACCGCACGCCGGCCGCGTCGACGGTGCGCGGCTGGTACGCGAGGACGCCGCCGGATTTTATTTTCGCCGCGAAAGCGCCGCGCGTGATTACGCACGAAAAAGTTCTGGTGGATTGCGACGCCGAATGGAAAGTGTTTCGCGACGTGATGGAAGTGCTGGACGAAAAGCTGGGGCCGATTCTGTTTCAGTTCGGCTATTTCAACAAGAAAGCGTTTCAGGGCCCGGAGGAGTTTCTCGCGCGGCTGAAACCGTTTTTGCAGAAGCTGCCGCGCGACCGGAAATTCGCGGTCGAAATTCGCAATAAGAATTGGCTCGATGCGCGATTCGCGGACGCATTGCGCGAGCATAACGTCGCCCTGGCGCTGATCGATCAGTCCTGGATGCCGCGCCCGTGGGAGATGAAAGAGATCAAACCGAGGTTCGACCCAATCACCTCGAATTTCGCGTACGTGCGCTGGCTCGGCGATCGCAAAGGCATCGAGAAGGTCACGACGACTTGGAATAAAACAGTGGTGGATCGCAGCGACGATTTGGCCAATTGGGTGAAGGTATTTCAAAAATTCGTGGCGCGCAATTTGCGCGTTTTCGGCTACGCGAATAATCATTACGCCGGTTACGGCCCCGGCACGCTGCAATTGTTCCGCGAATTGTGGGAGAAGAAGTAGGTAGTGAGACAGACATTCCCTTGGCGCGCCGCACAGATTCAGCGCCGGAGGCGCGGGATTGATGCCTCGCCGCACCACGCCCAGACACGAATGAGCCAGCCCCGTGGGGGCGAAATAAACCAATAGCCCAGAGCCTGCCTGCCGGCAGGCAGGCGGAAGCCCTGGGTAGGCGTCGAGGGAAAGAATAATTCTTAGAGCCCCGTAGGGGCGACACAAGCCGAACATGCGTCGGGGCATTGCAAAACAAGAGAGGACAGGCAGGAGTGCCTGTCCTACTCAAAGCGTCAGGCGCTACACGATCTCCATATCCGAATCGCGATCGGGATGGGCGGCTTGGCCTTTGAATGAGGTCACGTCCAACGCGTGCGCGTCTTCGGCTTCTAACGCGTGGCTGAAATAATCGGGGACGTTCTGGCCCCAGGCTATGCTGCATCCGCGCAGAGTCACGTTGTCCGCGTGGCGAATGCTGTAGCCGGGCGTGGCGTGTTTTTCGATGTCGGCCTCGGCGCTCGTCGGGCGATTGTCGAAGACGCCGCCGGGATATTTCGTCCAGCGATCTAGCGTGACGGCCACATTTTCCAGCGTCACATCACTCACGCGGCTTGCGGCGCTGCCCTCGACGCGCACGCTATTTTCCGCGCGGCCGGTGATGTTGCGGATGCGCACGTTGTGCAGCGTGCCGATCACCGAGAGGGGCGTGCGCGGAATCGCCGTCAGGGAGATGCCTTCGCCGCGTCCCCACCACGGCGGGGAAAAATATTGCGACGTGAATTGAATGTCGCTGAATTCGATGTCGCTCACGCTGCCCGCATCGCGCAACTGAATGCCCAGGCCGCGGCTGGCCTGCGTGATCTGGCACCGCTCGATTTTCACGCCGGAAATGTCGGAAAACGTTTCCGTGCCGATTTTCACGCCGGCGTCCTGCGTGGTCATTTTGCAATCGTGGACGTGAATGTTGGTCATCGCGCCGTACTGCACGTACTGCTTGCTGGTCTTAATGGCGATGGCGTCGTCGCCGCAGACTATGTCGCAATTGCGAATTTCGACGTTGCGGCAGTGATCGGGGTCGATGCCATCGCAATTGGGAATTTGCAAATCGTTGCGAATGGTGAAATTGTCCACCAGGACGCCGTCGCAGCCGATGAGATGCAATCCCCACGCGGGCGCGGCGGCCATGGTGATGTCGCGCACGACGAGATCCGTGCAGCCCACCAGCTCGAAAATTCTCGGACGCCAGCCGATCGGACGCCACCATTCGTTCTCTTTGTCGTAGCCGGACATGAATTCCTGGCCGCGGCCGTTGATGCGTCCGGTGCCCGTGATGCGCAGGCCGTGCGCGTCTTGCGCGGTGAGCACCGCCGTGGTGGCGGAGGCGTAATCGGATTGTTGCGTGCTGATGCGCAACTCGGCGTCGTCGGCCAAGTGAAAATCAATGCCGCTGCGCAACACCAATGTGCCGGTGAGATATTTTTTGCCGCCGCGGAGAAGGACTTGCGCGGAGGCGGCCATCCCGCCCGACGTCGCCGGTGCGACCCACGCCGCCGCGGCATCAATCGCGCGCTGAATCGCGGCGGTGTCGAGCGTGGCGCCGTCGCCGACGGCGCCGTAATCGCTGACGTCGAAAACGCGGCTCGTCGCGCCGGCGATTCCCTGCTCCGCCGGTAGGACAGGCACTCCTGCCTGTCCTCTTGCTGTTTCTCGCACGGCGGAAAAACCTGGACAGGCAAGAGTGCCTGTCCTACTGCCGAGCAGCGCGGCGCCCGCGGCGAGTTTTGCGCCGAGCAATAATGCTTCGCGACGATTGGTTGGCTTCGAGATGGGTTTCGTCATGAGGCGGAGTGTACTACGGACGACATCCCGGCAACACAACGACCGCACGCGTATCGCCGGCGTGTGAAACACCCACGGAGAAAGGCGCGGACGGGCGGAGACAAGCTCCGCCACTACATACGGAAAAAACATCGTCCGATGGAATACGGTGTTTCGGCTGTGGGGGCGGCTCGTCCCCACACATCTCACTAATTTACTGGCCGGTGATGGTGAATGAATTCATGAAAGCGTCGTGATCGCTGGCGGTGTAGTTTTTGGCCGTGACGATCAGGATCTGGTACAGCCGGCGGCCCCAAAAGAAGGCGCGCTCGTCGAAGTTGTCGCCATCGGAATCGCGATAGCTGAACGCCCGGCCGGGCACGCCGTTGAGTTGGATCACGGCATCGGTCAGCAGCGTCTTCCCTGCCGATGCGCCGTCGCGCACCCGTTGGATCACCGCATCCGGCGAGTCCGTGGCCACGTCCGACGGATAATCGTTATAGCTGACCAGGTAGGCGACGTTGTCGCTCTGCGTCGTCACCGTAAACGAATACATGTTGATGGATCGGCCCGCGGGATCGTTGCTGAGCGGCTCCGGATTGACGGCCGTTTGCGGCGCGCCGGGCAGCAGGATGCTGAAGCGCCCGTCGGCGGAAGTGTACTGTTGCAAATCGGAGCCGGCCGATACCGGCGTCGCAGCGACGGGACCGGTGGTAGCGGGAGCCGCCGGCGCCGCGGCCTGAACCGGCGTGGCCGTGGCGACTCCGTTGGCCTTCACGGTCTGATCGCCGATGCTGAACGAGTTCATGAACGGGTCGCGATACTTCGCGGTGTAACCCTGCGAGGTGACGATCATCACCTGATAGAGACGCCGCTCCGTGAAAAATTGGCGAATGTCGTAGGTGAATCCGTCCGTCCCCCGCGCCACGAATGCGCGGCCCGGGATGCCATCGAGATCGATCGCGGAGTCGCTGACCAGCGTCTTCCCGTTGGCGATGCCATCGCGCGCGCGGCCCAGCACGGCGGTGGGCGCGTCGGTGGCGACGCCGGGCGGATAGTCGTTGTAAAAAACCATGTACGCGACGTTATCGTTATCGGTGCCCACGGAAAACGAATAGAGCGGCACGGTCTGGCTGGAGTCGTTCGGATTGACCGCGACCGGATTCGAACCGGCGGTCGGCGTGCCGGGCATCAGCACGCTGAAGCGGCCATCCACGGAGGAATATGGCTTCAGGGCCGCGTCGGCCGGCGCGGCAGCGGGCGTCGCGTGTGGCGCGTTCTGCGCGGAGCTGTTGCCGCTCTGCTTCGCTTGCGTGGCGGCTTGCTTCGCGGCCTCGCCAAGTTGTCCGGCAGGCGCAGCGTCAGACGTCGCCACGATGGCGCAGAGCAAAAAAGATCCCAGGATGCCGGTGAAAATGCGTCGCATGTTGTCCCTCAATCGTTGAAATTCGAATTCACGAGCCACGAAGTTCGAGTTCACCATCAATAAAGTTCGCTGCCGCCGCGCGCAAAAACGTCACGCCGCACGATTTGATTGTGCCCATCATACTCTCTCATGACCAGCCTCTTGCATCGCGAAGTACCGCATCCGCCAACGGGATTGAGTAGGACAGGCACTCCTGCCTGTCCAGGTTTTCCTTAACGCGGAAGAAAAGAGGACAGGCATTCCCTTGGCCCCGTGGGGCTGCCTGTCCTCGATTCTTTCAGTCAACCCCAAGACCCGGACAGGCAGCCGCCGGCATGCGGCGTATCCAGGGAATGCCTGTCCTACTTAGCTAACAGCGCGAGGAAGAATATAGTTTCACTCGAGGCGGGATGGCAGTACCATTTAGTTCGAGCCCCGGCGATAATGCGTTTCCCCACCGTTGCCGCGGCTTGTGGAGGCGGCGCGTTCATTCTGCGTGAGTATA
>Ga0181538_10002394_pt1 | contig 19558 bp, 17 predicted proteins | sample PEATcosm2014_Bin_40_FD_119773 | JGI IMG/M metagenome (GOLD analysis project Ga0181538, IMG submission 119773) | Peatland microbial communities from MTU Mesocosm Facility, Houghton, MI, USA - PEATcosm2014_Bin23_30_metaG | ecosystem: Environmental > Terrestrial > Soil > Wetlands > Peat | place...
CCAGAAGCGGCCGAAGCGCGCATAGATTAGCTCGGCATGACCGCGTTTGGTGGCGGCGCCGAGCCGCACGGTCATTTCCTGGACGATATAGGCCATGCCGAAGGTCAGGGCAATGAAGGGTAGGAAAAAGCCGATACCATAGGTTGCGCCCGTCTGGGCGTAGGAGATCATGCTGGGCCCGTCATTCTCGCCTAGCATAACCAGGATCCCGGGGCCAATCAGCAACCAGAGGAGCATCCACGATCGGCGCCCCCCGCCGGTCCGATGTAAAATGACCCGCCGGCGGTCCTTGGCGCGTTTTCGATCCTCCGTGGCGATATGCGGCCCCACCTGTCGGGCATCGGCCGGCAGGCTCACCGTGCCGTGCAGTCCCTCTAGTGACGGGTGCTTCTCAGGGGGCGGGCCGGCGGATTCTTTTGGCCTTGTCTCCAAGATGTAGCATTGATTACGTTCGGTAGGTCGGGTTGTCAACAAGCTTACTTTTTTGAAAAAAACGGGGTATGAATCGCGCCGTGGCTAAGTCAGCCAAAACCTGTCTCGTCCTGCACCAGCTCGGTCTCCAGCGCACCCGGGAGGAGAACGCTCAGGAGAACGCCCAGGACTACGTGGAGATGATCGCCGAGCTTATTGCCGCGACAGGGGAGGCTCGGGTGACCGATCTGGCCCATCGCCTCGGGGTTACCCACGTCACGGTCAACCGCATGATTCAGCGTCTTCGCCGTTTGGGCCTAGTGACAGCTCTGCCGTATCGCGCCATTTTCCTCACCGACGCCGGCCGGAAGCTCTCGGAAGAGTCACGGCACCGTCATGAGCTGGTTGCTGATTTCCTCCGCTCCTTGGGAGTTCCTGCCGCGATCGCCCATACGGATGCCGAAGGGATGGAGCACCACGCCAGCAAAGAGACGCTCGCGGCGTTTACCAAGCACCTCAAGGCGCACGGTTGACCCAGAGCCTGCTGGGATGGGGACACCCTCAACCCGACGGTGTCTGATGGGGCTTGGGAAAGTGGTGGACCCGATCAGGGCCCACCCCTTCCCTATGAGAATGAAAGGCGGTTCGAGTCTGGTTCGAGGTCGTCCCGGTTTTGCCCGATTTCAGAGACGCACCCGCCCCGATCCGGAAAGGTGCTTCTTCACGATCTTAGAAGGCGACCGACAGGCCGGCGTAGAAAGCTCGGCGCGGACCATAGGCCGGAGCGGCGATGCCGAGGCCCGAGCCGTTACGAATTTCGTAGTTTTCGTTGAGGATATTTAGGCAATCGAGACGCAGCCTTAGTTCCTTGATGCGCCCGGAAGGCAAATGGAAGACATGTTCGACGCCCACATTCTCCGTGCCATAGGCAGGCAGTTTCTCAAGATTCGCGAACCCTGCTCTCAGCCCGTTTCCATAGAGGAAATCGGCATAGAGTCGGGTATTCTTCAACAACGTATAAGCAACCCCTCCGGATCCGGTGTATTTCCCTTGGTGATCAAGTTGGATGGAGTGCGCCGCGATGTAGGCCAGCTCGTCGCTGGGAAATTCGAATTGGACCGAGTCAACGTTTTGGGCCGACGTTTGGACGTATGAAAAATTCCCGTAGGCGGAAAAGGGTCCTCGCTTATAGGTGCTGCTCACCTCGTCGCCATAGATGGTACCCTCGGTGTAGTTGAAGTTATTTAGAATGACGGCGCTGCCGAATTGGCCGTCATCGAGCAGATTTCTGGCAAGCTTGCGAAACGAGTCCATCGTGACTTCCCAGTTCGTGGTGATCTGCCGCGAGATCCCGATGTCGAAATACTTGTCGCGTTCAACCTTCTGCGGGTCGTCCGTCCCGTTGAGCGGCGCGTTCGTGGTGCCCTCAAATTTCTCAATGGTCGCAGGGTGGATGTATTGCAGAGTTGGCGGCATGAAATAACGAGAAAAGCCGGCGTGAAAAGATGTCGCGCCGTCAATCTGCCAGACGAGGTTTACTCGGGGACTAAATTGGCTTTCCCGGTCGAACGAAGCGTCGAACTGGTCGTAACGGGCTCCATAGTTCACAGTGAGCCGGTCGGTCAGCCGCCATTCATCCTGAATGTAAAAGCCGATGCCAGAGCCGTGGTTTCCGCTGTTGTCAACGATCTGAAGGGGCTCGTCGGACGATTGTTGCCCTAGCAGATCAATTGGGAATACCGCGGTGTTGGTATTCAGCTTCTCGCTGTCGTAGGTCGCAAGCAGGCCGGCCCGCAGGGTGTGACTATTGCTCCACGCAAAGGCAGAGTCCGCTTGGATGCCGTAAACAAAATCGCTGTTGTCAACGTGGCCCGCGACGCCTCCAAAGAGGAGGTCTTGCACCGGGTCAGGGCTGAAATCGAGGTCGGTGTAGCGGCAAAATGCGGAGACCTGGAGTGACACCTCCTTCGTGGATCTCTGATAGGAGATCACGGCATAATAGTTCTGCTCGTTTTGGTTTTCGTTGACCGTGGACGAGTCGGCCGGAGGGTTTCCCGCCAATTGATATTTCGGCGAAAGTCCCGGAGTGTCCGGAATCTGAAAGACGGCATGGGAAGCGCTGAGCAGCAGGGTCAGCCGGCTGGTGTCATCGAGCCGATAAGCGAAATAGCCGAAGGCCTTTTCCTGATCGGTGATGTCATGCAATGGGGTGGCGCTGTTGGTCGTGTTGTCGATGCCGAGGTTATCGTGCTTGTCGGAGACGCTGGCGAAGTACTCCAGACTTCCGCTTGTCCCGCCCAGTTGCAGGGAAGATTGAATTGTGTCGTAGCCGCCGCCATAGACCGAGATTTCGCCGCCATTGAGCTGAGAGCCCGTCTTCGTCTTTACATCGATGATACCCGCCGTCCGGTCGCCAAACTGGGCCGGCAAGGTGCCTGTCAGGAGCGACACTGATTGGATCAAACTGGTGTCGATCTCCTGGCCGAAACCGTTGAGTCCTTCCGGCAGGAGCACGCCGTTGATGCGGTATTGTAGATCGCCATGGTCGCCGCGGATGTGGACCTCCCCAAATTCCTCCTGGACCATGCCGGGCGCTTGCAGCAGCACTTGCTGAAAGGAAGCGTCTTCGCCCTGTCCCATTTCTTGAATCTGAATCGAACTGATCACATGCGACACCGCCCCCAGACTGGGTGCAATTTGCTCGAGGGCCGCGTCGAGATCGGCCGTGACGGTAACGGCCTCAAGCCGGACCGGAGCGTTAGCCGCTGGCGCGGCGACAGACGGGACCTGAGCCCGCGCGGATATCGTCATCGCACCTGCCAAGAACGTACCAATGATCGCCACGGAAACGGACAGAGGAACGCGAGATTCTAGTCGACATCGCCGTTCTGTAGCGGACGGCACTTCGATGCTGTTGTGAAATTCCTCTAGCGAGAGGCCCCGACATGGAACGACTGGAGAGGCCGTGGGATAAACTGATGCTTGATTACTCGGAGTTGTGATTTGGTGGTTAAAAATGGTTGATCTTGAGTCGTCAAATCTTAATTATTGTTGCATCAAACGTAGCGCCTTCTTACCCATTGGACGTGCCCTCAAGCACGGTCGAAAACTATCTCAAGGTCGTCCTCGTCCGATCGAGCGACCAGGATGCCATTGTAACCACCGGAGCAATCGCTGAAGCGCTTGGGGTCACTGCGGGAACGGTAACGACCATGGTGAAATCCATGACTTCCCAGGGGCTGCTTGAGCACCAGCCCCGAGAGGGCGTCCGCCTGACCCCGGAGGGGCGCGGCCATGCGCTGGCGGTCTTGCGTAAGCACCGGCTTATCGAGACCTTTCTCGTGCAGACATTGAAAATGGACTGGAAGGAGGTCCACGAGGAGGCCGAGGCCCTCGAGCATGCCATCTCGGACCGGGTCTTACTCCGAATCGATGCCATACTCGGCCATCCGACATCGGATCCGCATGGCGACCCCATTCCCAGCCCAAAGCATCCGCTGTTCGATCACGCCAAGATCGTTACGCTGGCGACCTGCGAACTGCATAGGGCAGCCCGCGTGGAGCGCATTCTCGACCAGAGCGCGCCTTTCTTGGAGTTCATCCAACGGACCGGCCTCAAGCCTGGGTCCCGCGTGCGAGTGCGGGAACGTAACAGCGCGAGCGGAGTAGTGCGGTGCGAGCTGGGAAACGCCGAGGCGACGCTCGGCCTACCGGAAGCCGCGAAGATTGAAGTAAAGGTCGTTTGATTCTCGAAAAGAGAGTCGGCTGCTTCGAAAGGGAGCGGTTTAAGAGAGCGAAGGTGGGGCGCATTCGGATCATGCCCTTGCGCAACCAGTTGTTGGACCCGGAACGAAGTCTGCAACAATCCTTGTGATAATGTGTTGCAACGTGTTGGACTTAATCAGGGCCCGCCATCTCCCATCAATTCCAAGGTTTTCTTGCGAGCAAAGATTCTACAACTCATTGTTTGTAAATGAGTTGGTGGACCCTACTGGGCTCGAACCAGCGACCTTTTCCATGTCAAGGAAACGCTCTAACCAACTGAGCTAAGGGTCCGCGATAAGGGATCGGAAATTAAGCGGGATCGGCACCGTTTACGGCAAGGAAAATTCCGCCCTTGCCGCGGCCACGTCCCGGCCGATCTGCGACCGCAGCTCATCTATCCCGCCGAATTTCCTCTCGGGGCGGAGAAAGTGGATCCACTCCACGGCGACCGGATCGCCGGCGTGGTACGGGCATGCGACGAGCAAGTGGATCTCCAGGCGCGGCTCCGTCGATTGCTCGACCGTTGGGCGCAGTCCGTAGTTGGCGACGCCCGGGAGCCACCCATAGGACTTGGCGCCGCTGACCCTGACGGCATAGACGCCGTAGAGGGGCCTTAGGTCCGGCGACCAGCCGAGGTTCAGCGTGGGGAATCCGATGGTCTTTCCAAGGTGTTTTCCGTGCACGACGGTCCCTTCCGCCGCGTAGACGTAGCCCAGCAGCGCCGCCGCGCCCTTCATGTCGCCTTCCTGGATTCGCTCCCGGATCCTCGTGCTGCTGATCGGCTCGCCGTCGAGATTCACGCGAGGGGCGCTGAACACGCTGATGCCGTGCCGGCGGCCCTGCTGGATCAGCATAGCGACGTCGCCCCTGCGCCCCTGTCCGAAGCGGAAGTTGTCGCCGACGTAGATCCCGGCGGTCCCCGGGAGGTGGCGCTTGATCAGGGGCACGAATTCCTCGGCCGTGACCGCGGCAAAGTCCCGGGTGAAGGGCTGCACCACCACAGCGTCCACGCCAATCGCGCCGAACTTCGCCACCTTGGCGGGAAGGTCGAGGATCATCCGGGTCGGATCGCCCGGGTTGAAAAGGACGCTGGGGTGCGGCGAGAACGTGAGCACAACCGAAACTCCCCCGCTGTGCCGGGCCGACTGGACCGCGCTCTCGATCACGGCCCGGTGGCCGAGGTGGACGCCGTCGAATATCCCGATCGCGACGTGGAGCGGTTGCGGGGGCAGGGCCACCCGTTCGAGTCCGTCGAATTGCGCGGGATGGCTCACAGCGCTACGGCGGGCACGGCCTGGTGCACGGGTATAAGCCTCTGCTCGATCTCGCCGAGCGAGAGCTTCTCGACCTGCTCCAGGGTCAGCGCCTGCGAAACGTTGAACCGGTCGGTCGCGGTCCGGCGCAGGGCGCAGAGGTGCGCGCCGCACCCGAGCTTCGCGCCTAGGTCATGCGCCAGCGTCCTCACATAGGTGCCCTTGCTGCAGCGCAGCCGGAAGTCGATGTGCGGCGTGGCAAAGCGGAGGAGGTCCCACGACATCACGCGTATGAACCGCGGCTCGCGCTCGATTTCCTGGCCCTTTCTGGCCTTTTTGTAAAGCGCCACCCCTCCGACTTTTATGGCGGAGAACATCGGCGGGGTCTGATACTGGTCCCCGAGGAAGCCCTGCATTGCCAGGCGGATCTCGGCTTCAGCCAGGGCGGGCACGGGGCGGGTCTCCATCACCTCGCCTTCGGCGTCCTGGGAGTCCGTCGTCTTGCCCAGTTCGATCGTCCCCTCGTACTCCTTGTCGAGGCTGATCAGGTACTGCGAGACTCGCGTCGCCCTGCCGAGGAGCATGATCAGCAGGCCGGTCGCCATCGGGTCGAGCGTTCCCGCGTGGCCGATCTTCTTCATCCGAAGCTTCCCGCGGAGACGCGCGACGACATCGTGCGAGGTGTGGTCGCGGGGCTTGTCGATGAGCAGTATGCCCTCGAGTTCCTTTTGGCGCCCTTGCATAGCTCGCTAGACCGGCCGCTTCGCAAGCTCGGCGTCCATCGCCCGAAGGCTCTCCCCAAGGGCCCTCAGGAGGAGGGCGCGGAACTCGCCGCCGGGCTTCTTCAGGCTGAGGCCGGCGGCGCACGCGTGGCCGCCGCCGCCGAACTGGCGGGCGACAAGGTCCAGGCGGCAGAGGGGATCCTTTGCGCGCAGGCTCGCCTTGACGCCGCCGTCCAGCCTTTCCTCGATCAATACGCCGATGTCGACGCCGTCGACGCACCGCGCGAAGTCAACGAGGCCCTCCGTGTCCTCGGCCGTGGTCCCCGTGGCCTCGAAGACCCCGGGAGGCAACGTCCCGATACACACGCGCCCGCCGAACTCCATCTCGAGCGACGCGAGAAAGGCCCGGAGAAGCCGCAGCCTGCCCGAGGACTCGCGCTCGTAGAGCTCGTAGCCCGCCTCCGACGGCGACGCGCCGCGGGCGACCAGCTCGCCCGCGAGGACGAAGCTGCGCTGTGAGGTCGAACTGAACCGGAATTGACCCGTGTCGGTCATGATGCCCGCAAAAAGCGCGGCCGCGGTGCTCGCATCGATGGGCAGCCCCGCGTCGATGAAGAGCCCCGCGAGCACCTCGCAGGTGGCCGCCGAGGAGTTGTCCACGATGTTGATCGCGGCGAACTCGCTGTTCGACAGGTGGTGGTCGATGTTCCCGGCGGGCCCGGGGAAGCGAACACGCAGGCGCTCCCCCGCCCGCGCGTGGTCGGCGCAATCGACGAAGACCGCGACCGCGTCGGCAGGCAGCAGGACGGCCTCGTCGGCACCGGCGAAATCCATGCCGCGGGCGACGTACGCGAGCCGGCGCGGGACCGGGTCGGTGTTCACGCACACCGGCTTCGATCCCCTGGCGGCCAGCACCCGCGCGAGCGCAACCTGCGAGCCGATGCAGTCGCCGTCGGGCCGCGAATGCCCTACGACCGCGACCTTCCGGCCGGACACGTCGGCCAGCAGCTGGCTGAACGCCTTGGAAAACCTAGGATAGAATTCTCCCATGGCTCGGGTCCTCGGAGGGTCCGCCCAGACGCTCGATTTCGTCAAGCGCCTGGAGCACGCGGGCCGCGCGGGCGCTGGACTTGTCGAGCACGTAGGTGAAACGCGGGATGTACTTGAGCACGATCCGGCGCGCCAGCTCCCTGCGGATCTCCGGGGCGCGGCGCTGCAGCCAGCGGAACCTGTCGTCAACCGTGGCCGGGTCGCCCACGACCGCGACGAAGATGCGCCCCTCTCGGAGGTCGGGCGCAATCCTGACCTCCGTGATGGTCACCGCGACCGCCTCGGCCGCATGGCGGCGGCGCAGGATGTCGCTGACCTCGCGCTGGACGAGCTCGTTGATTCTGACGATGCGGTTGGACACGTACGTGGGCCTGTTGGCGGACCCGTCAGAGGGACGCCCGGACCTTCTGGGTATCGTAGCACTCGATGACGTCGCCCACCTGGTAGCCGTTGAAATCGTCCAGCTTGACGCCGCACTCCAGGCCGGCACGCACCTCGTTCGCGTCGTCCTTGAAGCGTTTCAGCGTCGCCACCTTGCCCTCGTGCACGATCTCGCGGGCCCGGCGCAGCCGGGCCGCCGCGCCGCGGTTGACCCTGCCCTCGGTGACGAGGCATCCCGCCACGAATCCCTTGGCCAGCGGGAACGTTGCGCGCACCTCGGCGGCCCCGAGCTTGATCTCCTTGATGTCGGGATCTAGGAGGTCCGCCATCATCTCGCGCACCTTGTCCCCCAGCTCATAGATGATCTCAAAGGTCTCGATGCGCACGCTGTTGTGCTTGGCGAGCGGGGTGACGCCGTTCTCCAGCTTGGTGCTGAAGCCGAGGATCACGGCGCCGGCGGCGGCGGCCATGATCACGTCGTTCTTCGTGACGAGGCCGACGTCGGTCGAGACGATCTCGAGCGACACCTTGGTGCTCTTGATATCCTCTAGGATCTGCTTCACGGCCTCCGCTGAGCCGAACACGTCGGCCTTGATGATGACCTTGAGGACCTTCTGCTGGGTCGCGGCGATATTGGCAAAGAGCTGCTCCACGGAGACGTCCTTGGGCGCCGAGGCCAGGGTCGTGACCTCCTTCTTCAGGCGGTGCGCCTCCTCCTCAGCGAGGTTCTCGGCCTCCCTTGCGTTCTTCGCCCCCCTGAAGATGGCCCCGCTGTCGGGTGTGCCGGACCAGCCGATCACCCTGACGGGCGTCGACGGGGGCGCCTCCTTGATGGGGTGGCCCTGGTGGTCGAACATGGCGCGCACCTTGGCCCAATGGGGGCCGCAGACGATGGCGTCGCCGGTGCGAAGCGTGCCCTTCTGAACGATCACGGTCGAGAGGGGCCCGCGGCCCACGTCCACCTGGGACTCGATGACGACCCCCGACACCTCGGCCTTGGGGTTCGCCTTGAGCTCCAGGACGTCGGCCTGCAGGAGGATCATCTCCAGCAGGTCATTTAGCCCCGTCCCCTTCACCGCAGACACCGGCACGGTGATCGTTTCCCCGCCCCAGTCCTCCGGCGCTATTCCGCGCTGCTGCATCTGGGCCTTGACCTGGTCGAGGTTGGCGCCCTTCACGTCCATCTTGTTGACGGCGACGATGACCACGACCTTGGCGTTTCGCGCGTGCTCAAGGGCCTCGTCCGTCTGCGGCATGAACCCGTCGTCGGCTGCGATCACAAGGACCGCGATGTCCGTGACGGACGCGCCCCGGGCCCGCATCTTGTTGAAAGCCGCGTGGCCGGGGGTGTCCAGAAAGGTGATCTTCCTCCCGTTGTGCTCGACCTGGTAGGCCCCGATGTGCTGGGTGATGCCGCCGGCCTCGCCCGCGGCAACGTTGGCCTTGCGGATCGCGTCGAGAAGAGAGGTCTTGCCGTGGTCCACGTGGCCCAGGATGACGACCACCGGTGGCCTCGCCACCATGTCCTTCGACTCATCCGCGACCGGCTTGGCCTTGTCCCTGTCCTTCGCCTGCTGCTGCGCCGAAGCGTCGCCCCGGTGCTTGATGTCCAGGATAAACCCGTACTTCTCGGCGACCTTCTGGGCCACGGCCTCCTCGATCGTCGAATTCATCGACGCGAACCCCACGATCTGGTTGAGTTCCGAGATGAGCTTGAACGGCTTCAGGCTCAGCGCGGCCGCGAAGTCCCGCACGATGACCGGAGGCTTAAGGTGGATGATCTTTACGTCGCCATGGACCGTCACGAGCGGCGCGGCCGATGCGGAGGGGGCCAGCTGGGGAAGCGGCCGCGGGAATGAGGCGGCCCTCACCGGCAGCGGCGGGGGGGCCGCGGACGGCTTCGGCCCCTCGACATGCGGCGGGGCGGACGGGGTGGCGACGGCGCGGGGTGTCGGGACCACGGGCGCGGGCCTCGGAGCCGCCGTTGGGGCTGGGACCGGCGCCGGCGGAGCCGAGCGCGGGGGCGACACGGGGCGCGGGGGCGGAGGGGACGGCGCCTTGGCGACGGGCACGGATGAGCGGGCGGCCGCCGCGATCTTGGCGATAGTCTCCCGTTCACGGGCGACATCCTGCGCCGTCTTGACGAAGATGCCCGCGGGCATCCGCGGCTTCGGATGCTCGGCGGCCGGGGCGGGGGCCGCCGGCGGAGCCGGCTGCTCCGCGGCGGCCGCATGCGCCGGGGCGGCCTTCGAAGCGAACTCCTTCTCTATCTCCTCAACGTAGATCTTGCTGACCGTGCTGGACACGGACTTCGTGTCGGCGGCGATGTATCCGCGCTCTTTCAGCAGGGCCAGCATCTCCCGGCTCTCCATATTGTGCTTCTTCGCGAGTTCGTGGATGCGGATGCTCATTCGGCGCGCGTCGTACTTGGTCAGGAGGTGACCCGCATGATCACGTTCTGGGCCTCCTCGGCGGTGAATCCCGCGCTCACAAGATCCTCGGCGACAACACCCTCGAACGCGGCGGGGGAATTGATGCCCATGTCGACCAGGCGCCCAGCGATCGCGGGATCCAGGCCCAAGGCCTTGACGAGCGAGGCGACCGCGTTGCCGCGCGGGTCGTCGCCCTCGGCCTTGAATTCCTCGATGTCGATCCGCCAGCCGATGAGGCGCGACGTGAGGCGCGCATTCTGGCCCTTGCGGCCGATCGCGATCGCCAGGTCGTCCGTCGCGACCCTGAGGAGGATGCGGCGGCTGCGCTCGTCGATCACGATCTCGCGCGGCACCGCCGGCTTCAGGGCCTCGATGACCATCTCGCGCGGGTCGGCATAGAACTTGATGATGTCGATTTTCTCACCGCCCAGCTCGCGGACGATCGTCTTGACACGGGCCCCGCGGGCCCCGACGCATGCGCCCACGGGATCGACCTTGGAGTCCTTCGAGGACACGGCGATCTTCGTGCGGTAGCTGGGTTCGCGGGCGAACGCCTCGATCTTCACGGTTCCGTCGGCTATCTCAGTGACCTCTAGCTCGAAGAGCCTTCTCACGAACTTCGGGCTCGCGCGGGTGAGGATGATCTCGGGGCCGCGGGGCGTGTTCTCGATCTCGAGAAGCAGGCAGCGGATGCGATCCCCGGGCTGGTACTCCTCGCCCGGCACCTGCTCCTTCGCGGGCATGACCGCCTCGGCCTTGCCGATGTCGATGTAGATGTCGTTGCGTTCCCTGCGGCGGACCGTTCCGGTTACGATGTTGCCGACCTGGTCCTTGAAATCATCATAGATGCGGTCCTTCTCGAACTGCCTGAGCCGCTGCATGACGGCCTGGCGGGCCGTCTGCGCCGCGATGCGGCCCAAGGTGGACGGATCGATCTCCTTCTCGACGAATTCGCCGATGAGGGCACCGCTTTTGACGGCCTGGGCCTTCTCGACGTGGATCTCCGTCTTCGGGTTGCTCACCGAATCAACGACCTTCATGACCGCCCACGCGTGCAGCTGCCCGTTCTTGGGGTTGATGTCGATCTTAAGCTCCTGCCCCGAGTTGACCCCTTTTTGGGCAGCGGTCTTCAGCGCATTCGCTATCGTCGCGATCATGTCCGCGCGCGGAATGCCCTTCTCCTTCTCCATGTACTCGAGTACGGAAAGAATCTCGCTGCTCATAGGTTGGAATTGTGGGAAAAAAAAAGCGGGCCGCAGGGCCCACTTTCATCTAAAAGTGAGTGTGATAAGGAGCTGTTAGCTTAGCTTGCGCTCCCGAAGAATGTCAAGCCCCCCTCCCCTTCGGGATCGATGCCCGCCCGGGGTGTTTCACGGCAAGACCCAGCCCCTGTTTACCTTGCGCCGCGCAGCGCGCATCTCGTGCAACGCCTTGTCACCCCGTCATCATCATTGCCGCGCCGCCGGCCACCAGCGCTCTCTTGTGCGTGCTACCCGAAGGGCTGGTCCGCCATTTTCGCGAGGGCGGACGAGATCCGAACCGAATACGGGTCCGCTGCATCGAGCGAGCGCAGGCGGGCGGGAAGCCGCTCGATTTGCCCCAGCAGCCTCTGGCGAGCCGCGGAAAGCGGTGGAGGGGCTCCCACGCGTCGGCCTTTCTCCATCACCGGCCCAATGAGCGGTTTCCCGGAGACGGGCTCCCCCTCCTGGGAGACGAGGTCTCCCTCCATTTGCCCGATTTCATCGCAACGTCTATGGACCTGCTTCCGCCCCGGCAGCGTTGCCTTGCCCTCGGCGCGTTTTCCCCGTGGCCGGCCGGCGTATTCCTGCAGCTTATAGGCACAATCCAGGTACGGGGCATCCGCCGAGGTCACGAGTCGGGTGCCCACTCCATATCCGTCGATCGGCGCGCCGGCCGCCGATAGCTTCTGAAGCTTGAATTCGTCGAGGTTGCCGCTTGCGAATATGCGGGTTTGCTTCAGGCCGCCCCGGTCAAGGATATCCCGCACCCGCCGGGCGTGGTCGGCAAGGTCGCCGCTGTCCAGGCGGATGCCGCCCACCGCCAGCCCCTCCGCTCGTAGGGCGGGGGCGAGTTCAACCACTTTGGCGGCGGCCGCTTCCGTGTCGTATGTGTCAATCAAGAAGACCACGTTGCCCGGGTTAGCGCGCGCGAAAGCCAGAAAGGCGGCTTCCTCGCGATCGGCTGCCTCGACGAAGGAATGAGCCATGGTGCCGGACAGAGGAATGCCGAATTGCCGGCCGGCCAGAACATTGGACGTCGCCTCGAATCCGGCGAGATAAGCGGCACGGGCGGCAAGAAGCGCCGCCTCCGCTCCGTGGGCTCGGCGGAGGCCGAAGTCCACCAGCGACTTTCCGGGAGCAGCCAGGACGCACCGCGCCGCCTTTGAGGCGATGGCGGTCTGAAAATGAAGGAGATTGAGCACCCGGGTCTCGACCAGTTGCGCCTCAGGCATGGGCGCTACCACGCGGAGTATCGGCTCGTTTGGAAAGAATACAGTTCCCTCGGCCATGGCTTGGACTCCTCCGGTGAAACGAAGCTTTTCCATGCGCTCCAGGAAGCGCGGCGTGAACCGCCCGGTCGACTCCAACCAAGCCAGCTCCGAGGGGAAGAACCGCAGGTCCTCCAGATAGTCGAGCACCTGCTCCAAGCCGGCGGCGACCAGGAAATTCCTCTGCCCGGGCAGCCGCCGGACGTAGAACTCGAAAACCGCTTCTTTCTCCATCCCCCCATCGTAATAGGCCTGAAGCATGGTTAATTCGTACAGGTCGGTGAGCAGGGCGCTGGCCCCCGGGTCGCGGTGGATCAAATCCCCAATCTCGATCGGAACTGCTCCCAGCCGGTGCATTTCCTCTTCAGCCCTCAAGCCGTCTTGCGGCCCGGAGTCAACAGCCCGGATTGCGTCCCTTAGCAGCACAACTTCGAATCCTCGCGCGCAGGCATCCCGGACGGTTCCAAGGACGCAATAGTCCGTGGCCAGGCCGCCGACAAACACCCGGCGCACTCCGGCCGCACGGAGACCCGCTTCCAAGTTCGTACCGGCGAATCCGGAATACGCCTCAGCGTCCGGGTCATCGCCCTTCGATACGACAAGCGCATTCGCCGGCAGGTTCAGCGCGGGGGAGAACTCCGCGCCGCGGGTTTTTTGGACGCAGTGGGGCGGCCAATGCCCGCCTCGGCCCTGAAACGAGCAATGGTTTCGGGGATGCCAGTCTCGCGTGGCAAAAACGGGAAGGCATTGGCGGGCGAACCGGGCGAGATAGCGGTTCAGAACCGGCACGATCTCATCGCCGCCGGGAACGGCCAAGGCGCCTCCCGGGAGAAAATCATTCTGGACGTCCACCAGAAGAAGAGCGTCCCCGCGATCGAGCGAAATGGGTTCGGTCATGTTATTCGAGCAACCGTACCATATCGCGCCCGTCCCAGCCAGCGCCCGGCGGCATCGGAAGCCGCGAGCCCGGCCCGCGGGCCTGCCGCGGGCGGGTCGGCTCCCGCCCCGTGGCCCGGTCCCCGACGAAGATTGGCGGAGGAGGAGGGATTCGAACCCCCGGTGAGCTTGCGCCCACGTCTGATTTCAAGTCAGGTGCCTTAAACCAGCTCAGCCACTCCTCCGTATGGTTTCCTCAAGGCTGCGGCGCCGGGTATGAAGGTCAACCGCTTAGGCGGTGGGTGCGAATGCCGATGGCGCAGGAATGGGACCGTGATTAGGAGCCGGTTTCACTGGGTTGATTTGGACGAGTGCCAAACTGCGCCGTTCAAAGCTCACCCATCAATCGCTTCTCCTTCTTGAACTTGAAGAACCTCCGAATCGCACTCGTAGTGTCCACCTTCCTCGTCTTCTTCCACTTTTTGGCCTTCGCGGCTCTCGCCTTCTTCACGTTCTCCGCCTTCGCCTTCCATTTGAGGAACTCCCCGAGGGCGGTAGTCGATAGCCCTTCCTTCTCCATCAGTCGGGTGATCGTTGTGAACGGTCGCTTGGAGTAGAGCTCGACCGGACGGTACCCAAGCGCGCCCTCACGCTCCAAAACTTCTTTAAGTCCCACAGGGTCAGCATGTCCACTCTTCCCGCGCAAGGTCTTGTCCCCTTTCGCTTCGAAGGTATGGACGCGTTCCGCATAAGTATGGGTAGTGTCGATGTCGGCGGCTACGAACTTCATGTCCGCGGTAAGCATTGCCCGGAACGCCGGGGACCCGCCGTCTTCAGCCGAGCAGTGGTCGTGATACCATTGAGGGGAATGGTTGAGTGAACGGGTCCGAACGTGAAACGCCATGCCCCCACTTCACTCATAGACGAAGTGGAATGCAAGACCGGTTCAACCGACACACCTATCCTTGAACCGGAAAGGTGTAGCTGACTTCCACTCGACAGCCCGACATTAATGGTTCCGAGTGAATCAAAGCCGGTGGACGGCGTGAACCGAATCAACCCACACGGCGTCGGTATATACCGAAACCTGACGTGTAAAACTCGACATCACGGGGACGGATGAGAGGTCAGGTTGGAGTCTCGTCTAATTGCTACTCAGAAGAAACCAAGCATACCTTGGGCGAATTCGCTATCGAATCGATTCAGGACTTCCCTTCGCCGAAACGAAATTCCTTTACGAGCGTCCGCTGATCCGTCCCTTCCGTCTCATCCCAGAGCCGAATCTCGACTTGGCCGCCTCTCTTCTCTGCGGTTATGCGATAGATGTGTGATGCAACTAGCATTGCTTCGATTTCGGGAATTGTTCCCACTTTCCGTATCGGAAGCGGTCCCGGAAGAACCTCCACTTTGGCGATGAACCGGTGGGCGCCTTCGGCGACAAATCGCGTTTGGAACATCTCAATGGGATAGTCAGTTCTCTCGCAATTCACGCCGTCGATTGAAATGAACATGACATCTAAATCGATGGATCGATCGATCTTTCTCGGCGCCTCACCCAACAGACCGCTAATGCTGGGTGTATCCCCGATGACAATGGAAGAATCGCGATGCACTCTTAGGGTCCGGAGCGCCGCTTCGAAACCGTGAACCGCCGGAATCCCGGTGAATTCTTTAACGAGTATTTGCTTGTCCGTCCCGCCAGTCTCGTCCCACAGCTGCAATACGCTTCCGGCAGCTGTTTTTTGTGTCCCAATCGCATAGACGTGGCGAGCCGCCACCGTTGCTTCTACCAATGAGTATTTCGTTCCTGCGAATGCTGCTTGGAATCTGATGAGAAAGCTGTGACTGCCCGGTGAGACGAATATCCTGTTGAAATACCAATACGGCCACCCGGACGGATCCAAAGGTTGACCGTCTACTAGTAGGATCGTCGCTAACTCACTCGAAAACGATGACCCTGGAGGTGGGTGAGAAGCTACAGCGCCATAGTCGGAATTCGCATAGAAAGCTTTGTATCGGTATTCGTCATGAATCGTATCGATCGCTCTGGAGGCCGATTGACAACCACTCAACAGCGGCAGAACCAAAACGAAGACCCACTTAGTCCTAATACATTCTAGGATACGATACGCGATCCTCCAAGGTCCACCCGACGCGGTCTTACCCGTCTGCGGTCTCATCAACTTAATTCTAGCACAATCACCCGCGGCAAACACGCGTTTATTGTCAGCAGAAGTGAAGTTGGGTTTAGCAGACCTCCGATTGAGACACTGAGCTATCCCCGTCAAAGTTGAGACCCCCGTGGACTTAATCTCGTCGATGATGGGACGAACCTTCGAGATGAACTCCATCTTCTGACGACGATACCCCTCGACCATGAGTTTCACCTGACGTCGGGGGTGACGTGTTCCAAGACGAACCCCGCGATTCTTTGCCATCTGCAAAGCCGACCGTGTCCTCTCTGATATGAGTTCACGTTCCCTCTGTGCAACGAGGGCAAGAATCCCAACGGTGAACCGATCTACGTTGGGACAATCACAACAAACGAAGTCCACGTTCCCGTTCTGAAGCCGAAGTAGAAATTCCGCGTTCCGACTGAGGCGATCCAGCTTGGCGACTACAAGGGTAGCTTTCAGGCGGCGACACTCTGCGAGGGCTAGTGCAAGTTGGGGTCTCTCCGCGTCGGTTTTCTTCCCACTCTCAACCTCCACGAACTCACCGACGACCGTTCCCTTCTGATTGGAAACGTAGCGGCGAACGGTCTCGTCCTGGGATTCAAGACCAAGACCGGAGAGACCCTGACGACTGGTGGACACTCGACGATAGAGGACGAAGGCTTTCATGCACCGCCCAGGACTACCTCCCGTCCCCCTCGTCAACCGCGAATTTACAGGTCTTAGACCAAGGTCAATGGCCTGTAACCAACATCAGGATACACATAACTGGTTGCAGGACCGACTGGTCCTGAGATTAACGGTCTTTTTCTAAATTCTGAATGGTGGTTTATGGTCCGTTCGAGACCCTCAATTTCCCTAACTGGTTGCGTCTTGAACGGGAAAGGACGATACGCAAAGACGGAGAAACAAAATGACTAAAATCCGTGGGAAATATCGTTCTAAAGGAGATGGACAAGGGGGAATGTATCTGAAGATGCAGGTGCCTGAGGTCGTCAAAACGTTCCCAGAAATTTCGGAGTTTTACGCCGGAACCCTCAATGTCCAATTGGACCAACCGCTTGTCGTGGTTAGATCCGATCACACGGCTCGAGCTCTCGGAGAAGTGATCGACATCGTGTGCGTTCAGTTAGAGGTAAAGGAAAAGATGCACAGCGGATGGTTATGGGTGGCTAAAACGTCACCATTGCGAAAAACTCCCGATGTCCACGAGTTCGTCTTACCAAAGCCAAAGATTGATATTCAGGATGGTGAGCAGTGCATCGTGCACATAGGACGTGAATGCCTGGTTACACCGAGCGGAACGGTCAGAGTGATTTGAATACGAGACCCACAACCCGTTCTACTTCAGTCCACTCTTCGCAACCGACCCGTTGTTTATGGGGAATTGCTGGTTTCTCAGAGGATTTTCACCCCTTAGTCGGTGGAACCGGATTTTCTTTCTCAAAAGGAATCGATTCAGATACATTTTCACTTGGTCCGTGTCCACCTTTGTAAACCATGCACCTCGATGTACCTCCTCGTATTCTAAAGAGCACAGCGCTCATTCTTGGAGCCGGTGCGAGCTGTGATGTTAACTATCCGACAAATCCCGAGCTGATAGCTAATATCTGCCTGAAATTTGCGAAAGGGAATGGTCACCGCGACAAGGCGGTTAACGACCGGATCATGGCAGAAGGACCCATCGACGAATTCATTCATTCTTTGGAAATGTCGCAAAAGGAATCCATCGACCAGTTTCTGCAAAAGCGAACGGAATTTGAAGACATAGGCCGATTTGCGATAGCGTCAGAGTTGATCTCTGTTGAAGACGAAACGTTGCTGATGAGGAACGGGCGTAAGTCGTGGTATTATGGGCTTCGAAGGTTTTTGGGCGACTCGTTGGGGAATCATAACATTCGAATCGTGACATTTAACTACGACCGTTCATTTGAACATTATCTCTTCAGTGCGATAAAAAATTCCACCGGATTACCGGACGTGGTGGTAGCCGACGAGATGTCGAAATTGGGTATTCAACATGTCCATGGTCAGCTAAGTCCGTTGCCGTGGCAGTTCCCCGAAAAGAGCAGACCGTACTCAAACAAATTAAGCGGAAAGGAGATTTGGAAAGCGTCCCGCGATATTCGATTGACTCATCAAAACTTCGCCAGCGGTGACGATCATTTTTCCCCTGCTGAGGTGGTCGAAACGTCGGAGCAGGTATATTTTTTTGGTTTCGGATTTCATGACGACAACATGAAGAAGCTCGGTTTGTCACCCAGATCGATTTCGGGCGGCAAATACTTTGGAGCATCTGTGACGAAAATGGATCCGGCAGATCTAAGAGCGTTGAGCGCCAGATATCCCCGTTTGCACCAATTCGCTACGATTGACGAAGCACTGATGGATATGATCCAAAGAGGATCCGAAGAAACGCCATCTGCTCCGAAGGTACGACCTAAAGTCATACGTTGAGCGAGCCGTAAGACCTCTCTTTCGCCTCTTTTTCGTGGGTCTTTCGGATTCGTTCGAATTCCTTCCTCCGTAGTTGGGATTGGCGTATCTTGGCGAGGTTCTCCCGTTCGTCTTCAATCTGCTTCCTCAGGGAATCGATCTTCTCCTTCTGGCGGTCGGTCTGTTGGGTGTCCAAGATGTTCTCGGACAGCTCACGGTGGCGTTGAGAGGGACCCCGGAAGTTGGACACGGGGGATCGGTCCCGTTAGATCAAAAACAGACCCGATCCCTCCATGTCAAAGAGACGCCACCACAATGCAGAGTTCAAGGCCAAGGTCGCGCTGGAAGCGCTCAAGGGTATTGAGCCCGTCCACGTGATCGCAGCCCGATTCGAGGTACACCCGACCCAGGTGACAGCCTGGAAGAAAGAGATCGCCGATAGACTGCCCGAGTTGTTCGGCAAGAAGACCGACCACGACCCGCAGGCGGCCGCCGAGCGCGAGAAGGAGCTGTACCGCAAGATCGGCCAACTTCAGGTTGAGAACGATTGGGCGAAAAAAAAAGTTGCGGAGCTTGGACTGTGATCGCCGCCGCGGCCTGATCGAGAAGGACCACCCGAAGATGACGGTGAAGCGCCAATGCGAGTTGCTGGGCGTGCCGCGGGCGACGCACTATTACCGCCCGCGGCCGGCCTCGGCCCAAAACCTGGCCCTGATGCGGGCGATCGACGAGCTGCACCTGGCCTATCCCCAGTTCGGGTCGCGCAATTTCGTCTATTGGCTCAACCGGGAGGGCTGGCGGGTAAACCGCAAACGGGTGCAGCGCCTGATGCGCAAGATGGGCCTTGAGGCGCTGGTTCTGAAGCGCCGCGGGCTGTCTCGGCCGCACCCCGGCCACCCGGTCTACCCATATTTGCTCAAGGGCATGGAGGTGACGCGGCCGAACCAGGTCTGGAGCGCCGACGTCACCTACGTTCCGATCCGCGGCGGCTGCGCCTACCTGGTCGCGATCCTGGACTGGCACAGCCGCAAGGTCCTCGCCTGGGAGCTGTCCAACACGCTCGACGCCGGCTTTTGCGCCCGGGCTCTTCGCCGGGCGCTCTCCCAGTACGGCAATCCCGAGATCTTCAACACGGACCAGGGCAGCCAGTTCACGAGCGCTGAGTGGCTCGGCGTCTTCAAGGACCGTCCGATCCACATCTCGATGGACGGCCGCGGACGGGCCATCGACAACATCTTCATCGAACGGCTCTGGCGCACGGTCAAATACGACGAGATCTATCTCAAGGACTACATCTCGCTGATCGACGCCCACGCCCAGCTCGACACGTTTTTTCGATTCTACAACGACCTCAGGCCGCACCGCGCTCACAACGGAGCCACGCCGGCCGAAGTCTACAACGCTCCTACCGCCGTCGTCCTCGATGCTTGATCCCACGCTCAAACTCAATCAAGGGAAGGGAGGGACTTCGTCCCTCCCTTCGGAACCCTCCCTCAATATTCATTCTTATTTTCTCCGATCCCCTGTCTAGCCGATGGGGTCCCTCTCA
>Ga0181538_10002398_pt1 | contig 19552 bp, 9 predicted proteins | sample PEATcosm2014_Bin_40_FD_119773 | JGI IMG/M metagenome (GOLD analysis project Ga0181538, IMG submission 119773) | Peatland microbial communities from MTU Mesocosm Facility, Houghton, MI, USA - PEATcosm2014_Bin23_30_metaG | ecosystem: Environmental > Terrestrial > Soil > Wetlands > Peat | place...
ACACATATTCATCCGCTTCCTGGTAAGCACTTCCCGTTCCGTCGGCATAGCAAGAACTGGCTTCTTCTCGATCCTAGTGGAGCTGGCTGACTAAGCCGTAACTATGCAGACAGGCGCTTTGTTCTCCCTCATCCTGACCCTCTCCCCAGGGGAGAGGGAACTCATTTCCAACTGCATTCTTACGGCTAGGCCTTCACCGGGGCGCCGTTGTTGGATGGTTGCGGCAGGCCGTTACGGGCATAGTGCCCGTCTAGGTCGTCCTTGCGGGCGCGGTTGAGGATGATGGTCACTTGTCTCGCCTGTCGCTGGTATAGCATGTCCAAAGCCTGGCGCACCAGCCGGGAACGCGTATAAAACGGCCGCATCACCATTACTACCGCGTCCGCATGCGGCACCAGCAGCGCCACGTCATCCGAGGCGAGGATCGGCCCACCGTCGAGGATCACGAAATCCTGGTCAACCCTCAGTTCCGTCATCAACTCAGCGAGTCTTGGTCGAAGAAACAGTCCCTCAGCGTGGTCCGTGTGGCTCCCGGCGGGAACAAAGGTCAAGCCAGCCACGTCGTCGGCGCGGTGCAGGATGGCTTTGGCCTCCACCTCGCCCCTCAGATAATCGAGAACTCCCGCCTGATCCTGGGCGGCCAATAAACGCTTGATGCCTCCGCCGTGAACATCCGCGTCCACCAGAGCAACGCGCAAGCCGCTGCGGGCCAGGAGCCGGGCGAGATTGACCGCCACTGTCGTCTTGCCTTCGGCGGGTGCGACGCCGGTAAACAGAAGCGTCTGAGGCCGCCGCTCGCCCAGCGAGGAGAGCAGGAGAGCAGAGCGGAGATGCCGATAGGACTCGGCATACGCCAGGCGGCCATCGTTGGCTTGCAGCACGGCTCGCTCGGGCTTGGAACGCGGTATTCTGATTTGGGGGACAAGGCCCAAGATCTTCTCGCCAAACTGATCCTGGATGTCGCGCACCGAAACAAACCGATCATCGAGCAGGTACCACCCGAACACTAGTCCCAAGCTCATGAACAAGCCCGCCAACACCGCCAGGATGATCCGGATCGCCAGGTACCGCTTGACAGGTCGCGCGCTCGTAGCCGTTTGCAACACTGATAGCCGCTCTTGCTGTATGTTCTTGCCTAGATCCACGTTTTGGAGCGTCGTCAGCAAATGGTCGTAATAGCCCTGTTCGCGTTGGATGTTGTTCTTGTACCGTTGGCTTTGCGACAGCCGATCATTGAGGCTGAGCACCTTCATTTCCCACGAGGGAATTGTCGATTCAATCGCCGCGATGCGCTTCTGGTTCTCCTGTAGTTCCACCCGCTTCTGCGTCAGGTTCTGTTCTTCCAGAAAGGACACCGTCTTTTCCAGATGGGCTACTTCATCACTTAGTCTCCGAACGGCGATTTCCCCGCGCTCCTTTAGCAACTCATCACGCTCAGCCCGCCGCACCGCCAGTTCGACCCGTACGGACTTCAGAACCGCATCACTGCCGGTGAGAAAGGAGTTTGACCCGAGCGCCCCAATAATACCGTTTGTTCCCGAGAGTGTGGATGCCGCGACATTTGTCAACGACGCGGTGGTAGCAGGACTGAGACCCTGCTCGAGGAGGGTGCAATCGAGCCGCAACTTGGCTAGATCGAGGTTGAGTTGAGCCAGATAGAGGCCGGCGCTCTTGGCCTCCTCCTCCAGAACCGCTACATTGTTGGACTTGGCGAAATCCGCCCACTTGTCCTGCTCGGTTTGCAGTTCCTTATCCTTCTTGGCCACTTGCTCATTCACCGAAAGGAGCAGGTCTTCGGAACTGGAACGCCGGGTGTCCTTCTTGTAACTAAGATACTCCTGAATGAGGCCTTGCAGAAACCGTTGCGTCAGATCCAGGTCAGAACCCGAGGCCTTCACGACTAAGATCGAGGTCTTTAGAGGCTGAAACACATCGACATCCACCGGGCTCTTAGCATCGGGCTTCAACCTAACCCCAAGCGCCTCAAAAACCGCGTTCTGGAGCCGGAAGCTTTTCAACAGTTCGACTTGAGTGCCGAAATAGTTCATCGAATCTTCCGTGAACATGTTGGGGACCGTTACCTGCGATTCCCCTGAAAGATAAAGCTGGGCGGACGAAGCGTAACTCTCCGACCGAACTGTTTCGTAGGTTAATACCGTGCCGACGCTCAAAGCCACAAACACCACCACGACCCACCAGCGCTCCCGCAGGTAGGAGAGATACCGGCGCTTCGGCACCATGACGGTCAACTTGTACTGCGCATCCTGGCTGCCGGCGTCCGGGTTCGGCGGCAAAATGATTGTGCTTTCAGTCACCATTAGTTAAAGGCAAGCTGCCGCCAGTGGCGTTTCGCACAGATTGTGCCAAAAAGCATTGCATCTCAAGTTCATGTTCGACCAGGCCCAATTAACGGGCTCCACTAACCGCGCCCCACCATTGGGGTTCCCCACCACAAATCGCCAACTCTCTCAACCATCACTTTGCCGTCGTCCGAAATATGCCCCCGCGGGCAGCCCCCTTCCGATGGGCTCAATAAGCGCTCCGAGGCGGGAAGAGGCAGTGTTTCACCGTCCTCAAGATTATCAGGCAGTCCAAACTAAACGACCAGTTCTCGAGGTAATGGAGGTCCGCATCGACGCGCTTCTGGACATCGGCTTCGGAGTGGATTTCACCGCGGAATCCATTCACTTGCGCCCAGCCGGTCAGTCCGGGACGAATGAACCGGCGGATCACGTACTTCCTCATCACCTGCGCGAACAGCTCTTCATGCTTCGGCAGATGCGGCCTTGGCCCGACCACGCTCATATCCCCGAGCAGCACATTGAGGAACTGGGGCAGTTCATCCACGCTGAATCGCCGCATCCAGCGACCGGCTGGAAAGATGCGCGAGTCGTTCTGTGAGGCCTGCCGGGCCTCATCGCTTTGGCTCACGTGCATCGTTCGGTACTTGAACATCTTGAAAGGCCGCGCCATCGTCCCGGCCCGTTCCTGCCGGAACAGGATTGGCCCGGGCGACTGGACGCGCTGCAAGACCCAGACGAGCAGCGTCGTGAACGGCAAAATCAATACCACCGCCGGCACCGCCACCGCGAGGTCGAGCAGCCGTTTCAGGAACCGATTCGCGGGGTTTTCCAAAGGCTCTTCGCGCAGCCCGATAAAGCGGACGCCATCGTCCTCGAAGAGCGTCGTGGTATGGTTGAAATAGGCATTTAGGTCATTGAGAGCCAGCAACCGCACCGCCGCCCCCTCGCACAACTGGGTCATGTGGCTGATCCAGTGGCTGCCCAGGGACAAGTCCAGCACGATCACTTGCGTAATCGCGCGTTCGCGCAGGATTTCGCCCATTCGGTCAATCGTCCCCAAGACCGGGAATGGCGCGGCGGCGGACGCCGTCCCTTGCGGGCAAATCAGCCCGATGGTCTGAAAGCCGACTAGGCTCTTGTGTTCGAGCCACGGCTGGAGCCGGGCCGCTTGTTCCGCCGTTCCCGCCAGGGCGACCCGTTCTTCGCGATCGCCTGAAAAAGCCCATTTGCCCAGCGAACGGGGCAGCAAGTAGTTGGAAGCCAGGAGCGCCAGGTAGAGCCACGGGATGTAACTGAAGAAGAAGGAGCGCGATACCGCAGTGTCATGCAACGCGAACTCCACCAGGAACACGCAGAAGAGCCCGAGGAAAGCCTGGCGAACGCTCAGGCGGATCGCCTGCACCCATTCATGGTGCAACCCGCTGGCCTCGCGTTTCCGGCCCCAGCCGAACAAGATGCCGATCAGCAGGAATTCGTTATAGAGCAGGTAACGTTGCAGAATCGCGCGCTCCTCGAACAAAGCCGTTTGCCAAATGAAGAGCCACCCCCAGAAGCTCAAGGTGACCAATACCAGTTGGCAGGCCAAAGCCAGGGTGCGGATGCCGATGGAGCGATGGCTGACCATGGAGCAGCCTCAAGCGGCGGCAATATCGCGAGCGTGGGCCCGGCCCACGCTCGCGCTCAAATGAGCGCAGGCAATCCTCATATTCCCGTATAGCAAAAGTCACTTCGTTTCTTTAGATCTGAGCCCAAGAGTATCGCTCGACCCGGCCCCGGTAAAGCTGGCCGATGTTACGTTCTGGTGACGAGCTGCGATCCGTGGCGCGCCGAGCTTTGCAGGCGTGTTTCCTGAGTCGAATGGCCCGCCGCCGCCGCCCTCAGGCCGCGATACGCAATCGCCTGGCCGCGCGTATGGGGGGGTTGCGCTTCTGGACCCGCTCTCGCCACTTGGAGGGGCGGGTTCCAAAGCGTTGTTTGAACATCGCGCTGAACAAGCTCGTGGATTGATAGCCGCTTTCCATTGCCACATCCACCACCTTGGAATCCGTGGTGGCCAGCAACTCACAGGCTCGCGTCAGCCGAAGCTCGGTTTGCTTCTCCCTGAAGGACACACCGACCAACTCAGTAAACAGGCGGCTCGCGTGCCGCGGCGAGCAGCGCGCCTTGCTCACCAGCTCGGAAAAACTGAGTTCGAGCAACTCGGAGACCGGCGTTTGGTGGAGCATCTGTTTCAGGCGTTCTTTGGCATCAAAGACCCCGGTTGAATCGGCCGACGGCGCCTGAAAGTCGCCACCGAACACTTCGAGAAAGAGTTGGAGCAATTGCACCCGCGCTGGAAAGGTATTGCGGGCCTTGTCGGAGCTGAGTTCCCTGAACTTGTCGGAGAATTGCGCGTTTGGGGCAACCACGCGTAGCGACAACTTCTCGTCTCCCGCGGCGCTTTGCATCAGCGCCTGCTCCGCCATGCTCACCAGTCCGGTCAGTTGCCTGGGGGCGATGCGGAAAAAGTGCAGCCGAAGTTCCCCTACCTGGCTGGCCCGAAGATATCCCTGTGCCTGGTCGGAGAGAAGCAGGACCGTCCCTGTTTGAAGCTCCCGGTTCATGCGCGGGTGCAGCCAGTATCCTGCCCCGGAACTCACGTGCGTGACCAACCATCCGGAGAATTGTAGCGACCATTCGCCTCCCGGCGGCAGGGTTAGCTCGTTGACGACCAACTGCGGCTCATAAGAGTCGTTTGGCTTTGGACTGCAAGGAACTGAGATTTTCACATTCCGCTCTCTATGGGCCCGCTACACCGATATCCAAACTGACTTCACAAGCGGTCCGTATCGACCGACCGCCACGCGCCCTAAGACCCGGCTTATAAATAGACTGGACGCGAGACTGGGTAAATTAGAGAGGCAATGTTACAAGCAAATGGCAATCCCATTACAAGTGGGTGACAATTCCGAAGGCGTTGCCTCCCTTAGCCCCGCTAGTTTGCCTTTGGTTTCGTTTCACAGTTGTCACAATTCCGTCTCCCATTCGTAACAGAGGCCCCGCACCTTTCGCCCTACTTGAAGTCCGACTGTTGTCTTGATGCGAACCCAGGCGAGTTGCGCCGTCGATGCGGGAAAAAGGAATGCGGGCAGCAGCCCGAATCCTCCGGCCCGGCGCATGGTTTTGGTCGCATCGCTTGGCATTGGGCACTCTCTGCTCTGCTAAGCCGGATAGGTACCGGGGCGCGGCTGTGCCTCCTTTCGGTCGTCTGCGGCGCCTTGGCCACAAGTTTACCTGCTGCCGAACCTGCCGCCACGTCCAAGGCCACGAACTCCGTCGCTGCCACCGTCCCAGCCTTAGTCGGCACCAACGCCGCGCTCCGCTTTGACATCCGAGGCTACGTCGTAAAATGTGACAGGTCGGTTTTCCCCAACGCTCCGACTCCCGCGCTTTCCCTATACACCGGGAGCAACGTCAGCCTGCAACAAATCGTGCGAGCGGCGGCAAGCCTGCTGTTGGAATACCAGAAAAAGGGCTTCCGGAAGGCGAACATCTCAATCGCCCGGGAGCTCATCACCAACGGCATCGTCACCATGAATGTTTACCAGGGGGTATTCCCCCAGGTGTTGATTTCCGGCAGACCTTGCTTTAGTCCCGGCGACGCGATGGCTGCCGCAATTCTCGCGGCGGCTGGGCCCGCCGCCACCAACGCCACGACGGCTGTCACGACCAACGCTCCCCTCCGGCTAAACGTGCAGGCCTACGAGATCACGGGCGACACCCTCCTGTCCACGGACACCTTGATGTCCATCTTCGCCAAGCACACCGGCACCAATGTCCCCTTGCCGGAGGTCCTGCAAGCCGCGTCCGACCTACAGATGGAGTACCGCAACCGGGGCTACCCAACCGTGAACGTCACCGTGCCCCCCCAGACCGTTTCCAATGGCCTCTTTAAGATCCGCGTGTTCCAGGGGCGTCTGGCAGAAATCAACGTGGTTAATAACCGCTATTTCAGCTCCAACAATATCATGCGCACCTTGCCCAGCATGCACACCAACATGATCCTGGTCGATCCGGTCTTCCAGGCGGAACTGGACCGCGCCAACGCCAACCAGGACCGCACGATTTACGGTCAACTCGAGCCGGGGCCGACCGAGGGCACCACGACCCTTGACCTGAGAGTAAAGGACCGCCTGCCACTTCACGCCAAGATCGACTTTAATAATCAGAATTCCCCGGGCACACCGGACCTGCGCGTGAATGCCTCGATGATCTATGACAATCTCTGGCAATATGAGCATTCAATCGGAGTGCAGTATGCCTTTTCGCCCACGGACTACAAATCGGGAAGTCAGTGGAGTTTTTATGACCTGCCTTTAGTTGCGAACTATGGAGGGTTCTATCGCCTGCCGCTGGGCAGTCCCGCGCCGATGGCCGAGGCGATTGCCGAAAACCCGGGGAGTTTCGGCTACAGCGAAGCCACCCGCAAATTCAATCTCCCGCCGCCCTCCGGCCAGTCCGAACTGAACTTCTACGCCAGCCGCTCGACAATCGACACCGGCGTTACGACTGTGTCCAGTGAGCAAGTCGCAAATATCCCGAACCAGATTACTATTGTCCAGGACGTGGTGCAGCAGGACATCACCATTAACAGCGCTCTGGGCTCGCGGCTGACGCTCCCGCTGCCGTCCACTGTCCGTTTTCAATCGTCGCTTTCAGGTGGTCTCGACTATAAGACATACGATGTGACCACTTATCGGACCAACGTTTTCGTCGTCACGACCGCGGAACTCGACTCAAATGGCCATGTCATTGGCTACACGACCAGCATCATACGCAACGGCGTGCCAACTACGAAAGAAGACCTGGGCTACCTGCCCCTGGCGCTTCGGTACAACCTCGGCGAACACGATGCATTGGGGTCAAGCTCTTTCGGCTTGGGTCTGGGCGCCAACGCTTGGTATTCGGGTTCGGCCAGCAACCTCCACAGCATAACCAGCTCGTCAGAATCGTCCGGCCATTGGCTAACTCTCAGCCCAAGCCTGTCCCGGGACTTCCTGATCCACACAAACTGGGTATTGTCACTCCATGCGGAAGGACAATGGGCAAACGAACCGTTGATCAGCAATGAACAATTCGGGCTTGGCGGCGTGAATAGTATTCGCGGTTACCAGGAAGGCCAGGTTTTCGGGGATACCGGCTGGTGGGTAGGCCTCGAGCAAAAGACACCGCCGAAATCGGTGGGTTTGGTTTACCGCAATCATCCGCTCACGGTGCGCGGCTCGGTATATATGGAATATGGCGAGTCTTATCTGCTCGATCCGCAAGGCCGCCAGGCCCGCACTCCGCTTTGGGGCACCGGCTTCGGCGCCGTGTCCACCATTGGTGCCACGTGGGAGGTCCGGTTGCTCGTTTCCTGGCCGTTGCTCGATGCGGGCACCGCCGAGGGGGGGCAACCTCGCTTTAATTTCAGCCTGAGCGCGCAGTTCTAATCTCTGTAACCTGAATTTAACATGCAAATCCTTGCTCCCCGGTTCTGCGAAAGCTAATGTTTCCTATGTTTGAGCCCATGATTGCCGTCTCCGATCGCCGCAACTCACTGGTAAGACTGGCTCTCGTCGCGCTCCTGGCGTGCTGCCTCCCGCGGCCCCTCGCTCACGCCGCCAATCCTGTCGGCCCCACCGTCACCCAGGGCACCGCCACTTTCACCAGTCAGGGATCGCAGTTAACCATACAGACTTCAGCCTTCGCGGCGATCAACTGGCAGAGCTTCAATATCGGTGTCGGCCAGACCACCACCTTCCTTCAGCCCTCATCCTCTTCGGTGGTTTGGAACCAGATCAACGATCCCAATCCCTCCCAGATCCTCGGCAACCTGAACGCCAATGGTTACGTCGTGCTGCAGAACCAGGCGGGATTTTATATCGGCGGCCAGGCCGCCATCACGGCCCACGGGTTGATCATGACCACTGCACCCATTCCCGTACCCAATCTTTCCAGCGGGGGACCCTGGGATTTCAGCGCTCCGCCACCTACCGCCAGCATCATCAACTATGGCCAAGTCAACGTTGGGAACGGCGGTTCTGCTTTCCTCATCGCCCACGACATCGACAACCAAGGAACCATTACCGCGCCGCAAGGCCAAATCGGCCTCTACGCCGGCAAGGACGTGCTCCTCTCGTCGCGCCCGGATGGCCGGGGGTTGAGCGCCACGGTCACTCTCCCCGCAGGCTCGGTCAATAATTCGGGCCAATTGATCGCGGATGCCGGGACCATCGCTATGCACGCCCAGGTCGTCAACCAGGGCGGTCTGGTTCAGGCGAATTCCGTGCGCGAAGTCAATGGCGTGATCGAGTTGGTCGCCAGCGATGCCCTCACTCTCGGCGCCAACTCCGTCCTCTCCGCCCAGGGCGATGCGACGGCGACAAGCGCAAGCCCGGGAGGATTCGTTGTGCTCAAATCGGATCAGGGGTTCGCCGACACTCCGACGTCAGCGATCAACGTTGCCGGAACAGCGGGGGGGAAGAACGGCGTGGTTGAGGTTTTTGGCACGGGAACGACCGTGAACAACATCCAGTCGCAGATTGACAATCTTTCCGCCGCGCAATTTGGGTCTCAGAACCTCCTGCTGGTAAACCCCTACGATCTGACTCTCTCGGCGGACCCCAGCGACACTTCCTCCTCGTCTCCCAATATCAACGTGAACGATCTGGCCGGCTACTCCAAGATCGACCTCTTTGCGAATCACGACATCCTCCTCAACACCGTGTGGCAGCTTCCGGACAGCTCGGACCCGAGCGCCTCGGTGTCCCTGCAAGCGGCCAACAATATCACTCTCTGGGATGGAACGGGAATTCAGGCTGGCCAGAACTGGACTTTGAATCTCACCGCCGGGACCGAGCTGACCTCGGCAGCCAATATCCAGGATGGCGCGGACCGGATTTTCCTCCAGGGCATGGCTTTCATCCAGACTCAAAACGGCGACATCAACCTCCGGGCCGGGAATGAGATTTTCGTGGACGATGGTTCGCGGGACGACAGCGGCACACCATTTGACCCGTCCAACTTGATTGGCAACGGCATAACGTCGATCGGCGGAGGCAATATTACGGCCACGGCGGTTTACGGCAGTATTAATACCGGCGGGAACCCCTACGCTTACAACTTCGGCTCGACGATTCCTTATTACTCCGTTTCGCTCGATCCGGGCGCTCTGGGCGGCATGAGCACCGCCAATGGCGGCAATGTCACGCTGTCCGCCGGGGGAAATATAACCAGCTACATGCCCACCTCCCGTTATCCCTATGACGGAGGCTCAGGCGCATTTGGTCCTGAGCCGGGCAACGTGACTGTCACGGCAGGGGGAAATGTTTATGGACATTACGTCGTGGCGAACGGCGTCGGCACCGTTACGGCCGGGCAAGACGTGGGCAGCGTATATAGCTCGCTTGGTTTTGGCCTTAGCCTTGTCGCCGGAAGCTGGAACGTCAATGCGCCCCAGGGCAGCATTTATCTGCAAGAGGTGCGGAACCCCAATGGCGTGTTCAATACTGGTTCCAGTGCCAACGATCCGAGCCGCCACTACTTTGATTACGCCCCTGATGCATCCGTGACCCTCGCGGCAGGGGATGCGGTGGTCCTCACCGGAGCGGGCCTGCCACGTACCGACGTTAGCTTCCCCGTCCTCTATCCTCCGATCCTGAACATCGTCGCGGGCAACGGGGGGGTTGTCCTGGACAACGATGTCACGCTGTTCCCGTCAGCCTCACAGCAGTTGAACATCACTACCTCCGGCAGCTTCGTCGGGAACACTACGCCTAGCGGCAACCAGCCCACTATCCTGATGTCCGACAGCAACAGCCGCAATTGGGTCAACCAGCAAAGCTTTGGGACAAGCGACCATGGCGCCATCGCCTACCAGCTCAACAATCCCAACCCTGTCCAGATTGCCGTGGCGGGCAATATGGAGAATCTGACGCTGCGCACCGACAAAGAAACGCAGCTTTGGGTCGGCGGGGATATGGACAACTGTGGTTTTAGCGGGGAGAACCTGCACTCGGGTGATACGACCACGATCGATGTCCTCGGGAGCATTTCCGACCCAAGCCGCTATACGCTGACCACTTTGTCCGCCCCGATCGTCGGGGCGGACCCGCTTAACCCCACCGAGTGGGCGGCCGCTCTCTGGCTGGCAGTAAATCCCTCGCAGCTCACGGTGCCCGCGTACATCAGGACCCCTGCGGACTTGAAGGCCTATGCCAGCTCCATTGGGCTCCTGGGTCTGGCGCCGGGTCAGACGGATGGTTTTCTTTATAACCCGTCCACACTGCAATTAGGCTTCCAGGGCAGAATGAGCCCGCAGCTTTACAACCTGTTGACCGGCCCGCTTCAGGTGGTCCAGTACGGGCCGGATGGCGTGCCCTTGGTTCAGAACGGGCAACTCGTGACCGAGCCGGTCACGTTTGGCGGCGCGGCTGCCATTAATTATCTGTATAATCAGAGCCAGAGCGTGCCTACGAGTTCCTCTTTTGGCTACCACATCGAGGGGCCGGGCCTGTTTCATATCCAGGCGGGATCCATGGATTTAGGGTCGAGCCTCGGCATCATTTCCTCCGGCGCGTACGACATTGCCAGCGGTGGATTGAACCCCGCGCTGGCGCAAATTGGAGGGGCGGGCGCCGATATTCGCCTCGACCTGGCCGGCGATCTAAGCATGTTTACGTCGCGCATCTGCTCGCGGGCCGGCGGAGACATCACCGTGAACTGCGGCGGCAGTATTGACCTCGGCTTGCAGGCAGTTGGTTCTTCAGACAACAGTGCCGGCGCCGGGGCCTTTGGCATTTACACCTCGGCCTACAGCGATGTGAGCGTTACCGCACGGGGGGATATTAACGTCAATGGCTCCCGTATTGCCGCTTTCAGTGGAGGCAACGTTTTTGTAGAGTCGCTCGAAGGCACGGTTTATGCCGGCAGCGGCGTGAATAACGCGGTTCAAGTGTGGAAGCAGATGATTGACCCCTCCACCGGCCTCCCTACCGACGTGCCCACCAGCCTGTTCGGGAGCGGAATCGTCGCCACCTCGATGGAGGCAATGAATCGGAACCCGGGAGACCCCGCTTTGCCCGGCAATATCACCGTCCTGACCCCTCGGGGGGACATTATTTCGGACAGCGCCGGCATTTTGCAGATGGTCATCGGCGGCGCTCTCGGGCCCGGGCCGACCATAACGTTGGAAGCGGGCACGGCACCCTCCGAGAATTCCCCGGGCTATGCGGGTAACATTGAGTTGGGCCAGTCGGGCGTCATTGGGGGCACGGTCTCGCTCCAGGCACAGGGTAACATCAAGGGGTTGATTATCAGTTGGCAGTCGGCCAACATCAATGCCGCCCAGAGCTTCAGTGGAACCTTGCTGTCTGCCGGCACCGCGACCGTCTCCGCCGGCGGCTCGGTTTCCGGCAACGTGATTGGCATCGTCGGGGCCAGCGTCAGCGGCGGTTCGATCACGGCCAATGTTCAGAGCCAGAATGCCAATGTGGGCGGCACCTCTCAGAACACTCTGGGCGCCAGCGCCCCGCCCACGTCCACCAGCCAGGCCGCCGCTCAACAGGCCAGCTCCGATAGCAAACAACAGCTAGCCACAGCGACACCCGACGATAGCGACGACACTAAGAAGAAGCAATCCAAGGCCCCGGCCCTCGTCAGGCACGTGGGCAGGGTCACGGTCCTCCTGCCAGCTTCGTAACGCTGACCCAGCTACTTGGCGGGCCGGAGTGTGAGGAGGAGCAACTGCTGCATTGCCTCTGCAGAGTCTGGTTGCAGCCGCAGCGCTTCCTGGAGTTCCTTCCGCGCTTCCACAACCCTGTCCTGACGGGCCAGCAACTCGCCCAGGCTGCAATGGGCTGCGGCGTTGCCCGGGTCGGCCGCCAGCACCCGCTGGCAACAGGCGGCCGCTTCGGTGTAATTCGTTTGCGCCGCGAGCACGCCGCTCAACCCTAGCAGCAAGTCCGGGCGGTCGGGCGCGGCTTTGAGGCCCTGCCGGTAGGCCGCCACCGCCTCGTCACCTCGCCCTTTCTCCAACAGCAGCGCGGCCAGGGAGCGCCACGGTGCCGACTCGGTCGGAAATAGCGCTGCCGCCTTGCGGTAAGTCTCCAACGCCGCCTGTTGCTGGCCCTGGGCCTTGAGGACATCCCCGAGGTTCATCATCGCCCCAAGCATCCTGGGCTCAATCTCCAAAGCGCGGCGCAGATGTTTCACCGCGCCCTCGTAATCGCCGCGCCTGGCCAGGGCGAGCGCCAGGTTGTTGTGGGCCAGAGCAAAGCCAGGTTCGACGGCCAGCGCCGCCTCGTAGTGCTCGACCGCCGCCGCCAGATCTCGCTTCCCCGCCTCGATCAGACCCAGATTGTTCAGCGCCATCGTGTGTCTTGGGTTGAGAACAATGGCCGCCCGGTAATGCTCTGCCGCTTCGTCGAGCGCGCCCTGCTCTTGCAAATCCATAGCCAGGTTGTGGTGCGCCATCCACGAGCTCGGATTCTTGGCGAGAGTATCCCGCCAGAGAGTCTCCGAATTCAGGTAAGCGCCGCATTGTTGCGCCGTCAGCCAGCCCAAAACCGCCAGGAGAACACCCCCGGCGCACCGAGGCCAAAACGGCGCCCACCCCTCGCTCGCGGACAAAGTGAACAGGGCTCCGGCAGCCACGGCGATCAACCCAATTGAGGCGACGTACTGGTAGTGGTCCGCCACGAACGAGTACTGAAATGTGTAGTTGGAAATGAAGCCCAGCAAGGGAGCCAGGCTGGCCACGAAAAAGAGCACTCCCGCGATCACACCCAGCCCGAGACGCCGGCGCCAGACCCAGAGCGCCACCGCTACAACGACACACCCCGCCAGGGGTATGTATTGCAGGGGTTTGGCGGCACTGATCTCCCAGCGCGGATAACTGAACGCCAGGTTCACCGGCCATAAGAGCTTGCCGGCGTAAAACCAAAGCCCCCGGCTGGCAATCAGCGCCCGCTCCAGGAAAGTGAACGACAGGCCCAGCCCCCGATTATAGCTGCCCAGATTCCCCTCCCACCAAATCGAAACCAATCCCATCACCAAACCGAGCAGGACGAACGGCACGATCTGCGCCGTCCGGCGCCAGGACAACCGCTGGCCACGCAGCCAGACCAGGAGCACCAGCGCCGCCGGCAGGGTACAGGCGGTGGTTTTCGCAAAGAGCGCCAGCAGATACGCGCCCAACGCCAGCAGGTACCAGTAGCCCCCCCCGGGCGCGTCCGAGGGCCTGTGCTGTAGCGCAGACTTGCCACCCGCCGCATTGCAGAATTGTGTCTTGCTGGCGCCCTGAGGGGACCGCGAGCCACCTGTTTTCGAGACGCTGTGGCCCGCGGGAGCCTGCCGATTGGAAATCGGCGTTACGGCAGATTGCAAATCTGCGCTACTCGCGCCCCCCGCCTCCACCACCTTCAGCCACGCCAGCAAAGCCAGCAGGTAAAAAAACAGCGACTCCAGGTTCTTCAATTCCGTCACCCAGGCCACGGATTCCACCTGCACTGGATGCAACGCAAAGATGGCGGCGGCCAGCCAGGCTCCCGGAAGCCTCAGCCGACGCAAGAGGCCCCAGGCCAGAACCGCGTTGAGCCCATGCAGCAAGACGTTTACGAGGTGATAGCCCAGCGGATTGAGGCCCCAGAGCATCCGCTCAACCTTGAACGTGGTATAGACCAACGGGAAGTACTGCGACTGGGTATGGGCGGAAAACCAGATCTGCCTCAGCCCATCCGGCGCGGTCAACATCGGGTTGTCGGTGACATATTTGTCATCGTCCCAAACGAACCCGGCCCGCAGGGCGGGCCCATAGGCCACAAAGACCAGCACGATGATGGCTAACCCGGGCAGGGCCTTCTTGATCAGCCTGGCAGCAGCCGACGTGAGGAGGTTCCAGGAGCCTTCAGAATGAGCCTCCTTACGTCGGCTGCTACCGTGCACGGCCCGCGTGCGGGCATCCGGCTGGTGGTGGGTCTCGGCGAGCGTTTTCTTAGGGCGAGCCACAAGGTCAGTCTCTTGCTAGCGGTTTGGGCAGGGGTGGCGGAGCGGCCTTCTGCCACCCCCGTTCGGGGGTGCGGAGACCCTTCTCTTCCTTACCGGTGGTCGTCCCCCTCTGCCCTCAACGACCACCGGCTACCATCTGCCAACCCTCCGGGTTGGGCTCTTGACCCAGGCTTTTCGAAGGGGGCTGTTCTCGTGGAGCGATTGGCCATTTGGGGGCATGCAGGTGAGAATCAGCCGATCATGGCTGGGTCACGCGATAAAACCGCTGCAGGCCATTGGTGGCGTGCGCGTCGGTAAACTGGTACTGACCGGGCGCGGTAACGGCAACAGGACCGAGGTTCGACCACTGAGTGAGCGGCAGGGCGACATTCGTCGTGCCCCAGGCCGTGAAGGAGGCACCACCGGCGCTGCTGAAGGTGAGCTGGAACCCGGAACTGCCATAGGACAGACCGCCCAACTGAGGAGGAGTGGCCGAGAGCGTCGTAAAGGTCAGGTCGCTGCCCGATGCAGAACCGGCGCTGTTCGTGGCCACCACCCGATAATGGTAGATCCTGCCAGCCTGTAAGCCGGTCACCGTCACATTGGTGGTAACAGCAGCCGTGCCGGCAGTCAATGTCACCACCGGCGTGGCGCTGCCGTAGGCGGTATTGGTGCCGTATTGGAACGAGAAGGTCGTAGCAGCCCCGTTCGGATTAATGCTGGCGTTGAGCGTGGCGGTGCCGGCGGTGACTGCAGAAGCCGCCAGCGTGGTAGCGGATGGAGCCGGCACGCCGGAAGCGGGCGTGAAGGTGAAGCTGCCATCGCTGCCCAGCGTGAAATACCCCTGGAGCACCGCCGACGGCACCTGCTTTGTGGCGAGGTACAAATCCTCCCGCGCGTAATTGACGCCGGTGCCGAAGTTGTTGGGCGTCTTGGTGTTGGGATCGTGGTAATCTTGAGCGAAGCAGTACAAGCTAATACCGGGCGATATGGTCTCACTCCAGCTATTGCCATTCTGCAGGGTGGGATCCACGACCGCCGTGTTAGTGGGAGTAAAACTGCCATTGATCGTGAAACCCGCCGTGTCTATGTAGCCGTCAACGCCGAAATCCCCAAGTCTGACAGGTGGCGCAGCCCCGTTCGTTACGGTGGAATAGATGGCCGCATCAGTCGGGTCAGAAAGGTGCCCTCCCACCACCCCCCAACTCGTGGCGTTCACGCTCCCATAGAGGCTGACGAGCTTCGCCTTGAAGGCCGCCGCGGTCATCCCTACGTTGCCCTTAGCGATCAAATCCACCGTCGTCGAGCCGCCCACACCGATCGAGGCCGGCGTCCCCAGATCAACGACAAGATCGCCGGTAGAGGTGGGGGTTGTAAACCCGAGCAACAACTGGTCCATATTGGCGACGTACTGGGCTGGCGCGGCAATGATCGCCGCGGTGACCAAGGCGGGAATCAAGCCTAGTTTAACTAATCTTGTGTTCATGTCACTAAATATTCGTTGCGTTTGGCTTCACGTCTTTGAATCGAAACGGGCACACCATAGAGGCCATGCTGCGCCGAGGCAAGCTGCTAAAGCACACTCCACTACAATGTCACCAAATCGTAACGTGACGAGGCTCGGGCCGGTTCCTAAACTCTGCACCGCTTATGCTTACGCGAACACTGACGCGGTTGATTGCACGAGCGGTTGTCAGCGTAGCGTTGGCGGTTTTGGCGCGCAACTGCCCTCTGTCCCTGGCCGCCGATTTCACCGTCGGCAGCGCCGAGACGGCAGCTCAAAAGGGGAATCCCGAGGCGCAGTATTTTTTGGCCAAATGTTACGCCAAGGGGCAGGGAGTGACTCAGGATCTGGTCAAAGCGGCGGCCTATATGCGGCAAGCGGCCGAGCAGGGCTGCGCCCTGGCGCAAAACGACCTGGGGGCCATGTACGCCCGCGGCCAGGGCGTGACCAAGGATTACGCGGAGGCCGCCAAATGGTATCAAAGGGCCGCCGAACAGGGCGATCCGCTGGCACAATTCAGCATGGGCCGCATTTGCTCGACTGGCCGGGGAGTGCCAACGAATCTGGAGGCCGCCGTGAAGTGGTACCGCAAGTCCGCCGAACAGAATCAGGCTGCGGCCCAGTACGAGTTGGGCAATCTGTATCTCAACGGGGAAGGCATTAAGCGAGACCACGCGGCGGCCGCAAAATGGTTTCGCAAGGCCGCAGCTCAGGACCATGCCGGGGCCATGAACAATCTGGGCTATCTGACCAGCGGTACTCCCGAAGCGGCCGAATGGTATCGCAAGGCCGCCGAGAAGGGCCTGGCCAAGGCCCAGGCGAATCTCGGGGTAATGTACGGCGACGGCTCGGGCGGGTTGCGGCAGGACTTGGTGGAGGCTTACAAATGGTTCCTACTCAGCAGCGGGCAGAACGATCCGATCGGCAAGAGGTATGCCCTCGACTACGAGGACAACGACCGGTTGACTCCGGACCAGGTCAAGGAGGCGGAGCGCCGAGCTGAGGAATTCCGCGCCAAACATCGAAACACTAAGCCTTGAGGGCGCTCGTTCTGTGCCGCAGCATCTGTACCTAGAAGTTTGCACAGCCCGAGAAGAATCTGGCAGGCCATTCGACGCAGAGACGCAGAGAGCGCAGAGGGACGCAGAGTTCTTATCAATTCTCTGTCAAGCTCTGCGGTCTCTGTGTCTCTGCGTTAGAGATGCCGTCCTGTCTCGGTTGCGGGTGGGCCGCGCTCGGTCCATCTGTGGTTCACTGCTACATGGATACGGCTAAGAAGAATCTCGGTGCTATCAACGATACCGCTATACCTGACTCCGAATCGAAGATCCCGGCGTTGAGGGATTTGGCGGCATTATTAATACTGACCGCCGCGACCCTGTGCTGCTTAGCCCCCTTCCTGGGCAAGCCTTTCCACGTGGATGATCCGCAGTTCGTTTGGTGTGCGCGGCATATTGTGGCCCACCCGCTGGATTTCTACGGGTTCAACTTGAATTGGGAAGGGCAGCCGGCGTCCATGGCGACGATCACGCAGAACCCGCCGTTAGCCGCGTATTACCTGGCTGTGGCGGGATGGCTGCTGGGATGGAGCGAGGCATCGCTGCACGCGGCCTTCCTCTTGCCAGCGGTGGCGATGATCCTGGGGACCTACCGCCTGGCGAAACGGCTGTGCTCGCACCCGCTGGCCGCGGGGTTGGCGGCTGTCTGCTCTCCGGTTTTTCTCCTGTCGAGCACCAGTGTGATGTGTGACACGATGATGCTGGCCTTCTGGGTTTGGGCGGTATTCTTATGGATGGATGGACTCGAACGGGAAAGCCAGAGCAGACTATTCGTCGCGGCGGCGCTGATCGCGTTAAGCAGCCTGACGAAATATTTCGGGATGTGCCTGGTTCCCCTGTTGTTGGTTTATGCCATTCTGAAGCGGCGCCCGGTGCGAATGTGGCTGCCCTGGCTAGGCTTGCCGGTCGTGGTGCTGGCGCTTTACCAGTGGTGGACGCACCAGTTGTATGGCAAGGGTCTGCTGCTTAATGCCGCGGCCTATGCGACGAACTTGCGCGTGGGTGGCGCGCTCCCGGCCAAGGTCCTCGCCGGGCTGGCCTTCACCGGCGGGTGCATCATCCTGGTGCTGCTCGCCGCGCCTTTACTGTGGGGCAAGCGGGGACTGGTTGTCGGTGCTGGAGCTGGAGTCTTTACCGGGCTGGTGCTGGCGACGCTCAAGAAGGCGGGGGAGTTTCCCCTGGCCGATGAGCACGGCGTTAACTGGTGTTACCTCATTCAGTTGTCGCTTTTTGCGGTCGGCGGGCTGGGGGTGTTAGCCCTGGCTGGCGCCGACGTGCTAAAACACAAGAGCCCTGATTCAGCCCTGCTATGCTTGTGGACGGCAGGTGTTTTCATCTTTGCCTGTGTCATCAATTGGACGGTGAGCGGGCGCAATATCCTGCCGATGCTACCGGCCGTAGCCTGCCTGGTGGTGCGCCGGCTGGAGGCCAGACAAATTGCGCCCCGACGGAAGGCGGTTTGGCTGGCCATTCCGGCCGGGCTCTCGCTCGTCGTAGGCCTGGCGGCAGCCAGGGCGGATTATGCTCTGGCGGTCTCAGCGAGAAATGCCGCTCGCTCATTGCATCGGGAACTCAGCGCCAACGTTTGGTTCGAGGGGCATTGGGGGTTTCAATATTATATGGAACAACTGGGAGGCAGAGCGGTTGACCGGAACAACCTGGCATTCTCGAAAGGCGATGCCATCATTCTGCCGGTGAGCAATAGTTACCTTTTTCCGCTGCCGGGGGATTTGGCAGGCTTGGCGTTTAAACGCGAGGTGCCCACCTCTCGCTGGATCTCCACGCTCAACGCGGATTCTGGAGCGGGGTATTATTCAGACGGCTGGGGGCCGCTTCCATTTGTGTTCGGTCGTGTCCCGCCGGATGTGTACTTGGTGTTCCGCGCCAGGTAACGGCCCTAACCCGAACATTTCACACTCGCGGGGCCGGAGCGCCGGCATGATGCCGGCTTAGACCATTCCAACCGCATAAGCCGGCAACATGCCGGCGCTCCGGCATGTCCGCCTTTCCTGGCGGGTGTGAAACATCCGGGCTAATTACCCCCCGATTCCGCCGGCGTCACCATGGACTCAAGTCCGGCCATGGCCTGTCGTCCAACCACTCGGGCGATCCTCTTATCACTCATTGCCTGGGCTTTCTGCCAACGCTCCAAATAGCTCGAGTCCACGGGGTTCTGGCCGGTGCCTCCGACCTCCTGGATAAACTGCCGGCGCAACTCGTCGAGTTCTTCTTGCTGCTCCTCGCCGAGGTCGAGCGAGGCAAGGGCTTCGGACTGGAAAACCAATGGCATCGGGGCGGTCGCCAGGCCAGGCGGGTTGAGCCGGGGCGCAACAGGGGGACCGGGGCTTTGGGTGATGGGAACTTTGACTAAGGGGGCCTGCGGCAGGGAGGACCTGAATGTAAGCCAGACCGTCTGCTGCTCGGGCAATTTGAATCCGGCGGGAAACGCCAGCGTGGCGGTGAAGAGTGAACCAGGCCTGGTTTCTTTGATGACGAAGTCCACACCCGGCTCTGATACGGTGAGTTCAGAGAGGCGCATCGCATTGGTGCTGTTATTGAGGATACTGATGCAGACGACCAGATTGGTTCCCAACGGTCCCGACGGCAGTCTGACCGACCCGGGCTCAGTGGTGATGGCCGGCGAGACATTAGCTACGGCGAGGATGTTGAGCTGGAGCGGG
>Ga0181538_10002400_pt1 | contig 19533 bp, 7 predicted proteins | sample PEATcosm2014_Bin_40_FD_119773 | JGI IMG/M metagenome (GOLD analysis project Ga0181538, IMG submission 119773) | Peatland microbial communities from MTU Mesocosm Facility, Houghton, MI, USA - PEATcosm2014_Bin23_30_metaG | ecosystem: Environmental > Terrestrial > Soil > Wetlands > Peat | place...
GAACCAGATTGTTTTGCCCGCGCGCCTCACGGGAATCGAGATCGGCAAAGCCACCAACTCCCAGGCGCGGAGCTTTTTCTGTGATAACTTGGCCTTCTACAAAGAAGAGCTGAAGCCCCTCACGTTCCAGCCCCAGCCGAAGCGTAATCTCAGGCCTTATCAGGGCCAGATCGTCGGGACGAACACGGGCCCTGGCACCCTGCCGTTCCCAACCCGCGAAGAAACGATTTTGCCTGCGAATTTCGAGAAGGATTTTAAGGTGACAGCTCGGGAAGTTTCTGCGCGCCATTTCGAGTTTCGATATGAGGGGCGGGATACAACGGTGGCATATGACTATCGTCCCGAAAAGGGCGACCTGGGGGAACTCACAGTGCGCGTAGGTAGCGCGGCGGCTTTCAAGCCCCTCATGGGGGGCGGCGTTCGATTCGTCGATACGCCGGCCAACGCTGTGGCCGAAGGTGAATTGGCATCCGCCAATCTTCTGGATGGAGTGGTCCACGCGAGCTTCCGAATGGGATCGCGCCAGGTGGAGTACGAGCTGCAACTGAGGCAGAAGTCTCTGGTGCTGGACGTCTGGTGCGAAGGTGGCGAGGCCACGGAATTGAGCTTCGGCCAAGTATCCGACGTAAGCCATCCGCGCCTCGTGACGGTGCCCTACATCACCTATCAAGAAACCAATCCGCGCGTGCTCATCTCCGGCGATGCGGCAAGCCCCGTCTTCAGTTCGGTCTGGTTCGACTGGTACCGTTCGAGCGCCTCCGAGCCCTATTATTCCAAAACTCCCAAGGTCACGGGCGACACCGCTGAGATCAACGGCGGGATGCGCTACTTGCCCAAGACTGATGGCGCCCTCAACAATCTCTACGAAAGGATTTTTATTACTAATTCCCCTAATTACGAGGAAACCTTGCCCACCATTCCCAATCCCGCGTCGGTGCAGCAGGCGGAGGGCAAGCAGGTTGTTTGGACGGTGACGGAGCCGGAGTCGTTCGTCAAAGACCACGAGCGCTGCGCGCGGATCCGTTCCTATGGTCTCGACAAAGTGATGCAGCACAGCCACGAGGTCACCTGGCGCGATGAAGGGGATAGCAACACGATGAAGCTGCACGCCGCGCCCCAAAAGGGCGGCGATGCTATGCTGAAGTGGTATATCCAGGCTCAAAACGATTTGGGCTGGCTGCAAGGGGTTTACACTAATTACTGCGACTTCGCCACCGTTAATACAAACTGGACTCCCGACCATGTACAGCGCACGCCAGAGGGCGAGTGGCGGCGCGCCTGGCCCCGCAATTATGCCTTGAAGCCGGCTAAGGCTGTGGAATTCGATGATTACTACGCGCAGCGCATCGAGGAAAAGTTCGGCGTCAAGATGTCTTACACCGACGTGCATACGGCCGTGGCGCCCTGGCACTATTGTGATTTTGACGCGCGAGTGCCGGGCGCGGGGACTTTCGCGGCGACCTTTTACGCCTACGGGCAGTTGCTCCGCAACGATCAGCATGTCTATGGGCCCACCCAGTCCGAGGGAAGCTACCAATGGCTCTACGCCGGGTTGACCTCGGGGAGCTATGGGTGGGTTTACACCAAGGTGAATCTGCTCACCGAGCCGCTCGATGTTTCTTTTATGCTGCGGAAGATTCATCCCTTGGAGTGCGACTACGGCCTGGGCGACACGGGTTACTATCTCAGCGAGATCGATAAGGATTGGGCCACCTCGCCCAAGAAGCGCGAGTATCTTGACCTCCTCTTGGCTTCGGCAATTGCCTACGGAAACATGGGCTGGCTGGCCACTGATTTTGATCCCAACGGGACATTCAACGTCGAAGCGATGGCGCGCTCGTACTACATGATGCAGCAATTGCAGCAGCAATACGCCTTCACTGAGCCCAAAGCTATCGAATACGCCGACCGGGCGGGCAAATTTCTGACGCCTAGCCAGGCGCTGGCTTCCGGCGCCAACGGGGAAGGCCGCCTGCACGTGGTTTATGAGAATGGCACAGAGGTCTATGTGAATCGCGCGACGGCGGGGATGTGGTCCGTCAAGGATGCAAGCGATACGCTCCACGAGTTGCCGCCTTCGGGCTGGTTGGCATTCAACAATCAGAGGCACTTTCTTGAAGTATCCGCCACCCTCGCGGCACATCGGTTTGACTACGTCCAAGCCCCTGAATTTGAGTTTCTTGATGGGCGCGGCCAGTGGACCGAATCGCGAAACCTGGGCGCGAGCGGCAGCGTGGCCCTGCGTCACACCGCCCCGGGCTTACTGGAGCTGATTGATATTTACGGCAACGAACGGATCGACTTTCGAGCCTCGAACGCCACCGCGGTGATTGCTTACGACGCAGAAGGTAAAAATCTGGGCAAGGTCGAACTCACCGAACCCAGGCCCGACTGGTACGAATTCAAGCCCGTCCCTGGAGGCAGGCGATACGTGTGCGCGGCCGGGCAGTAGGGCTCTTGAGCAAGGCAGCGCCGTGTGGCCGCGACCCAATGTGGCACGGCCAACTTGGCCATGCGCGTGGGCAGGACGCCCGTGCCACCGCGCGTGCTACAGATCTTGCATAGGAGAAGAATCCATGCCTAAGGATGTTGAACTCACCCGCCGGGGGTTCTTGGATACCACGGCGAAAGCTTGTGGACTTGCGGTGCTTGGCGGGGCTGGTCTGGCCTCGAAACCGGAAGGCGCGGAAGCGAGCACGCCGGCGACGTATCTCCAGGCTGAACCGCCAAGCGCGCCGAAAGGTACCTGGCCGCAGGAGTATTCGGTTTACAGGGATGAGGCAGCCGGGCGCTTAGTTCTGTCCACGCCTTATTATTCGGTGACGCACGACCTCAAACGCGGCGGCGCGATTGTCGAGATCCGCTATACGCATGGCGCCGCTTCCAACTTGCTCGTGGAACCGGTTGGGGCGTCCGTTCAGTTGGCCGCGATCAAGCTCGCGCAGCACCTCACGAAACAGGAGGAGGGTCCTCCGCTCATCGTCCTGAGCGAATTGAACGATTCCTCGCCCTCGGTCACGGTAACGAAATCCGGCAAAAGACAAACGGTGACCGTGGAGGCGGCCTTACGCGCGCCGCAGGCACACGATCTGGGCGCTCGAACTCGCACCATGTATGAGTACCGATGGGGGTTCATCAAGATCCACAAAGACTTCGTTTTCCCGGCTGAAGGAATCCGCGCTGGCGGGCTGACGGTGCTTTCGACGGTAATTCACCCTTCCCTGTCACAGCGCGGTCATCGTCCAAACGTCTTTGAGAATTCCGACGTCGATCCTTTCGGGATAGAAAAGGTTCGGTGGGGTGAGACCAGGCCGGGCAGATCCTTCGACGCGGAGTTCGGAACACGCTATGTTCCTCGCTACATTGTGCTTGCGAATCCCGGAATCGAGGGCGTCGAATGGTTCGTTTCCGATGACCTGTCACAGTGGGATTACCAGATAACCGGCCAGCCCGGCACTGGGAACACTACGATAGGTCTAAGCCTGAAGCCGCTGGGCGTCCAACTCTCCATCAGCCCGCTGAGCCTGCCCTCCGGCCCTGATCTCGAGCGCGGAGGCTTCGTCAATCTTAGCGGCCGATATTCATTCGACTACTACCTCGGCATGTCCATTTTGGAAGGGCATGCCCAAAAGCGATGGCTCGAAAGGTCTTTCGGCCCCGACCGCGGGCGATGGGTTCCGGACGATGAAATACGACACAACGCCGCGTCCGGTATCGTAACCATGACTCTGCACGACGACGGAGACGTTAACAGCGACGGGTTGTTTTGGCGGGATGGCAGCTATCCCCCTTATCCGCCTGACGAAATGAAAAAGATGGAACACGTCCTCAAAACATGTCATGAGTGCGGTATCAAGACATTGCCTTACTTCTCCAACCACGAGCTCCACCAAAGCACCGAGGCGTTCAAACTGCACGCGGAAGAATGGGCAAGAAAGCCGGATGACCAGAGCAACCTCCGGCCGAACTATTTCTACGGCGCCCACATGTGCTTCAAGTCCGGCTGGCTCGACTTTTTCAAGTCCTACGTTGATACGGTCCTGAAGAATCAGGCCTTTGACGGTATTTACTACGATTGGAATATGGCCTTGCATTGCAATAATCCGCTGCACATGGGAAAGAGTTCCAACGGGGTGGGTGGAGAGGAGGGACTTGCAACCTACGCTTATTCGAGAACCGGTCATTGGGATGTCGACGAGCTGCTTGAGCTGATGGAATGGACCCGCGAGCGCGTGGGGCCTGAGGCGCTGGTCACAGTCCATAACACCATGACACCCATGCTCGCCGTGGAGAACTTTGCCGATTATGTGGTCTGCATGGAATGGGGTTATGGGCCATTGCTCGATGCAATGCCCAGGCCCGAAGAGTTGCCCCTCGAGTGGAACTTTGCGGGTGCGCGCTCGCGTGCCGACATCGAGTACGGAACGATTGATCCGGCAGCGCCCCCGCGTATCCACCGGCTTTTCTACCTGACCACCCTGATGACAGGAACAGCACCCTGGCCCGCCAGTGACGAAGCTGCGGAGCTGTTCCAAATCCTGAAGCCGTTGGGAAACCCGGAGCGTTACCAGTTTCAAGATTGTCGCAACCGCGCGGTAAGGCTGGGAGACGATGACTTTCTTTCTGCCGTCTACAGTCGCCCCGGCGAGGCCTATATGCTATTGGCCAACCTCCGGCCGAAGGCGCGAGAGGCGATTTGCCGGGTCGATCCACGGGAATTGCAGAACCCGATGGCCGCAGTCCGCTCAGCGGCTCTTATCGATAAGGACAAGACAACACCTGTCGAAGTGGAAACTCTGGTTGGAAAGGGAGGTAAAATTCTGTTGCCCGCGGACGGGGTCGTATTGCTGCACCTGATGGGCTAAGTAACGCGTGAGCCGGCCGGGCTTCCCAATCCAAATTCACTCCCGATCATTGTCGGATGGCTCTGTGCCCGGGACATGTTTTTTCTCGCTCAGTTCTTTGAATCGGGCAAATTCTTGTTGAGCTTTGCCAGGCTCGTTCTTCTTCAGGTAAACCCTCCCTAGCAGGTAGTGAGCTTCTGCCAACCCGTCGTCGAGTTGGACCGACATGCGGAGATGCTCTTCAGCGTTGGGAATATCATCCTTTGCAAGCAATACCTTTCCCAAGAGGAATTGATCCCGTGCCGACTGCGGGTTAATCTGGACCGCTTTTTCGATATGTTGCAATGCTTCATCATTTTGACCCCGCTTGACCAGCATTTCCGCATAGTCCGCGTAGGCCCAGTCGTAGTTGGGATTGACTTTCGCGGCCACTAGCTCCGCCTTTTTGAAGATGGCCCCGGCCTCTTCGATTTTCCCCTGGGCTTCGTAGCACAGCGCCAGGTTGACATAGGCGCGATAGTAGTAGGGGTCCCGGTCGATCAGTTGCTTGAAACACTGAATAGCGGGCGGAAAGTTGTTTTGCGTTTGGTACACACGGCCTAGGGCATAAAGAGCCCTTTCGTCCTGGGGCCGGATGGCGAGCGCAGCGCGAAACTCCTTTTCCGCCAGAGTATATTCCTTATAGAAGTAGAGCACTAAGCCCATGAGCTTGAGGGCATCGGGGTTCTTCTCGTCCTGAGCTATCAGCTTTTGAAGCGTTTTGGCTGCATCTCGGGATTTCCGTTGCAACAAGTAGCTGTAGGCGAGAAAAACCTGGCCCGTCTCAGATTGAGGATGGTGGACTAGAAGCGCTTTTGCCGCGGACTCCGTCCGCACATAATCTTTGGCATCTACGGTGGTCTGAACAAGGTCCAGTGCCGCGTTTTCATCTTCGGGACAAAGCTTTAACGCCGCTTCGAACTTCTCGATAGCCTGGGAAAACTGCTTCGCCTCACTCATCTTGATGCCTGCCTGGGTTACATCCCGCGCCTGTTCACAAGAGGACGGAGTGAGCGGAATGGGCGACACATAGCGGGATTGAGCCTGGCTGGATGGCACGGGAACCAAGAGAAACAAGGCAATGGTCGAGACCACGGATTGCTTATGAATATAGTTGTTCACTTGCATCGCATGCCGGGACACGAGGAATATCATTAAACCAGTGTGAGCTCTCCCTCGCGCAAGCTGGCCATCTCCAATTCCGGCGCACTTAGCGGATGAGGTTCAAATCAACAAATTACTGCGCTCGGAGCGTGATCGTTCCGAGGCGGTAGCGATGCCGCCCATCGTCGCCTTCGAGCGGCAGGGCGATTCGCGGCGTGCCGTCCCGTTGGCCGACGGATACATATACCGCGTATTCGCCGGGCTTGGTGACCGGCGCAACTTGGCCGGCCGCCAACTCGCATTCCTCGGCCCGAGTGGGCGCAGCATTAGGGGGGCCAGGGGTCAGGTCCCGCAGGTTGAACTGTTCATCCGCCAGCACCGACACAATCCCACCCTTGTCGTCCTTAAGCGTGAGCGAAACAAATCCACCGGGATAACAGGGCGCTACGCCGGCATTAGCCCAGATGCTGCGCACCTTAAACCATTGCCCGATCGTCACCTCGCGTGGCCAGGACATCTCGCGGAGTTGCAAACGGTAGCCCATTCGCAGGTTGATCTGATCAATCACCGAACGGTTCTCGTCGAGTTCCTCGCGCGGCCACCAGTGAATGGACATGTAGCTGGCGTGATAATCCTCCACTGACTTCAACAGGAGCGATCCCACCCACGCGCCTCTCCGCTTCGAGGCGCCGTAGTGTTCATGCTCCAGGATCACAGGCCAGTGCGGCCAGAACGCCTGCGCCATTTCCGCGTGGAACCAGGAATGCGGTGGTGGTTGCACCAGAATGCTGTCGTCGCGCAGGGTCATTCCTTTGGAGATGGCGTAATCGGTTTCGGGAAAATGCCAGCCCGGTTTTTGAGAGCCGGCCATGTCGTCGTTGACATTCACCAGGGTGTGTTTGAAATGCTTCGCATAGAGGTCAATGTGCTTCTTGACGATGTCTGGCGATTTGTCCTCAGGCACACGGCTGCTTGCCGCCGTGTGGCCTTCACCCCACAACCCATAGGAGCCGACGTCAATGAACTCCACATTGGGGTTGCCGTCGTAGCGCGCTGCCATTACGGACAGGAATTGGTCGAGCTTTTCCAAAAAGATCGGGTCGCCAAAGTCCGGATCCCAGGCGTTTCCCTGCGGCGTGGGTCCTTTACCGTATTGATAGAAGGTTCCCTTGGCGCCGGCGTTCTTGACCCACTCGGGTGTGGCATAGCGCATCCAGTTTTCCGAGCACGTCACGCGCAAGGCCACGCGCTTTCCCTTGGCGATCCAACGTTGCGCCGGCGTGTCGAATAGCGCCCAGTTGAAGCGTCCTTCCTCCGGTTCGAGAAACGCCCAAGGCACACGAAGATATACCGTTGAGAGGCCGGGAAAATCATCCACCGTGTCGGACGGTTCCAGCTTCGAGCCGTAATTCTTCGGCATGTTCGAATAGAATTGCAGAGTCCATCCCATGTCCGGGTTAACCAACGCCTGGCCTGTGTCTTTAGGTTGGACTGTGACCCATTCGTCCGCGGCCAGGGAGGCTGAGACTGTGAGGCCGGCCAAAACGCAGGCGGCCAAGAGGCTCCATCCAATACGCGTCGATACTGGCGAGTGCCGCTCCTGCCCGCATCCAAAAGTCGGTGACTGGTTGATTTTCATCAATAGCCCTCCTTTTAAGACCTCGTTCCCCATGCTTACCTCTTCCGAAAATCACGGGTGGCGCATACGTGGCGACGGTAGTTGTCGGCATGTATGCGCCCTTTGGGGTCGGAGGAGTAGACCACGCTACGATTTGCATGCCGTGGGCGTTTAGAGTGGCCCAGTATCACGTCGAGCACGCGACAATGGGCGCATACATCGCGACAACAAGCGTCGCGACGTACGCGCCACCCGCTAATCCCTACGATAGAACGGCGTGGCCGTCTACAGCATCGTAGAACGTAGTAGAAGCAGGGGACAGAGAAATGTCTACCTGTTTCCCGCCGCGAAGCAAGAGCCTCCGGTTTCCTCCGGACACAGTATGGATTGCCAGATAGTTGTTGTCCACTTCGATGACATCGCCGGAGTCGTTGTAAATGTGCACGCCGCTTTGCTGAAAGATAGCGCGCAGCACCGTGGGGTCATGGAATGGTATGCCACAGAACAGCGAGGTAGAGTCGCCAAGTTTCTTCATGCCGAAAGATACATCCTTCGTTGCGGCATAGAGACCAAGAGCGGACACACTCGGGTCGGAGATAGCAAGAAGTGGATGCACTGGTCCTTCCATGTTCCAGAGGTCAAGGCCAAGATCTGGCGATGGAGTCGCCGGGAGTAAGCCGAATTGCAATGCTAAACCTTGCAAATAGCTGTTGCCGCCGGGCACCACAACCCGAGGAGCCGAAGCGAAATCCACTTTCTTCAGTTTCATCTCGACGATTCGGCTCACTCTCTCCGCGCCTCGTATCTTTATGCCATCCGTGTAGCCTGGGGCGTAAATCCACACCAGAGATCGACCGGACCCTTTCACTCGCTCTTTAATGAATTGTTCCTGTTGATCCGTGAGAAGAAATGTGTTTGCGAACACGATGACTTTATATCGACTCAAATCCACCCGCGGGAGGTCCACCAGCAGCAGTTGATCGATGGCGGCTCCGGTGTGGTAAGCAGCATTCGACATGCCGTCGATGGCGGTATACGAGATCGCATCTTTCCTCGAACGCTGGATCGCCAACTGGTAAAACACCTCCGTATCGTAGACCATCAACACCTCAGCCACCGAATGCTCGAGTCTATCTGTGGCTGTTGAAAGCAGTTTGCGCATCTTCTCGATGTCGGCAAGGTACTCGGGGCGGTCCCACCAACCGCTTTCCCCTTTCGGGCCAAAATCGTACCACCACATGCCGGCGCCCTTTGTCAGCACATACGCGAAATTGCGCCGGTTCAGCGCGATTGTTTCGTTCGCGGTGTGCGCGACTTTGGAATCGTTGAAGGGTGTTCCCAAATTGGAAGCTTGGTCTGTTTCGCTGAGCCAAAGCTTCTGGTGCAGACGAATCGAATCATAGACGCAGCGAAATTCGCCGCTGCCGCCCATTACCCTTGCACCGACGGTGTAGGAGAACGGGCCCGACAGGTAGTCAATATCGGGTGAATTCAATATCTTCTGTACTTCGAGATCGCCACCCGCAATGCTCGCCGAAGACATCTCGACCATGGAGAAAAAGTACGCGTAAAAGATGCCGATGATTGTCGGACGCGGCCAATTCACCCTTACCAGATGTGTGAAGTGCAGGATATCTTCGCTAACCGACTCCTGATGGCAGTGATAGTAGTCCAAGATCCTGCGTTGGGTTTGTGGGTTTTGGAACATCCCGTCCGCCGTGTAGGTCCGTTCTTCGAGACCAGGAACTGTTGCGGTATCGATGGCTGTTTTGCCGTCTCGCCACGCTTCTTCGAGAGCGCCGTCGGTCTTGTACTGGGCCCGGAGCCACTCGCGGAAGCGGCGCGTCATGGCAGGCCCTGAATCCGGTTCGTACCAGAACCGCTGATAGTGCCATTCCCCGTAGAGAAGGCCCGCCACGTGAAACCCTGCGATATGGTTTCCTTCAGGCATGGCGCTCAGAGCGCGGAGGAATTCAATCAGCTTCTCGCCCGCCTCGTTTCTCCAGCGAACGCTGGCGGCACTCACGGCCATCTCACGCTTCACGTCTGGCTGGTCTTGTTGATCGCGAAGGGGACGGACGGTGAGGGGAGCGGTGTAGCCGACAGCTTCCTCGGGGTACTTTTCACTCCACCAGTGCGGAGGGTCTACATGAATACGGATAAAGACGAAGGCATCCGGGCAAATCGAGGTTACACCGCGGATGCGATTGGCGACCCTCTGCATGTCAAGTGAGCCGTCCGGCCTCCAAATATCATCCACGCTGTGGTTATAGACATCTCCGAACCAAATGTCGATTTGGAAGAGCTTGAACCCTATCTTAGTAAAGTCTTCAAGATTGTGGTGCGGCACAGGCTTCCACGTGTCCTCTGCCCCCGTGGTCAGGGCGTAAATCATCGGGGACACGGCATTCCCGTTGATGTAAATCGCCGGGCGACCCTGGTAGGATGCCACCTTTGAGGTGACCGGAGTAAATGACTCGGCCGCAGCCGGCGCGCCGTTCTTTAGCAAGACACCGGATGGCACGGAGGGCATTTCCACCGCTGCGAGGCGGGGCGCTGGGTCCAGAGCGTTGCCGCGAACTGCTATTGTCAGACCCGCGGCGCTCAAGCATTTCAGGAAGCCGCGACGGCTGGCTGGATTGCTACGATATGAGCCCATGATTGTCTCCTATTAGTAAGAATCGGCGAGGCTTAACACGCGCATGGACCGCGAACCTGCCCGCTAAATGCACTCGACTAACCTGCACTCCCACGGACGGGGCTGTGAAAAGTTCCCTGAGAAAACTCATCCAGAGGTGTGTCTTCGTACCGGCCGCTCGCTTTGATATCAAGAGAAATCCCCCCGGACCCCGGCGCGTTGGACGGCCAAGCGATCAGACGGCTCAATACCGGCCGCCACATCAACACCGGCCCCCGCCGAAGCAAGTGTTGTGTCTCTCAAGTGCCTCTACAATCCCGCTCGTCGAGTGGCGCACGTAGCGCCGGCTTCCAGCCGGCACGGAGCCGCCAGGATGGCGGCGTTACATCTGCAAACCTATTTGAGAGACACTACACTAGATAGCTACAAAGTAGCGTGAAAATATAATTGTTGACAGCACATTTTGGCAGGCATAGGATGAACCGCGGTAGGGGTACTGTCAAGTATATAGGCACAGAGAGAAATAAAAGGAGCTTGTATGAAGGCCGAATCTCGGAATTCATGTGGGTTGACCGGTCTATTCTGGGCCGTTTGCTACTTGGTTCTGGCCGTGGCCAGCAGCGCGTACTGTCAGACGAACATGGGCTCGTTGGCCGGTTCGGTTATGGACACCAGCGGGGCTGGAGTTCCCAATGCGAAGGTGACCGTCACCAATACCCAAACAGGGGTTGCGGTTAACGTAGTTACGTCAGACGCTGGCGATTACCGGGTTCCTCAGCTTAATCCGGGAACCTACAGCGTTCGAGCCGAAATAACTGGGTTCCAAGCTCAAGTGCAGACGGGCGTATTCGTCGATGCGAGCCGCGAAACGACACTGAACCTGACCGTGCAAATTGGGAGCGCCAGGCAAGAGGTTACGGTGGAGGCCACAAACGTGGGTATTGAAACCACCACTTCGGCTCTTGCGACGACCGTTACAACAGAGCTCCTGCAGGACCTGCCCCTCACCAACACAAACACCCAGGGTGGGGAACGCGACGTGCTCGATCTGCAGTTCTTGACACCCGGTACGGAGGGAAGTACCTGGGAGGGCACAGTTGCAGGTGGCCAACTATTCGGTGGGGAAATCCTGGTGGACGGCAACAGTATAGACACGATCAGCGGCAACAGCTCCGACGTGATAAACGAAGTGCCCTCGATCGAGGGGATTCAGGAGTTTACTGTGCTCTCCACGGGGTTGTCGCCTGAGTATGGCCGGAGCACAAATGGCATCCTCAACTTAATTACAAAGACCGGCACTAACAGTTTTCATGGATCGGCTTATGACATCGTTCGCAACACGGATTTCGACGCCAACACTTGGTTCAACAACTTTTACTCGGGAGAGAATTGCGTCGGCGCCAATGACACCCCAGCCTGCAAATCGGCTTTCGCAGTGCCGTCCGACAAGAAGAACAACTTTGGCGTAAATCTGGGCGGACCGGTGTGGATACCCCACGTCTATAACGGGAAGGACAGGACGTTCTTTTTCTTCAACTGGGAGCAGGTCAGATTTTCGTCAGGTGGCCTGACTGTCTCAACCCTACCGACGGCCGCGAACCGGACAGGGGATTTCAGCGCGAATCTTGTGCCTACGAATGTGCTGGTTCAGAACAATCCCTGTGACAACAACAATCCCATTGTTCAGGGTCAGATCTTCGATCCCTCGACGACCCAGACGGTTAACGGCGTTATATGCCGCTCGCCTTTCGCTGGTAACATAATTCCCGGGGGCTTGAGTAAGGTGGCACAAAACGTCTTGAACTACATACCCGAACCGAATGCCGCCGGTCTGTCGAACAACTATCTTAGGCCGTGGGTCAACCCAGTAATATCTACTTTTGAAACAGTTCGCATTGACCATTCCTTCCGGGCCACGGACAAGATTTTTTTCTCATACAACACCAATGAATTCGCGGGGTTCAACGGCGCTCTCGCCATAGACACTGCGGCCGATCAAACCACCAAACAACACTTCATTACCCATGACATCAACACCGGGTGGGATCATTTCTTCTCACCCAAGATTGAAAATCGTTTGAACGTTGCATTTTGGCGCTTCTACAACATAGGAAGGACGCTGGGAGAAGTAGCCAACCAAAATTGGCCGCAAATCCTGGGCATCTCTGGTCTAACCGGCTCGCCCCCGGGCGCGCCCTTTCCGAACATCAACTTTCTGCAAGGGGGCTATTACAATACAGGGGCGAGTGGTTTCTTTGGCGCACAAGACCGCATTTCGATCAACGACCACGTGAGTTGGATCAAAGGAAAGCATAGCTTAAAGTTCGGTGCTGAATTCCAGGGTAAGCAAAACATCTCATGGAGCAAAGGAATCGCGTCCGGTGAGTTCAACTTTGCCAATGCCGAAACGGCAGGAATTTCGTCATCCATTACGGAAGATGGTAATGCGTTCGCAAGCTTTTTGCTGGGCCGCATGAACAGCGCGAGTGCACAGTCGATTCTCTGGTACCCCCGGTGGAATCAAACTTATGACGCGCTTTACGTTCTGGACGACTTCAAGGTAAGTCGGTCGCTAACATTGAATCTTGGGCTCCGGTGGGACGTGGATGCGCCGTACCATGCAGGATTCAACAACTCCAGCATGTTCGATCCGACTCTGCCGAATCCGGGCGCGGGCGGACTGCTGGGGGCGCTAGCCTTTGCGGGAACTGGTCCTGGACGAAATGGAAAGGGCGATGCTTGGATGCCTACACCTTGGGCCGATTTCGGTCCTCGCCTAGGCTTTGCGTGGTCTCCAGCGAGATTCCACGAAAAGATGGTCATCCGCGGGGCTTACGACGTTATTTACGGCCAATTGCCTATTGGCGTTTTCGGAGACCAACAAGGTTTCACTGCGTTCTCCACGTATTCGGATAGCAATAGCCTTGGCGGTTTCAACGGGACTTCTTTCACTCTCGATGCGGGGTATCCGGCGTTGCCAACGACAGTAAATGCCGATCCGTCACAGCTCAACGGGCAACCCATTACCACCGTAAACCATAACACTAGGCCTGCCAGGGTCTCACAGTGGGACATCCAGGTGCAGCGCGAACTTGCCCCTGACTTGGTCTTCGCGGTTACTTATGTAGGAAACCACGATACACGGCTGGTCTCCAACCTGATGGATATCGACGCGCTGCCGCAAAAGTACTGGGCTCTAGGAAATGAATTGAACCAACCGGTAGTTGGAAACCCTTATGGCATCCCAGTTCCGTATGCCGGTTTCACTGGGACCATCGCCAACGCACTTCGCCCCTATCCTCAGTACCTCGGCATTAACCCGGGCGATGAAACTGTGGGTCAGTCCACTTACGAAGCTCTTTGGGCGAGTCTCCAGCGACACTACAGAAATGGTCTCACACTTCTTCTGGCCTACACATACTCGAAGAATATCACGAACGCTAACTCTTGGGCGACGAACGTGGGGAGTGGTGTCCAGAACCCATTCGATCAACCCGCGGAAAGGGCTCTGGCGGTTTTGAATGTTCCCCAGAACCTCTCTTTATCCTATGCCTATGATCTTCCCATTGGAAAGGGCAAGCGATTCCTTAAATCGGGTTCGAAGGTTATGGATTTGCTTGTGGGCGGGTGGATCCTTGGGGGAATTCAAAGCTATGCTAGCGGGTCCCCTATAAATTTTGGCTGCGCAGACACGATTCCGGGAACCAACAACTGCGTCCGCTGGAATTTTCTCGGAACCAGTCTCCTATCGGACGCTGAGAAGAGAGGAAATGGTTTCAATCCAGGTGCAGATAACTACTTTCTGAATCCAGGTGTGTCGGTCCACCAGGTTTTTGTTGACCCCGAGGTGAACCTTTCGCAAGGGGGAGGATATCAAATTGGGAACCTGTCCACCTTTACACCCGCACGCGGCTATTCGGGGATAGGCACTTCTGGACTCATCGAGAGCTTCAATGTTTCGAAGCAGTTCCTTATGACGGAGGGGATTAAGCTAGAAATTCGTCTCGAACTCCTTAATGCCTTCAACCGCCATGAATTTGCCCTTCCTGATTCGAGCCCGAACGATCTAGCATTCGGTCAGGTGACGGCTTCCCAAATTCCTCCCCGGCAGTTGCAACTGACCGCCCGGATTAGATTTTGATCTTTCCTGCACGGAAAATGCCTGTGCCGACGGCACCTTGGAGTGCGGCGGCTTGACGCCGCCTTGGAATGAAGCCGAGGCAATCGCAAAGGCGGCGTCAAGCCGCCGCACTCCAAGGCGCTTCGCGCATTTTCATGCAAGGTGGTAAGCCGAGGTATCGCCTTCCCGCCCGGATGAGTGACCCGGAAAAGCGCAACCCTCCGCTCGAGAAAGTTTTCCTTCCATGAGGAGAAAAGCCCATGCCTCGCCGCCAAGTCATCCCGTTTCCTATTCGAATCCTGAGCATGTTTCTGCTGATTTCGGCAGCCTCAAACGCGGCTCCGAATGTGCCGATCCGTTATCTGCCGGAGGCGAAGATATTCATCTTGGAGACCAACCGCACCTCGTATGTGGTCGGCATCAACGAGCAGAATGCCCTTCAAAATATTTACTGGGGCAGGAAGATCACCCGCGACCAGGATTTTGCCCCCGCACACACGCCGGCGGACTACCCATTCGAGAGCCGGGAGGGGATGGCAAACGAGGAATATCCCGGCTGGGGCGGCATGCGCTACACCGAGCCCTGCCTTAAGGTGACGCTGGCGGACGGGGTGCGCGATCTAGTGTTGAAATACGTGTCGCACGAAGTGAAGGGTGACACGCTGGAAGTGCGGACCAAGGACATCAACTACAATCTGTTCGTGACCCTCAAATACCGGGTGTTCCCTCAGCATGACATCATCCGCAAAACCACGCTAATCGAAAACCAGACGAAGCAATCGCTGGTAGTTGAGAGTGCACAGTCGGGGGTGTGGTATGTTCCTCCGGGAGTTGGCTACCGTCTCACGTATTTGCCAGGTCGCTGGGCTGCGGAGAACCAAGTCACGCAGGAGATGGTCCATCAGGGCAAGAAAGTTCTCGAGAGCCGCCGCATGGTGACCAGCCACCAGATGAATCCTTACTTTGCCCTCGACTATAAGGGCGAAGCCAACGAGGAGAGCGGCCGGGTGTGGTTTGGGACTCTCGGCTGGAGTGGCAACTGGAAGATCGTGGTCGAGCAAACACCCAACCAGCAGGTGCGGGTGGTTGGCGGCTACAACGATTTTGACTTCGGCTACCAGTTAAAACCGGGCGAGAGTCTCTCTACGCCGGAGTTTTACGGAGGTTATAGCGAGGGAGGCTTTGGTGAAGCGTCGCGGCTTCTCCATCACCTCGAACTCGAGGAAATTGTACCGCACCAGCCGTCCCCGCGTCTGCGCCCGCTGGTTTTCAACTCCTGGTGTACGACGGAATTTGCGGTCAGTGAGGAGAACCAGAGGCAGTTTGCGGCGATTGCCGCCAAGCTGGGCGTCGAACACTTTATGATCGACGACGGATGGTTCGGCGAGCGCAAGACGGACCACGCCGGACTGGGCGACTGGTACCCTGACCCGGATAAGTTTCCGCACGGTCTGAAGCCCCTCATCGACTACATTCACTCGCTGGGCATGGAGTTTGGGTTATGGTGGGAGCCCGAAATGGTCAACCCCGATAGCCAACTGTACCGGCAGCACCCCGACTGGGTCATCAACTTTCCCGGACGCCCCCGCAGTCAGGGACGAAACCAGTTGATGCTCAACCTGGCCCGCCGGGATGTAGAAGAATGGGCGTTCAACGTCTTCGACAAGATTCTCCAGGAGAACGATATCAAAATCGTGAAATGGGACATGAACCGTCACATCTCGGAGCCGGGCTGGCCGGAAGCGCCGGCGGCGGAACAGAAGCAAATCTGGGTCAAGTACGTGGCGAATCTTTACGATTTGATCGACCGGCTGCGCGCCAAACATCCCAAAGTCGAGTTCCAGACCAGCGAGGGAGGCGGTGGACGCGTGGATTTCGAGTACATGAAACGTATGGAAGAAATCAACACCAGTGATAACGGCGACGCGTTTGACGGCCTGCGAATCTGGGAGGGATACACTTTTGTTCACGCGCCCAAGCTGATCGATGGAGGAGTGGGTGACAATCCCGGAACCAACGACCGCAGCACACCCTTGAAGTTCCGCTTTCTAACCGGAATTGCGATGGGAGGCTCGTTCGGTCTCTGCTGTGATATTCGGAAATGGCCCCAGGCGGACCTGGACATGGCCAAAACTATGATCGCTTACTACAAGAGCATCCGGCAGACGCTCCAGACGGGTGATCTCTACCGTCTCGCCTCCCTGCGCGAGGGGAATCTGGCTGCCGCGGAATACGTGGCCGCTGATGGAAAGCAAGCCGTGCTGTTCGCCTTTCTGCACTCGCAACAGTTTTCCGAACCACCGCCAACCATTTTTCTCCGCGGGCTTGCGCCAGATGCCGTTTACCGCCTGCAGCCCGTCGATAACAAGCTGGTCGAGAAGCAACAGATTCTGAGTGGGTCCTATCTGATGAACCACGGCTTGGACTTCAACCTTGTGGGAGATTTTGACAGCACCTCACTGGTACTAGAGAGGGTGGAATAACTATGGCCTTCGAGACCAACCGCCGCGGATTTCTTGAGACTGTGGCGCTGTCAGGAACAAATTTGACACTTCTCGGCAAGGTTAACGCGAAAGTGAAGCTGCAAGCTTCGGATAGCTCGAGTGAATCTTCCGCCGGTGCGAATTCGGAGCAAGAAGTTTCCGCGGGCTCAGCTCAGTCGGGCGATGCCTACGTACGTTTCGATCCTTCTAAACAGACGTGGACTTGCGGCACGGGTCTTATCGAGCAGACTCTCGAATTCATGGACGGGTATTATTGCCTGGCGAAGCTGAGCAACCGCCTCACCGGCAGCGAGTATGTAGAAGGCACCGGCTCTGACGAGTTTCACTTCTCGTTCGGGGGACGCCCATATACCGGCCAGAGCGGCGGCTACAAGCTGAGGGATTTCCAGATCGGCCGCCTCCAGGCGCCGAAAGCGTCGCCGGATATTGAGCCGGGAGTCACGCTGGTGGTGAACCTGGAACATCCGCTTTTCATTATCAGCTTGCATTACGATGTGTTCGCATCTACGCCGCGCACGCAATTGGGGATGATTCGCAAGTGGTACCAGATCGTCAATCGCACCAACCAGGTCGAGCCTTTAACCGAGATCGGCATGAACCGGCTGCGCTTCAAGCCGGAAGACTCCACGCGGTGGACGCTCCACTACTGGATCGGCGGCGGCGCCTTCAAGAACACCAACGAATTGCAGACGGAAAGCTTCCGGCACACCAAGGCGCGGACCTTTTTCTCGATGTCGGGCCAGCCCGACTTCCGCGCGGACGACGTCTATTCCGGCAGTTGCAGCTATCACCCCTATTTTGTTCTCGAGGACCAGAAAGCCGGGGACGGCGTTTTCATCGGCTTCAACTATCTGGGCCCGTGGTCTACGCGGATTTGGAATCCGGGCGACAATGAGAAAGGCGGTTTTCCTATTCAATCCCAGTTGGAGTTGCACACTGAGCCGCTGAAGCCCGGCGCCACATTTGAAGCGCCAAACAGTTTCATCGGCGTTTACAAGGGCGATCTGGATTCGGCGGGCGAGCAGTTGCAGGACTGGCAAGCGACCTTCAAGTGGGATTACACCCGCGATAAATATCTCTTCCTGAGCACGATCTATGACGAGCATTGGAACGACCCGGCTTACAAGCAGAAGACCGAATTGCACAAGAAAGTGATGTGGGATATTGCGGACCGCTGCCGCAGCACCGGCGCGGAGATCGCGCACGAGGACGACTTCTGGTTTGACGAGCGCGGCCGTGGGGTGTGGGAAGGCATCGAGTGGAAGGAACTTGTGGACTACCTGCGGCAATCCGGAATCACTTTCAAGCTGTGGATGCCTCCCCAGCACTTTGCCGCAGGCACGCCGCAGGATGTGGACCACCCGGATTGGGCGCTCGACCCCAAGGTTCCGGACGGGGTGACGGTGTGGTACGGCCGGGGATTCTGCGTGGCCGCGCAAGGCGCGCACGATTACATGCGCGAATTCATGCTGGGCCGCGAGAAGCGGTACGGTACATTCTTCTGGCGGCTGGATGGTTGGGTGGAGGCCCCCTGCTACTCGGCGAAGCATGACCACCCGCCCGGCCAGCCTTTCGTGCAGCAATACCGCCATTATTTGAATATATTGCGGGAAGTGAAGAATGCGAACCCGGAGCTCGGCATCGAGGGCTGCAATTCGGGCGGCGAATGGGTGAACTGGGATAAACTCGAGCTGCTCGAGGACCAGCAGGGCTCTGATGGAGGCGGTCCCGATGATCTCTATTACCTGAGCTATTTCTGGTCCATCACGAAGATGATGGGGTTCGGTGACTTTGACACGGGCAATGACGATGCGAGGGCGCGAAGGGAAAGCGTCATGCGCAGGTTCTTGCGCAAGGAAGGCGTCTACGACCGATACATGCGCGTCTACCATCCGAGGACGGATAACGCACCCACGCCTCACACCATCCTGCAATTCACCAACGGGGAACGCACGAAGGGGATTGTAATACTCCGCCACGGCTGGGTAGGCCCGGAGGAGATGGGAAACCTGGCATTCCCGAAGATGGTCGTTTACCCAAAGGCCTTGATTGCGGAAACGCAGTACACGGTGTCGTTCCGTTACGGCAAAGAGACGCTCACCGCGAGCGGCGCTGAGTTGATGAAGTCCGGCATCCGTTTTGCCCCCGCGGATCCCAGCGAAATGATTCTGCTGAACCTGGAGCGTGCTCCGGGGCGAGGGACAGACCACACTCCGCCTGCCACACCGGCACGAGCGGTGAAAAAGGTCGAGACCTGGAACGCGCGCCGCGGCGTTGCGCTGCGGTGGGAACCGAGCCAGGATGAGGTCGGCATGGTATCTCACTACGAGGTGCTGCGCGACGGCAAGCTGATTGACTACGTTGGCATCGGAACATTTTACTTCGATCCCGGCGCAGCCCTCGACGCGCATTACGAGATTGTGGCAGTAGATGGCGACGGCAACCGTTCGCCCGCTGCGGCGGTGACACCGTAAATGGCTTTCGTTGCCTCTGGAATCGGTCAGAGGTATAGTACCTCGCGGAAGGTGAAGGCGGCACCGGCGCCGCGCGGAGGGCATGAAAATCATTCCCCCTCCTGAGTTCGGGAGGGGGGAGGGGTGGTTAACCGGTGCGCGACCGCCACTTCCTCTCCGTTCTTTTTCGGATGAGAGAAAGCAATTGCAGGA
>Ga0181538_10002402_pt1 | contig 19525 bp, 20 predicted proteins | sample PEATcosm2014_Bin_40_FD_119773 | JGI IMG/M metagenome (GOLD analysis project Ga0181538, IMG submission 119773) | Peatland microbial communities from MTU Mesocosm Facility, Houghton, MI, USA - PEATcosm2014_Bin23_30_metaG | ecosystem: Environmental > Terrestrial > Soil > Wetlands > Peat | place...
GGCCACGGCGGCGGCAGGCCACGGCGGCGGCAGGCCACGGCGCGTCTGACCGGCCCGCAGCACGCTGGCGTTACACTCGTCGCGGCACTGAGCCAGCGGGCTGACGTCCTGCTGGCGGGATGCGGTGGTGATGCCGCTGGCTGCCTTCCGGGGCCAGCGGGCGCTCCGCCAGGCAGGGGTTTGCCATGGCCGGCTGGTTTGACGTGCAGATCGTGCATACCGGCCGCCTGCCCCTGTTCTGCTTCTTCGTCGCGTTCGTGGCGGGCTTCGTCAGCGTCCGCCTGTCCGTGCGGCTGATCCGCGCCCAGGTCCGGTGGTGGCCGGGCAACGTCCGGGCCGGCCCGCTGCATGTGCACCACATGGTCTTCGGCGTGGTGCTGATGGCGGCAGGCGGAGTCGCCGGGCTGGCCGCGCCGCCGTACTCACTGGCCTGGCGGGGCGGGGCGGCCGCGGTATTCGGGCTCGGCACGGCGCTGGTGCTGGATGAGTTCGCGCTCATCCTGCACCTGCGCGACGTGTACTGGGCCAACGAGGGCCGGCTGTCGATCGACGCCGTTTTCGTCGCAACGGGCGTCACGGCGCTGCTGCTGATCGGGGCGAGCCCGGTCGGGGTGAAGAGCGTGGCCGACTACCACCACCTGCCTGGCAGTCCCGCGGCGGTCGCCACCCTGATCGTGACGGTAGCCGTGCTGTTCGTGCTGGCCGGGATCACGCTGCTGAAGGGCAAGATCTGGACCGGCCTGCTCGGCCTGTTCGTGCCCCCTGTTTACATCGTGGGGGCCATCCGCCTCGGCCGGCCCGGCTCACCATGGGCCCGCTGGCGCTACCGGGAACGGCCGGGCAAGCTCGCCCGGGCCAGCCGCCGCGAGCAGCAGCTCCGCCAGCCGGTCATCCGCGTGAAAATCCGCTTCCAGGAGCTGCTTGCCGGCCGGCACGACCAGCCAGCGCTGGCGCGCGAGGCACGCCCCGGCCCGAGACAGGCCGCCGCGCCGTTCCCTCGCGACGCACCAGATGATCCGCCCGATCACGCGCCCTGACCCGCCGCGCGGGACGGCTGGCTAAGGCCGCGGCTCGATGTCCAGGTATTCGTCGTAGGCGCGGATCGTCACCAGGAAGTAATGCAGGAAGCCTTCAAGGCCGGCCAGGCCGAAAGGGTGGGGCCAGGGCTCGCAGAACCAGACTGGCGCATCCCAGGAAAACTCGTCGGTGTCATCGGTCACCGTCAGGTTGACCCTGGCCAGCGCACCGGTGGTTTTCAGTCCGCCAATGAAGAACTCTTCGGTCAGGCTGCCAGTCAGTTCTATTCCGGCGAGCGGGGCAAGTTCCGCGCTCATCCTGGTTCGCAGCGCGCCGGTGTCCAGCAGGCATTCCATCGGAGCATCCGCGAGGCCTTCCAGGGCGATATCGACGACGGGCCGTGGCGTCAGTGAGCCGCCGCCCGCGGCCGGAAGTGCCCGGAACGGGAACCTCATTGCGGTGCCGCGCCGGTCACGTCCTCCTCGGAGTCCGGGACGCGGAACATGGACTGCGCGCGCTGGCGGTGCCGGGCCAGCCAGGCCACGACTTCTCTCGGGGAGGGGGCGGCAACGAGGACCTCGTCGCCGCGCACAGCCACCCACAGGCCGATGAGGGGCCGCAGCGCCTCGACCAGGGGCTGCTCCCGGCCAGCGGACTGGGCAGCCGCCGGCCGTGAGGCCGCGGCGGAGGGCCGGCCCGCGCGGCGCTGGGAGCGACTGGGCAATCTGCCGGCCGGGAAGCCAAGACGGGTCAGGGCACGGCGCGCCTGATGGGTCGTGAAATCAGCGCGGTCGAGCCCGGTTACCAGGGCTAGCACCTGCTTGGGGGGCCAGCGCCGCCCGTTGATCACCACGAAGTGCTCATGGATCGGCTCCGGCAGCGCACCCTGGAGTGCTTCCTGCACATTCTGGGAGTCAAGGTCGTACGTGCGGCCCGAGACGGTCATAATCGGCACCGACGTCTCCGTCCTGGATTCTCCGCAGTGTCTTCTCTGGTTTGTCTCTACTGAATGGTACTTCCAGGAGTCACGCAGCGCACCCTCCGAGGCGGGTTCCGGCGAATCCGGCCCGCGCGGGACCGTCAGGATTCCAGCCAGGATTCCGGCCGCGGGCGGGCGATCAGGCGGGGCGACGGCGCGCCGAGCGATAGTAACTGACGTTTCGTCAAATTTAGCGCTTCCGCGGCGCGCCTGGCCCTCCGTGGAGGGCCCCGGCCGGTGCCCAGGCGGCAGCCCCAGCCCCTGGTGCGCCGGCGATGCGGACGGCCATCAGGGTGCGCGAGCAGGCCGCGCCGCGCTGGGCCGCGCGGTGAGCTGGGCCACGCGGTGATGTGCGATCCTGGCCAGATGGCCCGTCATTCCGGCCGGCGGCTGCTGCTGCTGCGGCATGCCAAGTCGGCCTATCCGGGCGTTGCCGACCATGACCGCCCGCTGGCTGGCCGCGGCCGCCGCGACGCCCCAGCCGCGGGCCGCTGGCTGCGCGGCACCGGCTGCGTGCCTGACTACGTCGTGTGCTCCACCGCCCGGCGAGCCCGCGAGACGTGGCAGCTCGCCGCCGCCCAGCTGCCAGCCGATCCGCTGGTCAGATTTGACGACCGCGTATACGGGGCGACCTCTGGCCAGCTGCTGGACCTCGCGCGGGAGGCACCGGGCGAAGCGCAGACCCTGCTGGTCGTCGGGCACGATCCTGCCATCCAGGAACTGGCCCTGACGCTGAGCGCCGGTCAGGCCGACGACCAGGGCCTGCTTGAGCGGATGGCGACTAAATTCCCGACGGCATCGGTCGCGGTGCTGGCGGTCGACGGCGGCTGGCCTGAGCTAGGCCCGGCGAATGCCCGGCTGGTCCGCTTCGCGGTGCCCCGCGAGTTCGCTGTCTAGCGGTTATCCCGATGCGCCCCGTAGACAGCGATGTTGACTGGCGGCAGCCCCGGCAGCGGCGGGAGCTGCGAGACCTTCCCTGGCTGACGATAAGCGTGATCTCAGCTGGCGGGGTGATGGGCGCGCTGGCCAGGTACGGCCTGTCGGCAGCGTTCCCGCACGCACCCGGCTCCTTCGACTGGGTGACGCTGTGGATCAACGTGACCGGGTGCGCCCTGATCGGGGCGCTGATGGTGCTGATCAGCGAGGTGCGGGAGGCGCACCGGCTGGCCCGCCCGTTTCTCGGCGTCGGGGTGCTGGGCGGCTTTACCACCTTCTCGACCTACATCGTCGACATCCAGAAGTCGATCACAGCCGGCGCTCCGCAGACCGCGCTGGCGTACCTGGCCATCACCCTGGCCGGCTCGCTGCTGGCGGTGTATGCCGGAGTCATGCTGACCCGGCTGGCTGCCCGCCGCCACCGTAAGGACCGCCGATGAGACTCCAGGGCCCCGCGCTCCGCCTGACGATCTTCATCGGGGAGGGCGACCACTGGCACCACAAGCCTCTCTACGCCGAGATCGTGCACCGCGCGCACCGCGCGGGCCTGGCTGGCGCGAGCGTGCTGCGCGGCATCGAGGGCTTCGGCGCCACCAGCCGGATTCACACCAGCCGCCTGCTGTCGCTGTCGGAAGACCTGCCCATCGCGATCATCATCGTGGATGCGGAGAACGAGATCCGCGCCTTCCTGCCGGAGCTCGACGAGCTGGTGACCGAGGGGCTGGTGATCATCGACCCGGTCGAGGTGATCCGGTACGTCGGGCGTTCCGCTGAGCGCCGGCCACGCCGGGGAGAGGGTTCCCGCTGACCGTCCTGCTCGTCGCCATCGGCGCCGCCATCGGCGCGCCGATGCGGTACCTGACAGACCGGGCGGTGCAGCGCCGCCACGACTCGGTCTTTCCCTGGGGCACCTTCATCATCAACGTCGCGGGGTCCGGGCTGCTCGGGTTCCTGGCCGCGCTGGCCGGTCATGCCGCCGGTGCGACCGTGGCCGGCGCAGCCTTCTGCGGAGCCTTCACGACCTACTCCACCTTCAGCTACGAGACGCTGCGGCTGGCCGAGGACCGCGCCTACCTCGTGGCGATCCTGAACGTCGCCGCGAGCATGATCGCCGCCCTCGGCTGCGCGTATCTGGGCATGGCCATCGCGCAGGCGATCACGCGCTAGGGCCGCGATCGCCGGATGCGCCACCCTGACCAGGGCACTGGCCAGGGCTTTCCACGGGCGCGGCCGGCCGCGCCGAGCGCGACCATGGGAGCATGCCATAGACAGGCCGATGCCACTGGCGACAGGAGCAGAGGAGCAGTGATGAGCGAGACCACCGAGAAGGCAATCCTGGCCGGCGGATGTTTCTGGGGCATGCAGGACCTCATCCGCCGTCAGCCCGGCGTGCTGGCCACGAGAGTCGGCTATACGGGCGGGGATGTCCCCAACGCGACGTACCGGAATCACGGGTCCCACGCCGAGGCGATCGAGATCGTCTTCGACCCGGGGCAGATCTCCTACCGCGACCTCCTGGAGTTCTTCTTCCAGGTGCACGACCCGACAACCAGGAATCGCCAGGGCAACGACGTCGGCCTCAGCTACCGATCGGCCATCTTCTACCTGAATGACGAGCAGAAGCGGGTCGCCTGCGACACGATCGCCGATGTTGATGCCTCCGGCCTCTGGCCGGGGAAGGTGGTCACCGAGGTCGAGCCAGCCGGACCATTCTGGGAAGCCGAGCCCGAGCACCAGGACTACCTCGAGCGCTATCCCGACGGCTATACCTGCCACTTCGTCCGGCCCGGCTGGAAGCTCCCGCACCGGCAGCAGACAGCCCGTCACTGACGAGAGACCGCGATTGATCAGGTCGGCGTGACCCACAGCCTGACGGCCAGGCCGAGGCCGAGGAGCGCGACGAGCCAGCGGAGCAGGCGGGGGGGAAGGCGCCGTGCTAGCCGGGGCCCGATCATGCTGCCCGCGAACATGCCGATGCCGAGCGGGACAACTGCCGTCCAGTCGACGGGCCAGAAAATGATCAGTATGACCGCTGATATGACCGAGGTCGCTCCGATCAGCATGTTCTTGAGAGCGTTGGCGGTAGCGATGTGCTGCTCGACAGTGTGCAGCAGCAGGCTCAGGGTCATCACGCCCGACCCGGCTCCGAAGTAGCCGTTGTACGCGGACACCGACAGCAGGCCGCCGAGCAGAACCGGGGCGTTCGCGTGACCGTCGCCCTGGCGCAGGGCGGCGAGCCTGGGCTGCAGGAGCAGGGCCAGGGACCCGACGGCTACCAGGAACGGAACTACCCGGCTGAAAGCGCCCGGCGGGGTGGACAGCAAGAGCACGGCCCCGATCGCCCCGCCGGCCGCGGTGACCCAGGTCCAGCGGCGGAGCCAGGCCGCCTTGCCCTGCAGTTCGGGCCGTGACGCCAGAGCGGAGCCTGGCCAGCAGGCCACGAGCGCGACGATGTTCGCGACGTTCGCGGGAAGCGCTGGCACTCCGGCGGCCAGCAGGGCCGGGTACGAAATGAGCGAGGTGATACCGCCCGCGGTGCCGACGATGCCGGAGAGCATCCCGGCGGCCGCGATAAACGTGGCCTCCGGCGCTGAGATCATGCGCCCGGACCGGGGGTCTGGCCTGACCGCCGTCCGGCAGCACCGGCAGGTTCGGCTGCGGGAGGGTCACCGCCAGGGAGCCGCCATCCGCCGGGGCACCCGCCGACCGGTATCGGGTCTCGGACGATAGCGGTATCGTGATCCTTCATAAACAACGATAGCAGTGGCGACAGACTGAAGGAATGGCTCAGGACCGAGGCCGCCAGGCTCGGCCCTGGCCAGCGCCTGCCGTCCACGCGCTGGCTCATCCAGGCCCACCGGGTGAGCCCGCTCACCGTCTCCCGCGCGATCGCGGAGCTCGGCCGGGACGGCGTTCTCGTCAGCCGCCCGGGGGCGGGCACGTTCGTGGCGCAGCCGCGCGCCGTCCGGCAGGGCGACCCGCCTGACTACTCGTGGCAGACCGTCACCCTGGCCGAGCGCGTCATCGATGCCGAGGGCCTTTCACCGCTCGCTGACCCGCCTCATGCCGAGGGCGTCATCTCGCTGGCCGCCGGCTACCTGCACTCCTCCCTGATGCCGCTGCCGGCCCTGCGGTCCGCGCTGACCCGGGCAGCTCGCCTTCCGGACGCATGGGAGCGGCCGCCGGCCGCGGGGCTGCACGGGCTCCGGTCATGGTTCGCCCAGCAGGTCGGCTCCGCCGGCGCTGACGCCCAGGACGTGCTCATCACCAGCGGCGGCCAGAGTGCGCTGTCGGCAGCGTTCCGCGCGCTGCTCCCCTCTGGTGCCCCGCTGCTGGTCGAGTCGCCGACCTATCCCGGAGCCCTGGCCGCCGCACGGGCGGCGGGCATCCGCCCCGTGCCGGTGCCCACCGACCGGCGCGGTGTCATCCCCGAGCACCTCGCTGAGGCATTCGCCCGTACTGGTGCCCAGGCAGTGTTCTGCCAGCCCGCCTATCACAACCCCACCGGAGCCGTGCTCGCCGCCGACCGGCGTCCGGCGGTCCTGGGCGCTGCCGCCGCGGCCGGTGCTTTCGTCATCGAAGACGACTTCGCCCGCTGGCTATCTCACCATCAGCGCCCCCCGGCACCGCTGCTCGCGGACGATCACGAGGGCCGCGTGGTCTACCTCACCTCACTCACCAAGGCGGTGTCGCCGAGCCTGCGGGTGGGAGCGATGATCGCACGCGGGCCCGTCGCGCAGCGCCTGCACGCGCTGCGGGCCGTGGATGACATGTTCGTGTCCCGCCCCCTCCAGGAGGCCGCGCTTGAGCTCGTCAGCCGGCCGATATGGGAGCGCCACCTCAAGGACCTGAGCCGTTCCCTGGGCCGCCGGGCCGAGGTTCTCTTTCAGGCGGTCAGCCGCCACCTGCCCGCTGCCGATGCCGTGCTCCCCGCCGGTGGCATGCACCTGTGGGCCCGGCTCCCCCGCGGCCTGGATGACGGGGAAATGGCCGCCGCCGCGCGCCGCGGCGGCGTCATCGTCATGGCCGGGCGCCCGTTCTTCCCGGCCGAGCCGCCCGAGCCTCATCTGCGTCTCGCCTTCTGCGGCGCCGCGACTGAGGGCGAGCTGGACACGGCTGTCCGCCGCCTGGCCACGGCCGCTCCGGAACTGGCTCGCCCAGCTCCGTGAGGCCGCTGCGCTTGCCGAAGCCGCCCCCTCGCGCCGCTGGCCATCGCCCTGGCTGCTCACGGCTGTTCATCGGTCTCGGCTTCGTACCCGGCTGGCTGCGGGGGCGGCTCGGGCTCACCGTCGATGCGCGGCTCCCTGCCCTCCAGCCCGTTCAGGAACCAGGCGGGGTCAGGGCGCTTGTGCCACGGGCGCCGGTAGTTGTCCCAGGCCTTGCGGATCCTCGCCAGTGCGCTCATGGTGCCCAGCCTGCCCCTCTCGATAGTTCGGGGATGAATGATTCCCGGTCCGACGCCAGGGTGATCGATCTTTCATTCGAAACATGACCGTGAACTGGATGGGAGCAAATGCCGTCGGGTCCTGGTTCGGCTCTTTGGATCTCGGGACCAAGATAGCTGCTTCTCATCCGCCCCGAGATGCGGCGGTGACCGCCCGGCAGGGCGAGGCCGGGCGACCCGGTGGGCCTCATCACCCCTGGCCGGCTCCTGCTACGAGCCGCGCGTTGCGATGTACAGGCCGGCAGCCACGCTGGTGCCCTCATCGCGCAGGTCGGCTGACGGGCCAGCGGGCGGCGGGCCCGGCTCAGCGTCAGGGTCACCAGGACCGCCGCCAGGTCCGCGGCCTTGCTGCCGGGCGGACTGATTGCCCCATGCGCAGAGCGCGGTTATGGCGCCGATGCCGAGCCCGATGATGGGAAAGGCTATCCAGATGAGGATGTAAAACGGGGCGCCGTTGCCGGCTAGGGCGTACTCGCGATTGGCGACGGCGGACGGGTTCAGGTGCTGACCCGGGTACAGCAGGTGCGTCAGCGCGCCGAGGTTAGCCAGCGTCGCCGGGCCGAGCGCGCAGACCACGAGCGAGCCGACCAGCGTGACCAGGATTCCTGCCGCGACGCCCTGCCGGATCATGGCCTCGGCTGGCGGCAGCGGGCCGGCCGATCCGGAGCAGCGCCGCCCCGCCAGCAAGGCCGCCGCCAGCGGACCGCCGAGCAGCAGAAACCAGGCGACCGCCACGACCGGATCGATATCTGATCCCGGTAGCCACGGAGCGGTCGCGTACTGGCCGACTCCGAGCGGCATGATCACGTACATGACGACGCCCAGCGCAACGCCGCCGCCGCCGCCGATGGCCAGCGTGCCGGGCGTCACCCGAGATCGCTGCGCGGTGACAGCGAGGATGACGGCCACGTAACCGGCCAGCATGAGCAGGAACAGTCCCCAGGGGAACCAGAGGCCTATCGAGGGCTGGTTGTGCGGCCCCAGCCTGGCCAGCCGGCTCGGGACGTCCTTGATTCGCTCCAGCTCGACCAGGGCCACGATCAGGGCCAGGACCGAGGCGTACCCGCCCGCGCGGAGCGATCGGGCGATCCGGCTATCGATAGCCGGCCCGAGCCGGCGGCGGGCGAGTCGCGGCAGGGCGGCCAGTGCCAGCACGGTGATCGTCACCATGACCCGGACGACGGTGGTGCCCCAGCCAGATGCGGTGCCCTGCCAGGCCATCCAGGCCAGGAACGCAGCCGCCGCTGCGAACATGATCGAGTTGCGGACCCTGCTCACCATGAAGGACTCCTTGGCTATCAGCCATATCCCGCCCGTCAGCCAGCCGACCCGGCCCAGCGCTGACGGCACCTCGCTCGCCTCGGCCCAGATTGCCTCGGCCCAGTCGCGCCGCTCGGCCGGCAGCAGCCGCCCGACGGTGCGGGCCACCGCGCTTCCTAACATGCGCGTGCCCGCCAGCGCGACGGCTGAGAGCAGAGCGCCGCTAGCACCGGCAGTGCCTGCGGTGAGAAGCCCTGAGGCGCCATGGCGGCAAATCTACCTATGTAGACATGCGGGTGTCCAGCTATGAGGATGCCGGCGGCCAGCTAGTCGCGTTTCCCGGCAGCGCACGGGGCGCCCGGTGGCAGCTGGCTAGAGCGTTCGCCGCACGCCTGCCTCGTGCTGAACCCCGGAGAGCTCAGCGGCCAGGTCGCCGGCCAGCGCTGTGCGGCCGGGTCCCCTGCGCAGCGTCGGCAGGAGCGTGGCCCGTCGGCTGTCCTCAGATGAAGCTCACCGCCTGCAGCGGCACGACGAAGGTGAGGACCGCCAGCCCCGCGTCAGGTGACTGGACAGCTGCACACCGGCCATCGTGAAGGTGCCGACGGCAAGGGCCAGCATGCCGAGCGGAAGCGGGCTGGCAATCGGCCGCAGGACGTATCGCTGGGCTTGGCTCGGCTCCCATGACGCTTGCGTACCCGCTCACAGCCGTCTCAGCTTGCGGGGTGAGAAACTGTGACGAGACGGCTCGTGCCGGGCGCACGAGCCCGGATCTTGGGCAGTGTTGCCCGTGTTGCCCGGCTTTGAGGCCGCCGGGAACTGCCATCGGATGGTGATGCCATGCAGGAGGTGCGCGCGCGCCGGGTATACGAGCCCGCCGCGCCGTCCGACGGCAGGCGCGTCCTCGTGGACCGGCTCTGGCCTCGCGGCCTGTCCAAGGACAAGGCCCACCTGGACGAGTGGCTCAAGGACGTGGCGCCGTCAGGCGAGCTAAGGCGCTGGTACGGCCACCAGCCTGAGAGGTTCGCCGAGTTCAGGCGACGTTACGAGGCCGAGCTGAAAGATCCTGATCGGTCCGAGGCGCTGCGTCACCTGCGTGACCTGGCCCAGACCGGGCCGTTGACATTGCTGACCGCGACCAGGGATCTCGAGCACAGCGAGGCCGAGGTCCTGGTGCAGCTGCTGCGTTCCGAATGGCGAGCCAGCCGAACGGGCTCGTAGGCTCGGCAGAACTACTCCCTGGCCGCGCGCAAGGACAGCGCCCTGCTGCTCGCTGATGCGCTCAGCCTGGTGCAGCAGCGGCGGGGGGTTATTCGTCGGAGCGAAGATAGCTCCAGACCTGGGGAAAGCGCCCCACCCCGATGGTCCTGCAGATTTTCTGCGCGGCCATGCTGACAGCCTCGGTGAACGTGGGAAAGGCGAGCTGGAGTTCGGCTACTTGCTCGACGGTCATCCGGGCGACCATGCACGCGGCGACTGTCTGGACAGTCTCGGCTGAGTACTCGCCGAGAACGTGGGCGCCGAGAATGGTGTGGTTCTGGCGGTCGGCAATGAGCTTGCAGAAGCCCTCGGGCCGGCCGTCTGCGACCGGCCGGAGCAGGTCGTCGTAGTGGGCGATGCCGACGACGATGTCGTGGTGCTGGGCGGCCTGGGTTTCGGTAAGGCCGACCCTGCCGTATTCGGGGTCGGTGAAGCTGCCGCTGGGGATCACGTCGTAAGTCGCCCGCCTGGTCGATCCGAGGACGGCGTTGTGGGCGGCGATCCTGCCCTCCATTCTGGCGGTCTGCACGAGCATCGACCGGCCATTGACATCGCCGGCGGCGAAGATGTGCTCAACGTTGGTGCGGAGGTAGTCATCGACGGCGATCGCCCGGCGCCCCGTATCCACGCCGGCCGTCGCCAGGCCCAGCTGACTGACATTGGCTGGCCAGCCGACCGCGAAGGATACGGCGTCGACGACCTTGCGCGCGGTCGCGAAGTCACTGCGGTGGTCAATGCGGATGCCTTCGGGCTCCTGGCCGAGCGCCTCGACCACGGTGCCGGTGTGCACGTCCATGCCCCTGATGCGGAAGGCGCGGTCAAGCTCGGCCGAGATGCTCGGGTCGGCAGCAGGGACGAGGATCGGGCCCGCCTCGAACAGCGCGACGGCAGCCCCGAGGTCAGCGAAGATGGACGCAATCCCGCTCCAGCTTCCCCGGTCTTTATTCGCTGGCAGTTTACCGTCTGGTAACTCTATTATCGCATTCTGTTTACCTGGCCGCCAAAGGCGCACTTGGCTCTGCTTTCACGCTAAAGACAGGACTGTTACGATAAGAACAACATGGCCATAGGCCGGATATTACGATAAGGGCAACATGGCCATAGTCCGGATATTGACACCAGGAAAGGTCGTTTGTGCGAGCAATCGGCGTCGTGCCAGGAAACCCTGACTCTGCCCGGTGTCATTGACGTGGCCGATCCGCCGCTCTCAGACGGGGCGGTCCTGATACGTGGTCGCCTCGTTGGCATCTGCGGGACCGATGCAGAGATCGTTTTATGACGGCTACGGGACAGTTCCCGAGGGAGCTGACCGGCTGGTGCTCGGGCATGAATCGCTGGGCGAGGTGGTTGAGGCTCCACCGGGCAGCGGATTGCTTCCCGGCGACCTGGTCTCAGGGATTGTGCGCCGCCCCGATCCGGTGCCATGTGCGTGCTGCGCGGCCGGCGAATGGGACATGTGCCGCAATGGTCGTTTCGTCGAGCGGGGCATCACCGGGGCTCCTGGCTACGGCAGCCAGTTGTGGCGTGTTGATCCGGGCTACGCCATCAAGATCGACCCGGCCCTCGGGCGGCTGGGCGTGCTGCTGGAATCGACGTCCGTCGTCGCCAAGGCGTGGGAACACGTTGAGCGCATAGGCGGCCGGGCGTGCTATGCGCCCGAGGTGGCGGTCATAACCGGCGCCGGGCCGGTAGGGCTGCTCGCCGCGATGCTTGCCCGGCAGCGCGGCCTGGACACCTGGGTCCTCGACATTGTCACCGGCGGGCCGAAGCCGCAGCTGATCGCCGACCTCGGCGCCACCTATTCCACGGCACGAGCATCCGACCTGCCAGTGCAACCGGACGTGGTCATCGAATGCACGGGACACGGGAGCGTGCTCGCCGATGTCCTCACGAGCGCCAGCCCGAACGCGACGATCGCCCTGGCCGGCCTTTCGCACCACCCCTACCTGAGGTCAGGCGACCTCAGCGCCGTGAACCGTAAACTGGTACTGGGAAACCAGGTCATCGTCGGCACTGTCAACGCCGCGCGCCGGCATTACGACCAGGCGGCCCAGGCCCTGGCCAGAGCGGATCCCGGCTGGCTGGCGAGGCTGCTCACCCGCCAGGTGCCCATGGCCTCCTGGCCCGAGGCACTCGCCAAGGAACCCGACGACATCAAGGTCACCGTCGCACTGGACGACGACGGTGCCTGACCCAGGACGGGCTGCCATGTCCCGGAGCAGCAGGACGGTCGCGGCGAGACAGGCTTAGGGACCGCTGGGAGGCTGGTAGGGATGGGCGAGCGGGAGGGGCGGCCCGTGCAGCACTTCGGCAGCCCCGACCGAGCCGAAAAGCTGGATCAGGCGGGCGACGGCCCCGGTCCAGCCGGTCTGGTGGCTGGCTCCCAGTCCAGCGCCGTTGTCGCCGTGGAAGTACTCGTGGAACAGCAGCAGATCGCGCCAGTGCGGGTCGTCCTGGAAGGTGGCCATCCCGCCATAGACGGGCCGGTGCCCGCTCTGATCGCGCCGGAAGACGGAGATGAGGCGGTCAGAGATCTCCTTGGCTACCTCAAAGAGCGTCATCTGGTGTCCCGAACCGGTGGGGCACTCGATGGTGAAGTCATCGCCGTAGTAGAGGTAATAGTGCAGGAGAGCCCGGATGATGAGGAGGTTGATGGGGAACCACACCGGACCGCGCCAGTTGGGGTTGCCGCCGAACATGCCGGTGTCAGACTCGGCAGGCAGATACTGCACCCGGTACTGCTGCCCGTGCACGGTGAAGACGAAGGGCTCGGCCAGGTGGCTGCGGGACAGCGACCGAATCCCGTGCGGGCTGAGAAAGCGGGTCTCGTCAAGCATGCGAGACAGGACCCGGCGCAGCTTCGGCTCGTCCAGGAGCGACAGCAGGCGCCGTCCCTCCACCCCCGGCACGAGCGGGTTGGCCGCGCCCCCCAGCAGGTCGGCGTAGCGCTCGTAGTTCTCCCTGGCCCGGGCCGCCAGGCTGGGGAACCGCTCGATGACCTCGGCGGGGATGATCGAGACGGCGCACAGCGGAATCAGCCCCACCATCGAGCGGACCCGTAGCCGGGTGGCTGAGCCGTCGGGCAGGCGGAGCACGTCGTAGTAGAAGCCGTCCTGTTCGTCCCACATCTCGTCTTCGGACTGGCCCACCTTGTCCATGGCGGCGGCAATCCAGAAGAAATGCTGAACAAATTTGAGGGCCAGGTCCTCGTAACTCGGGTCGACCACCGAGAGGATCAGTGCGAGGTCGAGCATGTTCTGGCTGAACAGGGCCATCCAGGCCGTGCCATCGGCCTGTTCGAGGTGGCCGCCCGTCGGCAGGGGGGCGCTCCGGTCGAACACGCCGATATTGTCCAGGCCGAGAAAGCCGCCCTCGAACAGGTTGCGGCCGGCCGGGTCCTTGCGGTTGAGCCACCACGAGAAGTTCAAGAGCAGCTTCTTGAAAGCGTCGCGCAGGAAATCCGTGTGCCGCTCAGTCCGCTCGCCCGCCCCCGCCGCGAAGGCGAACAGCGTCGCCCAGGCATGCACGGGCGGGTTGACATCACCGAAGTTCCACTCGTACGCGGGGATCTGCCCGCTCGGGTGAAGGTACACGTCGCTGAGCATCAGCTCGATCTGCCCTCGGGTGAAGCCGGGATCGACCATGCTCAGCGGCACGCAATGGAAAGCCAGGTCCCACGCCGCGTACCAGGGGTATTCCCAGCAGTCGGGCATCGACAGGATGTGACCGTTTTGCATGTGGAACCACTGCCGGGCGTGAGTGGCCACGATCCGGCCCGGTCCGTCGGCGGCCAGGACAGGCAGCTCCGCGGTGGGCTCGGGCGCCCAGGTGTTGCGGAACCAGATGTTGGCCAGCACGTCGAGCGGCGCGTCAGCCGGACCGCGGTTGGTCACCGTGACGAGGGCAGCAAGATCCTCGGGATCGGCCTTGGCCCATTCCACCTCGACGTCGAAGTAGCGATCCCCGGCGAACACCCCGGTGTCGAGTAGCTCGTACTCGAACTCGGTGCGCGAGCGCTCGCGGTTGGTGGCTACCAGGTTCTCGTAGGGGTAGGCGGCCTGCGGGTATTTGTAGAGCATGCGCATGTAGGAATGGGTGGGGGTGCTGTCGAGGTGGAAGTAGTACTCCTTGACGTCCTCGCCGTGGTTGCCCTCTGCATTGGTCAGGCCAAAAAATCGTTCCTTCAGGATCGGGTCGGCACCGTTCCACAATCCCAGTGATAGACACAGGACCTGCTGATCATCGCTAACGCCCGCGATCCCGTCCTCCCCCCAGCGGTAGGCCCGAGAGCGGGCCTGGTCGTGGGTGAAGTAGCTCCACGCGTCACCTGTATCGCTGTAGTCCTCGCGGACTGTCCCCCATTGCCGGTCGCTCAGATAAGGCCCCCACCGCCGCCAGTGGACGCCCCGGTCGTCCGCCGCCGCCAGGCGCCGTCCCTCGGCCGTAGATTTCATCGCATTTCTCCGCCCCGCACTTCCGGCGAGCAGCCGACATCGCCGACTCTAGCCGCGTGAGCGTCGATTGTGATGTATTGGGGCCGAACGGGAGGTAAAGACAGGCCGGCGTATTCGTTTTCTCTCGGTTAATAGCCATCGCCAGGTTTTTGCCGGAGTGGATAGCGAGGCCAATGCGGACGGCTGGCAAGACGGCTGCTGCGCGCAGGCAGCCCGTCAGTGAATGTCGCCCCGCCACCGGGGTGGCGATCCCCCGCCAGGCGGATTCATCCCGCCTTCCGCGGGAGCACCGGCCACGTGCATCCCATGGTCCGCCGATCACGACAACACCAGGTACGGGCGGAGATGATAATGAAATGTCAGCCAGATCCTTCATATGTACTCCCTTTGCCGCAGCCAAACGAGGGTAATCCAGCCCCAGATGGGCGGCAGGTACGAAGTGAACAGCCGCTGGATGAAGACCGCGGCGGTGGCATCAGCCTCCGAGACACCGGCCGCCGTGAGGCCGAGGATCATGCCCGCCTCTGCCACCCCCATGCCGCCAGGCGACGGCGAGATGCCTCCGATGATCCCGGCCAGGGTGATGATCACGATCAGGATGGGAAGCGCGAGATGGTCGCCGAAGGCCCGCAGCGAAACGGAGAGGGCCATGGCCACCAGCAGCCGCTGGCCGAACGAGCCACCCACCAGCAGCACCAGCTTGCGCGGAGAGCTCACTACCGGTCTGAGGTTGGCCCAGATGTCGCGCACCTTGGGGCGCGCCTTCTCGGCAGCCAGCCTGCGGAGCCGGGGCACGGCCAGCGCCAGGCCGGCCGCCGCGGCGACCACCACCACGAGGGCCAGGATGATCCACACCAGTTTCGCATTCCCCCCGGACTCCGGGGTGGCCTCAAGGTGGATGGACCCCCAGGCGAACGGCAGCGAACAGAGGAACAGGACCCCGATGGCGATCCAGCTGACGGTGCTCATGATGGCGCCCGAGCTCAGCGCCACCGAGGCGTCGTAGCCCTGTCGCTGGTAGAAGCGCACCCGGGTGGCGAAGACTGCCGGTGTCCCGCCGGCCAGTGAGCTGAATGAGTTGGCGACCTCGACAGCCGTCGTCCGCCCGAACGGAAGCACGCCGGCCACACTGCCGACGCTTTCTATCCCAGACGCCACATAGGCAAGCTGGGCAAGAACGAGCGCCATGATGACCCAGAGCCAGTCGGCGCCGATCACGGTATCGAAGGCCCTGGAGACGTCGATGAGCACCCCGATGAGGGCCCAGCCGCCGATGAGCGTGCCGATTACCATGATCAGCGTCGGCCAGCTCACGCGGCGGGCCTCCACCAGCTTCGGCACGTCGATCGACTTGGCTCGTGCGGCGCGTTGACGGACATCCTCTAGGAGCCCGCGCTTGCCCCGCAGGCTCCGGCTCAGTGCGCGGTCGAGCGCCGGCCTGTGCAGATGCCGCAGGGCGCCTTCCAGCATCTCCGGAGTGAGGCACCGTGCCGCGGAGTTTGCGGCTCGTTCGGCGCCGACCGCCACTGCCGTCACCGCCATGGCACCGGCCATGTCGCGGTCAAGCTGATCCGGCGAAGCGCTCGCTGAGGCGTTGCGGAAATCCGTCAATACGGTGGTCTTCGCCGTCGAGTCGACCAGCAGCGCGTCACCACTGATTGCTCCGTGAGCGATGCGCGCCCTCCGGAGAGTCAGGACCTGACCATACAGGTCGTCCAGAGTGGCATCGCTGATGTCGGCGGCATCAGCCTCGGACAGCGTGGTCCCGGTCGGCAACCGGCAGACCAGCAGCGCGTCCTTGGACGGGCCCGCAGTTCCTGACCCGACGATCTCGGGTACTGCGACGCCCACCTGGCCAGCCAGCAAGATGAGGTAAGCCTCATGTTCGACCTGCTGAAGCCGGGTAATCGTGAGGCTCGGTCCAGAGTCCCGGTACAGCAGGAACCGGCCAGCTTTCGTCAGGAGCCTGGCATCGGCCGCATCGCGGCCGTAAACCACTATTTCGAGGCGCCGATCGGACGAATCCGCTCCCCGCAACTCCGCTGCCTCGTACTTCGCCACCCCCCAGACCTGCTGTGCCACCGGGTGCACATTGCTCGAGCAGATGCCGAGTTCCTCCAGGAGCAGCCTCACATCATCGGCCGAAGGCAGGCCGAGGGGTGAGCCGAAGATGAGCCGGACCACTACCGTCATCCCCCAGCCGATGGCCAGGCTCCCGAGGACATTGACCGGCAGCCCGTGACCCTCGACCGCTGAGGCCAGCGCCACCAGCGCAATGAAGACCTCGATGAGGCGTTGCAGGCCGCGGGCAAGGTAGGGCAGCGCTGCCGTTGCGACCGCCACGAACAGAGCGATCTGGAGGATCGGGAAAGTCACGTAATAACCGCTGAGCACGATTCCATCTGGTCTCCCGCCGCGGCTTCCCAGCCACAGGATGAGGATCCCGCTCGCCGCAGCCGTGCCGGCCGCGCTCAGCCCGATGTCGCGCGCGATCACCCAGCGTCGCGCGAGCAGAGCCAGTGCCAGCACGACGATCACGACGCCGAACGATCCAGCCTGGTAGACCACCGTCACCAGCCAGGTGATGCTCCTCGGCGGCGGATGGATGACCTGGATGATGGCCCGGTCAATACGGGAGTCGTAGCGGATGACGAGCAAGCAGCACGCCAGGGCGAGGATGGCGACAGCCAGGCGCACTCCGTCGCTCCCCCGCCGGCGCCGCTGGCCATCGCCGACCGGAGCGAACATCACCGTGCGCCAGCCGCGCAACAGATGCTGCTGCTCGGAGAGAGAGCCCGTGCCCTCTACGAGGTCTTCAGCCACAGGACCAACTGCCTTCGAGAGTTACCGGCCGGGATTCCCCTGAAGCCGTGGAGAATCTGGCCAGGCTGATCTTGATCTCGTGCGCCCGGTTTCCCTTGTCCCTATAAGACCGCCGGGCCGCGAGCACTGTCCAGATGGTTCAGCCCATGGTCGAGGTATCGATCACGCACCGGAGCGCATGCTACGAGCCGTTGGCCCGGGGCATGAGCCTGATCGTCGTTGAGCGTGCTGTGCGGCTGGTGATGGCGTCGGTGATGCTCTTGGCGTACCGGTGATACTTGGTCCGGTAGGCGGCATCGATCTGGTCGTCGATGCCGTGGTCAGCTTCTTCGAAGGCGACATCGCGATCGAGGCCCCCAGCTCTGATCTGGCCTTCGTGGCGTGCCTGGGTGCCGCGGAACCAGGCCGCGGCGGGCCCGTTGACGGAACGGACATAAAGGTCGTCGCCGTAAGGGACTACCCAGATCGTCCTGGCCCTGCTGAGCGAGCCGTCACGTCCACGTGAGGCGATCTGGAGTTCTTCTGCTGTTCCGATTCTGGCCAGCTCGCAGTCGTCCAGGCGGTCACAGAGGTGCCTCCTCTCTGAGGCGGTCGTCATGGAGAAAGGTAGCCTGCCGCGGACCGGCGTGTCCGACAGCGTGCTCGGCTCGCTCGCCCGCGCCCTGCAGCTGGACGAGGCCGAGCGCGCACCTGTTCGACCTGGCCCGCGCCGCGGGCACCGGTAATGCCGCGTGGGCGCCCGCCGGCCCGCCCGCCAGCAGGTGCGCCCCAGCGTGCAGCGCATCCTGGACTCGATGACCACCACGCCCGCCTACGTGCGCAACGGGCGAGCGCTTCCATCGCACCGGGATCAAGCGCCTCCACCACCCGGTCGTCGGCGACCTCAGCCTGACCTTCGAAGCACTGGACCTCGCCGCCGACGCCGGCCTGCGGATCTCCGCCTACACCGCCAAGCCCGGCACCCCCTCCCACGACGCGCTCAGCCGCTCAGCCTCCTCGCCACCTGGGCCGCAACCCTCGACCAGGGCCAGGTGGCCCGTGCGGCGGACGCACCCTGACGTGCAGTGGCAGAGCCTGCTCGCCGATCCCGCACGAAACCCGGACGTCAGGGGTGCCGGAGACGAGACAACGGCAACTTCGTGTACGTCAGGCGATGATCCGGACCCGCGCTTCGCAATGGGTCACAGAACAATGACTGCTCGCCCGGCAAATGCGTCCGAGTCACCTGGCCTGGACTCGGCGGACTGTGACGTTGGCATCCAGACGCTGCCGAACCGGATGAATTGATCATTGAGGATACCCGACAGTGGGTATGCATCCGGAACTGGCCACAAGGAGGCGTTATGACCACGGATCAGGGCCCGTATTCAGCTCAGTATCCTGTTCAGTTTGCCGTCGAGTACCCGGACCGGCCGCTCAGCCGGCTGACCTCGTTCTTCCGGATTTTCGTGATCATCCCGATCGCGATCGTGCTCGGCACCGTTTCCGGCGGAACCTGGGAATCCGCGGGAAACACCTCCACGCTCCACCACTCCTCCACGTACTACGGCCCCGCGGGCGTGGGCGGCCTGCTGTTCTTCGGTCCGCTGCTGATGATCTTGTTCAGGCAGAAGTACCCCCGGTGGTGGTTCGACTGGAACCTGGAACTGCAGCGCTTCATCAACCGGGTGTGGACCTACCTGGCCCTGATGAACGACAGTTATCCGTCCACCGACGACCACCAGTGGGTCCAGCTTGATTACGCCTATCCGGACGCGGCCACGGACCTGAACCGGTGGCTGCCGCTGGTCAAATGGCTGCTGGCCATCCCGCACTACATCGTGCTGTTCTTCCTGGAAATCGCTGCGTTCTTCGCGGTGATCGTGACCTGGTTCGCGATCTTGTTCACCGGCCGTTATCCGCGTGGCATATTCAGCTTCGTCGAAGGCGTATTCCGCTGGCACAACCGGGTCGCCGCCTACGCGTTCGTCCTGGTCACCGATCGGTACCCGCCGTTCAGGCTGGCGCCGTGACCCGGCACCGCAGGCAGCCAGGCTAGGCTGTCCGCATCCGCGCGTTTCCGGCTGCGGCGGCCGTCAGGTCAGCCGTTCAGGATGCGGGTTTTCTGCTGCTCGAACTCGGCCTGGGTGAGCACGCCAGCCTGAAGCAGCTCGCCGAGCTGCTTGAGCTGGGCGAGCCGGTCGCTCATGCCGGCTGGCTGCGCCGGGGCGGCTGGTGCCTGCGGCGGCGGGGGGGCTCGGCATGGGCCTGCTGCGGCTGCGCCGGGGCGGTGTACTGCGCTGGCGGTGCCGGGGCGGGCGCGCCCGCCGGGGCCTGGTCCTGCGCAGTCCACCGGTTCTGCTGCCTGCGCTGCAC
>Ga0181538_10002403_pt1 | contig 19523 bp, 19 predicted proteins | sample PEATcosm2014_Bin_40_FD_119773 | JGI IMG/M metagenome (GOLD analysis project Ga0181538, IMG submission 119773) | Peatland microbial communities from MTU Mesocosm Facility, Houghton, MI, USA - PEATcosm2014_Bin23_30_metaG | ecosystem: Environmental > Terrestrial > Soil > Wetlands > Peat | place...
ATCGGGTTCTGCGGCCACTGCCAGTTCGGCCCCACGTTTATCTGTAAAGAAGGCCCCGTGCTGAACTTTGCGGCGATCGAACCTTTCTTCGGCAAGGAGGACTTTTAAGATGCCTGCCAGTACTCTTCCTAAGGTTGCAGTCTACAAGTTTTCCTCCTGCGATGGCTGCCAGTTGGGCCTGCTGAACCTCGAGGACGATTTGCTAGCCCTCGTGGGTGAAGTCGAGGTCGCTTACTTCTTGGAAGCACGATCGCAAATTGTGCGTGGTCCCTACGACGTAGCATTGGTGGAAGGATCGATTACCACCGCCGAAGACGAGGAGCGCATCCAGAAGGTACGCCAGGAATCGAAGATCCTGGTTACGATCGGTGCTTGCGCGACCGCGGGGGGAATTCAGGCTCTCCGGAACTGGGCGGATGTGAAGGAATTCACCAGGGCGGTCTACGCCACTCCGGATTACATCCACACCCTGGATCTGTCTACGCCCATCTCCACCCACGTGCCGGTGGACTTCGAGTTGAACGGCTGCCCAATCAACAAACTGCAACTTCTGGATGTCATTACCCAGTTGCTGGTGGGGCGTGTACCTCGTGTACCCATGAACACGGTCTGCCTGGATTGCAAGAGGCGTGGCACCGTCTGCGTGATGGTCGCCCATGGCACGCCTTGCCTTGGGCCACTGACTCAGACCGGTTGCGGCGCGATCTGCCCCGCTTACAATCGTGGCTGCTACGGTTGTTTCGGGCCTCTGCCGGCTGCAAACGCGGATTCATTGAGCCATCAACTCCTGCAGGAGGGCATGCACCGGCCCGACTTAGTGCGGCTGCTTCGCGGTTTCACGGGATACGCGGAAGTGTTTCGGTCCGCGAGCGACAAGGTAGAAAAGGCCGCGTAGGGTCATAGCAACCACCCCCGGCCCCTCCTTATCAAGGAGGGGAGTTCGGCTCCGCTGTGATGAGGGGGTGGTGAGGCGGCGACGAGTTCAGGTTTGCGGGACCCGAATCCCGAATCCTGAATCCTGGTTTGAAACGTGTAGGGGTAGGGCTTGCCCTACCCTGTTCATCAGGGGACGGCAAGCCGTCCCCCTACGAGGTACCGACATGGCGAATGGGAAAACGAACGGGGAAAAGGCTGTCAAGATCGACTACCTGACCCGCGTTGAAGGCGAAGGCGGAGTTTACGTCAGGTCGGAGGGCGGAGAACTGCGCGAAGTCAAGATCAACATCTTCGAGCCGCCGCGCTTCTTCGAGGCGTTCCTGCGAGGGCGATATTTCCAGGAAGTGCCCGATATCACCGCTCGGATTTGCGGGATCTGCCCCGTGGCTTACCAGATGAGCGCCGTGCACGCTCTCGAGGCCGCGCTGGGGGTTACGCCTCCGCCCGAGATTCGCGCCTTGCGCCGCCTGCTCTACTGTGGCGAATGGATTGAGAGCCACGCGCTGCACATCTACATGTTGAACGCTCCGGATTTTCTAGGATACGAGAGCGTCATCAGCATGGCGGCGGATCACCCCCAAGCAGTTGAACGGGCTCTCCGCCTGAAGAAGATCGGCAACCGGCTGCTCGCCGTCCTGGGCGGCCGATCGGTTCATCCCATTTCCGTTTGTGTGGGCGGTTTCTATAAGGCTCCGCGCCGCAAAGAACTCGATTGCCTGCTGTCGGAATTGCGCTGGGCGCTGGAAGCGTCTCAAGAGACGCTGAAGTTCGTTCTCACCCTCACGTATCCCAACTACACACCCGACTACGAATTCGTGTCGGTCTCGCACCCCAACGAATATCCCATGAACGAACGGCGGATCGTGTCCTCGAAGGGCGTGGATATCGAGCCGCAGGATTTCGAGCATGTCTATCTCGAGGAGCACATTGCGCACTCGACCGCGCTTCATTCTTCCCGCGCTGACAGCGGCTCGAGCTACTTCGTCGGACCGTTGGCCAGGATTAATCTCAATCTTGACAAGCTGATGCCCAAAGCGCTCGAGGCTGCCCGCACCTGCGGCGTCTCGTGGCCCTGCCGTAATCCTTATATGGGCATCATCGCCCGCGCCATCGAATTGATCCACGCTTGCGAAGAGGCGATCGTGCTCATCGAGGCCTATCGCGAGCCCGCCGCAAGCCGGGTGGAGCTTAAAGTCCGCGCCGGGGAAGGCTGCGCCGCCACCGAAGCCCCGCGCGGCCTGCTTTATCATCGTTATCGCATTAACGACCAGGGCCTCGTGGAGTTTGCCAGAATCGTTCCTCCCACCGCGCAGAACTACCATCGCATGGAGGATGACCTGAAAGCGATTCTCCCGGGCGTGCTCAACCAATCCGAAGCTGAGATAGCGCAGGTCTGCGAAAAGCTGATTCGCACTTACGATCCTTGCATCTCCTGCTCGACGCACTTTGTGAAACTCAAGCTGGATCGTCGTTAGTTCTCAGCCTTCAGCCGTCAGCTATCAGCCCTCAGTTTTCCTTCCTTACCATTTTGCGGCCCCCTTTTCGGGGGCCGAAGAGTCCCCGTAGTCCCCAAAAGCCGGGAGGGCCGTACGTACCTCCGGGTGCTCGTTCTTGAAACGTCCCGCGTGCGGCTCCCCGCCCCTGGCGGGACTACGAAACGGCCTTACCGATGCGGACGATCGTCTCAACCAACCTTCGACTGACGCGAGCGGAATCTCAATAAAGGTCAAAAACAAGCCGATATACCACCGCGCGTTCGCCTTCGAACGTGGATCGCCCAACGAGACATGGGATCGGGCGTGGGCGAGTCGAAGTGGGAGTCTCAGACGTAAAGTCGCTTACTTTGCGAACTCACAGCAAGGCATGCTGGACTGACGGCGCAGCGAGAGGTTCTCGCCTGCAAAGTTGCGATATAACACTTTTTGTCGTAATCTATCTCGGGTCAACCTATGGGTACAAGTTTTCGCAAACCGGTCGCTCCTAGCTCGGACAAAAGGTGGCGAATCGTCGAGGCTACAATGCGGCGACTTGGGAACGAGTCGCATGCGCTCATCGAAGCGTTGCACACCGTCCAGGAATCGTTCGGTTATCTCGACACCGATTCACTTCGGTACGTCGCCAACAGCCTGCGAGTGCCGTTGAGCCAGGCTTACGGAGTAGCGACATTTTATCACTATTTCAGCCTCAAGCCGCCTGGGGCACATACCTGTGTGGTCTGCACGGGGACGGCGTGTTACATCAAAGGGGCCGCCAAGCTTTTGCAAACCATCGAGCAGAAGTTCGGAATCCGTCCGGGGGAGACGACCGAGGACGGGCAATTCTCCTTGGTGACCGCGCGCTGCCTCGGTTCCTGCGGACTAGCGCCTGTGGCGGTATTCGACCAGCAGATTTCGGGGATGGTGACCCAGGAGGCGCTGTTGGCAAAACTCGGGAGGATTGAGAAACATGACGCCTGAAGAACTAGGCGAAATCGCCGCGACTCAGCAAGAGGCCGTCTTGCGCTTCAAGCACCGGATTCACGTCTGCACGGCGGCGAGTTGCCTCTCGTCGGGAAGTGACAGGGTCAAGCAGGAACTGGCGAAACAGGTTGTCAGTCAAGGGCGCGAAAAGCAATGTCAGGTTAAGGGCGTCGGCTGCATGGGTCTCTGCGTGAAAGGCCCGCTGGTCTCGGTAAAGCCGGACAACGTGATGTACCAGAATGTGACGCCGCAGGATGCGGCGGACATCATCAAATCGATGGACGGCAGTCCGCTGGGCCGCCTGGAGTGCGCTACAGACCAGCCGTTTTTCAGACGCCAAGTTAAGATCGTGCTCGAAAACTCAGGCCGGGTCGATCCCGAAAAGATCGGGGACTATATTGGCGCCAATGGCTACGAAGGACTGCTGAAGTCCCTTACCGAGTTCTTTCCCGGCGAGGTCATCGAGCAGGTGCTGCGCAGTGGTCTGCGGGGACGGGGCGGGGCCGGTTACCCGACCGGTTTGAAGTGGAGTATGGTCTCCAAGGCCGACAGCGATCGTAAGTACGTCATCTGCAATGGCGATGAGGGCGATCCGGGCGCCTTCATGGATCGCAGCGTGCTCGAAGGCGACCCGCACCGAGTGCTGGAGGGTATGGCCATTGCCGGCTATGCGGTGGGGGCCTCGCTGGGCTACATCTACGTGCGGGCCGAATATCCGCTGGCGATCAAAAACCTGAAGACCGCGATCCGCCAGGCTCAGCATCACGGTTTGCTGGGAACCAACATCTTCGGGACGACCTTCAGCTTCAACGTCGATCTGCGTTTGGGCGCCGGAGCATTCGTGTGCGGGGAAGAGACGGCGCTGATCGCTTCGATCGAAGGGCGGCGCGGTATGCCGCGGACACGGCCCCCTTATCCGTCGCAAGAGGGGATTTGGGGAGAGCCGACCCTTATCAACAACGTAGAGACGTTCGCCAATATTGCGCCCATCATCCGCAACGGCGGGGATTGGTTCGCACGCATCGGAACTGAAAAGAGCAAGGGCACCAAAGTATTCGCGCTGGCCGGCCGGGTTGCCAATACGGGCCTGATCGAGGTGCCCATGGGGATCACACTCCGCGACATCATTTTTGAAATCGGCGGAGGGATACCGGAGGGAAGACGGTTTAAGGCAGTCCAGACCGGCGGCCCTTCCGGCGGGTGCATTCCGGAAGAGTCCCTGGATATGCCGGTCGACTATGAGTCCCTGAAGAAACTGGGCTCGATCATGGGTTCCGGCGGCATGATCGTCATGGACGACTCCTCCTGCATGGTGGATGTTGCCAAGTACTTCATGGAGTTTTGCAAAACGGAATCCTGCGGGAAGTGCGTCCCGTGCCGGGTGGGCACTTACCAGATGCACGGACTTCTGGAACGGATCACGGACGGCAGCGCGAGCGCGCAGGACCTGGCCACCCTCGAGGAGCTTTGCGATCTGGTGCAGAACACCAGTTTGTGCGGGCTCGGCCAGTCGGCCCCCAACCCTGTGCTCAGCACGTTGCACTATTTCCGCGAGGAGTATCGCGCCCACATCGAGGACAAGGTGTGCCCCGCGAATGTCTGTCAGATTCACAGTGCCAGGGAGGTGCCGGCTTGAGTCCTCAAGTGCGCGTCATTACGCTGCATGTTGACGGGAAGGAAGTAAGCGCTCGCGGCGACCAGACGATTCTGCAGGTTGCGCGCGAGAACAGCATGTTCATTCCCACCCTCTGTTATCTCAATGGACTGTCGCTGGTGGGCGCGTGTCGATTGTGCCTGGTCGAGGTGAAAGGCTCTCCCAAACTTCAACCGGCCTGCGTCACTCGGGTCGAGGAAAACATGGAAGTGACGCTGAACTCCGACCGGCTCAGCAAGTATCGCAGAATGATTCTCGAGCTGTTGTTCTCGGAACGTAATCACATCTGTTCGGTGTGCGTCTCGAACGGGCACTGCGAACTGCAAAACCTCGCCCAGAACCAGCAGATGACGCATGTGCACTTTCCCTATCGCAACCCGAAGCTCGAACTTGACAGCTCCCACAGCAGGTTTCTCTACGATCCTAATCGTTGCATCTCGTGCACGCGCTGCGTGAGGGTTTGCGATGAGATCGAAGGCGCCCACACCTGGGACATCACGGGTCGCGGCGTGGATCTGAAAGTCATTACCGATTTGAATCAGCCCTGGGGCAGTTCCGACACCTGCACGGGATGCGGCAAGTGCATCCACGTGTGCCCCACCGGCGCGCTGGTGGAGAAAGGAAAGTCGGTCGCGGAAATGTCGAAGCGGCGGCAATTCCTTCCTTACTTAACATTGATGCGGGAGGGGCGCTGGTGAGCAGACCTCGCGTGGCAACAATGTGGTTGGACGGCTGTTCAGGTTGTCACATGTCATTACTGGACATGGACGGCCGGTTGTTGGAGTTGGCGGGGAAGATGGACCTCGTCTACAGTCCCATCGTCGACACGAAGGAGTTCCCTGAAAACGTGGATATCACCCTTGTGGAAGGGGCCGTAGGGAACGAGGAGGATTTGCACAAGATCCGGATTGCCCGCGAGAGGTCCCGCCTCCTGGTTTCGCTGGGGGATTGCGCGGTGACGGCGAACGTGCCGTCCATGCGAAACTCTTTTGGCCCCAAGAAAGTCCTCGAAAGGGCGTATACGGAAAACGCCACGCTTCGGCCGGGACCTCCGCAGGGAGCCGTGCCCGCGCTCTTGCCGGGCTCTCGGCCTCTGCACGAGCTGGTCACGATCGATGTTTTTGTGCCTGGGTGTCCGCCTTCCGCCGATACGATTTACTACGTACTGAACGAACTGCTCGAGGGGAGATGCCCCGACCTGCGCGATAAATCGAATTTTGGTTAGGCTGGTATCGCCTGCGCAGTCATCAGCAAGGGCAGCCCCCGCGGCTGTCAATGCTCAGGATGACAGCAGGAGTAGCGATCAGAGGAACGAATGGAGAATACTCATCCCACAGCTCGTCGAGAGATCGTGATCAGCCCGGTGACTCGCATCGAAGGGCACGGCAAGGTTACGATCCATCTGGACGAGGACGGCAAGGTCGAGGACGCGCATTTTCATGTCACGCAGTTTCGCGGATTTGAGAAGCTGTGTGAAGGAAGGCCTTTTTATGAAATGCCCTCGCTGATGGCGCGGATCTGCGGCATTTGTCCTGTCAGCCATCTGGTAGCTTCCGCCAAGGCCTGCGACTCGATCCTGGCCACTCGCATTCCGCCGGTGGCAGCAAAGTTACGCAGCATCTTGAACCTCGCACAGATTGTTCAATCTCACGCGCTGAGTTTCTTTCATCTCTCATCGCCGGATTTCCTGCTGGGAATGGACGGCGATCCCCTCAAGCGGAATATCTTCGGTGTCTTCGAGACCAATCCCTCTCTTGCCAGAGACGGAATCCGTCTACGTCAAATTGGGCAACAGATCATCGAGTGGATGGCAGGGAAGCGAATTCACCCCGCTTGGGTGGTTGCGGGCGGTGTGAGTGAACCACTTCCCAGCGAAGTGCGCGACAAGATTCTGGCGATGCTTCCGGAAGCTCTGAAGATAACGCAACGTACTCTGGACTGGTTCAAAGGTCTACTGGACGAGTTTCGCGAAGAAATTCGGACCTTCGCAAACTTCCCCACGCTTTTCCTGGGTTTAGTCACCCCGGGCGGCGAGCTGGAGACTTATAACGGAGTCCTCAGAATTGTCGATTCGCGAGGCACCATCGTGGCGGATAAGTTGGACGTGCTCAACTATCAGGACTACATCGGCGAAGCTGTGGAGCCCTTCAGTTACCTGAAGTCGCCTTATTACAAGCCCCTCGGCTACCCCGAGGGAATCTACCGCGTCGGCCCACTGGCCCGTTTGAATGTGATCGACCGCTGCGGAACTCCGCTTGCCGATCAGGAATGGGCTGAATTCAGGGAGTTGGACCGCGGCGCGGTGCTGAGTTCTTTCTACTACCACTACGCTCGCCTCTTGGAAGCGCTCTATGGAATAGAGCGAATGGAGCAACTCTTGAACGATCCCGAAATCCTCTCGAAGCACGTGCGCGCCTTTGCGGGGCCCAACAACCCGGAAGGGATCGGCGTTGCGGAAGCGCCGCGCGGCACGCTCATTCACCACTACAAGATTGATGACGACGGGCTGATTACTTGGGCCAATCTAATCATCGCCACCGGGCACAACAACCTGGCGCTCAATCGCGGCGTATTTCAGGTGGCCAAGCATTTCGTTAATGGCGCGAAACTGTCGGAGGGAATGCTGAACCGTGTGGAGGCTGTGGTGCGTGCCTTTGACCCGTGCCTAAGCTGCTCCACACACGCTCTGGGTCATATGGCCCTGCAAGTTCAACTCATGGCTGCGGATGGCACGATCGTGGATGAGATTCGTCGGAACTGAGGCGGAAGTCGCGTGAAAGCGCCACGACGCATAGAGCTTCTCAACAGAATCGGCAGAGCGCAGGGAGAAAATGTCCGAGCAGTGCTCTGACAACTCCCGGACCTGTGCGGTAATGCTTTCCTGATTGCGACTAAGAGTCGCACTTTCCCCGGCCGAACCCACCTCTGGATCAAGCAAGTGCTGCGCCATTCCACCCATCCGCTTCGAACCCCCGTTTCTGCAATCCCAGTAAGGCAAAACAAATCAATAAGTTAAACCTAACCTCAATTGGCAAACTGCATGCAATATACAGAACATATGTAGACCACGGGGCTCCAACGGGTCTTGGGTGAGCTGTTTTGCGAAGAGGGAGGACTGTGTGCATGGCGACAATGATGTCAATTCCGCTGGCAGAGTCGGAACAGGAATATCTCGATAAGGTGATTGCGGAGCAGCTAGGGCGCCCAGGCGCGCTGCTGAGTATCCTGGAACAGGCCCAGGACCACCAGCCGCGCAAATTCCTGTCACGCGATACGCTTGAGTACGTCGCAGCCAAAACCGGCGCGCCCTTGGCGCGCGTTTACAGCGTGGTCACGTTCTATGGGCTTTTCAACCTGGAGCCGCAAGGCAAGAACACCATTTGCGTTTGTCGCGGGACGGCCTGCCACACGCGCGGCTCGCGAGATCTTCTGGAGCGCCTGATGCTCAACCTGGGCTTTCAGAATCTGGACGAAGACGCGGTCGACAAGATTTCGCTGAATACGAGTGACGGCCGGTACACACTCCGCACCGTGGCGTGCTTTGGCCAATGCGCGCTCGCGCCGGTGGTGGAAGTGAATCACCAGGTTTACGGCCATATGAACGAGCAGACCCTGCAACGCGAAGTAGAGCATTTGGAAAGGGAGAACGCAAAGAAATGACGCCCATCCGAGATCTTAGTACGTTCAGCGCCGTACGTGGAAAAGGAATGGCCAAGCTTCTGCCTTTCCGTCCTCGCATTGCCGTGGGGATGGGAACTTGCGGCGCCGGCAACGGTGCGGAAGCGGTTTTCCATGCCTTCGCCGATACCATCGACAAGCGCGGCTTGGACATCCATCTGGCCCGCGTCGGCTGCTTTGGTTTCTGCGCGCAGGAGCCGCTGGTGAACGTTCGACTCCCCGGCAGGCCGTTAGTCATCCTCCACCAGGTTCAAAGCAACTTCATCGACGAGATCCTCGATACCGTCATGATGGGCGATATTCCCACCGACATGGCGCTTTGCAAGATTGAGGATTGGGACCACATTACCGCGCAAATCAAGTACGGGACCGGTTACGGAACAATCCCGTCCTGGCAGGATGTGCCGTTCTTCAAGGGACAGAAGAAGATCGTGTTGCGCAACTGCGGACTGATCAACCCTGATGATGTGGAAGAGTCCATGGCGGCGGGCGGTTACTTATCGCTCTTCAACGTGCTCATCGAGAACCACCCCGAAGTGGTCATCGAGCAGATCAAAGCGGCCAAGCTGCGCGGGCGCGGCGGGGCCGGATTTTCCACGGGCCAGAAGTGGGATTTCCTGCGCAAAGCAGTGGCGGAAAAGAAGTACATCATCTGCAACGCCGACGAAGGCGACCCGGGCGCATACATGAACCGCAACGAGATTGAGAGCGACCCGCACTCGCTTTTGGAGGGCATGGCGATTGCCGGCTTTCTGACTGGCGCGGCGCAGGGCATCATCTACGTGCGCGCGGAGTACCCGCTGGCCGTGCACCGTCTAAAACGAGCGATCGAGCAAGCGAAAGAGTATGGCTTCCTGGGTGAGAACATTCTCGGGCGCGGCTTCAATTTCAACATCGAGCTTGTGGAAGGCGCGGGAGCGTTCGTTTGCGGCGAAGAAACAGCGCTGATCAGCTCCCTGGAAGGCCATGCGGGCCGTCCCCGCCCGAGGCCTCCCTTCCCCGCGCAAAAAGGCTTGTGGGGATGCCCGACCAATATCAACAACGTCGAAACCTGGTACAACGTGGCGCCCATCATCGCCAAGGGGCCGGCGTGGTTCACGGAAACCGGCAGCGCCAAGAGTCCGGGCACTAAAGTGTTTTCCCTGGTGGGCAAGGTGAAGAACACCGGGTTGGTGGAAATGCCGCTGGGAACGGACCTGAAGACTTTTGTCTACGATGTGGGCGGCGGCGCGATCAATGGACACTCGATTAAGGCGGTTCAAACCGGGGGGCCTTCCGGGGGATGCATACCCCAGGAGATGTTCGACACACCGGTCGACTACGAGACACTGTCGAAGCTCGGTTCCATCATGGGATCGGGCGGAATGGTGGTGATGGACGACGACAACTGCATGGTGGACGTGGCTCGCTACTTCATCGAGTTTACCCACTCCGAGTCCTGCGGCAAGTGTGTACCGTGCCGTGTGGGGCTCGATAAGGGCTTGCGGCTTCTTAACAACTTCACCCAGGGGAAGGGGGCGGAAGAAGATCTGAACACGCTGGACGAGTTGGGGCGTATGATTCGTGACACCTCGCTGTGCGGCTTGGGGCAGACCGCACCCAACCCGGTGCTCACCACCATGCGGCATTTCCGCCATGAGTTCGAGGACCATCTGCGCGCCCATCGTTGCCGCGCCGGTGTGTGCCAGGATCTGGCGCTCTCGCCGTGCGAGAACAGTTGCCCGTTGCACATGAACATTCCACGCTTCCTGCAACTCTACAAGGAAGGGCGGTTGGACGAAGCCTTCGAGTCTGTCATTTTCGATAACCCTCTGCCGGCGTCCACGGGGAGAGTTTGCCAGCACCCCTGCGATAATCGTTGCCGGCGGCAGGCCGTTGACGAATCGGTGAACATGCGGGAAGTGCATCGGCTGATCGCGGACAGTATCCTGCTCTCCGACCGGTTTGGCGAAATGGCGGACCGCGTCGCGGCGCGTAAGTTGGCTGCCACGGGAAAGAAAGTTGCAGTGGTGGGTGCAGGACCGACCGGCCTTACGGCGGCATTCTACCTCGCGCTGTTCGGTCACCAGGTTACGATCTACGACTCCCATGCGGAAGCAGGCGGGATGTTACGATACGCGCTGCCCGAATACCGTTTGCCTAAAGCTGTGCTCTCCCGTGAGATCGAATTGATCAGCCGCCTCGGCGTCAGGTTCGAGTTCAACAAAAGCGTGGGCACGGATGTCTTTCTGAACGGTCTTGACTCTGAGTACGACGCCGTCTTTCTCTCCATCGGCACGTGGAAAGAAGCGTGGGTTTACCTCTCCGGGACGGAATTGAAAGGAGTGATGCCGGCGCTCCTCTTCCTGGAAGGGATTGCCAAGAACGAACCCGTTCCTCTCGGCCGGCGGGTGGCGATCATCGGGGGTGGGAATGCCGCGATCGATTCCGCCCGCACCGCCTTGCGCCTGGGGGCGACGGTCACGGTGATTTACCGCCGCGAGCGCAAAGACATGCCCGCCATCCAGGAGGAAGTGGAAGCCGCGGAACAGGAAGGCGCGCACTTTGTCTTTCTTTCGGCACCCCATCGTATTGTGGGAGAGAACGGCGCCGTTAAGGCCATTGAAGTCGTCAAGACGCGCTTGGGCGAGTTCGACCCCTCAGGCCGCCGCCGCCCGATTCCCACCGAAGAAATCCAGAGCTTCAAGTGCGATACCGTGATACTGGCCGTGGGCGAGGCGGTGGACCGCGACTTCTGCAAGGCCTCCGGCCTTACCATCAAGGAGAACGGCACGCTGACCTATGACCGCTACAGTCTTCAAACCAGCCGCGACAAGTTCTACGCGGGTGGCGATCTGATTTCCGGGGCCTCGAACGTCTCCAACGCCATGGGCTACGGCAAAAAGGCTGCGCGGCGAATCGACCAGAGATTGATGGGCGAGTCGCGCATGGAAAGCCTGTTGCCGCATCCTGAGTACGACCAGAAGCCGCCCGAGCACGTCATCGACTGCGGGCGCCACCATCCCCATCCGCTGCCCGCCAAGCAGCGCGTGAAGGATTTCCAGGAGGCGGTCCTGGCGCTAACCCCCCTGGAGGCGGCGGAAGAGGCGAGCCGTTGTCTGCGTTGCGACGTTCGCGATACCAACGCAGTGGGAGTTCGAAGTTAGGATCGGGAGATCGGGTAAGCAATTTGCGATTTGTGATTTCTGATTTGTGATCGACCTTTTCAATCGTCAATCACCAATCGCAAATCACAAACTGTTCGTCGGCTCACCTGATCAGCGCAAAGGAGTGAATCATGCCGCAAGAAATCTCCGTCCGGATCGACGGCGAGTTGTGCCGGGCCACGGAAGGCCAGACGATCCTGGACGTGGCGCGGGCGAACAAGAAGTACATCCCCACACTCTGTTACCTGGAGGGGCTGAGCCCTTCGGGTTCCTGCCGCCTTTGCCTGGTTGAAGTGGCCGGGGTTGGACGCCTGCTGCCGGCCTGCACTACGCCGATCCAGAACGGCATGTCGGTGACCACCAATTCCGAGAAGCTTTTGCGGCATCGTCAGATGGCGACCGAGTTCCTTTTGCTGGAGCGCAACCACTACTGCGCTGTCTGTGTGAGCAACAATCACTGTGAATTGCAAGCTATGGCTATGCGTTTGGGAATCACGCACGTCCGATTCCCTTACAACTACCCGCGCTTGCCGGTGGATGTTTCGCACCAGCGCTATGTGCTTGACCAAAACCGCTGTATCCTCTGCACGCGGTGCGTGCGTGTGTGCGCGGAGGTGGAGGGGGCCAATGTCTGGGAAATCAGCGCCCGAGGAATTAACTCGCGCCTGGTTTCTGATCTTAATGGGACGTGGGGTGAATCGGAAGCTTGCACGAGTTGTGGCAAATGCGTACAGGTGTGTCCCACCGGAGCGCTGGCGGAAAAAGGCCGTTCCGTGGAAGAAATGACCAAGAGCAGTGAGAACATCAAGTTTCTCGCCGCGCGGCGGGCCGTGCACGCGTGAGGTGGGCAGTGGGCAGGTCGGCAGATGGGCAGATAGGCAGTGGGCAGGTGGGCAGACCGGCAGTAAGCAGAAGGCGGAAAGCAGAATGCAGAAGGCGGAATTGAGAAGGCAGAACGCAGGGGGCCCGATCTTGAATCTGGAATCTGATATCCCGAATCAGCATCGGTGCGCAGCAAAATCCAGCGACCTGCCCATCTGCCCACCTGCCCATCGGCCCACCCCCCGGACTGGAGTTAGCTGATGAAAAAAGCGAAAGTGGCAACGATGTGGCTGGACGGGTGTTCCGGCTGCCACATGTCGATCCTGGATATTGACGAGGCGCTTGCCTCGATTGCCCCCAAGATTGACTTGGTGTATGGCCCTCTTGTTGACGCTCAGGAGATGCCTGAAGATGTGGATGTCGCGATCGTTGAAGGCGCGGTCAGCAGCCAGGAAGACTACGAGAAAATCCAACGCCTTCGCGAGCGGGCCCGCCTGCTGGTTGCCTTAGGTGATTGCGCGGTCACTAGCAACGTGCCGGCCATGCGCAATTCCATTCCGGTCAAGAAGCTGTTGGAGCGAGTTTACATTCAGGGCGTCGATGTGAAGCCTCGCATTCCCACCGAAGGAGTTCCTCCTTTACTCAAGCGCGCGTTGCCGTTACAGGAGGTTGTGAAGGTCGACCTGTTTGTTCCCGGCTGTCCGCCTCCCGCGGTCGCCATCGCGTACGTCCTGGGTGAATTACTCAACGGGCGAATGCCGGACTTGAACTCGAAGGTGAAATTTGGGTGAGGCAATCGAGTGATCGGGCGATCGGGAGATCGGGTGAGCAAGAAGCCGTGATCCCGCCAGATTTGGCCTCCATCTTCGTGGCCTCACAGAAGACGGCGAGGGGAAGGTGACCGGGGACAGCACTGGGCTTTTTTCTTCGCCCGATTCCCGGATCACCCGATTGTTGAGGGAAGGATACCAATGCGAAAGATCATGATTGACGCCGTGACGCGAATTGAGGGTCACGCGAAAGTCTCGATCCAGCTCGATGATGACGGTAAGGTGGCGGACACCCAGCTTCATGTGACGCAGATTCGCGGCTTTGAGAAGTTTACGGAGGGACGCCCGTACTATGAGATGCCGTCCATCACCGCGCGGATCTGTGGAATCTGCCCGATCAGCCATCTTCTGGCCGCTTCCAAGGCCTGTGACGCCATCATGAGCGTACGCATTCCTGACACGGCGGTGCTGCTCCGCGAGATCCTGCACTGCGGCCAAGTGGTACAGTCCCACGCTTTGAGCTTCTTCCATCTTTCCGCGCCCGACCTCTTGCTGGGCATGGATTCTGACCCCGCTCAGCGCAATGTGCTTGGGCTGCTGGAGAAATTCCCGGACATCGCTCGAGACGGTATTGCATTGCGCAAGTTCGGGCAGCAGGTGATCGAGGGTCTCGCCAAGGAGCGCATTCACCCCTCCTGGGTGGTTCCCGGCGGAGTGAATACGCCGTTGGAACCCGCGGTCCGCGATAAGATTCTCTCCGGTTTGCCCGACGCCAAGGCTACGGTTCGTCGCACACTGAAGTTCTTTAAGGGAAATTTGGATCAGTTCAAAGAGGAAATCGAACACTTTGGAAATGCGCCCAGCATGTATGCGGGCCTGGTGGACGCGGCGGGGAAACTGCAACTTTACGACGGTGGAATCCGGTTTAAAGATGCCGATGGCAAGATCGTCGCTGATCACATCGCGTCGCGCGATTACCGCAACTTTATTGGCGAGGCGGCCCTGGCGAATTCCTATTTGAAGGCGCCTTACTTCAAGCCCGTCGGGTTTCCGGACGGGGTTTATCGCGTGGGACCTTTGGCGCGCTTGAATGTCGCCAGGAGTTGTGGAACTTCCATGGCCGATGCCGAGTTCACCGAATTCCACCAGCGCTTGGGAAAGATCGTCCCTGGCTCCTTCCATTTCCATTATGCCCGGCTGATTGAAGCACTCTACGGATTGGAACGGATGGAAGCCCTGCTGAATGATCCGGCAGTACTCGGCCGGCAGATTCGGGCTCACGCCGGCGTTAACTGCCAGGAAGGCGTGGGGATGATCGAAGCGCCGCGCGGCATCTTGATTCACCACTATAAGGTCAATGAGGAAGGGGCCATTACCTGGGCGAACCTCATTGTCGCAACGGGGCATAACAACCTGGCCATCAACCGCAGCATCCACCAGGTGGCGCAGCATTTCGTGGACGGCAATCACCTTCAGGAGGGGATGCTGAACCGAGTCTCGGCAGTCGTGCGCGCCTACGACCCGTGCTTCAGTTGTTCCACCCATGCTTCCGGCCAGATCGCCATGCACATTCAGTTGTTTGGCCCGCAAGGGTCCTTGCTCGATGAGCTGAAAAGTGCTTAACTTCGTGGGAGCGGCCAACAGGGCGGCTCCTACAAGGGCATGGGCAAGGTGCTGATCATCGGCTACGGAAATCCTCTGCGCAGCGACGACGGATTCGGCTGGCACGCTAGCCGCTTGATTGCTCGCGAACTCGCTGGTCATGATGTTGAGGTGATCACCTGCCATCAACTTACCCCGGAACTCGCCGAACCGCTCAGCCAGTGCAGCCAAGCCGTTTTCATCGATGCCGATGCCCAAGGTGAGCCGGGGGAGATCCACTGGCGGGAGATCCAAGCCCAAGCCCCCTCTTCTTCAGCGCTCACACACACTTGCTCGCCCGCGGGGTTGCTCGCTGGTGCCGCACGACTCTATGGCCGGTGTCCGCAGGCGGTTTTAATCACCGTCTCCGGAAAGTCATTCGATTTTGGAGATTCCCTTTCACCCGTCGTTTCCGCGGCCCTCCCGAAGGTAGCGGACCGGGTACGCCAACTTGTATCCGCAGAAGGGTGATCTCAAACAGTTATGTCAGGCTGATGGGTCCTCGCCAAGACCTCGACGGTGTATAATGCTGTTGGGGACGATCTTCGGGAGGCAGAGGGAAGAGAATGGAGCGCGATCAGACTCAAGAACGCCGGGAGGCCCACGCGTTGCTCGATCTATTGCCGGGCGAAAAACTGAGTGCTGTGCGCATCCTGCTGGAAGTGATGGTGGGACCGCTCTCGCGATCGCTTGCCCTTGCCCCTGTCGAAGACGAAGAGATTACGGCTGACGCGGCCGCGGCGCTGGAACGCGCACGCGCCTCCTTGTCGCGGAGAGAGGGCATTCCGCACCACGACATCCTGACCGAGTTCAGTCCATCCAAATGACGGAAGGCTTCGACTCCGAGCGGCTGACAGTCGTCTGGGCGCCCGAGGCTCGCGCGGATTTGCGCGCCATAGAGCGCAGCGCGGCGATGCAGATCCTGTACGGCATTGACCGCTACTTGGTTACTCGCGTTGGCGACGTGAAGAAGCTTAAGCCTCCTCAAACCGGCTTGCGGCCCCGTTGCGGCGACTACCGCGTCTTCTTCGATTACAAGGGAAAGAATGTAATCGAGATCACAGCCGTTCGTCATCGCCGTGACGCCTACCGCTAGCTCTGTGGCCCGGATGTGAGGTGCGCCTGGCTCGCCGTATTGCCTTAGTCATTACCATGCGTGAGATTCGATTCAATTATCGTCGCGGCTTTTGGGAAGCGGATGAGTGAAATTTCGGGCCGGAGTTCCGGCAGATTATTGATTGTCGGTTGTGGCAACCCCGAGGCGGGCGACGACAGCGTGGGCTTGGAGATTGTGCGCCGGCTGGGCGAGCACGACGATTGTGGCTGCGACCTGCGCGCTGAAACTGCACCAGGCATTGAACTATTGGAACTCTTCCCTCTGGCCGAGGTGATCCTGTTTCTGGACGCGGTAGTAAGCGGCGGCGCCCCGGGTACCCTCTACCTCACATCTCTTCCTTCAAAGGACCTTGAGCGGCAAGCCTTAGGCTCTCTGTCGAGCCATGGTTGGGGGGTCGGCGAGGTCGTGAAGCTGGCCGACGCGCTAGGGCGGCATATGCCTCGTCTTTACCTCTTGGGTATTGAGGCCGGCACGGTGGCCCAAGGCGCTCCCCGTTCGGGCGCTGTCGAGGAGGCCATTGCTTTGGTTGTCGAGAGAGTCTCCGCACTTAAGCTTCACCTCCTGACCTCCGAAGTTCTATCGACCCGGAGCTTCCCGCCCAACGATAATTCGTTTCCCGGACCGGCTTGAGTCTGGGGCAGGCTCAGAGTACAATAAAACGGGCTATTTGGCGCACTTCTTTTGGTCACGGAATTGCTACTTCTAGTCCGGGGAGACTCATTATGTGTCTGGCAGTTCCGGGGAAGATTCTTGAGACTAAAGAAGAAAACGGCAGCCGGCTTGGCCGGGTGCAGTTCGGCGGCATTACGCGACAGGTTCAACTGGATTTCGTGCCAGAGGCCGGGATTGGCGATTATGTAATTGTCCATGTGGGCTTCGCGCTAAGCAAGGTGAATGCGGAGGAAGCCGAACGCACTTACCAATTGTTAGAAGAAATGGGCGTGCTCGACGAGGAATTAGGCCTCGGTCGGCAATCAGGAATGGCGGGTGGGGAGTCCGGCTCCTCGTAAGAAGGGTCTCCTGAATCCTGACTCCTGCCTTTATGAAATACCTTGACGAATACCGCGATGCGCGTGTTGCCCGGGGCTTAATCGCTGACATCGCCCAACGGGCGACACGCCCGTGGGTCCTCATGGAGATCTGCGGCGGCCAGACCCATACGCTGATGCGTTATGGGATTGACGAACTGATCCCATCGCAAGTCGAACTGGTCCACGGTCCCGGTTGTCCGGTCTGCGTGACTGCCCTCGAGACCATCGATAGGGCCATCCAAATCGCATCGCTTCCTGGCGTAACCCTCGTCTCCTATGGAGACATGCTGCGTGTGCCAGGCTCGCATTCCGATCTTTTTCATGTGAAGGCGGCCGGCGGCGACGTGCGGGTTGCTTATTCGCCGATGGAGGCGCTTAAAGTCGCGCGAGCCAACCCTCAGCGCAAGGTCGTGTTCCTGGGAATTGGATTCGAGACCACCGCACCCGCTAACGCCATGGCGGTCTGGCAGGGGGCGCGGGAGGGCCTGGGGAATTTCTCCATGCTGGCTACGCATTTCCTCGTACCGCCCGCGATTCGCATGCTGCTCGAGTCCCCGAGGAACCGTGTCCAGGCATTTATCGCTCCGGGCCACGTTTGCACGGTCATGGGCTACCGGGAATACGACGACCTCTCCCGTAAGTATCGCGTCCCCATCGTGGTGGGCGGCTTTGAACCTGTCGATCTGCTCGAAGCGATTTCAATGCTGGTGGCCCAGCTTGAACAGGGGCGGGCGGAGGTTGAAAACCAATACGTCCGCTCGGTCGCTTGCGAGGGAAATCGTCCTGCTCAGGAGCTTATGGATAAAGTGTTCGAGGTATGTGACCGCAAATGGAGAGGGATTGGGCTAATCCCTCAAAGCGGGTTGCGCTTGCGAGCGGAATTCGCGGCGCACGACGCGGAGAGGATCTTCGATGTTGCGGCCACGACTACCGAGGAACCGGCTGAATGCATCAGCGCCCTGGTGCTGCAAGGCCTGAAAAAGCCGGTTGACTGTCCCGCTTTTGCCGTGCGCTGTACGCCTGAGAAGCCGTTGGGCGCGCCCATGGTCTCGGGCGAAGGCGCCTGCGCAGCGTACTATCAGTACCGGCGTCCGACCGGGAAGCAGGGCTGACCTTTAGGTCAGCACCCTGCCTGCCGACATGAGGGTCGGCGCTACGCAAAGTCGGAAAGGTTAACCGTGCCAGACGATCGAAGTACGATCGAAAATCCCACCTGCCCGGCGCCCTTGCCTGCCGGGGATAGGATCCTCCTCGGCCACGGCAGCGGTGGACGTCTAAGCGCTGCCCTCTTGCGGGAAGTCTTTCTTCCGGCGTTTCAGAATCCTGCCTTGGCTAAGCTTAATGACCAGGCGGTCGTTGACGTTGAGGGCGTGCGTTTGGCATTCACGACGGATTCGTTCGTCGTCAACCCACTGTTCTTCCCGGGAGGCGACATCGGTTCGTTGGCCGTGTACGGCACCGTGAACGACCTTGCCATGGGTGGGGCGCAGCCGCTCTTCCTCAGCGCCGGATTCATCATCGAGGAGGGACTGCCGCTCGAAACGCTGCGGCGAGTTGTCGGGTCGTTGCGGGCGGCAGCCGAAGCAGTCGGGGTAGAAGTGGTAACGGGCGACACGAAAGTCGTCGAGAAGGGAAAAGGGGACGGCCTCTTTATTAACACTTCAGGAATCGGGCGCGTTCCGGCAGGGGTGAACCTGTCCGCTGACCAGGCGCGGCCCGGCGATTGTGTTCTCCTCAGCGGCTCGCTGGGCGATCACGGCATTGCTATTCTCTCGCAGCGTGAGGGGCTGGAGTTCGAGACGCCCATCACCAGCGATCTGGCCCCGTTGCACTCCCTGGTTGCGGCGATGGTCGAGGCTACGCATTCCATTCGATGTCTGCGCGACCCTACCCGAGGCGGCCTATCGAGCACATTGAACGAGTTCGCGGCCCAGTCGCGTGCGGGGATCGTCGTGGAAGAATCCGCCATACCTATTCGCGAGGAAGTGAAAGGCGCCTGCGAGTTGCTGGGGCTGGACCCGCTTTACGTGGCGAACGAGGGGAAACTCGTGGCCGTCGTAGCGTCTCTGGAGGCCGAACGGGTCTTGGGAGCCATGCGTAGCCACCCACAGGGCACGAACGCTCGCCTGATCGGAAAGGTGGTAGATGCTCATCCTGGCGTCGTCACCATGCGTACTTGCCTAGGCACTTCCCGAATTGTCGATATGCTGGCCGGCGACCAGTTGCCAAGAATCTGTTAGGGAATTGGGAACAGGGAATAGGGAATAGG
>Ga0181538_10002405_pt1 | contig 19513 bp, 17 predicted proteins | sample PEATcosm2014_Bin_40_FD_119773 | JGI IMG/M metagenome (GOLD analysis project Ga0181538, IMG submission 119773) | Peatland microbial communities from MTU Mesocosm Facility, Houghton, MI, USA - PEATcosm2014_Bin23_30_metaG | ecosystem: Environmental > Terrestrial > Soil > Wetlands > Peat | place...
CCAAGCCGCCCACCACCACCACCGCGAAGGCCAGCACGATAACCTGCACGCCCATTCCTGGCACCACCGAGACCGTGGGCGCAGTGAGCGCTCCGCCGACGGCGGCCAGCATGGTGCCGATCGTAAACGTGACCAGGTAGAAACGGGATACGTTGATGCCCATGGCCATGCTGATCTCACGATCGTGGATCACCGCCGAAAGCAGCTTGCCGTGATGCGTGTAGCGCAGGACAGCCGCGAGCGCCGCTCCCGCCACCAGGGACACCACGATCAGAACCACGTTGTACACGGGATAGATCAATCCCGCGAATTCAACGTTCCCCAGCAGCCCGTAGGGTTCGGAAACGTAGTACGCGTCCACGCCCCAGATCAGCTTGATCACATCTTCCAGGATGAGGAACAAGGCATAGGTGACCAGCAGCAGGACGATCTCATCCCTGCCATACATGAAGCGCAGCAAGCCGCGCTCGATCAGCGGGCCGGCGACCAAGCCCACGATCACCGCCGCCAGCAGGAGCATACCGTAGCTGGCGAGCGGTGCGTGGCCGTGTCCCAGCCAGTATCCGACCAGCGTGGCCGCCATATACGCGCCTAGAGCGTACAGGCTCCCGTGCGCCATGTTGAGGATCTTCATCACCCCATAGATCAGGGTGAGGCCCAGCGCGATGACGAAGAGCCACGACGAGTAGATAATCCCGTCAACCAGCAGCGGCAACAATTCGCGCATGGGCCACTCCCGTGTGCGGCCGGATCGTGGGAGGAACCGGTCCCCCCCGTTTTGAAAGGTGAAAGGGCACGGCACGTCTGAAGGCGTGCCCCTTCAACCCACGCATATACCAATTGTGAATCTACTTTAGCTGGGTTTCTTGAATCCGGCCTTGATCCAGGCTTCGCTCTTCACCCCGTCCGGCGGCGTGACTTTGTCCGCCGGATACGTCTTGACGTCCACCAGCGTGACTTGGCCCTTCTCATGCTTAACCGTGCCGTAGGCGGTCCCCTGGACGGCTTGATGCCCCTTGCCGGTGGCCATCTGGACCTTGCCACCGGGCCCCTCAAAAGTCAGGTTCTCGAAGGCCGCGATCACCTGGTCCTGGTTCGGCGTCTTACCTTTGTTGGCCGCCCTCGCTTTCTCGTAAGCCGACTTCACCCCCAAGACCGCCTGCGCCATTTTGTAGGCCGGATAGCTGGGCGGAACTCCGTATTTATCCTGGTAGGCCTTGCGGAACCAGCGGTTGAGCGCCGTATCGGGCGCAAACATGTCGAAGGGACCGCGCGCTCCGATCACCGTGCCGTCCGGAATCTGGCCACCCAGCTTCTGAACCGCCGTCTCGCCGCCAGTCAGCAGCACTGTGCTCCTGGTGAACAGACCGCGCGGTGACGCCTGCAGAATGAAGGCTTCGAGGTCGCCGCCCCAGAAGCTGGAATGCACGACGTCGGCGCCGCTCGAAAGCAGAGCGGAGATCTCCGCGCCGTATTGCCCGGACAGAAACTGCGGCCACTGTGCTGTGGCCACTTCGACCCCGGGCTTCAAGGCCTTGATGGAGGAGTCAAAGTCATTCCACGAATCCTGGCCCCAGGCGTAATTCTGGTTGATGCCGGCGATCTTCTTGAGATTGGGCTTGAGCTGGGTCACATACATGGCCAGCGCGACATTGTCCATCGTGGACATCGCCCCAGTGCGGAAGACGTACTTGTAACTGGCATCTTCGAAGATCCGGGGCGTGCCGCAATCGAAGAACACCGTCAGCTTCTTGAGTTCCTCGGCGGTGGGAGCGATGGCCAAGCAGTCGCCGCTGGAAATGTATCCGATCACCAGGTCCACGTCACGCTGCACCAGGTTGCGGTATTCGGTCACCTGCTTGGTGGTGCCGCCGGCTTCATCCAGAAACACCAACTCGATCGCCGCGCCTCCCAACCCGTTGGTGGCGTAAGGCGCGGGCAGCTTGCCGGCATTTGCGGCTTCCGCCACCAGCTCCGCCGCATTCTTGGCCGGCACACCGAACGGCGCCGCGGCCGCCCCCGATAAGAACGTCACCACGCCGATCTTGACGGCTTTTTCCTGCGCAGCGGCAGACGCCAGCAAAATTGCGACGGAGGCTGCCATAACCACTACCTTGTAAGCATGCGAGAAATGCGTTTTCATTGTGCCCCTCATGTTGGTTGAGATTAGATTTTTCGAGGTCCGGACCCGGCACTCCTTTTCACAAGCGCTTTTCGTGCAAGTCCGGCGGCTTCACGGTAAACGATAAGAATTCCGGCCTTGGGTGACCCGCGCCGCCGCTGGGATGATTAGCAGGCTCGAATTGCCCTGCGGCGCGCATTATAGCGCCCGGAGCCAAGGTGTAGTCGTTGGATTTTCTTGAGTTGTAAACGGAGCCGGCCAGAAGGAAGGTCTGGCGGCACTACCGGATTCAGTTACCGCCAGATACGCTGCTGCAGATCGGGCGCTGAGACCACCATGGGCTGGCCATGCACCGAGGCAGCGTGCATGTTGATTGCCGTCGCCGCTTGCGTGCGGAGATTCCCAGACTCTCGGTGGAAATCCAACGTGGTGACGTGATGTTCACAATGTACGCAGGTGAACATCGTGCCGTCCTGAATCCGTTTGATGGTGTAGTGTTTCACGCTTTCCATTGTAGCTCTGGTTCCTGGGGAACCCGTGCAGCACGACGGAGGGGTAATGCGTGGGAATTAGATCAGGGCCCTATGGTGGCCCAACGGCGAAATCCTGCGCGAAGCAAAGGGCCAAAAACCAGCTTGGTAGCGCTACCGGGAATTGAACCCGGGTCTCGGCCTTGAGAGGGCCGCGTCCTAACCCCTAGACGATAGCGCCACTTTTTACCCGCTCGATTTTACCCGTTTTTTACCCAAATGGTCTAAACGGGGCTAACCGAAGCTAACCCAATCTAACGGTAAGCTGTTGAACACACTCGGCCAACTCGATACGCATAGACTTGAGAATCTTCCGTCCTAACCCCTAGACGATAGCGCCACTCGAGGGGACTCTCGCGATTATAACAAACACGCGCGATACCCCATCCGAGACTGCCCTGAGAGGGCCTTGACAACCCGCCGCCCGAGGTGCAGAATCCTAATCCCTATGGGCGAATAAATAGCGAAACTACACTCCTCGAAAACCCTGTAGTTCCGCTCGCGCCCGTTCCGATTCCAGCTCGCGAGGTTGAGGCGCTTGCGCGGCCCGAGCCGCGCGCCGAAATCCCGAGCATAAGCGAGGGATCTTTTGTCCACGCTTCACGTGTTCCCTTCCCCGGCTACCAACCGGAGCGCCCTGGCCGGGATCGAGGGAGTGGTCCCGGCGTCGCGGCTGGGAGTGCGTCCGCAGCCCGAGACCATCCTCACGGGCATCCCGCAGGTGGACGCACTCACCGGAGGCGTGCCCCGCGGCGGCCTGACCGAGATCTTCGGGCCGGCCTCGTCGGGCCGCACCAGCCTCCTGCTCGCGCTCATGGCCCAGGCGACGGCGCGGGAGGAGGTCTGCGCGCTGGTAGACGCGAGCGACGCCTTCGATCCCCACTCCGCCGCGGCCGCCGGCGTGGACCTCCAGCGGGTTCTGTGGGTCAGGTGTGAGAAAGTTTCACGTTTCACGTTTCACGTTTCACGTCATTCACGGGAAACGCGCAACGTGAAACGTGAAACGTTCTCCCGCGTCGAGCAGGCGCTGCGGGCCGCCGACCTGCTGCTGCAAGCCGGAGGCTTCGGCCTGGTAGTGATGGACCTGGGCGACATCCCGCCCGCGATCGCGCGCCGGGTGCCGCTGGCCTCGTGGTTCCGCTTCCGCCGCGCGGTGGAGAACACGGCCACCGCGCTGGTTGTCGTCGAACAGGAAGCCTCGGCGAAAAGCTGCGCATCGCTGGTGCTGAAAACACAGCAATCAGCAGTCAGCAATCAGCAGTCAGCAAAAACGCGGATCGTCCCCACACATACGCGTTTGTTGTGCGGGATGCAGTTGGAAATCGAGGTTTTGAATTCACGAATTTCGCAACGAAAACCAGTTCGTTCAGCCACAACTTCGTTTGAATCACGAGCCTCATGGTTTGGCTGAGTGCTGACTGCTATGAACGCCGCCATCTACGTTCCCGATTTCCTGGTAGCGGCGGTGGTGCGCCTGGAGCCGGCGCTGCGGGGGAAAGCGGTGGTGGTGCTGGAGGGCAAGCCTCCGGTGGTGACGGTGGCGGCCATGAACGAGGCCGCGGCCGAAGCCGGCATCGAGCCCGGCATGACCAAGCTGCAGGCCGCGGCGTATCCGGTGGAACTGCGCCCGCGCTCTCCGGCGCAGGAAGCGGCCGCCCACGCCGCGCTGCTTGATTGCGCGCAGGCCTTCTCGCCGCGCGTGGAAGATACGGCTGCCGACACGATCGTGCTTGACATCGCCGGCCTGGAGCGCCTGTTCGGTCCGCCGGCAAAGTTGGTGCAGGATCTCGCGCGACGCGCGTCGGAACTTGGGCTGGAAGCGAATGTCGCGGTGGCTGCGAATCCCGACGCCGCGATCCACGCCGCGCGCGGATTTGCGGGCGTAACCATCATCCCATCTGGCAAGCAAGCGGAACGCCTGGGGTCGCTTCCGGTGGACGTGCTGCAGGTTGCGCCCGAGATCCTGGAAACGCTCGACCGCTGGGGCGTGCGCAATCTCCGCGCCCTGGCGGCGCTGCCCGAGGTCGCCATGGTCGAGCGCCTGGGACAGGAAGGGCTGCGGCTGCAGAAGCTGGCGCGCGGCGCTGTGGAGCGTCCGCTGGTCCCGGCGGAGCCGCCGCTCGAGTTCGAAGAGACCATGGAGCTGGAGCATGCGGTCGAGTTGCTGGAGCCGCTGGCGTTCGTCCTGGGCCGCTTGCTGGAGCAACTCTGCGCCCGCCTGGGAGCGCGGGCGCTGGCGACGAACGAGTTGCGGCTGAGGCTGGAGTTGGACGCTAACGACGGCGGAGACGACGTTTCACGTTTCGAGTTTCACGTTTCACGTGGTGAGGGCCAACTTGAAACGCGAAACGTGAAACGTGAAACGTTTGAGCGCACTCTCCGTTTTCCTCTCCCCATGCTCGACGCTCGGCTCTTCCTCAAGCTGCTGCAACTGGAGTTGCGCGCGCATCCGCCGGCGGCGCCGGTGGTGAAGGTGACGCTCGCGGCCGAGCCCGTCCAGCCGCGTCCGGGCCAGGGAGGGCTTTTTCTGCCGGCCACGCCGGCGCCCGACCGACTGGAGCTTACGCTGGCGCGTCTGGCGGGGATCGTAGGCGAGCAGAAGATCGGAGCCGCGGAGGTGCTGGACACGCATCGTCCCGATGCGTTCCAGATGAAGCGCTTCGCGCCATCAGTAGCGCCGGCCTCTGGCCGGCTGTCGCGAGGGCGTCCCGCCCTCGCACGTGCGGGCGAGACGCCCACACGCACAGCCGCCGAGACCGGGGCCCCCAGAACGCTCGCTTTTGGCGTTCTGGGGTGGGAGACGGCGACGCTACTCCCCACTATGGCCTTGCGGCGCTTCCGCCCGCCGCTAGCAGCGACAGTCGAAGTGCGCGAGGGAGAACCGGTGCGCATCGCCGCCGGCGAGATCCGAGGCGAGGTGGCGTCGCTCTCCGGTCCCTGGCGGCGTTCCGGGGACTGGTGGAAGGGAAAAACGCCACGGATTGACACCGATGAACAGGGATCAAACTGGACAAGGGAGGAGTGGGACATCGCTGTGCCGGGCACTCAAGGCATCGCGCTCTACCGGATTTACCGCGACCTCGCGAGCGGTGCGTGGTTCGTGGAAGGCAACTATGACTGAAGGAACCAGGCGATTTTCAATGACTCAATGACAAAATGAATCAATGACTCAATCCTACATCGAGCTCCATTCCGCCTCCGCATTCAGCTTCCTCGAGGGCGCTTCCGTGCCCGAGGAACTGGTGGATACGTGTGTGGCGGCGGGAATGCCGGCGATGGCGCTGCTCGACCGCGACGGCGTTTACGGCTCTCCGCGCTTTCACCTGGCCGCGAAGAAGGCGGGCGTGAAGGCGCACATCGGGGCGGAAATCACCACTTCACATCCACCACGGAGGCACGGAGCCACGGAGGATCGGGAGATCGGGTCATCGGGTCATCGGGTGATTGCGCCAGACTCGATCACACGATCGCCGGATCACCCGATCACCCGATTCTCGGTGTCTCCGTGTCTCCGTGGTGGGTTCAGGCTTTCTCTGCTGGTCGAGTCCCGCGCCGGCTATCAAAATCTGTGCCGGCTGATCACGCGCATGAAGATGCGCGGCCCCAAAGACGCTCCGCCGGAGATCATCGCCGCCCGCGAAGACGACCTGCGGGAACACGCCGCCGGGCTCATCTGCCTCACCGGAGGCGACAACGGCCCCTTGGCCGTGGCGCTGGCCGCGGGCGGGATCGACGAAGCGCGCCGCGAGGTTGAGCGCATGGTCTCGATCTTCGGCCGCGAGAACGTCTACGTCGAGCTGCAGCGCCACTTCCTGCGCGAAGAAGAAGCACGCAACCAGGCGGCAGTCGAGATCGCACGCGCATTCCGCTTGCCGATCCTCGCGACCAACGGCGTGCGCTATGCGCGGGCCGAACAGCGCGAGATCCTCGACGCCTTCACCGCCATCTTCCATCACCGCACGCTCGAAACGGCGGGCTGTCTGCTGGCGCGCAACTCCGAGCGCTACGTGAAAACGCCGCAGCAGATGGCGCGCCTGTTTGCCGATCTGCCGGAAGCCATCGCCGAGACCGTGCAGCTCTCGTCGCGCTTCGAGTTCACACTCGCCGATCTTGGCTACGAATTTCCGCGATATCCGGTACCCGAGGGCGAAACCATGACGTCGTTCCTGCGCAAGCGCACGGAAGATGGCGCGCGCGAGCGTTACGGCCGCGCCGGACGCTCCCTGCGCCAGCGCGCCAAACGCCAGATCGAGCGCGAACTGGCGCTGATCGAGAAGCTCGAGCTCGCCGGCTATTTCCTGATCGTGTGGGACATCGTGCGCTTCTGCCGCCAGCAGGGCATCCTGGTGCAGGGACGCGGCTCGGCGGCCAACTCCGCCGTCTGCTACTCGCTGGGCATTACCGCTGTTGATCCCATTCAGATGGATCTGCTGTTTGAGCGTTTCCTCTCGGAAGAGCGCGGCGAGTGGCCGGACATCGATCTCGACTTGCCCTCGGGCGACCAGCGCGAGCGCGCCATCCAGTACGTTTACCAGCGTTACGGAAAACTCGGCGCCGCGATGACCGCCAACGTCATCACCTACCGCGGGCGCTCGGCGGCGCGCGAGATCGGCAAAGTGCTGGGCTTCGATCCCGAGATGCTCGACCGGCTCTCCAAGATCGTCGGCTCGTGGGAGTACCGCGATCCTGACGAGACGCTGGAGCGCCAGTTCCGCGATGCCGGCTTCGATCTCGCTCATCCGCGCCTGCGCAAATTCCTTGAGCTGGCGCTCGCGGTGCAGGACTTGCCGCGCCATCTCGGCCAGCACTCCGGCGGCATGGTGGTCTGCCAGGGGCAGCTCGATTCCGTCGTGCCGCTCGAGCCGGCTACGATGCCCGGACGCGTCGTAGTGCAGTGGGACAAGGAAGACTGCGCCGACATGGGCATCATCAAGGTGGATCTGCTCGGGCTGGGCATGATGGCGGTGCTCGAGGACTCGATCGCGATGATTCGCCGCGATTACGGGGAAGGGGCCGACCTTGCCCATCTTCCGGCCGACGATCCCGACGTCTATGCCGCACTGCAGAAGGCGGACACGGTGGGCATGTTCCAGATCGAAAGCCGGGCGCAGATGTCCTGCCTGCCGCGCCTGCGGCCAAAATGTTTTTATGACATCGTGGTGCAGGTGGCGATCATTCGCCCCGGGCCTATCGTCGGGCAGATGGTGAATCCTTATCTCAAGCGCCGACAGGGGCGCGAACTGGTCACCTATCCGCACGCGTCGCTTGAGCCGGTGCTGGCACGGACCTTGGGTGTGCCGCTCTTCCAGGAGCAGTTGCTGCGCATGGCGATGATCGCCGCAGGCTTCAGCGGCGGCGAGGCGGAAGAACTGCGGCGCGCCTTCGGCTTCAAACGCTCGGAGCTGCGCATGCGTGACATCGAGGTGAAGCTGCGCGCCGGCATGGAGCGCAACGGCATCGCGCCGGAAGCCCAGCAGCAGATCGTCAACTCCATCACCTCGTTCGCGCTCTACGGCTTTCCCGAGTCGCACGCCGCCAGCTTCGCCCTGCTCGCCTACGCCAGCGCCTGGCTGAAGTGCCATTACCTGGCGGCCTTCACTGCCGCGCTGCTCAACCACCAGCCCATGGGCTTCTATCATCCTTCAACCATCGTCAAGGACGCGCAGCGGCACGGGCTGAAGTTCAAGCCGGCGGATGTGATGAGATCGGAGTGGATGTGCACGCTGGAGCCCAGTAGCCAGTCGCCGGTCGCCAGTCACCAGCCGGCGAGCGCGATTGCAACTGGCGACCGGCAACCGGCTACTGGCGACTTCTGCCTCCGTCTCGGCCTCCGCTATGTCAAAGGCCTGCGCGAGGAGGAGGCGCGCGCCCTGGTGCGCGAGCGCGAGCGGCGGCCGTTCGCTTCCATCGACGAACTGGCGCGGCGCGTGCCCGAGCTACGCAAGAGCGAACTGGCGGCGCTGGCGGAGGTAGGGGCGCTGAATTCAGTGGGAAGTGGTAAGTGGCAAGTGGGCAGTGACCTCTTTTCACTTTCCACTAACCACTGTCCACTGAAGTTTCACCGCCGCGATGCGCTCTGGCAGGTGGAAAAGGCCGCCCGACCACCGGGGCCTCTGCTGGAGGAGATCGCCGAACCGGATACCGCTTCGCCGCTGGCCGCGATGAGCGCCGAAGAGCGCCTGGTGGCGGACTTCCGCGGCACCGGACTGACGTTGGGACCGCATCCCATGGCTTATCGGCGCAGGGAGATGAACGCGCTGGGGGTGCGTCCCGCGCGCGAATTGCCCGGCCTGCCCGACGGCCAGTGGGTGCGTGCCGCCGGGTGTGTGATCGCACGGCAGCGCCCCGGCACCGCCCGCGGCTTCGTCTTCCTTAGCCTGGAGGACGAAACCGGCATCGCCAACGCTATCATCACCCCTGACCTGTTCGAAAAGAACCGGCTGCTGCTGGTGGGAGAGCAGTTCCTGCTGGTGGAAGGTGTGCTGCAGAACCTGGACAACGTGGTCTCGGTGAAAGCCGAGCGGGTGCTGCCGCTGGCGATCACCGGCGCCACCACCCGTTCGCACGACTTCCATTAGACGGCTGGGCCTACGGCGATGCGGTTCTTGCCACAGTAGAAAAACTCGGCACCAAGAAATTCCACAAGAAAAGTTGGCAACCGCGCTTGTCCCCGGCGCAGCAGAAAAAAATTGTTCTATACTAGGCGTGGGTGAGGCCGCCGATATCCCGGACTTATTGAAGGAGAGCTGTTACATGCCGAGAGCTACCGCCCTGAAGAGCAAGAAAGCGTACACCACCAACGGTGACAATTACGCCGGGTCATCGGTCACGGTGATTTCGGCGCCCACCACCCTGGAAGAGGAGATTCGCATCCGCGCCTACCTGCTGTACGAGCAGGAAGGGCGGCAGGAAGGCCGCGACGAGGAATACTGGCTCCGCGCCGAGTCGGAGATCCTGGGACGCAACGGCCTGCACAGGAGTTAGTCCGGGTTTGACCGCGGTCCTTCTCATCGACGACAACCCAGTGCAGTTGCGCGCACGCGAGGCGGTGCTGCGCAACGCCGGGTTCGAAACCCACATTGCCACCACCCAGGAAAGCGCCCTGGCTCTGCTGCGCGGCCAAGCGGAGGGCGGCATCGGCGCCATCATCACCGACCACATCATGCCGGGCAGTAGCGGGGCCGAATTTGTGCGCGCCTTGCGCGCCGCCAAGCCCGGGGTGCCGGTGATCGTGATCACTGGACTGGCGGAGGCCGAAAGCGACTACCGGGGCGCGGGCGTTACCTTCCGCCAGAAGCCCTGCCCGCCGGAAGAACTCATCGCTCTGGTGCGCTCAAGCATCGCCGGCGGCACCGGTTAGGACATCCCACTCCCGCAGCCACGCGCTTCCTTAATTCCCAGCGGGTACCCCTGTGGGCGCCGGAGCGAACATACCGGCATCATCGCTGTGACGGCCATGAATGTCGTCGAAGTCGGAGTGGATCTCGCGGAACGCCGCCAGTAACAACGGATCGAAGTGTTGGGGAAGGGTTCGGCCGTCGCCTTCGAGCATCACTCGGCAAGCGGCCGGGTGGCTGAGGGCAGGCTTGTAAGGGCGTTTGGTGCGCAGGGCGTCGTACTGGTCCACCAGCATGACGATGCGGCCCGCCAGAGGGATTTCCAGGCCCTTGAGCCCGTGGGGATAGCCCGTGCCGTCCCAGCGTTCGTGGTGGGTAAGGGCGATCTGCCGCGCCATTTCGATCAGGGGCGAACGGGAGCCGGAAAGCAACTCGGCGCCGATCTCGGTGTGCCGCTTGAGCAGCTTCCATTCGTCCTCGGTTAGAGGGCCGGGTTTCAGGAGAACGGCGTCGGGCACTCCGATTTTGCCGAGGTCATGCATGGGAGCGGCCTCGAACAACAGCTCGCCGTCGGGCGCAGCCCACCCGGTGCACAGCGCCAGCCGGCGGGCATAATGAGCGATGCGCACCACGTGTTCGCCGGTCTCATGGTCGCGGCAGCGGGTAGCGCCTAGCAGCCGCAGAACGGTATCGTGGTAGGAGCGCTCCAACTCCCGCGACTGCTGCCGTTCAGCCAGCAGCGCCGACTTCAGGTCCTGGGCATAGGCCTGCAACTGGCGGTTGGCCATCTGCAGTTGGCGCGTCCGCTCTTCCTCTTCCGCCAGCACTCGCTTCAGATCGCGGGCATACAGTTCGAGTTGCGGGCGCAGATCGGGGATGCGCTGCGGCACCCTCACGCGCATCTCAACGCCGTTGCATCTGCTCATGGGCCTTGTCCCGGCGCTGGCTGGCCAGCGCTCCCCGCACGCACTCCAGCAACTGCAGCGGGCTGAAAGGCTTCACCAGGTAAGCCCGAATGCCGAGCGCCAGTCCCCGCTGCCGGTCTTTCTCCTGATCCCTGCCGGTGAGCATTAAGGATGGCGATATCGGCCGTGGCCGGTTGGCTGCGCAACACTTCCGCCACCTCGATGCCGGTCTTGCCCGGCATCATCCAGTCCAGCAGGATGAGGTCAGGGTGCTCGCGCCGCGCCAGTTCCACAGCCTGATTGCCATCGGCGGCGTGCAGAACCCGCAGTCCCGGAGCTTCCAGCGTGGTCTCGATCAGCGTTCTTAGGCTTTCTTCATCATCGGCAATCAAGACGGTTTTCATCATGGCCCTCGGCCCTATATATCGGCTCGATTATGAAATACGACAGTGAAGGATGTGGTCATTGCACGCACACCTCCAGCCCGCGAGCAAATTTTGGGAATGGCGCTATCGCGCCCTTAGTATGGAGTTGCCGCCGCAACGGCGGGAATGGGATAGCACCAGAAACGCCCCGCGTGTTGCCAATCTGGTAAGAATCGCCACTGCGCGTTTCAATTGGGGAAGCGGCCATCCACAGCGTTGTACGTTTGGACTACGATCATCACCGACTCATGGCGGGCATTTTGCTAATCGCGCGTTGCGCAACTTTTTCTGTGAGAGAATAATGAGAATCCGCGGTGTGGACTGATGCCCCAATTTGGTAGTTATGCGCTGTTGCTGGCGCTCTCCCTGAGTGTCTATTCCCTGGTCGCCGGCGCGATAGCCCTGATGCGGCGTGGCGTTTCCGCCGACCGCATTGGCGACACCGCGCGGCGGGCCGGCATGGCCGTGTTCATCGCCATCACCGCCGCGGCGGTGGCGCTGGTGGCCGCCGCCTTCACCGACGATTTCTCCGTCGCCTACATCTTCCACCACAGCAATCGCGACCTCGCCATCCCGTACAAGTTTTCCGTGCTGTGGTCGGGACAGGAAGGCTCGCTGCTGTTCTGGGCGTGGCTGCTTTCCGCCTATGGATTCGTGCTGCGCTGGCGGCACAAGGTGGACACCCGCTTGGTGGCCCATGCCTCAGTGATCGTGGCCGCGGTGCAGGTGTTCTTTATCCTGCTCATTAATTTCCCAGCTAACCCTTTCGCCATGATGATTGGCGACCTGCCACCCGACGGCAACGGGCTAAACCCGCTGCTGCAGTATCCGGAGATGGTGATTCATCCCCCCATGCTCTACCTGGGGTACGTCGGCTTCTGCATCCCGTTCGCCTTCGCCCTGGGCGCGCTGATCATGAAGTATCCCGGCGAAAAGTGGATCCACATCACCCGCCGCTGGACCATGGTCACCTGGCTCTTCCTGAGCTGCGGCGTCGCGCTGGGCGCCCACTGGGCTTACTCGGTGCTGGGCTGGGGCGGATATTGGGGCTGGGACCCGGTGGAGAACGCGTCGTTCATCCCCTGGCTGACCGGCACCGCGTTCCTGCATTCCGTCATGATGCAGGAGAAGCGCGGCATGCTGAAGATGTGGAACATGTGGCTGATCTTCGCCACCTTCATGCTTTCGATTCTCGGGACCTTCCTGACGCGCTCGGGCGTGGTCAGCTCGGTGCACGCCTTCGCGCAATCCTCGATCGGCACCTGGTTCCTCATCTTCCTGGCGCTCACCTTCGCCACCTGCGCATACTTCTTCGTGCTCAATCGCGGCGAGCTGAAGAGCGAGAACAAACTGGAATCGCTGGTCTCGCGCGAATCCAGCTTCCTGTTCAACAATCTGGTGCTGCTGGCGGCCTGCTTCGCGGTGCTGTGGGGGACGCTGTTCCCGGTGCTCTCGGAGTGGGTGCAGGGAACCAAGATCACCGTGGGGCCGCCGTTCTTCAATCGCGTGATGCTGCCCATCACCATGCTCCTGCTGGTGCTGACCGCGGTGGGACCGCTGCTGGCCTGGCGCAAGACGTCGCTGGAAAGCCTGCGGCGCAACTTCCTGTGGCCGGCCGTGGCTGCGGTGGCGACCGCCATCCTGTTGATCGCCTTCGGCATGCGGCCGTGGCAGGACATGTCCGTCTTCTACTCGCTGATGGCCATCTCGCTTTCAGTGCTGGTGATGGCGACGGTGGCTTCGGAGTTCATCCGCGGCGGACGCGTGATCCGCGAAAAAACCGGGCACAGCCTGCTGGCCTCGATGGTGCAGTTGACGCGCCGCAACACCCGCCGCTACGGCGGATATATCGTTCACTTCGCCGTGGTGGTGATGATCATCGGCATTGCCGGCTCCGCTTTCAATCAGCAGAACGAGGCGCCGCTGGGTGTGGGCGACCGCATGAGCATCGGCCCCTACACGCTGGTGGGCCGTTCCTACACCCAGGACGACAATCCCAACTACAGCAGCGAGTCGGCCATCGTGGACGTCTACAAGGGCAAGGACAAGATTGACACCATGTACCCCGAGCGGCGGATGTTCAAGGCCAGCGGCCAGACCGCGACCATCGTAGCCAACCGTTCCACGCTGAAAGAAGATCTCTACCTGGTTTATGCCGGCCGCAACGAAGAGAACGGCCCGCCCATCATCCGCGCCCACCTGAACCCGCTGGTCATGTGGCTTTGGTTAGGGGTATACATCCTGATCTTCGGCACGCTGGTGGCGCTGGTGCCCAACGCCGCCGCGGTCACCCTGCGGCAGCCGGTGCGCGCGTCCGCCGCGGCAGCGGTGGAGGCGGGTGATTGATGTTGAGCCGACATTCTCCATTGTCATCCCGACCGAGTACGAGTCGAGGGACCCCTACTTGGCTCCGCGCAGTGCAGATTGCCGCCCTCTTCCTCGCCGTCACCTTCCTCCTCGGCGCCGATCCCAGCGGCGCGCGCTTCGAAAACCTCGGCCACAAGCTAATGTGCCGCTGCGGCTGCAATCAGATTCTGCTGGAGTGCAACCACGTCGGCTGCGCCTACTCCGAGAAGATGCGGCAGGAATTGATGGCCGGCCTGCAGGGTGCGGACAGCGATGATCTGGTCCTGCAGCGCTTCGTGCAGGAGTACGGCGGCGTGGTGCTGGCTGCGCCGCCGGCCACCGGCTTCAATCGTGTGGCGTGGATCACCCCGTTCGCCGCGCTGGGCGCGGGAATTTTCGCGGTGGTGTGGGTGGTCCGGCGATGGAAATCAGGCCCGCCACCGCCGCCTCCCGCCGCGCCCCCTGGCGGTGCGGTGGAGATCGACGAATTCCGCGAGCGCGCCCGCAAGGAGACGGAGCTATGATCATCGTCCTTTGCGTGCTGTTTACCATGATCCTCTTCTTCTATGTTTTCTACATGGAGGAAGAAGTTTGGGTGGGCGAGGAAAAGACACGGCTCGGGTACCTCTATGAGCGCAAGGAAGTGATCTACGAGAACCTGCGCGACCTGAACTTCGAATACAAAGCGGGGAAATTCCCGGACACCGACTTCCAGGCCATGCGGGCCACGCTGGAAGCGGAAGCCGCGCAGGTGCTGGCCGAAATCGAACAACTGGAGAACGTGGCCAGCGCGGCCAGCCCCGCGCCGTCCCGCAAAGGAGCCCGGAGTTGAAGATCAGGAACATGTTGCGCGTGCTGGCGGCCTTGCTGACGCTGAGCGCGTTGTCCACGGCTACCAACCTGAAAGGCACGGTGAAGAACGGCACCACCGGCAAACCCGCCGCCGGCGATGACGTGGTTCTGCTGGATATGTCGCAGGGCATGCAGGAAGCCGCCCGCACCAAGTCCGATGCCCAGGGACGCTTCAGTTTCAACTATGAGGAAACCGGCGGGCCACACATGGTCCGCGCGCTGCACCAGGGGGTAAATTACTTTCCCAAGGGAGGCATCATCCCGCCGGGGACCAGCACGGCCGAGGTAACGGTGTACGACGCCGCCGCGAAAGTCCCCGGCATCGGCCTGACCGTGGACATGATGCGCGCGCAATCAGAAGGCAGCAACTTGCAGGTGACCGAACTCTGGGCGGTGAAGAACACCTCCGACCCTCCGCGCACTCAGATGAGCGACAACGCCTTCGAAGTCATGCTGCCCGCGGACGCGCAAGTGGATTCTTCGATGGCCTCCGGTCCCGGCGGGCAGCCAATCAACTCCGCGCCGGTTCCTCAATCGGAAAAGAACAAGTACGCGTTCATCTTTCCGCTGCGGCCGGGAGAAACCCGTTTCCAGGTGAACTACCACCTGCCCTACTCGGGCAAGATCAAGATCGGACCCAGGCCGCTCTATGCTACCGACCACGTCGTGATCATGCTGCCGAAGACGATGCAGTTCACCGGCGGCGGCGCCGGATACCAGACCATGAGCGGTGGCGACCCCGACGCCAACATCCAGGTGATCATCAACGTCAACCCCGGACAGGACTTGAGCTTCAATCTCTCGGGCACGGGCACCATCCAGGAAGGACAGCAGACCGCAACTGCCGGCGGCGGCGGTGGGCAGGGTAGCGGAATGGCGCAGCGCCGCGGCGGTCCCGGCGGCGGCCTGGGCGCTCCGGAAGAGACTCCGGATCCGCTGCATCGTTATCGCGGATTCATCCTGGGAGGCCTCGGAGTGGCGCTGGCGCTGGGAGTGTTTTACGTGGTGACGCGACCGAAGCCGGCGATCGCGGTCAGCAATGCTGTACCGCAGCAGCCGGCGGTAGCGGCCAAGCGAGCGGCCGCGTCGCCATCGCGGGTAGACGCTCCACCCGTGGCCGTGACGCCGCCGCGAAATGGCGACCGCCTGCTCGACGCGCTGAAAGAGGAGCTGTTCCAACTCGAAATGGAGCGCCACCAGGGAAGGATTTCCGCCGAAGAATACGAGAAGGCCAAGGCCGCTCTTGACACCACGCTGGCGCGCGCCGCCAAGCGGGCAAGCTCGTAGCTATGTAGCGCCGGCCTCTGGCCGGCTGTCGCGAGGGCGTCCTGCCTTCGCCGCGGAAACGGCGGCGCTAAATAGCTACCACCCCTGGAATCGCCCGTAACTCTCTGACGTATAAGCTACTGTAGGCACGCATCCGCGCCCCCGGCGCATCATCTATATACCAGGTATTCCTATTATGGGTAACGCACTGAAAACCGCATTGCTGCTGGGGCTGCTGACCGGCTTCATGATCCTGGTGGGCGACTGGCTCGGCGGTCAGAACGGCATGATCCTGGCCTTGGGTATCGCCGCGGTCATGAACTTCGTCTCCTATTTTTTCTCCGACAAGATCGCGCTCATGACCTACCGCGCGCAGCCGGCCACGCGCGAACAACTGCCGCGGGTGTATGAAGTCGTGGAGCGCATCACGCAGCGGCAGGGTCTGCCCATGCCCAAGATCTACGTGATCCCGACGGACTCGCCCAACGCCTTCGCCACCGGCCGCAACCCGAGCCACGCCTCCGTCGCCGTGACCCAGGGCATCCTCAATCTATTGGACGACGAGGAACTGGAAGGTGTGCTGGCGCACGAACTGGGGCACGTCCGCAACCGCGACATCCTCATCAGCTCCATCGCTGCCACCCTGGCCGGCGCCATTACCATTCTGGCGCGCATGGCCTACTGGGGGGCGCTGTTCGGCGGCATGGGCGGACGTGATCGCGAAGATCGCGGCGGAGGCGGCCTCGGCGCGCTGTTCATGCTGATCTTGGCGCCGTTCGCGGCCATGCTCATCCAGCTCGCCGTGTCGCGCTCGCGCGAGTATCAAGCGGACGCCACCGGTGCGCACTTTACCGGCAATCCTTACGCGATGGCGCGCGCGCTGCAGAAGCTGGACGCCTATTCGAAACAGATCCCCATGGTCGCTTCGCCTTCGAGCGCGCACCTGTTCATCGTGCAGCCGCTGTTGGGAATCAACTTCGCCGGCCTGTTCTCGACCCATCCACCCATCCGCAAGCGTATCGAGCGCCTGACCGGAAGGCCGCCGGAGATGCTGGAGTAGTAGTCAGGAGTCGGGAGTCGGGAGTCAGGAGTCCGATCACCCCAAGTCAGCCCGCTGAAGTCGGCGGGCTGTCTTTACTTGGTACTCGGTACCCAGTACTCGGTACTTGGTACAATCCGACAGAATGGTTTCGCGGACAATGACGGAACCCGTGCAGCGCGCGATGCAACTCGAAGCCGCGCTGCGCCGCGTGATCCGCGGCACGGACGAGGTGGTGCGCCTGGCGCTGGTGGCGCTGTTCGCGCGCGGTCATCTGCTGATCGAGGGCGTTCCCGGCGTGGGCAAGACCACGCTGGCGCACGCGCTGGCCCGCGGCCTGGACTGCTCGTTCCAGCGCATCCAGTTCACCAGCGACATGCTGCCCAGCGACGTGATGGGCATCTCCATCTACTCGGCCATCGAGCAGCGCTTCGAGTTCAAGCCGGGGCCGGTGTTCACCAACGTCCTGCTCGCCGATGAGATCAACCGCACCACTCCCAAGACGCAGTCCGCGCTGCTCGAGGCCATGAACGAGGGCCAAGTGACGGTGGACAGCCACTCGCATCGCCTGCCGCAGCCCTTCCTGGTGATCGCCACGCAGAATCCGGTCGAGCACCACGGCACCTATCCGCTGCCGGAATCGCAATTGGACCGCTTTCTGGTGCGGGCCCGCATGGGATATCCCACGGGCGAGGGCGAGCGCGAAATCCTGCGCTCGGAAGCCGGCGCCGCGCGGCTCGACGAAGTGCGGCCGGTGCTCAGCACCGCCGACGTGGTCGCCATCCAGGAAGAAGTCGCCAAGGTACGGGTGGACGAGTCGCTGCTCGACTACACCCTGGAGATCGTGCGCAAGACGCGTGACTCCGAGTTCCTTTCGCTGGGCGTCTCGCCGCGGGGCTCGCTCATGCTCTACCGCGCCGCGCAGGCCATGGCCTACGTCGAAGGCCGCGATTTCGCCGTGCCCGAAGATTTCAAGTCGCTGGCCGTGCCGGTCTTCGCCCATCGCGTGGTGGTCAACGCGCGCTACTCCTCGATGCTCAAGAAGTCGGAGCAGGCGGAGCAGGTCCTGCGCGAGATCGTGGAGAGCGTGCCCGTGCCCGTGTAGTGCCCGGCGAGTCCCACACTACATGGCCTTTTTCTTCGCCGCAGGCTTGGGTTTAGCCGTGCTCAGCGCCTGCTCCGCCGGGATTTCATTGCCGCTTTTGTCCACGTAGTGGATGTCGAATGCGGCGTCGCCCGACAGAAAAGCTGTACAGGCCGTAGCGCAGGTGAACGCATGTGGGTGCTTTGGAGGAATGTGAACGAAGCCTCCGCGATCCACCGTCGAGCTCGTGCCGTCCTGCATCTGCATTTTTCCAGAGCCACTGACCAGCATCAATTCTTCAGCCGACGTATGCCAGTGCATCGGCACTCGGCAGCCGCTGGTGAACTTTAGCAGCAGCGTAAACGCGCCCTTGCTCGGATCTCCGTGCTCTACCGCCATGGTGAGGCATGACGGCAAATACGGAGCCGAACCGAATTTCAACTGACTGGAATTTGCGATGTGAGTCTCGTCACCGCCCTGCGCCCAGGCGGGCAGGGCGAGGATCACGGCAGCAACAGCGACCAGCAGGAACCACTGAGTGTTGCGCTTCATTTGTTTTAGCCTCCCTGTGACTACGGCGCACGATTCTAGGTCAAAGAGCCACAGCGTGACAATTCGCGGCTCGCGGGCGCGCGATGGTATCGTTATGCGTGATGAACGTGCTGCGATTTTTCATGCTGCTGGCTCTGGCGGTCTGGATCGGCGGAATCATCTTCTTCGCCGCCGCCGTGGCGCCCACTGTGTTCAAAGTTCTGCCAACGCGCCACCTCGCGGGCGCGGTGGTCACGCGTTCGCTAGGCATCCTGCATTGGATGGGCATCTTCTGCGCCATCGTGTTTCTCGTCACGTCGATGCTGCACACGTACTCCGCCCGCTGCGCCGCGCATCCGCTGGCTCCGCGTCACTTGCTCGTGTACGTGATGCTGGCGCTCACCCTCATCTCCCAATTCGTGGTCTCGGCCAAGATGGCAGCTCTGCGCGCTGCCATGGGCGAGATCGATCTCGTTCCCATCGCCGACGCCCGCCGCATCGCCTTCAACCAGTTGCACGCGTGGTCTACGCGGCTGGAGTCGGGCGTGTTGATCCTCGGCCTGATTGTGCTGTTTCTGACCGCCCGGCGTTTATCATGAAGGCGGCTGTTAGCTATTAGTCTTGGCTGTTAGCTTTTTGTCGGCACGTCGTCTGCGCTCACGATGAAAAGCTAAAAGCCAAGAGCTAACAGCCAAGAGCTGCCCTTATGAAATCCGGCATCATCGGCCTGCCGCAGGTAGGCAAGACATCGCTGTTCACGATCCTCACCAAGGCGCACGTGGAAGCGCGCGGCGGACGCGAGGCCCACATCGGCGTCGCCCGTGTTCCTGACGAGCGCCTCGACAAGCTAGCCGCGCTCTACAACCCGCGCAAGACCATGCACGCGTCCATCGAGTACGCGGATGTAGCCGCCATCGGGCAGGAAGCCTTGAAGGACACCGCCTACGCCACCGCACTGCGCAACGTGGACGCGCTGGTGCACGTGCTGCGCGCCTTCGACGATCCGGCCGTGCCGCACGTGGGGGCCATCGATCCCGCGCGCGATGCCCGCAACGTCGAGTTCGACCTGATGGTCA
>Ga0181538_10002410_pt1 | contig 19500 bp, 14 predicted proteins | sample PEATcosm2014_Bin_40_FD_119773 | JGI IMG/M metagenome (GOLD analysis project Ga0181538, IMG submission 119773) | Peatland microbial communities from MTU Mesocosm Facility, Houghton, MI, USA - PEATcosm2014_Bin23_30_metaG | ecosystem: Environmental > Terrestrial > Soil > Wetlands > Peat | place...
GAAGTCGCGGAATTCGCCAAGGGCCTCGCCAGCGCGGCGCGGCAGGTGGCCGACGACAAGCGCATCAAGCTCGAAACGTTTGTGGATCCGGCGCTGGGCGCAGTGCTGGCCGACCGCGACAAGCTGGAAAAAATCGTGCTGAACCTCATGTTCAACGCGCTCAAGTTTACACCCGCCGGCGGGCGCGTGTCGTTGCGCGCCGAAAAACAGGGTGAAGAATTCGTTTTGATTGTGAGCGACACCGGCATGGGCATCGCCGAGAAAAATCTGCCATTTATATTCGACCGCTTCTGGCAGGCCGACGGTTCGTCCAAGCGCAAATATCAGGGAGTCGGCATCGGTCTGGCGCTCGTAAAAGAGCTGGTCGAAATCCAAAACGGCAAGGTCCGCGTGGAAAGCCAGGAAGGCAAGGGCACCACTTTCACCGTGCGGTTGCCTTATGAAAAGTCCGAGGTGATGCGGAAGGAGCCGAAGGCCGAAATCGGCGAAAAAGTCCCCGGCGCGGCGGAAGCCGGCGGGACCGTGACTTCGGAGGAATGGCTGGCGAATTTGTACCGGCGCGCGGAGCTGTTCCCGGCATTGACCCCGCTGCAGCAAGCCGTCAAACCAGTCGAGTTCACGGGCAACGGCAGACGCGCCACGCTGCTGGTGGCCGACGATGAGCCGGACATGCTGCGTTTTTTGAAATCGCAACTGGCCACGCAATACGAGGTGATCGAGGCGGTGGACGGACAACAGGCGGTGGAGAAGGCAAGCCAGTTTTTGCCGGACATCATTCTGCTGGACATGATGATGCCGGAGAAGGACGGTTTGCAGGCCTGCCGCGAAATCCGCGCGCACACGCCCACGCAGAACATTCCGGTCATCCTGCTCACCGCGCGCGCCGATGAGGAAACAAAGTTGACCGCGCTGGGAGTCGGCGCGAGCGATTTCCTGGCGAAACCGTTTTCGACGACGGAATTGCACGTGCGCATCAAAAATCTTGTCGAGTCGCACGGGTTTCAGCGCAAGTTGTCCCGGCAAAACCAGGCGCTCGAATCCACCATCGAACAACTGAAGGACACCGAGTCGCAACTGGTGCAGACCGAGAAGCTCGCGTCGCTGGGGCGCATGAGCGCGGGCATCATTCACGAAATCAACAATCCGCTGAATTTTGCCACGACCGGCCTGTTCGCCTTGCGCCACAAAAGCAAATTCATCACGCCGGAGCAGCGCGGCGAATACGAGGAAATTCTCCGGGACGTTGAAGAAGGCATCAAACGCGTGCGCAACATCGTGTCCGACCTCCGCACCTTCACGCATCCCGACACCGAACAGCGCGATCAGGTCGACGTGGCCGAAGTGGTCGGCGCGTCGCTGCGGTTTTTGAGCGGCGAATGGCGCGACAAAGTGCGGATTGAATCCAGGCTGGCCGAACACCAGACGCTTTGGGCCAATCGCAACAAAATGGTTCACATCCTGGTGAATCTGTTGCAAAATTCACTGGACGCGCTGCGGCACAAAGAATTTGCCGGGGAGCAACCGACCATTTGGATCGAAGGCCGCGTGGAAAACGAGCGGAGCTTCATCGTGATCCGGGACAATGGCACGGGTATTGACGCGGAACACCTGGACAAGATTTTTGATCCGTTTTTCACAACGAAAGAAGTGGGTGAAGGCATGGGATTGGGCTTGAGCATTTGCTATCGCATTGTCCGGGAATACGAGGGGCGTATTTCCGTCAGGACCGAAAGCGGCAAATATTGCGAGTTCACACTCGAATTTCCCCTGAAGCGGCAACCCGCCGTTTCATCGGAGCAACGGCATGGCGAATTTGTACAACTATAAAAGATTTGCGATCCTTTACGTGGACGACGAGGAAAAGTCGCTGGCCAATTTTTCCCGCGCGTTCGGGGATCAATTTCACATCTTTACGGCTTCCAACGCCCAGGATGGCCTGAAGCTGCTCGAACAGCACGCCGATGAAATCGGCCTGTTGATGACCGACCAGCGGATGCCCGGCGAAAAGGGCGTGTGGCTTTTGGAACGCGCGCGAAAACTTCGCCCAAACATGATCCGGATATTGGTGACCGCTTACGCGGACATGGACGCCGCCATCGATGCCGTCAACAGCGGCGCAATTTACAAATATGTCACCAAGCCATGGGACCCGCCGCAACTTGAACAAACGCTCATGCGCGGCCTGGAATTTTACATGGTGCGGCTGGAGCGCGACCAGTTGCTCCGGGAGAAAATGTCAGTAATCCGCAACATGATGATTGCCGACCGGATTGTGAGCCTGGGCCTGCTGGCGGCCGGCCTCAGCCATCACATCCGCAATTCGCTCGTGGCGGTGAAAACGTTTCTCGACCTCGCGCCGGTGAAAATGGCCGAGGAAAAATCGGCGATGAAAGGTCTGCGCAATCCCGATTTTTGGAAGGACTACCACCATAACGTCCAGTCGCAGATCGAAAAAATCAACGGGCTGCTCAAGGATTTATGGACGGCATCCGGAACGCCGTCGTTTCATTTCACCGACACGGTGTTCCTCCACGAAGTCATCAGCGCGGCCCTCAAATCGTTTGAGGATCAATTCGCCGCGCGGCGCATCCAGGTGGACAACCAGATTCCCGATTCGCTGCCGGCGCTGCAGGCGGACAAGCCGAAAATTAGCCGGTTGTTCGAGCTTTTGCTTAAAGACGAACTGGCCAGCCTGCCGGCCGGCAGCCGCGTCACGCTGACGGCGGAACTGAAAAAAGACGCCCCCAAGCCGGAGATCCTTGTTCGAATCAGCGACAACGGGCCGGGCCTGCCGCAGGAAGCGTTGCGCGTCGTATTTGATCCGTTCGTCGTGCGCAGCGACACGCCGTCCGAATACGGCATCCACCTCATGGCGTGTTTCTTTATTGTTTATCACCACGGCGGGAAAATTGACGCCAAAAGCCAGCCCGGTCGCGGCACGACGTTCACAATTTGCCTGCCGCTTAATCCCGAACACGCCGCGCCGCTGCCCAGCGAACAGGACTTTCTCCAGAAGGTCCTCCTCAACGAGGAATTGTGGGAAAAATTGATTTCGTCTGAATAGAGTGGGGCCGACCTTCTCAAAAATTGTTCATTTTCGGCCCATTTCGTCGCCAGTCTCCGGCCAATAATGGATTGACCTGAAGCCAAAAGCAGTACATAATCCAGCGCTAGTGACGCCAACCGAGAACAGGTTTGGGTTTGGTCCATTCGGAACGGCAACGCGATGAAAACGCTTTTGGTTTTAGCCGCTCATCCGGATTTCGCCGAAACGATTCGCGCGGGTCTGAGCCCGGAGCAGTATCGCGTCGTCCACCGCGCCGACGCACAGGAAGCCGAGCCGCTGCTGGCACATGGCCTGGCCAGCGCGTGCATTCTCGATCTTGAACTGCTCGGCGTGCAGGGCATTTGGGCCATTGAAAAACTTCGCCGGCACGATTCCCAATGCCCGGTCATCGCCTACACTGCCGCCAAAAAGTCGGAATGGGAAGAGGAAGCCTACCTGCACGGCGTGACGCACGTTCTGACCAAACCGGTGCGCATCCGGCTTCTGAGCGAGCTGCTGGACCGCTTGTGGGCAGTGCCGCAACGCGCTACCCCGGCGCCACCACCCATACCCGTGCCGCCGCCGCTACCCCGAACCGTGGAACCGCCTGCGCCGCGGTATGCCGGCGCGTCGCAAACCCTCGGCGTGCTGCGCGATTTTTCATCCATCCTCATGCATTCGCTCAATGCCGAGTTGATGCTGAAGCAATTCCTGCTTTTCCTGCGCGAAACCCTTGGCGTCAACCGCGCCGCGATTTTCCTGAACCGCCCCCATTCACCGCCCGTTGAACCGCCTTCGGCGGAGGGAGGCCGCCGCTTGCGCGCTGTGTCCGCCATCGGCATCGCGCCGGGGCTGCTCGAAAATTTTGAACTGTCACCCGATTCCGGCATCGGTGCCCAACTGGCGAGTCTGGGCCGGATTCTGCGCCGCAACAGTGACGAGGCGCGTGCGGATGCCGCGACGCAGAAGGAATTCGAACTGCTCGGCGCGCAAATCGCCGTGCCGATCCTCGACCGCGAAACCATCGTCGGCGTTGCTGTTTTCGACGGCCGCGTCACCGGCGAACCGCTCGCCAACGACGAATTGGAACTGATTTTTCATTTACTCGAACAGGTCGGGCTGGCGCTCCGCAACATCTGGCTGTACGACCAGCTGGCCGCCAACCACGAAATGATGACCGACGTGCTGCGCGAACTGAGCAGCGCGTGCATCGTCGTGGGACGCGACCTGAAAGTGCTCCACGCCAACAAGGCCGCGCGCCGGCATTTTGGCCGGAAAAACCAGCGCAGCGGCGAACTGGAATTCACCGATCTCCCGCAATCGCTCGGCGCGAAAATATATCAAGTCTTGCGGACCGGCGCGGCCATCGGCCCGTTCAAATTCGAGCCGGAAAATTCACCCGGCACGATTTACAACGTCAGCGTCGTGGCGTTCCAGCGGCAGGATTCTGCCGTGCCCGTTTCTGCGCTGTTGATGGCCGAAGACCTCACACAGAGCGAGCAGTTGCGGTGGTTGGAAATCGAGGCGGCCAATCTTCGCCTGGTCAAATCCATGGCCGACCGCCTCGCGCACGAGATCGGCAACGCCATGGTGCCGCTCTCCACGCACCAGCAGTTGCTCGCCGAAAAATACCGGGACGCCGAGTTCCGCAAGTCGCTCGACCATGCGCTGACCGACGGCGTCAAACGCGTCACGCGGCTTATCAATCAAATGCGTTTTCTCGCGCGTGACGGACAGGTTGAACCGCAAGCCTTCCTCATCGAGCCGCTGATTCAGGAAGCCTATCAGGAAGCGCGCCAGCATCAGCCGGCCGAGACCGCGCAGTTGCATTGCGAAAACAAAGGCAAACCCGCCGTCGTCACCGGTGATCGTGCGGCCTTGAAGCACGCCCTCGCCGAGGTCATGCTCAATGCCCTTCAGGCCAACCCCAAGGAGCCAAGGATTGATGTCAAATTGCACACCGAAGGCGACAACAGCCATCAGGACCTGCAAATTGAAGTGCAGGACAATGGTTCCGGTTTTACCACCGAAGCCGCCAAACAGGCGCCCTCACCGTTCTTCACCACGCGCAATGTTGGACTTGGACTGGGTTTGACCGTCAGCCGGAAAATTATTGAAACCCATCACGGCAAACTGGAAATCGTTCCGCCGCAATCCGGCAAATCCGGGGTCGTTCGCATTTCGCTCCCGGTTGACGTTGGGGCAACGACCACGGGATAGGCCACTCATCGGCTTTGCGCTTGTCACTACCGGGAATGGATTCTAAAGTGCGGGAAGAGCGGCGGTTATTTTGACATGATTGAGCTGATTCAATTTCCGTGGAGCCCGTATTGCATTGTCCAGCGCTGCATCCTGGAATTTGCCGGAGCCCGTTTCAAAATCATCAACATCCCGAATCAAAACCGTTCCCTCGTCTGGAAATTGACGAAGCAACGCTACTACGGTGTGCCCATCGTCAAGGACGGGAAAGCGGTCGTGTTTGAACTCAACGATGATTCACAGGTTATCGCCAAATATCTTGATGCAAAATTCCAGCTCGGCCTATTCCCGTTCGAGCTCGAAGGCGTCCAATCTATTCTCTGGCGCTACCTCGAGAATGAAATTGAAGGTGCGACCTTCCGGCTCAACGACATTTACTGGCAGGAAAACGTGCCGCCAGCGGAGCAGCTCGATTTTCTGCGATTCAAGGAGCGCAAGTTCGGCCGCGGCTGCATTGACCAGTGGCGCAAACAGCAAAGTGAGTGGCTGAAGCGGCTGGAGCAGGATTTGGTGCCGTTTGAGGAAATGGCGGCGCACCATCCATTTTTGCTGGGGGATCACCCCCGCTTCGTGGATTTTGATTTGTTCGGGATGCTTGAAAATTTTCTTTACTCGGGCCATTATAAATTGCCGTCGGCGCACAATTATCTCAAGGACTGGCATCGGCGGATGAGCAAATTACCAAGGAAAAAGACAAAATGAGAAAAGGCGGTCTCCCCCGGCCATCCGCATATTCCTTTCCGCCCTTTTATTTTTTATTTTGAATTGTGAAGAACTACATCATTGACACCAATGTTCTCCTCCATGATCCGCATTCGCTGTTGAGCTTTGAGGACAATCATGTCCTGGTCCCCATCGAAGTCATCGAGGAAATTGACCGTTTCAAGCGCGAGTCCACCGAACTCGGCCAGAACGCGCGTACCGTGTCGCGGATGCTCGACGGCTTGCGCGGCGACGGCAGCCTGAGTGAAGGGGTGAAACTGCCCAACGGCGGCAAATTGAAAATCGCGTTTCAAAAAAACGGGCAGGTCAACGGCGACGCCCACATCAATGGCAACACCGTGGACAACCGGATTCTTTCGCTCGCCGCCGCCATCCAAAAATCGCAGCCGAAAAACCCGACCATCCTCGTCAGCAAGGACATCAATCTCCGTATCAAGGCCGACGCGCTTGGGTTGCAGGCCGAGGATTACGAGAACGACCGTGTGTCCATCACCGATCTTTACACCGGCATGCTGGAAATGCCTGTCGGCTCGGACAAAATGGCCGCCTTCCGCGCCCGGGGCGAACTCGCCCTCGGCGGCGGCAAAAAATATTTTCCAAACGAATATTGCACGCTTACCGATGAAACAAACCCCAAACGGACTGCGCTCACCAAGGTGGACGTCACCGGCCAGAAGCTGGTGCCCATCCTTGACAACCGCGAAGGCGTTTGGGGCATCAAACCACGCAACCGCGAGCAGCATTTTGCCTTTGACGCGTTGTTGGACGACCGCGTCAAGCTCGTCACGCTCATGGGCAAGGCCGGCACGGGAAAAACCTTGCTGGCGATGGCCGCCGGGTTGAAGCGTACCGTGCTCGACCGCGAATTCCGCCGGCTCGTCGTTGCGCGGCCAACCATTTCCATGGGCAAGGAGCTCGGCTTTTTGCCCGGTTCGCTCGAGGAAAAACTTGCGCCGTGGATGCAGCCGATTCACGACGCGCTGGAAATGTTGAGCGACCTCAACATGGGCCACGACCATCGCCGCAGCGGCGATCTGATGCGCTCCGGCAGCATCGTCGTTGAGGCGTTGAGCTACATCCGCGGGCGCAGCATCGCCAACCAGTTCATGATCATTGACGAGGCGCAAAACCTGACACCGCTCGAAGCCAAAACCATCATCACGCGCGTCGGTAGCGGCACGAAAATCATCTTTACCGGCGACCCGTATCAAATTGACAATCCCTACGTGGATTCGTCCTCAAACGGATTCAACTACGTCGTAAGCCGCTTCCGTTCCGAAGCTATCGCCGCGCACATCGAATTGCAGAAAGGCGAACGGTCTGAACTCGCCGAGCTTGCTGCAAACATCTTGTAATCAAGCGCTTGTCACTAGCACTGAACAGGCCGGACAGTGAATTTCCTGTGCCACGGGCAGGCTGGTTTCCATTTTGCCAGTTGACAAAATGCAGTTGTCGCTGAAATTCCGGTTAGTGCTGGAGTGGGCGCTGCTGGCGTCTTCAGCGGGAAATTATGATCTCAAATGAGCGACCATCACCTTTTGGCGGGCGGCCTTATAGTCAGCCGAAACCACCGGTCAACGAAGACACACTTAAATCCGGGCAGGTGCAGATTGAACGCAAAACCTTCATCTTTACCCTCAAGGAAAATCCGCGGGGACGATTCCTGCGCATCACCGAAGACGTTGGTGGTCGACGCGACAACATTATCGTCCCGGCTACCGGTTTGGATGATTTTAAAAAGCTTCTGGAGGAAATGGTGAAGGCAGCGAACGAATTACCAGTGAAAAGCAGTTCGTAAAGGTTTCCTGGCTTGGCCTCTTACAATTTCTTGGGAGAGGCTTTCTTCCTCGGTTTCGCCCGTGGCGCGTCGCCCCAGAGACCCTCCAGGTCGTAGCGTTCACGGACATCCAGTCGCATGACGTGGACAATCACATCGAAAAAGTCCAGCACCACCCACGCCCCATGCACCGTGCCATCCACCGCTCGCGGGCGCACGCCATGCGCCTCGCGCAGCCGGTCGGTGATTTCATCCACGATAGCGCGCAAATGCGGTTCGCTCGTGCCGGACGCAACGACGAAATAATCCGTCACCGACGACAGTTTGCGCACGTCGAGGATGACAATGTTTTCCGCCTTTTTATTATCCGCGAATTCGCGGCAAAGCCGGGCAAGGTTTCTGGAATCCATAGTTGCCGCGAAGATTTAACCACGAATTGACGAAAATGGACACGAATAAATTTTAATCCTGGTCGTCCTCGTTCTCATTCTGCGTCCTCGATTTTTGTTTTCGATTACGAAAATGAGGACGACGGCGAGAACGATAAAGTTTTCAAACATAGAGTTTCGCCGCGTGAATCGCCTCCGCAACCGGCGGCGGCACGAACTGGTCAATCGGCAAACTTGCCTTCACCCGCGCGCGAATTTCTGACGACGACACGCCCAGCGGAAAACCCTTGAGCGTTCGTCCGCGAAATGGCCGTGGGAAGTTGGCCGCCGTCCCGCCCGGTCGCGGAATCGCGACAAATTCCGCCAGCCCAGCCAGTTCGTTGGCTTCGCGCCACTCGTTGAGTTTCGCCGCATTGTCCGCACCGATGAGATAAAACAATTCGGTCCGGGGAAAATGCCGCGTGTAATCGCGCAAGGTTTCAATTGTGTAAGAAACGCCGCCCCGCTGGATTTCCTGTTCATCAATTTCATAATTCGTTTTGCCCGCGAGCGCGAGGCGGAGCAATTGCAAGCGGATGGGCGCCGGAGCGGGTTTGCTTTCCGGCTTGAACGGTGATTGCGCCGCCGGAATGAAAAACAGCCGGTCCAACCCCAGTTCCTCCACCGCCGCCTGCGCGACCAGCAGATGGCCGAGATGAACGGGGTCAAATGAGCCGCCAAATAAACCGAGCTTCATGTTTTCTCAACAACATCGCCGCACACCATTAAACCGTTGTTCCGTAACTTCAACGTAAATCTGCTGCGCGTTCGCCGGATGACAGGTGCAAACCGCCTGCGCCTGCTGTTGCGCACGTTCCAAATGCGATTCACCGGACCATTCCTTCGCCAGCGCAAGCGCCAAGGCGGCGGTCCCCGCAATATGCAGCGGTTTGCCCTCGGCCAGGGCGTAATCCGGCAGCCAGACCGGTTCGGTCTCATGCAACATCGCCGGCTTGCGCCGCGTCAGCAACAAAATCCACTCCCGCACGCTCAAGAAAATGATCGCGGTGACGAGCATCAGAAAAATTCCGGCAACGGCAGCATCGAGAAGGTTGTTGAATTGCAGCGTGTGATTTGCCTGTGCTGCTTTTTGGGCGACGTCCATGGCCGTCCCATCGCCAGAGGTGTTTGCGGTGTCGAGGGCCTTTTGCAGGCCGGGCATTTTGTCAGCCAGCGTTCGAGCTTGTGCCAGGAAACCAATCCGTGGATTGGGATTCCAGATTTTTTGCGCGCCGGCCGTGAACGTCACCGCTACCAGCCAGACCAGCGGAATCAACGTGATCAGTGCCAGTGCTGGTTTGCCGGTTCTTTTCGGAGGGGCGCACTCCGCGATCCCCTGGCTATCCGTGGGCTCGGGAATTTCAGGGCGTCGCAGAGCTCTGCCCTCCGGCTGCAACTGCATTTTCAAAATGATCGTCGTGCCGAGACACAGTGCTATCGCAGCGAGCATTTGGTTGGCGATGCCGAACAGCGGCCAGAGGGAGTTGACGCCGCCCAGCGGGTCGCGCACGCCTTGAACCAAAAAATATCCCCACGCGCCGACCATCAGTGTTGCGGCAACCGGCGTGGCGCGGTAATTTCCCGGGTCGCCAAGCGGTTTCCAGGCGCGGCCGAGCACGCTTTGAATCAGATAGCGTCCCACACGCGTGCCGGCATCAACCGTGGTCAGGATAAATAACGCCTCGAACATGATGGCAAAGTGGTACCACAGGTCGAGACCCCGGCCATTGACGGCCTTGGAAAAAATCTGCGCCATGCCCACGGCCAGCGTTGCTGCGCCGCCGGTGCGTCCGAACAACGTCTTTTCGCCGAGTTCACCCGCCAGCGAGTTCATATGGTCGGTTGTCACGGGAAAACCGAGCGCGGTGACTTGAGCCACGGTCGCGGCGGGATCGCCTTTGACGTTCATGCTGAAATAAACGCCGGGGTCCAACGCGCAGGCAGCGATGAGCGCCATGATGGCCACGAATGATTCACAGCACATTGCGCCGTAACCGATGTGCCGTGCATAACCTTCGCGTGTAATCATTTTCGGCGTCGTCCCGCTGGCGATGAGCGAGTGAAAGCCGGAAATCGCCCCACACGCGATCGTGATGAAGCAAAACGGGAAAATTTTCCCGGCGACAACGAGGCCCGAGCCATCGGTAAATTGAGTAAGCGCTGGGAGTTGGAGGTTGGGCAGCACGAGCATAATGCCGACTGCGAGCGCGAAAATCGTGCCGAGCTTCATAAACGTGCTCAAATAATCGCGCGGTGCGAGCAGTAGCCACACTGGCAGGCTGCTGGAGATGACGCCGTAACCAATGATAACCCATGCAACCGTGATGTCGTGCAGGCCGAAGGCCTGCGACCAATGCGGACTCTGGTAAACCAGCTTGCCGCCCCATACCGCAAGTAACAGCAACGTGACGCCAAACGCTGAAGCTTCCAAAACCTTGCCGACACGCACAAAGCGCAGGTAACAGCCCATCGCCAACGCAATGGGAACAGTCGCGCCGACGGTGAAAATACCCCACGGACTTTCCGCGAGGGCCTTCACAACAACGAGCGCAAGGACAGCGAGCAGAATCACCAGAATCGCCAAAATCGCGAGTAGCGCGACGAAACCCGCAGGCGAGTTCAATTCCTCCTTGACCATCTGAGCGAGTGATTTGCCGTCACGCCGGATCGAACAAAACAAAACGACGAAGTCCTGCACCGCGCCGCCCAGTACGACACCAATCAAAATCCACAGTGCGCCCGGCAGGTAACCGAACTGCGCCGCGAGCACCGGTCCAACGAGTGGTCCCGGCCCGGCAATGGCCGCGAAATGGTGGCCGAAGACAATCCATTTGTTCGTGCGCACGAAATCGCGTCCGTCGTCGTGGACTTCGCAGGGTGTGGCGCGGCGGTCATTGAGCGCGAGCACGCGCGTGGCAATCCATTTCGAGTAAAACCGGTAACCGATGGCGTAGGTGCAAATTGCCGCGATGAGAATATGGGCAGAATTAATCGGTTCATTCCGGCGCAACGCCAGTGTTGCGTAGGCGCTTGCACCAGCCAGTGCAAGCAGAATCCAAAAAATGGCGGCGACGATTTTTTTCAGGCTCGTCATGCGGATTGGTTCTCTTTTAAGCAAATCGTGTCGCGCCCGACAGAAAAATCTGGAACGGTCGCAGCGATTTCAGTATTGCCAACCGGACACCGGATGAAGTCGCACCTGAAAATCGGCCATTTGATTTTATTGTTTACGCTGGCGGCGTTGCCGTTCGCCGCCACGTTCGCACTGTATTATCCTGATGAGCGTCATTACACCGACGGGGCGCTGATGATGCTGAAGCACGGCGACTGGCTTGTGCCCAAAACCGCCGAAGGTGCGCCGCGTTTTGAAAAGCCGCCCTTGGCTTATTGGTCGGTTGCCGTGAGCTATGTGGCGTTCGGAATTGGCGTGTTCACGTCGCGATTGCCGTTTTTACTGGCCAGTTGTGGAACACTTTGGTTGACATACCGGCTGGCACAACGGTTAACCGGCAGGGTCGAAACCGCGCTGCTCGCTGCGATTGTGCTGCTGTCGCATCCGCAATTTTTTCTCTGCTCGATTCGTTCCATGCCAGACGCGCTGCTGGTTTTTTTCATCACCCTGAGCGCGTATGGATTCCTGCGCTTGATCGTTTTTGACGAATTTGTGGCGGGAGCATTTTGGGCGGCGTATGGCGGTGCAGCAGGCGCAGCGTTGAGCAAGGGGTTGTTAGGTGTCGGGATTGTTATGTTTGCCTGGGGATTCGCCTGTTGGAAGGAACGCGACTGGCGCGCGATCAAAAAATTGATTCATCCGCCAAGCTTGATAGCCGCATTGATTTTGACGGGGGGGCTGCTGGGTGGCGTTCTCTGGAGAAATGGTCCGTCGGCATTGGGCGTTTTTTTTGATGACCAGGTGACTGGAAACATTCAGGTCTTCAGGTGGTTGTTTGTCCACCGCAACCACTGGCCACCGGTACAAAATCATTGGTGGTCGCCATTTTGGCGCGCGCCAGCGTTCGCGCTCATTTTAATCTTCAATTTTCTGCCTTGGAGCGTAACGGCGCTCGAATGGTTCGCGCGAAAGAATGTTTCGGCATCAGGCAACGTGCCGCTCCTGGCACAAAAGTTCATTCTTGCATGGGCCGTGCTGCTGATTGCCGGATTCGCCCTCGGCGTAAACATCTCGGTGCGTTATTTGCTGCCGGTGACGCCGCTGCTGGCCGTGCTGCTGGCCGACTGGCTGCAGGGCGCGGAAAGCGTACGGTTGATTTTTTCTGTCCGGCGAATTTTGAAAATCGCTTTGGCCGCGCTTGTGTTGGCGATCGTAGCAACATTTTTCATTGATTCGCAGTGGCCGTTGCCGCCGGTCCTGTTTGCACTGATATGCGGTTTGTTTCTGTTTGGCATTGCCGTGCTCGGTTTGGGCGCACTGTGGCGCAGATCCTTGTCAGCGGCGGAGGCGCTGGGCCTGGCGATTTTGCTCGGCTGGGCAATTTTTTTCACCGCGGCGATGCCGGTTCTTTTGCCTGATAGCGCCGGGCAAATCGCGGTGGCACTGCGGCAGACTCAAACCGATTCTGCCCAACCCGTATTGCTCATCGGCGATGTGAAACTGGCGAGCCGCGTGCGTGTACTGCTCGGCAAAGACTGGACAATCACACAGGTTAACAAAGAGAATCCGACCGTCGTGGCGAATTACACGCGCGTTTTGGTTTCGGAAAAGGAGGCGGGCGAATTTATCAACCGCGGCTGGGCGGTTCAAACGGCGGCTGTCAGTTTTGGTGCGCCGACGTGCGGAGAATTATGGGAAGCCTTGAAATTCAGACGGCTGCCAGAAATACTCGCGCGTCACGCGCAGAAAATCTGCCTGGCGACACACCGATAGTCGTTTTCACTGCCGGTTCCGTGGTTCGCGGCGGCCGATCAGCCTTTTATTTCCCGTGCAATTTCCGCACATCCACTGCCTCCATGCCTGCGGCGTGAATGGCTTGCAGGCCGAGGTCGGTGTCTTCGTAGGCGCGACAGAATTTGGGGTCCACGCCTATGCGCCGTGCGGCTTCGAGGAAAATGTCCGGCGCGGGTTTCTGGTTTTTTACCATTTCACTCGTCACGATGGCGTCAAAGAGATGCCGGATTTTCAAATGGTCGAGTACCAGGCCGATGGTTTTTTGGGTGCCGCCGGATGCCACCGCCATGGGAATGTTGCCGTGATTCGCCTTCGCAATTTCCAGGACGGCATGGACCGGTTCGACCAGAGGCAATAGCGGCAGATAGGCCTCCTCTTTTTCATGCGCGACGGCGAGATGGTCGAGCGAACGGCCCTGTTCCGTGGCGAGCAATTTCAAAATGTCGCGCGACGGGATGCCCCCAGTGGCGTAAAAGCGGTCCTCCGGGAAATGAAGATTGTGCCGTTGCGTGACCATTTGCCACGCGCGCCAGTGCAACGGCATGGTGTCGGCCAACGTGCCGTCGCAATCGAAAATGAGTCCTTTGATGTGCTGTGGCAATTTCACAATTTCAGTGCGGCGAATTTTTCCTCCAAATCATGCGCCATGAGCGGTTCGATAATGCCATCCAGCCCGCCCTCCATCACGGCGGGCAGATTGTAAAGCGTCAGCTCGATGCGATGGTCTGTGACGCGGTTCTGCGGGAAATTGTAAGTGCGGATGCGTTCATTACGTTCACCGGTGCCAACCTGCGCCTTGCGTTGCGCGGCGTATTTTGCGTTTTCCTCGGCGACTTTCCGGTCGAGCAGACGCGAACGCAAAACCTTCATCGCCCTGGCCTTGTTCTTTTGTTGCGAACGTTCGTCCGCGCAACGCACAATCACGCCGCTCGGCTTGTGTAAAATTTGAACCGCGGAATCCGTCGTATTCACGCCCTGGCCGCCGGGACCGGACGCGCGGCAAACGGTAATTTCCAGCTCCTCCGGTTTGATTTCGATGTCCACCTCCTGCGCTTCAGGCAGGACGGCGACGGTACAGGTGCTGGTATGAATGCGGCCCTGCGCTTCGGTCGCGGGCACACGTTGGACGCGATGCACGCCGCTCTCATATTTGAGTCGTTTGTAAACGTCCGAACCGGTCACGGAGAAAATGATTTCCTTGAAGCCGCCGAGGTCGGACGGGCTGGAATCCATTGTCTCGACTTTCCAGCCACGCGCCTCGGCATAGCGCGTGAACATGCGGTATAGATCGGCGGAAAACAGCGCGGATTCCTGTCCGCCGGCGCCGGCGCGGATTTCAATGATGGTGTTCCGCGAGTCTGACGGATCGGGCGGCAAAATGCCGAATTGGATTTGGTGCGCCCATTTGTTTTCATCTACTTCGAGCCGCGCAACTTCCTCACGGGCCATTTGCGCGAGTTCGGATTCTTGCGGCTCGCTTTTGAGCAGGGCGCGGTTTTGTTCCAGGTTGGCGAGCGTTTTCAAATAATTGTCACCGTGCGCCAGCAGCTCCTTGAGCCGGGCGTATTCGCGGGACAATTCCTGCGCGCGTTGCGGGTTGTCGAATGCCTTCGGATCGCTTAGCGCAGCTTCGACTTCGGCAAAACGTTTGCGGAATTTTTCAATGTGCGGACGCAGGTCCATTTTGGATTTCCGGTTTGCGTTTCAATCACAAGTCACAAAACGCAAATGTTTCGGCGGTTGCATGCCAAAAGGAGACCCCCCCAATCCCAGCAATCAGGACGGCGGGCGGCATTTCCGAAAAAGCTACTTTCTTTTCTTCTTCGTCGTGGCGGCGGCCTGGGCGGCCTGCGTTTTGGCGAGGCGCTGCTGGAATTTGTCCACACGCCCCGCGGTGTCCACGAACTTTTGCTGGCCGGTGTAGAACGGGTGGCAGGCGTTGCAAATGCCCACGATGATCACGGGCCGGGTGGACCGGGTCTTTATGACGTTGCCGCAGGCGCAACGGATTTCCGCGTCCACATATTTCGGATGAATGTCCGTCTTCATAAAAAGGGTCGTTAAGTTAACACGACCGGGCCGGATGACAAGAGTGAATTTGCGGCGAGCTACACGCCGCCAATCCACTTGCGATCCTGCCAAACGGCCTTCAGCGAAATCAGGTTGCGCGAATCCAGAACGTTTTTGGCCGCGGAGAGCAATTTGCCTTTCTTTAAATTGCTCCATGCGTCGCTCGCGCTGATGGCGACAAACTGGAGCACGCTGGGGTCGCGGTAACAGTCAATCATGCAGCGCGTGCAGCCGTCCCGGATGAGTTTTGATTCGTCCCACTCATGAACCTTGCACATCGGCTTTTCCCAGAAATGGCAGCGGTAAAGGTCGAGGTTCCAATCGAGATAAAAATATTTATGACCGCCGAGACAGCCGAACTTTTCCTTTTCGCCGCGCAAATGCCGCTGCATTTCAGTGAGCGATTCGGTGGGATTGACGACCGGAAAACCGCTGCGTTGCTTCATCCGTTTGATTTTCTCAAACAACTCAATCAACTCGTCCTTGGAGTAATTCACCAGACCGCTGTCACTAAAGCTAAGATAACTGCTGGCCAATGAAGTGAGCGGATAGCTGAAAGTACAACTCTTGAAGCCGAGCACCTCGAGGAAGGCGGGCAGCTTGTCATAATCGTCAATCAACCGGCTCGCCGTAATGCTGGCGGTGGTTTGGATGCCAACCGAGTGGAAAAAATCGTTCGCGCGTTTGATTTTCCTGCATACGTCCGGCAAGCCACGGTTTTTTTCATGCTTCACCGCGTCATGCGCGTCAATGGACATGATGACGCTGCTCAGACCGTCGCTGGCCAGTCCACGCATGTTTTCCTCGGTAAAAAGCCCGCCGTTGGTGCAAATCATCGGATGAATGTCACGCTCAGCCGCGTACCGCGTCATTGCGCGCAGGTCACGATGAATCATCGGCTCGCCACCGACGAAAAGCAGGTAGCCGATGTGATTTTTGAGCGCGATGTCAATGGCGTCGCGCGCTTCTTGCAATGTCACGCTGCGACGCGCTTTGGGGTCGAACTTGGAGCGGGCGAACCCACAGAAATCGCAGTCGGCATTGCAAATGTTGGTGATGGCAAACTGGAGATACCCCGGCCCGCCATGGTTGAGAAGCTCGCCAACAAGTTTGAGTGTGCCTTTCTTGGAACGTTTGACCGGCGTGGAACAATTGGGTGCGCCCGAAGCCGCGAAAGCAGCTTCGGCAACTGACTGATTTGGCACGGTTGAGACACTGCTCATGGCAAACCATTACATTGTGAGGGCAAGAAATGTTGCGAGCAAACTTTCTTTCGCTTGCGGCAATTTTCAGGACCGATTTTCGCTTTGCGCGAAAAGGATTGAAAGATTAGGCTCTTGACGGCTTGTCCGATGGTGTAATGGTAACACAGCGCCCTTTGGAGGCGTTATTCATGGTTCGAATCCATGTCGGACAGCCAACCGTCCAATCATTCCTCGACTTCTGCTTCGCAAGAGTTGCAAGATCCACTCGGAATCGAAGCACATTGTCCGTTTGTCGCGCCCCAACGCTTTAAGCAAACCGCGAGGATGCTAATGTCCGCAGGCGAAACTCCGGAGATGCGGGCGGCCTGGCCGATGGTTGCCGGGCGAATCTTGGTGAGCTTTTGCCTTGCCTCAAGCCGTAAACTGGGAACGGTTGAGAAGTCAAAGGCAATAGGAATCGTTTTGTCTTCCAAGCTCTTGAATTTCTCAGCTTCTACTTTCTGGCGCTCTATGTAGCCGGCGTATTTAACAGTAATTTCGACTTGCTGGACAACCTCCTCTGACAACTCGTCATTTCGATTTGGCAAATCCTTGTAGTTTACCTCCGGACGAGACAGAATTTTAGCCAGAGAACAAGATTCGTAATATACTGTATATAAACGCTTTGTCTCGTTACTAATTGCCATTTCTTTTGCTTTGTATTTTTGATAATTCCGATCCTTCAGCAGACCAATTTCGTGGCCCAGTTGTGACAAACGCAAGTCCGCATTGTCTTGCCGGAGCAGAAGGCGATACTCAGCACGAGAGGTGAACATTCGGTAAGGTTCAGTTGTTCCCTTTGTGATCAAGTCGTCAATCAGAACACCGATGTATGCCTGGTCACGGCGGAACACAATTGAATCCAATCCATTCGCGCGGCGCGCCGCATTTATTCCAGCCATGAGACCTTGTGCTGCGGCTTCTTCGTATCCGGAAGTGCCATTGATTTGGCCTGCCAGGAAGAGATTCCGGCACACCTTTGTTTCGAGTGAAAGATGCAACTGTGTCGGGTAACAAAAATCGTATTCGACAGCATAGGCTGGGCGTAAAATCTCAGCTTTTTCGCATCCAATGATTGTGCGAACCAATTCAAATTGCACATCGAAAGGCAGGCTGGTGGACAAACCATTCACATAGAATTCGTCCGTCTCTATTCCTTCTGGCTCGAGAAAGATTTGATGCCTTTGCTTATCTGGAAACTTTACGATTTTATCCTCAATGGAAGGGCAATATCTTGGCCCTATACCTTCAATTATTCCTTGGTAAAGAGGTGATTTGTGAAGATTTTTGCGAACAATTTCGGCGGTTTTCTGCGTCGTAAACGTTATGAAACAAGGCAGTTGACCATTTATTCTATCCAAAATAGAACCAGGGGGATATTTACCACTTGAATGAGGCCCTCCAGCTGGTTTGCCCCGTGAATGTTCCACGTGGAACAAATCATCTTTCCAGAAACTGAAATAAGGGACTGGCTCGTCACCCCTCTGAATTTCAATGGTTGAGAAATCAATCGAGCGGCGCAAGAGTCGGGGTGGCGTTCCAGTTTTCAATCGTCCAAGTTCAAGCCCGAGATCTTTGAGAGACGACGAAAGATTCATTGCGGCGGCATCGCCGGATCGTCCACCCGATTGGCGGTTTGAACCAATGTGCATTAGCCCACAAAGAAATGTTCCGGTGGTTATGACAATCACCTTGCCGAGATAACGAACCTCCAATGTGGTTTCGATTCCGAGTGCGCAACCGTCTTTTTGCAGAATCTTAGACGATTGCCCTTGTTTCACGTCAAGATTTGGTTCTGATTCACATATCCACTTCAGCCGAAATTGATAAGCCTTTTTATCGCATTGTGCGCGGGGAGCCCAGACGGCGGGTCCGTTTTTTGTGTTCAGCATTCTGAACTGTAATCCAGTCATGTCCGTCGCTTTGCCCATTTCTCCGCCGAGCGCGTCAACTTCCCGGGCTAAATGCCCCTTTGCCAGACCACCAATGGCCGGGTTGCACGACATCTGGCCGATGGTGTCGACATTGATAGTCAAAAGTAATGTTTGACATCCCATTCGCGCTGCCGCAAGTGCTGCCTCAACCCCTGCGTGGCCGGCACCAACAACAATGACGTCGAATTGCTTTGGATATACAAACATGAGAAAAGTCAGCCGAAACTATACTCTGTAGCAATGGGGGATTCTGCGGGAAGCTTTTTCAGCTTACGATTTGGATTCGATGACAAGTGCTCGCAAATCTTGAAGACGATTTCAACATCGTCTTCGGCTTTAATCTTCCGTGATATTTCAGTGGCGGTAAATGACTCATGCCCACACTTGGAAAGAAATTCCAATACTTGACGTTGGATCGTCATGACATTGTTTGCAGCCTTCTTGCCAGCCTCAACACCTGGCTGGTGATAGGCGTTAATGTTGATGAGCGAGGCATAGAGTCCAACAGCCCGTTCAAACAAGGCGATCAACACTCCGACGGTAAACGGAGAAACATCCTTAACGGTGATGGTAACCGATTCACGCCCTCTCTCAGCCAAGGCTTGACGCGTGCCTAGATAAAAACCGTGCAGATAATCTTCGGCTGTGATTTCGGGTTCAGCCATTATATTCAAATCAGCTCTATCGGCCATAACAGCAATGAATGTTACAAAAAAATTATTCATGCCATCTCTAAGTTGTTGAATATAAGAGTGTTGGTATGTAGAGCCCTTATTACCAAGTACAGTAATACCTTGGCTCACAACACGGTTATCGAAATCAAATTCCTTGCCTAGGGACTCCATTAAAAGCTGTTGGAGGTATTTAGAAAACAGCTCTAAACGGTCTTTATACGGCAGGACGACCATATTCTTTACTCCTTTACCGTTACCGGATTGAAGCCAAGCCAATGCTAGCTGAGACGAGGGGTTTAATTTAACGTTATGCTTTCTGCTAAGTTCGTCACATGTGGAAGCACCCCTGAGTAGGGCGTCTATGTCAAATCCTTGCAGGGCCGCCGGCAATAACCCGACGGCAGATAATTCGCTGGTTCTCCCGCCTATCCAATCCCAC
>Ga0181538_10002411_pt1 | contig 19491 bp, 15 predicted proteins | sample PEATcosm2014_Bin_40_FD_119773 | JGI IMG/M metagenome (GOLD analysis project Ga0181538, IMG submission 119773) | Peatland microbial communities from MTU Mesocosm Facility, Houghton, MI, USA - PEATcosm2014_Bin23_30_metaG | ecosystem: Environmental > Terrestrial > Soil > Wetlands > Peat | place...
GGGGCAACTGGACGAGGCCATTGCTGCCTATCGGCAGGCCCTGCGGATTGAGCCTGACTACGCCTCGGCCGCGAGCAATCTAATCTACATAGCTCAATTTCATCCCGGCTATGACGCGAAGATGATTTACGAGGAAAACCTCCGCTGGAATCAACAGTACGCCGAACCGCTTAAGAAGTTCATCCAGCCGCACACCAACAACCGCGAGCCCGACCGGCGCCTGCGGATTGGCTACGTGTCGCCGGATTTCCGCGAGCATTGCCAATCGTTCTTCACGATTCCGCTTCTCTCGAATCATAATCGCGAAGCGTTCGAAGTTTTCTGTTATGCCGACCTCCGCCGGCCGGACGCGATAACCGAGCGGATTCGCGGGTACGCCCAGGTCTGGCGGTCGATCTTGGGGACGACGGATGCGGAGGTGGCCCGGACAATCCGCGAGGATCGGATCGATCTCCTGGTGGATTTGACCATGCACATGGCCCGCGGCCGGCCGCTGGTCTTTGCCCGCAAGCCGGCGCCGGTGCAGGCGGCATGGCTGGCGTACCCGGGAACCACGGGGCTGTCGGCCATGGATTACCGATTGACCGACCCGTACCTCGATCCGCCTGGATTGAACGATCAGTTCTACTCCGAAACCTCAATCCGTCTGCCCGACAGCTTCTGGTGCTACGATCCCCTGGTTACGGAACTGCTCGTCAACCCACTGCCCGCGCAAACAAATGGCCACGTCACCTTCGGATGCCTGAATAATTTCTGCAAAGTCAACGAGCCGGTCCTGCGGCTCTGGGCACAGGTCCTCAAGACCATCCCCGGGTCGCGATTCATGCTGTACTGTCCCGAGGGGAGCCATCGTCAACCGCTGCTGGAAATGCTGCAACGGGACGGAATCAGTCCCGATCGCATCGAGTTGATCGCCCGCCGTCCGCGTTTGCAATATCTGGAACTCTACCATCGTATCGACGTGGGGCTAGATACTTTTCCATATAACGGCCACACCACGAGCCTCGATTCATATTGGATGGGAGTTCCCGTGGTGACATTGGTGGGCCGGATGGTTGTGGGACGAGCCGGCTTGTCGCAATTGAGCAATCTGGGTCTGCCGGAACTGATCGCCCGAACGCCGCAGCAGTATGTGCGGATTGTCGCAGACTTGGCGGGTAATTTGCCACGGCTAGCCGAACTGCGCCGGACGTTGCGAGCGCGGATGCAGGCGTCGCCGCTGATGGATGCTCCGCGCTTCGCCCGCAACATCGAGTCGGCGTACCGGCGGATGTGGCGGAATTGGTGCGAGCGGGGTGGGGTCTGAGGATTACAATGTCAGGCCCGATGACCGTTCAGGAACAGTACGAATCCGCTTTGTCGCACCATCAGGCGGGCCGTTTGGCGGAGGCGGAGAAGTTATGCCGCCAAGTCCTGGTGCAGAATCCGAATCATGCGGACGCATTGAATCTATTGGGCGTGCTGTTGGGACTGATGGGCCAATGGGATGCGCCGCCAAGGCTGATCCGGCGGGCGATCGCGATTAATCCGACCAATGCGTCTTATCACAGTAACCTCGGCAATGCGCTGACGGACCAGGGGCAGCTTGACGAGGCGATTGCTTCCTATCACGATGCCATACGGCTCAAGCCTGATTTTGCCGCAGCGCACAACAATCTCGGCAACGCGTTAAACGGCGTGGGACAACTTGACGAGGCCATCGCCGCCTATCGGCAGGCGATTCGGCTCAACCCTGATTACACCGAAGCGCACAGCAATCTGGTCTTCAGCCTCCATCATCATGCCGCCTACGACGCGAGGATGATCCATAAGGAACTTCGCGGCTGGAACCAACAGCACGCCGAGCCGCTCGAGAAATTCATCCAGCCGCACCACAACAATCGCGATCCCGATCGCTGCTTGCGCATTGGGTACGTCTCGGCCGACTTTTACGATCACGCTTCCGCCTTCTTTCTGTTGCCCCTGTTCCGTCACCATGATCGGCGGCAAGTTGAAGTGTTCTGTTACTCCTTACAAGCTCGTTCCGATCAGGTGACGCAACAGATGAAGGATCACGTTCAGCACTGGCGCACCATCGTCGGGCAGCCCGATGCGAAGGTCGCGGCCCAAATCCGCCAGGACCAGATCGACGTTCTGGTCGACCTGAAACTCCATACGGGCGGAAACCGTCTCCTGATCTTCGCCCACAAGCCCGCGCCCGTACAGGCGACCTGGCTGGGCTACCCAGGCACGACCGGCCTGGACACGATGGACTATCGGCTTACCGATCCATACCTGGACCCTCCGGCGATTGACGACGCTTATTATTCGGAGCGGTCGATCCGTCTGCCGGATACGTTTTGGTGTTACGATCCTCTCACCAATGAACCCAAGGTCAATGCGCCGCCGTGCCAGGAGAAGGGATGGGTCACCTTCGGCTGCCTGAATAATTTTTTCAAAGTGAACGATTCAGCGTTTGCGCTATGGGCGGGGGTCCTCAAGGCCGTCTCCAATTCGCGTCTGTTGCTGCTGGCGCCCGAGGGAAGCGCGCGTCAGCGCGTACTGGATTGGCTGGGCCGGGAAGGCATCGGCCCCGAGCGGGTGGAGTTTGTGGCAAGACAATTTCGGCCGGAATATCTGCGCACCTATCATCGCATCGACATCGGCTTGGATACCGTTCCGTACAACGGCCACACTACGAGCCTGGACTCATTTTGGATGGGAGTTCCCGTCATAGCGCTGGCCGGAGGAACGGTGGTTGGACGAGCCGGCGTGTCGCAATTGACCAATCTGGGTCTGCCGGAACTGATTGCCCGGACGCCGCAGCAGTACGTTCAGATCGCTGCGGACCTGGCCAATGATTTGCCGCGGCTGGGTGAGCTTCGCCGGACGCTGCGAGCGCGGATGGAGGCGTCGCCGCTGATGGATGCCCCGCGTTTCGCCCGCAACGTCGAAGCGGCGTACCGGCGGATGTGGCGGAATTGCTGCGAGGAGGGCGGAAGTTTAGATTAGCGGACACTAATCTATATTTCGAGACGTGTTCAAACGCGATTCACATCTTCTGCCGGCCGGAGATGGCGTCGGCGAGGATGTTCTTGTTGGCGTATTCGATGTTGCTCCCGGCCGGCAGCCCGCGGGCAAGCCGCGTCACCTGGATCTGCGGGAATCGCGAGGCGATCAGGTTCTGGACGTAAAGAGCCGTTCCATCGCCGTCGACCGTCGGGTTGGTGCCCATGATGACCTCGCGGATTTGCCCCGCCTCCAGTCGCTTGGCCAGCGCATCGATCGTCAGATCGTCCGGATGGGATTCCTCGAGCGGCGCGATCCGCCCGAGCAGAACGTGATAAACCCCACTGTACAGCCCCGTCGATTCCAGCGCCAGCAAATCCTTCGGCTGCTCGACGACGCATAGGAGAGACGGGTCGCGCGTGGGGCTGGCGCAAATGGCACACGGGTCCTGTTCGGTCAGGTTGAAGCAGATGCTGCAATATCGAATGCGCGTCTTGACGTCGCGGATGGCATCCGCCAGCTTCAGCGCCTCCTCGGGGCTTTGCTTCAGAAGATGAAACGCGATGCGCTCGGCCGAGCGGATCCCGATCCCGGGAAGGCGTGCCAGCTCGTTCATCAGCGTCTGAATGCTTTGCGTGTAGGTGGACACCCGTTACCCCGCGGCCTTGGCGGATTGGCGGCGGGCCTTTTCCAGCACGATTCCCATCTCGCGGAACTTTTCGTAGCGGCGCTCCAGCAGGTTCTCCACCTTTTGGCGCTTCAACTCGCGAAGCGTCTTGGCCAGGTATTGTTCCAGGCTGTGGGCGGCGGTGCGCGGATCGCGATGAGAGCCCCCCAGCGGCTCATGGATGATCGTGTCGATGACCCCAAACTGTTTCAGATGCCCGCTGGTCAGGCGAAGGCTGTCGGCCAACTGCGCCGCGCCGTCATTCCCCTTGAACAAAATCGCCGAACACGCCTCCGGGCTGATCACCGAATACCAGGCGAACTCCATCATCGCCACGCGATCGGCCACGCCGATGCCCAACGCTCCGCCGCTGCCCCCCTCGCCGATAATGACCGAAACGATCGGCGTTTTAAGCCGGCTCATTTCCAACAGGTTGCGGGCGATGCTCTCGGCCTGGCCGCGTTCCTCGGCGCCGATGCCGGGATATGCCCCCGGCGTGTCGATCAGCGAAACCACCGGTAGGCCGAATTTCTCCGCCAGCTTCATGCAGCGAAGCGCCTTTCGATAACCCTCGGGATGGGCCAGCCCGAAAAAGCACTTGATCTTCTCCTTGGTGTCCCGGCCCTTGTGATGGCCGATCAACACCACCTTCTGCCCGCCCAGTCGAGCCAGCCCGCAAACGATCGCCGGGTCGTCGCCGAATCGCCTGTCGCCGTGCAACTCGCGGAATTCGGGGCAGATCATTTCCAGGTAATCGCGGAACTGCGGGCGCTGCGGATGCCGCGCAACCTGCACCGTTTCCCATGCGGTGAGATTGTCGTAGGTCTTGCGCAGCAGCGAGGTGTAATTGGTCCGAAGTTGCCGCAATTCCTTGGCATAGTCCGCCGACTTCTGCTGCTGAAGGCCCTCCAACTCCTGGATTTGCTGCTCGATCTGGGCCAGCGGCTTCTCGAATTCCAGCACGTGCCGAAGACCGCCACGCGGTGCGCCGTTGACCGGCTGCCCGTCTGGCTGAGAGTCTGGGGGTTTGCCGAAAGTCGGGGAGTCGCTCATAACGATGTTGGTTCAGGCAGGAAGCCACAGGGTATCCGCTGGGCGAGGCAATTTCAATAATGCAACCCAAACGGAATCCAAACATTTGGGACAAATGGTGGAATTCGGCGGGATAATCGACTGGCGTTCACGCTGCGTTGGAGAGGCGGCGGCTGGAGCGTCAATTATAGCCTAATTGCCGGTGCCGTAACCGGAAGACCAATCGGCCTGCCAATCCGTTCTCATTCGCGGCGGCCGAGCGCCGTTTGAATTCCTCGTTCTCCTGAAGCGTGAATTCGCTGTCGGCATTGCGCATGCAGCGGTGAACTGAATCATAGAGCGACTTGCCGCGCCGATATATTTCGGAGCCTTGAAATTCAAACGGAGTGCCGGCCGGCTCCGTGTTGCAAATCTCCAGACCCGCGGCGTTGGCGGCAATCTCGAGACTTTGAGGCGTGTGCAGAAAGAGGTGCCGCGGCGCATCCAGTTCAACCCAATCGGTTCGATATTGATGCCACGCGTCCGAACTGGCAACGGGGGTTTCAATTTGGCAAATGCCGCCGGGATGGAGTCTCTTTCGCACGGCTTTCAAAACACCGACCTGATCGTGCATGTGTTCAATGCTGTGGGTGAGCAGAATGAGGTCAAACGCCGTCTCGTCCAGGTCCTCCAATTTGCATCGATGGAGCGTGATGCCGGAGGGGGCTGGAGAATCGGGCAAAAACGGATCGACGCCATGGAGGCGGCGAAACCCAACGTCGCGCAGACCGTTCAGAAAGCCACCGTTTCCACAGCCGACGTCAAGTATTCTGCAATTGAAAGATTGCTCCGGAACACCGTCCAAAAAATGCTGGAGCACGTGGGCGGTGGGGTAGGGCTTAAACCAAACCAACGGCTGGAAAAAGCGTGGCCGGCCGAAGATCGCCGCCTCGTGCCGACGATGATTCAACCAGCCCAGGAACCCTTCATGACCCGTGTGTTCGGCTGATTGCAATGAGTAATATCGATCGGTTGGATAGTAGCGGCTCAGATCGTCCGGGGGATTGGCTTGTTGGAGACAGCCGCATCGCGCGCACTCGAAATACGTGAACGACCCGCCCATGCCGAACATTCGTTCAGCCGCCGTGTGAACCAACCCCTGCGGGCAACCGCAGATGAGGCAGGCGTTGTCGCTAGTCGAAGGGTTCGATTGCACGCTGACCTTCCCCTAAATAAAAGGACCAGACCACACAACTATAGCCGCGTTGTGGCTTGTGATGCAAGAAAAGTAGGTTCTTATGCGCGCTAGCCGAACCGAAGTGACCCTAACCCCTTGCGAATCTCATTGCGGCTTCTTAAATGAAAAGCATCCGCAGCCGAGATATTGACGAGCCACTAGCTCAGGCGAAGCATTGGACACAAGTCCTTGGCTGGGATCGTCGAGCAGGGCAGCGAACTCATCCAACGTCAATCCTTCAAACATGGAAAGCACTTGGGAATAACCATAGATCCGATGGGCATTGAAGCAAACGCGCGGCGTGCCGACGGGGACGACAATCAGCAGCGTGCCACCCGGGGCAAGCACTCGTTTTAGCTCGCGAGCGGCTTTCAGGTCTCCTTGCGGGTCCAGAGTGCCGCCGTAGCGTCCCAGCCCGACGTGCTCGATAACGTGCATGCATGACAACGACGGGATGCTGTTATCGGAAAAGGTCAGGGCCGTCAGGTCTTGGGCACCGGTTGTGAGGCCGGATAATTGCACTGGCAGAGGACGATAGTCATAGAAGTCAACGGGCATGAACGCGGAGACGATGGTTGGAAAATAGACGTAGGAGGAGATGTCAACGTGGCGCTGTGGCCGGGTGCGGGCGAGCAATCGGGATGCCCAGGCGGTGTGGTAGATGTATTGGCTGTCGATGGGCGTGGTCTTGGTCCGTTCGTTCATGATCGGATATCGGTCTTCCCAAAGGACCGGAAGGCACCCGTTGCCGGCGGACAATGCCTGAAACTGCTGAAACTCCTTGCGGAATTGCCGATAATCTCCGCAATTCTTCCACGTTAATTTGGCGGTATACCGGATTCGACGGAGCAGGCGTCTCATACACTCCGTCTTTATCGAACATCGCGGCCCGAGACTGAACTCGGACCCAATATCGACCAGCGCCGCCCTTTGCAAGACTGGAGCCAACGTCATGGCAAACCGCCACTTTTACGGGCGGCCGTGGACGCCCGCGGAAAGATGATTGACCGGGATTTTTGTTACGGACTGCTGCTTAACTCGGAGAGCAGGTCTTGAGCGTCTTTGGATTCGGGATGAAGGTTGAGACAAATCCGGGCTTCGCGGATCGCATCGGAGGTCTGCCCCTGGCTCGCAAGGGCGTTGGCCAATTGCAGCCGCCAATCCACCCGGCCGTAATCGAGGTCCAGCGCTTTGCGATACCAGGCGATCGCCTGTGCCCCGTGACCGGTGCGCCGGTAGGCATCCGCCAGTTCCGCGAGGGTTCCGGCGACGGCATCCGGTCGCCGTGCCTCGGATTCCAGCAACGCCATCGCTTCGTCGCGGCAGTGGGCCGCAATCGCCACGCTCGCCGGATCGTTGCCCAAGACAGTGGCGAGATACTGAAGGTCCTGCCGGTTGCCCCGGCTCAGTTCGTAGGCAAGATCGGGTCTTCCGGAATGGACGTATAAGTCCAGGATGTCATGCTCAAATCCGCCCAGGGCCTGGCACCGCCGCAGCGCGACCAGAGACTTTGGCCAGTCACCTTGCTGGATCGCCAATGTTCCGGCAACGAAGCAAACCGTCGGGTCGTAGGGGGTCAGCCGATATGCCGTTTCAATGTGGCCAGCGCCCTCCGGTCGGTGCAGAGCGAAAAACTCAATCTGCCCTGCCACGCATAGCGGGGGGCCGTAAGTCGGGCATAGCGCGCGTAGCGATTCCAATTGGCCGGCTATTTTGGACGCGAATGAAAGCGACAATGGCGTCAACAGCGTCTGGTGCGTCGCGGGATCGGTCGCGGTACTGATCGCATGCCACCGATAGACGTTCAGCCAATACTGATACGTGACATCGTCCGGCTCCAGACTCGCGGCGGCTGCGGCGGGGGTGAGAAGTGCGATGTAATCGTCGGGCGAGCCTTGCCAGTCGCTCGCCTCGATTGCGACGCGGGCATCGGCCGCTTTCCCCCATTGCGCCTCCGCCCGCCGGGCAAGATCGGCCGACTTCACCATCCACACGGCCAGAGAAGCCACGACGGCCAATGCGGCATAACGACCGGCCAATCGCAGCCCCGCGGACGCGCGCGTCGGTCTTCCAATCGGCTCATCCGCCGAAATCCGCGATAGATTCACCAGCAGCGCGAAGAAGACGGCCGTCAACACGGCGTTTGCCGGGACGTGTTGTCCAAAGTCCGTGGCACTGTGAACCAGAATGGCGATCAGACCAAATCCCAAGCCAAACACCGCGTATTGCACCGGGTCGCCAGAGTTGGAAGCCGCCCGAAAGTATGCGGCCATGCCCATGACGAGGAACAGCGCCGCCAATCCAAGCCCGACCGAGCCGCATTCCTCCATCAACTGGGCGTACTCGTCTTCCGCATGGGTGGCAATCTGAGCGATGGTGGAGTGGTCGAACATGGGAAAGACAAACTCGTGTGTGCCAAGCCCCGTCCCCAGGATCGGGAACTGGCGGAACTCGCGGGTCATGTCCTTGAGCATCTGCAATCGGCCCCCCTCGGCCAGCTCGACGTGCCGCAGGGTCGCCAGGCGCGAATAGACAGCGTCGAAACCCGTCACCAGAAGGATCGCCAGCACCGCGACCCCAAGCCACAGGATCAGCGACCGTTTCCCGCCGACGCGCTTTTGGCGCGCCAGCATTCCGGCCGTGAACGCGCTGGCGGCGAGCAACGAGATCACTCCCATTCGGCTCATCGACAGGAAGACCGTGATCGGCCCCAGCACGCAGAAGATCGCCAGGAAGAAGCCGAACCACGATTGCGACCGGCGCATCAAGACAAGCCCCAGGGCCGCGCCGACGGAAAGGTTCATAAACTGCGAGAAGTGGCTGTAGTTCATGAAGGGGCCGGAATTGCGATGAATCGCCGGAACGATCCCGTAGACGGTGGTCGCGCCGGTGAGGTTCTGATAGAGCGCCAAGGCCGCGACGAGAGCTCCCGCGGCGACGATCGTCGTCAGCAGACGCTGGATGCGAAGACGATCGCGATAGACGTTGACGACGACCACGAAAATGGCGGCGACCCCCAAAACCAGCCAAAGCTGCCAGCGCGTCGCCGCCGGATAGAGAGAAATCGTCTGGCGGCCGAGGACCGAAGCCGCATTGGGAACGTCGCTCAATAGCTGCGCCCGCAGATCGGCCGTGCCGGGAGCGATCACCTTCAGCACGGACCGTGGCAGCGGCAGAAGCTGCCCGGCCGCCAGGAGCAGAAACAATCCGATCGGCACGTAGAACCAGGACCAGAAAAACCTTGCCGTGGGAACGGCGACTAATTTGATCGCCAGGCAAAAAACGGTTCCCGCGGCAATGATCAGAAAGATTTCCCGGCTCCACGCCTCCGTCGTCCCGAATGCCAGGGGAGTGAACACCAATAGCGCCCCCATGAGCCACTCGACGAGGTCATCGATGCGGTCGGCGCGTTTGACTTCGTGAAATTGCGTGAGCACCGAAAAAAAACCTTGACAATTCCGGCAAAAACCGCCAGAATTGTTTGATTAGGCGTCAGAAATGAAACAGTTGAGATTGGCCATCATCGCGATCGCCGGGGCAATGCTCTGCGGTCCTTTTGCATTGGCCGGCGGTGAAACATCCAATAAGTCGGCCAGTCCACCGAATAAACAGGCAAATTGCACTTTGGATCCATTCCAATGTGTGTGCGTTTCAGAGCCGGGGGGCAAGGACTCGTGCGTGCAAGTGGACTGCATTTGCACCAAGACGCCCTGCCAGCCGAAACCGCGAAGCCCGTGCGCGCCATGTCCACCGTGCCCGCCGCCGCCGCCGAAATCCTGCCGGTAAATCGCCAGCCCTCAATCCGAGATCATCGCGCTCAATTGCGGCGCGGATGAATGCACAAAGACCATGTTGGAATCACGAAATGGATCGAGCGGTTCGCCGGCGTGATAGAGCTTGAACGGCTCGCTACGGTATGCCTCGTAGCCGAGAGAGATGAATTTGGCGATGAGTTCGGCGGGCGGCAGCAGCGCATCGGGCCGGTGAGTGACCTCGCCGAAAATCACTTGTGGGGGCCGTTCGGTGAACAATTGCCTGGCCCCATCGAGCACAGCCGATTCGAATCCCTCGACGTCGATTTTCATGCCGAAGATCGGCCGCCGTTCATCGGCCAATTCGCAGTCGAGGCTGCTCACCGGAACGATAATGGTTCTTCCGTCGCGAATGTCGTGCTGCGGCAAGAGGGACCCGCGTCCGCTGCCGCCGTCGGCGTCGTCGGCGCGGCGCGGCAGGTGAAACTCCGCCTGGCCGGCCTTTTCGGCCAGCGCGCACGGGTGTAGCCGCACGTTCGCCAGACCGTTGCGCTCGAGGCTCAACTTCAGATGCGTGGCCATGGCGGGGTTGGGCTCGAAGGCGTGTACGGCTCCGTTGGGTCCAACCTGCCGGCCCAGCAACACGCTGAACACGCCCACGTTGGCTCCGATGTCCAGCCAAACCTGGCCCGGCCGAACGACGCGAAGCATCAAATCGGTCACGCGCTCCTCGTAGTGCCCGAAAAAGTAGAGGTGACGGAGGATCGCCTCGTCCAGCGAAACGTGCAGATCGCTGCCGTCGCGAAGCTTCGCCCAGCGATCCAACTCGCCCCCGCGCTCGGCGAGCATCGAGCCGTACCGGAAACACGGCGATGTCACCAGCCGGGTGGTCGGAAACCGGCGGCCCAGAAGGGTCAGCACGGTTTCGAAGGATCGGGAAAATATCATTGTCAAAATTTAACCCATCCTCAACGAAGAAAAAAGCCGCCGATGAATGACGGTGGGCGCAACGCTTATCTGAGGTCCGGCTCGATTCGAAATCCAATTGAAGAAGGATCTCACGCAGAGATGCAAGCATTGGGGAAGTGGCGGGCGTAGGCGAGAGCGCATTGACCATCTGCGACCGCCCCCAATCGATACTGTCCTCCGAAAAGCGGCTTCACCCCGCCGCAATCCTTCGCCCGCCCTGCGCCAACGAATACTCCCGCGGAGCGTTTGCCGGTGATTTTCCGCCCGATCCCTTTCCGAACGAGTTGGACCGCCTTTCCACGGTTTGGTAGAGGACCCAACTCAGCGCATAAATCGGGACGAACGCCGCCAACCCGACGAGAAGCAACATGGGCGTGGAATGAAAGCGAAGCTCGCGGGCGTGAAAGATCGCCGACTTCAATATCGGCTGGTGCCAGAGATAGAAGGAATAGCTGCACAGTCCGAGCGGCACGAGGAGTTTTTCCAGGGCGTTCAGGGGCTTGGCGCACCAAACCCACCGTTCCAGCGCAACGGCGCAGAGGATGGAAGCGACGGTGAACGACAACATCGACGTTTCGCGGCAAAGCGTCGACGCGACGAACAGGACGGCCAAACCCAACAGGACGGGCTTGGGGTTTGGAATGCAGCGTTTTGCCTGGAAAAAGCGCTCGGCGACAAAAGCGCCCAGGACCCAACCGAACCAGGTGGTCGTGGGCATCGCTCCTAGAAAGCTTATCGGCCCGGCCGGAATATTGCCGGGCGCCGCCGAGATCAGCAGTCCCGCCGCCGCCAGCACCAGCGAGATTCCCAGCACGTTGGCCATGCCCACCTTCCGGCGAAGCCACAACATCGCCGGATAGGCGAGATAAAACTGGACCTCGGTGGCCATGCTCCAGAAGGAACTGTTGATCTGGCCGAAAAAGGTCTTGTCGGCGAGGTTGTGAACGAGCAGCAAATGGAGCGTGAAATCGAGATTTCCTGCGGCGTTCATGTGCCGGTACGTCAGCAGACCGAAGGCCACCAGGGCGAGCAGGTAGGCCGGATAAATTCGCCAGAAGCGTCCCCGGTAGAATCCTCCGACGCTGAAGGGGCGATTTGCGGTCAAGAACGAATAATGGATGACGAAACCGCTCACAACGAAAAACAGTGCGACGCCGGCCCATCCGAAAGTGAGCGGATAGCAGAAGAGGAAGAGGGGGTTTGGAACGGAGTGCCAGTCGCGCCAGTGGCCGTGCCAAGGCAGGTGATTCGCATTGAACGTGGCGTCGAAGACGTGGAAGAAAAAAACGCTGAGGACGGCCAGCGCGCGGACCGCATCGAGCCGGTTGAGATGCCGGCCGGGGTTATTTGGGGGCGGGTTCATCGGTCAACGCCGGCCGGCGGACGCGTTTGTAGGAGTGTTGCACGATGGAGTTGATTTTTCGCCTGATGCGCTGCGGCATGGTATAGCCGTCCTGCGCCCAAAGCCGCCAGGACATCCATTGGGGTGGATTGCGCTGTTCGTCGGGTTCCGGAGGCCGTCGAAGCCCGATGTCCCGGATTGCTCGGAGCAGGTGCGGGACGCGGGTGGCGGGAGAGAACCATTTTTCCCACGCCGCTCGGGCGAGTTGGCCCATCTGCGTCGCCAACGGTTCCAGTTCGGTGAGCAACCGGGGAATTTCCGGGACCCGTTCCTCACTGACGAAAACGGCGAAGCTTAGCCAATCGGGGCCGTCCGGTTCGACGTATTCGTCGGCGATGACGACGGGCGCCCGCCCCAGTTCCATGGTTTCAAACATCCGGATGGAAGACGAGGCCCCGCCGCGCGGACACAGGACGAATTTGCTATGGAGCATCTCCTCGACAAAGGCGATCTTTTCCTCTTCCGAATGGTCGAACCATCGGAAGGTTTCCGTGACGCGGCCTCCGGAATTGCGGCCCTGGAGATCGGCGAACATCCTGGCCCGCGTCGGCCAGGACCTGGCCCCGCGGAAGGAAAAGAGCAGGTTTTGCTCGTATTGGTCCCGATGCTCGGCCAATCGCGCGACGACTTCGTTGTATTGTCCCATGTAGGTGATGGCACGATGCCGCCGCCAATCGAACCGCGATCGCGGCAGCGAGACGTACCCGCCGGGCAACAGCCCCAGCGGTTGATCGTCGAAGTTCACGCAAAAACATTTTGCCGAATGGCGGCGAAGGACCGGCGATTCTAACATCAATCGCAAGTCCTGGGGCGTCTTGTTCGCGTTCCGCTCAAACAGGAGAATCACATCGGCCTCGTCCGGGTCGTTGGTGACCACGTGCTCGCGGCTTTGCGAAAGCACGCCCAGGGCCCTGTTCATGTCCTTGACATGATGGCCTGAAGTGTCCCAGCCTGGAAGAGTGGTGCAGTGGACAATCATTGCGGTGTTCGCGGGTCTATGGGCAGTTGGCGGAAAACTCGTTTACCTGGCGGCGACGATCTTCGTCGGATGAATCGTCGAGATCGCGCACGCGCTTGGCCGGAACCCCGGCGTAAAGTCCGTTGGGCTCGCAATCCTTGATCACCACGGCCCCGGCGGCGACGACGCATCCCGGGCCCACCTCCACGCCGGGCATGATCATCGCGCCGGCCCCGATCCAACATCCGTCGCCGATTCGGATGGACGAAGACGTCACCGGGCCGGCGCGGTGTTCGGCCGGTCCGGGCTCGTGGGAGTCGGTCACCAGCGTCACGTTCATGCCGAGTTGAACCTTCTCGCCAACGACGATTCGGGCCTTGCTGGAGTAAAACCTGCATCCCTGGTTGACAAAAACTCCGCGGCCGATGGTCACCCGGCGGGATTGGAGGTAGATTCCCGCCGCCAGCGACGGAGAACGGACGTCGATCCGCGCCAGGCGGTAGAGGCCGTACCGGAGGACTCGGGGCGTGAAATACGACCCGGCGATCCGGTTGACCAGGAGATGCCAGGCGGCATCGCGAAGGTCAATCAACGTCCATTGGAATGCGGTCTTAACGTTCATCGCAATCGCTCAATTGCTGTCATCGTCGATGCCGGCCCGAAAGCTTCAACTCATCAGGCCACGGCCATGATGGAATTGGACAATTTTGTCTTGATTTCGTCACAAATTCGCAGGCAAAGCGCCAGGGTGGTCAGCGTGGGGTTGGAGAACCCGCTGGTCGGAAACACCGAGCTGCTTCCGACGTACAGGTTGGCGTAGCCGTGTACGCGGCAGGAGGGGTCCACCACGCTGGTGGTTGGATCGGCGCCCATGCGGGTGGTTCCCATGTGATGGCTGGCGTCGATGAAGCCACCGTGCTCGCCCTGCTCCCTTCCGCCAATCTCCAGGTCGTCGGGGTTGAACTCGGCCAGGCCAAGTTTACGCCATTCATCGGACAGGGCCTGCGCGAAGACGGCGATCGATCTGCCTTCGGATTTGGTCAATCGCCAATCCAGCACGGTGCGCCGCATGCCGAGGCTATCGGTCTGGCGGCTCAGCGTAACCCGGCTGAAAGGATTGGGCTCCTGCTCGACGGAAAAGCCGACGTGCGGCTGCAAGGCCGCCATCGAGACGACCTTGCCCAGCACGTAGCGGCGGAAAAATGCCGTCTTTCCCACCTGGTCCAAGCGCTGGGCCACCGTTGCCAGCGCATTGAACATCCGCGTTTGGCTCACGGGCTGGATGGCATTGGGATCGTCCTGGGCTTCGGTCGCTTCGCGTTTTTTGCGGAACATTTGTGAAAACGCGCCGGCAAACAGCTTGGCCGCCGTGACGGCAAAAGAAATCGGATAGAACACTTCGCCCCCGACGTGCAGAATGCCTTTTTCACGCTGGAGGGTTTCGCTGGCGGCGTATTTGATGCAATGCCGAACGTCGCCCTTGCGAAACGAGCCGTACCACTGGCTGAACCGCTTGTGATCCAGGGGCCGGACCGGGATGGCGACGCCCGGATGATCCTGGAAAAATCTGCCGACCATGTCGTGGCGATTGCCGATGCCGTGGGGTTCGACGGAATCCGAAGCGAGCAGCAGCCGCGCCGATTCGATGCCGCCGCAGCAGATGACAAACATCTTGGCCCGGATGCGCAGCTCCTTGCCTTGGAAGGACCGCACGAGCAACTCGCGAATGGCCGTGGCGTCGGGCGTGGCGTCGAAGGCGACGGCGTTGGCGTGGGTCAGGAGCATGACGTTCTTCGCCGCTTTCAAGTTTGCCCGGTACTTCTGCGCGAAATTCGGCATGGCCGCGAATTGCGAGAAGTAGGTGACGATGGCGTCGCCCTGGTACGCCGGAAGCGAATCGCCTCGGTCCGGAAGGTCCGCCGCCTCGTAGGTGGCGTGGGGGATCTGAAGCACTTCCTCGGCCCGGCGGTAAAAGGGCCGCAGCGTGCGCTTGTCCACGGGCCAGCCGCTGTTGGGAACCCAATCCCGCTGCTGGAAATCCATATCCCACAGGGGCAGGGACTGGCCGGCCCATAACGTTGTCGTGCCGCCCACGACGCGCACCCGGCCGTTATGAACGCCGTCGTGATGGAGCCCGACGATTTCGCTTCGATATGGCTCCTGGCTTCTGGACTCAAACGCCTGTCCGCCTCCCTCCAGCAGAATGATGGAATGCGCCGTGCCGACGAATTCGCGGGCCATGGTGATGCCGACGGCGCCGCTGCCGACGATGCAGACGTCCGCGGACTGCGCGTCCACCGGTCCGAGTTCATTGATATCCACGATCATGGGCAGTCAGGTAAAAACCGACCCTGCAAGCAGGCACAACCATCGGCGGCTTGGGCCGCCAATGCACCGGCACTCGAAAATGGAAACTATTGCGCGATCAGTGAAAGAGGTTCGCGCGGGCGCGCATCGCGGGCCCGTGACGGACGTTTTCGCCTTCTTTCTCCGACGAGCACCTCGTCGTAAAGGCGCTGGACTTTATCAGCGGTGAACTGAATTGTGAATCGCTCGTTGACGCGTTGGCGGCCGCGGCGGCCCGCCTCCGCCCTGCGCGCCGGGTCCGCCAGGAACCGGCTGATCGCCTTGGCCATCGCGGGAGCGTTGCCCATCGGCACCAGCAGCCCGGTCTGGCCGTCGACGACGATCTCGGGCACGCCTCCGCCATTGGTTGCAACGACCGGCTTTCCCGCCGCCATCCCTTCCACGATGACCTGTCCAAACGGCTCGCCCGTCGTCGACGCGTGAACGATCAGGTCCATCTTCGCGATCAGATTGGGCACGTCCTCGCGAAATCCCGTGAACTCGACGACGTCGTTTAGCCCCAGCGACGTGGTCAGCCGGCGCAAGTAGCGCTCGTAATGAATCTCGTTGAAAAGCGCCGAGCCGACGATCTGGAACCGGGCGTTGGGGAATCGGTGGTGAACCAGGCTGGCCGCGCGTAGAAAAACGTGCTGCCCCTTCCAGGGCGTGATCCGCCCGACCATGCCGACCAACAGTCGCTGGCCGTCTTGGACAGGCGCCGGGGCCTGGTCCGCCGCGCGGCGCGCGCCGTCGTGTACAACGTGATACCGCGGCTTGGCCGGCGCGTGCAGCGTGCTGAGGGTCGCCGCGGAATTGGCGATCACGTGATGGGGAACCCACCGCGCCAGCCAACGGAATAGGTGCACGACCGGCCTGGGTAGATAATCGTTCTCGATGCGATCGCGGACGTGCCAGATGAGGGGAATTCCCGCCAATCTTGCGGCCGCTCCTCCGAGGATATCCGACTTGAGCGAGTTGGTGTGGACGAGGTCAACCCTTCTGCGTCTCAGTTCGCCCGAAAGCCGCCAGACAAATGCGGCGCCGAGCAGAATTTCGCGTAGCCGCAGCAGTGTCCCGCGTCCCAGCCCGTCCTTGGAGGCATTGACGATGCCCGGGTCCAGCGGCACTATCGAAATCGGGACGCCGGCCTCTTCGAGCTTGCGGGCCAAAGACCCATTGGAAAAGAGCAGAACGAGCGGGCGGTATCGGCGCGGGTCCAGGGAACGGACGAGATTGAGGATGGCGATTTCACCGCCGCCGAGGCTGGCGGTGTGATCGAGAATTGCCACCACCCGTGTCCGCGCGTCCCGCCTCGTCGCAATTTCGGGCGGAATCTGGACCTTCGGTTCAGACATGAGTTGGTTTCAGAATCTCTTGTTGCGGCGCCGCCGAAGCGACGGCCAGCGCCGCGGAAAACAGACAGGCGTTGATCAGCCAGGTTTCCAGCCCGGACTGAAGCGCGAACAGGGGAAACACGAACGTGCCGGAAAGCGCGGCGACGTTGTAGGCGAAGATGACGCCGCTCCACAGACCCAGGTCGTCGTGCCGATGGATCGCCAGTCTCCACGAAAGCCAGATGGCCGTGCCAAAGGCCAGCATGTAAATAACGACCAGCGGAATTCCGCCGTCATAGAGCCACGACGTCCACATGATTTCCGAATAGAGTTGGGTCTCGGGGTGCCCGAAGTAGTAGTTCATCATGCCCCAGCGGCCGAGTCCTCCGCCGAAGGGATAGGCCATCAGGTCGTGGGTGATCATGCCTTCCAGAAAGTATCCGCGATTGTTGGAATAGACGACAAGGGGGTTCTCGGCGGTGAGGCTGTTGAAACGGTTGATGGTCTGCTCGCCGCCGACGGCGAAGGCCCAGGTTGCCCCCGCCAGCGCGGCCGAGCCCACGACGATGCCGACCACGAAGATGCGTTTCCACTCGGCCATTCGCACGAGCATCGCGAACAAAACGACGGCGCACACGCCCGCCATCACCAGTTCGACGCGCACCTGCGAAAGGAAAATGGCGAACAGGCCGGCCAGCATCCCCGCGCCGGCAACGGCTCGGATGAAGACTCGCCGCGTGGTGACGAGAATCCCCGCTCCGAGAATGATGGCATTGAGGCCGCCCGTGGCGGCGCCGCCGGGAATGTCGCTCAGCCCGAATGGGCGCAGGATGCGCGTCCCGTCGGCCAGAACCACGGTGGCGTCGCCTTCCTGGAACGTCGCCCTGGAGCTGATGATGGACGAGATCGCTCCCTGAAAGTGGCCGGGATAATAAACCTGCAAAACTCCCGTGACGGCGCTGGCGAGATAAAAGAGCCACAGCGCCATAATCACGTGCTGGAGAACCGCAGTGTCGGGTTTGCCGCCGGCGACCCACGCCACCGGCGCGAATATCGCAACGTACAGCAGGATTTGCCCGACGCACGCCAACAGATTGTCGCGCTGGGGATGCACCAGTCCCACGGCAAGGACGACCGGCACCCATTTCAGCAGCTTCAGCGCCGGATGGGCGGGGTATCGCGGGGGCAGAAGATAGAGCAATAACAGACTTCCGCCAAAAGCGGCGATTCGCAACGGAAGCCGCAACGGCGTATCCCCCACGAACAACAGCGCGATCTGGCAGCCGATGGCATACCAGACGAACCAGACCGGCCAGGGCACCGTGTCCATCCCGAGCCTGTGCCGGTGCAATGGTTTGAGGCGCACGTCGGAAACTGCCGCGCCGCGGGAAAATGGGGCTGGGTTGGCTTGCATATCAGGAGCTCTTTATATCAGCCGACCTCCGTATCAGGCACTTCCCATTGTTTGGATGCGGGCAAGGGCAACATCCACTGGCGCATGGCATCGCTCACGTTCCGCGCGAAGCGGGCGGCGGAAAAATACTCGGCGCGCTGCCTGGCGGCGTTTCCGACCGCCGCGGCAAAGGCGCCGTCATCCAGGTATCGCAGGATCGCCGCCGCCAGCGCCCCGGAATCTCCGAACTGCACGAGCAACCCGTCAACGCCATCGGTAATGATCTCCCGGGGCCCGCCGGATGCGCCGGCCACCACCGGCTTGCCCAGCGACATCGCCTCGACGACGGTCATTCCGAATGGCTCGCAATCCGAAGCATGCACCAGCACGTCGCACGCTTGCATCCAACGCGGGACGTCCTGCTGATGCCCGGCGAACGTCACATGGCCGGCGATGTTCAATTCGTTGACCTGTTCCCGAAGTTGCGATTGATACTTCGGTTCGAGATGCCAGGCGCCGCCGACAATCGCGGCCGTGGCCGATGGATAGCGGGCGATGATGGCCGGCAGGGCGGCGATCAACACGTGAAACCCCTTCCATCGCTGGAGCCGGCCGATGATGCCGATCAGCGGGCCGGCCGGCGGAAGGGCCAATTCCTGCCGGCATTGTTGCGGGGAGGGAAGCGCCGCCGAGTTGAACGTTGCCAGGTCGGTCGGGGGATGCACCACGCGCACGGGAATGTGGGGCATCATTTTCTGCTGCTCTTCGGCGACAAACCGGGAGCAGGCCAGCGACCCCGCGGCGGGAATCCGCACCGCCAGGCTGTCGATGATCTGCCGGGGCAGCCCGTGTTGGAACCACACGGCGGGGATTCCGGCGAGCTTGGCGGCCGGACCGCAGTACAGATGCGCCTTGGCCATCCACGCCAGGATCGCTCGCGCCTGGATGCGCTTGGCCAGCCGGGCGATGGCGAAGATCGTGCCGGCGAATTTGTGCGGCTGGCGAACCCGGCCCGCCTTGATGATGCTCACGCCCGCGCCCGCCTGCCGCGCTTGCCCGACCATCGGACCGTCTTCCAAAAAAGCCACGTGCCAGCAAATCGAACTGTCCGTTTGGAGCAACTGCATCAGCGCCAACTCGGCGCCGCCGCGCTGTTCGGCCAAAGGCATCACGATCAGCACCACGGGAGCGGTCATATAGGTTCCACGGAAACGTCGCGTTTTGCGGGCGCGGATCGGCACGGCGCGATCTGGAGCGCATCCAGCCATCGGCCCGTCAGGACCGGCAAGGAGTATTGGGCCTCGGAACATTCCCTGGCCCCGCTGCCCAATCTTTGCCGCATCGCGGGATCGCCGGCGAGGCGGATCGTCGCATCCACAAAACCCCCGAGATCGCTTGCCGCCACCGTCTGGAACGCCCGGCCGTCGTGCCGCA
>Ga0181538_10002412_pt1 | contig 19481 bp, 21 predicted proteins | sample PEATcosm2014_Bin_40_FD_119773 | JGI IMG/M metagenome (GOLD analysis project Ga0181538, IMG submission 119773) | Peatland microbial communities from MTU Mesocosm Facility, Houghton, MI, USA - PEATcosm2014_Bin23_30_metaG | ecosystem: Environmental > Terrestrial > Soil > Wetlands > Peat | place...
ATTGGTTTGGTCCCTGGGCCTGTTTCCGGCAAGTTCGGGTTCGTTCGGCCGTTTTTCGGTGTTGGTGGCGGGCGGCGGCCTGCGTCCCAGGGATGCAGATGAATAAATTGGGTTCGTTCCGCGCGGCGATTTCTGCGTTTTTGCTGTAAATAAACCAGTTAGCGGTTCGAGTTGGGTTCGTTCGGTAATTCTTTGGTATTGGGCCGCAGGTGGCTGGCAGGGCGGGGACCGTTTGGAAATGTGGCGCCGCGGCGGCGCGCCGCCACGGCGTTGTTCCGGCGGTGATCGAACAGGTTTTGGCTTCGTTCGGCGGGCCTGTTTTCGGCAGGTTCACTGCAAACAATGGAGTTAGCTGTCCGAGTTGGGTTCGTTTCGTCGTTTTTTTCGGGAATTCACTGTGAAACCCCTGTGGCGGCGCGCGCTGGTTGCCAAGGAATATTCAGTTGAGAAAGATCCGCCGGGCACGCCGCTCATGGCGACGCCACCCGAAAACGCCCTTATGACGGCGTGTCTCTAACTGAGCTGAGGCTAGCACGCCGGCGGAACGAACTCGTGGGACTGCATTCGCCAGCGGTTTTGTTTTCAGAGGATTAGGGTAATTCCGGGCCGCGTCACCCAAACCGCCTAATCGCCATGCACCGTATGGCGACGCATAGCAAGCGCCGAGCCGCTGTTTTCGTCTACTTCCAGAATCACCGAGTGCAGCTCCGGGGCGCCCTTGGCCGCCTCCATGCGTATGGGAAGACTGGTCAGGAAGCGCTGCAGGATCACGTCCTTCTTCACGCCGATCACCGATTCGTACGGGCCGGTCATGCCTACGTCGGTCTGGTAAGCTGTGCCCCCCGGCAGGATGCGCGTGTCCGCCGTCGGGATATGCGTGTGCGTCCCCACCACCGCCGATACCCGGCCATCCAAATACCAGCCCATGGCCATTTTTTCACTGGTGACCTCGGCATGGAAATCCACAAAACGTACTTTCACGGAGGGGTCGAGGCCGTTCAGAATCTGGTCCACTTTATGGAACGGACAATCGGTCTGCGGCATATAGGTGCGGCCTTGGAGGTTGATTACCGCGCACGGAATGCCCTGCGGGGTGCACGTGACAATCACGCCACTCCCGGGCGTTTCGGCCGGATAATTGGCGGGCCGCAGCAGTTTCGGCTGGCGTGGCAGGTACTCCAGGATGTCCTTCTTATCCCAAACATGGTTTCCGGACGTTAGCACATCCAGGCCCATGGCGAACAGATCTTCGGCGATGCCGGGAGTGAGGCCGAAACCGCCGGCCGCGTTTTCCGCGTTCGCGATGGCCAAGTCGATGCGGTTGGTTTCCTTGATGTCCTGCAGGTGGTCGGCGACGAGCTGCCGCCCTGGAGAGGCGAAGATGTCGCCGATAAAGAGGATGTTCATGGGTATAAGTCAAGGTAGCACGCGGGGCTGGGCGGGCTTAGCTCGCCGTGGCTGGTGGTTAGTGGCTGGTGGATGGTGGTTGTGCACACACCAGTGTGGCAGGAGTGCGGGGCGCCCGAGATGTTATTTCCGGCCCTGCTTCGCCGCAGACCCGACTTCCCGGCTGTTGGCCGTGGCCGGCTCCGGGCCGTAGTTCTCGCGCACAACCAGCGTTTGGTCCGAAAACAACGTGCGCGAGCCAGGAGAGCCGAAAACCTTGGGCACCGCTGTGACCGTGTATCCCGTAGGAGTTCCTGTGAGCGTGAACCTGTAGCCCTGTGTCCCGCCGGAACCCAGATCCTCTGAGATCAGATCCGCCGCCGCAGTGGCAGTTCCCCTGGTAGGCGGACCGAGTTCGGTCAGCGATGTGGCAAATCTGCCGAAGGTCGAACTGTACTTCATCTGCGCCGTATTGATGCGCTGAATCGCCTTAACGGCCGCTGTCTCCTGCGCGTACCTTCGCGCCATATTCAGTTTGGGCAAAGCCGCCGGGACGATGATGAGCGTGAACACCACAATGATTGTAAGAAATGCGATGAATGCACCCAACGCGAGTTGGCGGATCCCTCTGTGGCTCAACCGGCGCCTCCGCTCCTACTTCGTCTTGGCAGGCGAAAGCGCCTGCCCCACTTCCCGGCTGTTGACCGTAGCTGGCTCCTGGCCGTAGTTCTCGCGGATGACCAGCGATTGATCCGAGAAAAATGTGCGCGAGCGGGGTGACCGGGAGGCGATGGGAACTGCGGTAACCGTGTAACCAGTTGGTATAGGTTTGAGCGTGAACCGGTAGCCCTGCTTCTCGCCGGATGCCAGATCCGGCGTGATCAAACCCGCTGCCGGACCTAGTTCGGTCAGCGATGTGGCGAATCGGCCGAACTGCGACTTGTACTGCACCTGCGCGGTGTTCAGCGTTTGAATCGCCTTGAGAGCCGCCGTCTCGGGGGCGTACCGCCAGGGCGCCCGATCAATCATTATCAATTTGGGAAACACGAACGCCGCAAGTGCGATCGCCGCCAGGATCGTGAAGATCGTCGAGATGCGCACGCGGCGCCTTCCCTGCTACTTCGTGTCGCCCGACTTGGCGGCCGACCCGACTTCCCGGCTGTTGACCGTGGCCGGCTCCTGGCCGTAGTTCTCGCGGACGACCAGCGTTTGATCCGAAAAGAACGTGCGCGAGCCGGTAGAGCCGAAAGACTTGGGCACCGCCGAAATCGAATATCCGGCTGGGGTTCCGGTGAGCGTGAACAGGTAGCCCTGCTTCTCGCCCGAAGCCAGATCCGACGAGATCAGATCCGCCGACGAAGCGTTGGCGTTGCCGCTGGTAGGCGGACCCAGTTCGGTCAGCGATGCGGCGAACCGGCCGAAGGTCGAATTGTACTGAACTTGCGCGGTGTTCAGGGTCTGAATCGCCTTGAGAGCGGCCGTCTCTTGCGCGTACCTGCGGGCGTTGTTCAGCTTGGGCAAAGCCACCGTGACGATGATGAGGATTATCGCGATAACGATCAACAGCTCAATTAACGAAAAACCTCTTCGCTGGCGATTGCGGGTCATTTGGGCGCATCTCCTGTCCTCTCCATTGTATGACGCTCCGGGCGCGCGCAGCGTGCAAATTGCGGCCGCCGGCGGTCAGGCCTACCGGTAGCCGGACTTCACCAGCCCATCGAGCGCCCGCAGCCGCCGCAGCAGTTCCGGAAGCAGATCCAGCCGCAACGCATTGGGGCCATCCGATAAAGCCCGCTCCGGCGCATCGTGTACTTCCACAAACAACCCGTCGATGCCCACCGCCACGGCGGCGCGCGCCAGCGGCTCGATGAACTGGGGCTGGCCGCCGGAAGCCGCGCCCCCTCCGCTCGGCAACTGCACGCTGTGGGTGGCGTCGAAAATCACGGGCCAGCCCAGGTCGCGCATGATCTTCAGCCCGCGCATGTCCACCACCAGGTTGTGATAGCCGAACGAGGAGCCGCGCTCGGTCAGCAGCACGTGGGTGTTGCCGGTTGAAGCGACTTTTTCGGCGGCGCGCGCCATATCCTGGGGCGCCACGAACTGGCCTTTCTTGATGTTCACGATGCGGCCGGTGCGCCCGGCGGCGACCAGGAGGTCCGTCTGGCGGCACAAAAAGGCGGGGATTTGCAGGATATCCGCCACCAACGCTACCGGCTCGGCCTGGGCTGGTTCGTGGACGTCGGTCAGGATGGTGTGGCCTGCCCGCTTGACGCCGGCCAGTATGCGCAGGCCCTCCGCCAGGCCCGGGCCGCGATATCCGCCGACGCTGGTGCGGTTGGCTTTGTCGAAGGACGCCTTGAAGACAAACGGCCCGGCGATCTCGCCGATGGCGTGGGCCATGCGATGGACGTGCTCTTCGCTTTCGATCACGCAAGGTCCGGCGATCAGAACGAATGGCTGGTTGCCGCCGAAATGGGAGAAGTCGATCATGATTGGAGCGCAACGGCTTCCGCCGTTTCATGCTACCAGTGTGGCGGAGGGCGCATCAAGCGACTACATTTTGCCGGAATGAACGTGGCATAATGTAGGGGAGGAGACTAATGTCCGCACTGCACCAGCAAGTCGGCGAGTGGCTGGGGGTCGATCCCCCCGAAAACGAGCAGGACTTAGCTGACATTGTGGAGCGCCGGCTCGCGGCGTCGTGTATCAATCGGTTGCTGGCGCTGGGAATCACGCGCGGCGAGGTGGATGGGCTGGTGATCCCACTGCGGACTTTGCAGCATCGCCGTTCGCGCCGCGAGAAGCTGACCGTGGACGAGTCTGATCGCGTTTTGAGGGTGATGCGCGCGCTATCCCAGACCGAAGAGGTGTACGAATCGCGCGCGCGGGCGCTCGAATGGCTCCGCCGGCCGAACCCGCGCCTCGGAGGACGCGCTCCATTGGGACTGCTGAAAACCACCGCCGGCAGCCGCGTGGTGGAGGAGTTGCTCGTCCAAATCGATGAAGGCATGTTCGTCTGATGCTGCTTTGGCGCATCAGCCGCCACCGTGATTTGAGCGGCACTGGCGGGCTACGCGCGGCGGGCCGCTGGCATCGGCGCGGCTTTCCGATTGTCTATTTGGCGGAGACTCCCGCCGGAGCGTTGCTGGAAACCTGCGTACACACCAGCGCGAACGATGTGCCTCTCCGCTACACCCTGCTGCGGGTGAGAGTGGAGGAACGCGTCTCAGTGGAACATCTGCAACCGAGCGCCCTGGGCCGGGATTGGACCCGGCGCGCGGAAGCCACGCGCGAAATTGGTTCGGCTTGGCTGCGCTCCTCGCGCTCGGCTCTGTTGCGGGTTCCCAGCGCGCTGGCGCCCGACACGTTCAACGTCCTCCTCAATCCGCTGCATCCCGACGCCGCGCATGTTCGGGTCGAATCCGCCTACGAATACCCTTTCGATCCCAGAATGAAGAAGTGAAGGCTCGGAGGGTGCACGGTTAGCACTACGTATGTTACAAAATGAGGGCAGCCGATCCTGGCTGTCGCCGGCTTTCAGCCGGCGGGGCGAGCGACGCTCGCCTTGGCAGGCGAAACCGCCTGCCCCACCCCACGGCGCTTTTTCGTGGACGAAGTAACTTCGGGGCGGATGTTTGCTATCTTTTTCTTTGACGATAGCGGCTCTGAGCATCTCACGGAAGGATAATGCCCACCCAATGACGCTGGCCAAAGCAAGGAGCATGCCGGCCGTACACGCGTGGCTGGCGTCTCCGGCGATTTGGTCTGCGTCTTCCGCCTTGCTCGCTGCATTCGTGGCAGCCTGCATTACGGCGCCGCTGGCGGTCGCTCAAGCGCCGGCTTCCCCAGCAGCTGTTTCTCCCGTCTCCACGACAGCGCTTCGTCCCCGAGCGACGAAGGTAAACCCGAAAGACGGTTTAACCTACGTCATGATCCCGCCCGGGCGGTTTATCATGGGCTGTTCACCAGGGGACCTCGAGTGCTTTGACGAAGAGAAACAGGTCCACGAAGTAACGATAGCCTTGCCCTTCTGGATGGGCCGGACGGACGTGACGCAGGAGGCCTACCAGCGCGTGATCGGGGGGAATCCGAGTCATTTTAAGGGCACAAACTTGCCGGTGGATTCGGTGAGCTGGTCTGAAGCCCAAGCATACTGCCAAGCCGTGGGGGCGCGCCTCCCGACGGAGGCGGAGTGGGAGTATGCGGCCCGCGGAGGCGATCCATCCAGCAGGTACGGCCCGTTGGAAGAGATCGCATGGTACAGCGGCAATAGCCGAGGTAAGACCCACGCGGTGGCGCAGAAGAAGGCGAATGTATTCGGGCTGTACGATATGCTCGGAAACGTGTGGCAATGGACCGCGGATTGGTACGGGGCTTACGCACCTGCGCCGGCGAGCGATCCGACAGGGCCCGGCGGCGGAGCCGGGCGCACGGTACGCGGTGGGTCTTGGGGCGACACTGCGAGATTTCAGCGTGAATCGGAGCGTGAAGGGGTCTTACCCGGCAACCGTTATCATGTGATCGGGTTCCGGTGTGTGAGTGCGGTTGGCTTTGTTCCCGAAGACCGGACTCTCTCGGCGCGCGGCGGCAGCCAGTCGGTCGACGTTATATTTCCAACTGCCGCTCGATGGACGGCTTCGAGCGACGCGGACTGGATTAGGTTCATCGAGCCAACGTCGGGAGTTGGCAACGGGACCCTGCACTTTCAAGTTGCGCCCAACAAAGGGCCCGGCCGCACTGCAACCATTGCGATTGCCGACTCTGCCTTCACCGTGCAGCAGGAAGCGGATTCGGTCCCAGGGTTGAGTTTCGTCGGTTCCCTGCCCCACATCGCGGCGGGGCAGGATTGGAAGACGACGTTCACGCTGATCGACAAGGATAAGGCGCCGGCTCTGGTCCGCCTGAGTCTGCTCGGGGACTCCGGCAGTCCGCTCGAATTACCTCTCGCCTTTCCGCAGCAGGGTCCAGGCCGGGCGCTCATCGGAGATTCGCTGGACCGGACGTTATCCGCCAATGCTTCTCTGATTATCGACACCGCAGGTACGCAAACCGGGCCGCTGCGGATGGGATCGGCGCAACTGGCCGCCACTGGTTCGGTGGACGGGTTCGCGATCCTGCATCTAGTTTCCGGAGGGCAGGAGACCATAGCGCCGCTGGAGACAGGCAATGCGGGGTCCTATCTACTGGCCTTCGACAACACCGGCGGAGTGAGCCTGAGCGTGGCCGTCGCCAACACGTCGGCGCAGGCGACTAACGTTGGGGTAGTCATTCGCGACGATACCGGGGCGCCGATTGGAAACGGCTCCCTCGCCCTGGAGAGCGGCGGCCATACTGCGTTCCTCTTAGCAGCCGCGTACCCGGTCACCGCGAACAAGCGGGGCACCATCGAGTTCGACACCGGGCAAGGCGGCCGGATTGGTGTGCTGGGCGTCCGAACCGCGCCGCTGGGGACGGGCAGCACGTTCGCCACCGTTCCAGCTCTTGCCGATATTGGAACCGGCGGCGGCTACATTCCGCACTTCGCTACAGGAAACGGCTGGCAAACCACATTCGTGCTGGTCAACGCAGGTAAGAGCGCAGCCGAAGCCAGCCTGGCCTTCTTCGACGATAGCGGGAGTCCGCTGCCGCTGCCAATCGAGTTTCCGCAGTCGGGCCGGGGCGACGCCGCTGTGGTTTCGTCGGTCAAGCAAACTCTGGTGGCAGGATCGACTCTGCTGGTGCGTAGCGCGGCGCCGCCAACGAATCCGGCGCCCACGATTGGTTCCGCGCAGGTCTCGACCGATGGCAATGTCGGAGGGTTTGAGATCTTGCGTCACAATCCGAGCGGCCAGGAAGCGGTGGTGCCGATCGAGAGCCGCAACGCCAATGCCTACCTGCTCGCGTTCGACCATAGCGGCGGGACCACTACGGGTGTCGCGATTAACAGCATCTCCACGCACCCGGTGAGTATTCCGGTGGTGGTTCGCGACGAGACAGGCGCGCAAATCGCAACCGACACGATTTCCCTGGTGGCGAATGGGCATCTTGCGTTCGGGGCGGTGGACAAATATCCGGCCACTGCGAACCTCCGCGGTACTATCGAGTTCGATACGCCCGCCGGCGCTCAGATCGGCGTGCTGGGCATCCGCACTCTCGCCGGGCACACGTTTACTGCGTTGCCGGTGTTGGTGAGGTAGGGGGCGTAACCAACGGCAACGGGCATTCAATGGCGGTAATTTCGGAGACTTTCGTCCTACTGGGCATGGAGTATTTGGCTAGAGAATCGACGGCGATGAGGTGATATTGTTATGGGTCGGCGACGAATCCACCCAAGACGCGGACGTAGCACGCGCCAAGGAACACTGGAAAGACTACAAACAGCGAAATCGCTGATGGGAAGAGCGGAGATAAAAAGGCCCGCGGAAGACGAACGAGATGAACTCGTCGCCAGGTTAAGGAACCCGCAATACTGCTCTAAATATCTCTCCGCCGCCTTTCGCGACTCTGCCGGGACTTTTCTCATGGCGCTGCGCAATGTCGCGGCGCGCCGAAAGGCATGAGCAAGCTTGCCGCGGAAGCGGGAGTCAATCGCGAAAATCTTTATCGCATGCTTTCCGGGCGGGAGCAGCCGCGCCGCCCGACCGATCCGCCCGCGCGGCGTGAAGACGCGCACGTCCGGAAAGCCGGTACTACGGGAGTGGGTGGGTCAGGCTGGCGTGATGTATTCGGCGATCGTGCTGGGCTCGGGGATCGGGTCTCCGTCTTCCCGCATGCCGGCAAGATGCATCCGGATGGCGCCGCGCATCAGCTCGGCAGTCTCCTCCTTTGTGGCGCCAGCCGCGACGCATCCTGGAAGGTCCGGAACGTACGCGCTGTAGCCAGTCCCGGTCTTTTCGAAGAGGACGGCGTATCTCATTTTTTCAACCCCGCTTGTCTCAAAATACTATTTCGCGTCTTCGGGTCCAGATCCATCGAGGGATGGCCCGCAACCGTGACGCGCCCCTTTTTGGTTGGGTGTTTAAACTGGCGATGGCTGCCCTCGAAACTGCTCGGTCGAGGTTATACGCGAATCCAGCGTCATCGAGAATGTTCTGCTTTGTGTCCAGGGTTTTCAATGCAACCGACCTCTCGCACTCGCGATTGTAGCCAATTCCTGTTAGCCGCCCGCGGTTGAAGCCCTGGCAGGCTGAATGCCTGCCCCACCGAAATACTCCGCTTCAGCCTGCCGCGCCAGTGGCGCCAGCCGCTGCCGCCGGTAGCAATACGCCGCGCCGATGAAAGCCTTGAACAGCGGATGCGGCTCCAGTGGCTTCGACTTGAACTCCGGATGGAACTGGCAGCCCAACATCCAGGGATGCTCGGGAATTTCGCAAATCTCGACGTAGGTCTGGTCGGGCGTCTCACCGGTGATGCGCAATCCGCAAGCCGTGAGACGCTCCTCGTATTCGCGGTTGAATTCGTAGCGATGCCGGTGCCGTTCGCTGATATCGCGCGAGCCGTAGGCCTTTTGCGCGAAGCTGCCCTCGGCCAGGTGGCACGGCCAGGCTCCCAGCCGCATGGTGCCGCCCAGCTCGTCGATGCCCTTCAATTCGCGCAGCTTGAAGATCACCCGGTGCGGCGTGCCCGGATTGAACTCGGTGGAATCGGCCTGCTCCAGGCCGCAGATGTTGCGCGCGTACTCGATCACCATGGTTTGCATGCCGAGGCAGATGCCGAAGTATGGAACCTGATTTTCGCGGGCGTAGCGGATGGCGTTCACCATGCCGTCGATGCCGCGCTTGCCGAACCCGCCCGGCACCAGGATGCCGTCGTAGCCCTCCAACTGCCGTTCCCAGTCCGGCCCGTTGACCCCTTCGGCCTCAATCCAGTTGATGCCCACCTTGAGCTGATGCGCCAGCCCGCCGTGCAGCAGGGCCTCTTTGAGGCTCTTGTAGGAATCCTCGTACTCGACGTATTTGCCCACCAGTCCGATGGAAACTTCGTCGACGGGATGATGCATACGATCGAGCATGCCTGTCCAGCGGCTGAGGTCGCGCGGCCCGGCTTCCAGCTTGAGCAGCCGCACCACCATCTCGTCCACTCCTTCGTCCGCAAACACCAGCGGGACCTCGTAGACCGACCCGACATCCCGGGCGGTGACCACCGCGCGCACGTCTACGTCGCAGAACAGGGCGATCTTGTCCTTCATGTCGGAAGCAATGGAGCGTTCGCAGCGGCAGAGCAGGATGTCCGGCTGGATACCGATGGCGCGCAGCTCCTTCACGCTGTGCTGGGTGGGTTTGGTCTTGAGTTCCTGGGCGGCGGCGATCCAGGGCACCAGAGTCACATGCACGAAGACGCAATTGTCGCGCCCCTGCTCGTGGCGCATCTGGCGTATGGCTTCCAGGAACGGCAAGGATTCGATATCGCCGACGGTGCCCCCGATTTCCACGATGACCACGTCCACATCGGTCGCGACTTTGCGCATGGCGGCTTTGATCTCGTTGGTCACGTGCGGGATCACCTGCACCGTCTTGCCCAGGTAATCGCCGCGCCGCTCGCGGGCGATGATCTGCTCGTAGATACGGCCCGATGTCAGATTGTTCGCCTGGGTGAGCTTGGCGTGCGTGAAGCGCTCGTAGTGCCCCAGGTCCAGGTCGGTTTCGGCGCCATCATCGGTGACGAAAACCTCGCCGTGCTGGAAGGGGCTCATGGTGCCGGGGTCCACATTGAGATACGGGTCGAATTTCTGCAGAGTCACCCGTAGCCCGCGACTTTCCAAAAGGCATCCGATGGAGGCCGCCGCGATTCCCTTCCCTAGCGACGACACCACGCCGCCCGTCACAAATACGTACTTAGCGCTTGTCATGAACTAACCTCGCGGTTGAATTGTGGCGCACGCCGCGCGTGCCGTAGCGAACTGCGGTTCGCCCGCTTTGATGCTGGGGGAGGTTACTGGGAATCTTGGCAGGCGGAAGCGCCTGCCCCACCCCGATTTGGGGCAGGGGGAGGTTACTGGTTTTGGGAATTTTGGCAGGCGGAAGCGCCTGCCCCACCCCGTTTTGATGCTGGGGGAGGTTACTGGAAATATTGGCAGGCAGAAGCGCCTGCCCCACCACGGCTTTACCCATAAGGTTTCGCAAACTGTATCGAAGTCTCGTAGAGCCTCGATACTCTCTCCAGATCTTCCGGCGTATCCACGCCCAGCGATTCGTACTCGGTTTCGACCACCCTGATGGAGTGGCCATTCTCCAGGGCGCGCAACTGCTCGAGCCGCTCGGCGCGTTCCAGCGGCCCAACCGGCAAATCGGAATAGCCCAGCAGGAAGTCCCGGCGGTAGATGTATAAGCCGATATGCTTGTAATGCGCCACCGGAGGCGCTTCGGAATCGCCTCCGCGCACGAAGGGAATCGTGGACCGCGAAAAATAGATGGCGTTGCCGAACCGGTCGGTCACCACCTTCACCACGTTGGGATCGCCGATCTCGCGCGCATCCTCGATGCGCTTCTTGAGCGTGCCCATCTGGATGGAAGGATCGTGCAGAAGCGGCAGGATGGCGGCGTCGATCGCGGTGGGATCGATCAGTGGTTCGTCGCCCTGAATGTTGACGACCAGTTCGGCGGTGTCCGCGGAAGCCGCCTCCGCCACACGGTCCGTGCCCGAGAGGTGGTCGGCGCGCGTCATCCGCACGGGCGCCCCAAACGCGCGGGCGGCGTCTGCTATGCGTTTGTCGTCGGTGGCAACGACGATGCTACTCAGGTAGCGGGCCTGGGCGGCCCGTTCGAAAACGTGCTCCAGCATACTCTTGGAACCGATTCGAGCGAGAGCTTTGCCTGGGAAACGGGAGGACGCGAAGCGCGCAGGAATAACGCCCAAAATTTTACGGGGCACAGGAGATTCTAACACAAAATTGCTGTGATACACTTATTGGAAGGGAAAGGCTGGGAAGCTGTGAAAGGGCCGCGATTTCGCCGCATGCTCCTGCTGGCAAGCGCCGTTTCCCTGCTCCTGACTCCCCTGGCCTGGGGAGGAGACAAGGCCGACGGCGATCAGCAGGTTGCCATCGTGCCGCGCGCGAAGCCGGTGACGCCCAGCGAAGCATTGCCACGCAGCAATATTCGCGTGGATACGACGCTGGTGTTGATCCCGGTCACCGTCACGGATCCGCTGAACCGGTTCGTGACCGGGCTCGAGAAAGACAATTTCCGAGTCTTCGAGGATAAAGCCGAGCAGAACGTGGTGCAGTTTTCCAGCGAAGATGCGCCCTTGTCGGTCGGCGTCGTTTTCGATTGCAGCGGCAGCATGGGGAGCAAACTGGAAAAATCGCGCGAGGCAGTAGCTCAGTTTTTCAAGACGGCCAACCCCGAGGACGAGTTCTTTCTGGTCGAGTTCAGCGATCGCGCCGATCTGGTGGTGAAACTCACCACGAACCTGGAGGAGATCCAGAACCGGCTGACTTTTACCCAGTCCAAGGGCAAGACGGCGCTGCTGGATGGCGTGTACCTGGCGCTGCACCATATTAAGAAGGCCAAGAACGCCCGCAAGGCCATCCTGATCATCTCGGATGGGGGGGACAACAACAGCCGGTACACGGAAAGCGAAATTAAGAAACTCGTGCAAGAGGCGGACGTCCAAATCTATGCGATCGGAATTTTTGAGCCGATGTCCAGCCGGGGCCGCACCGCGGAAGAGCTGGCTGGCCCCACCCTGTTGAGCGAGATCGCCGAACAAACCGGCGGAAGGCACTTCCCGGTGGAGAACCTCAACGAGCTCCCGGATATCGCGGCGAAGATCGGCATCGAGTTGCGGAATCAGTACATTATCGGCTACTCTCCTAAGAACCAGGAACGTAATGGCAAATACAGAAGGGTCCAGGTCAAGCTCGTGCAACCGCGCGGGCTGCCTCCTCTCCGGGCTTTCTGGAGAATGGGCTATTATGCGCCCACCCAATAAGAAAACTCCGATCCTTGTGGTTTGCGCTGTCGCAGCGCTCTGCACCGGTGGCGGTCTGAGGGCGGCTGACAAGCCCGATCAAACCGCGACTTTCCGCGCCGACACGCGGCTGGTGGTCTTGCCCGTCACCGTGGTGGATAAGACCGGTCACCTGGTCACCAACCTGGCCGAGACCGCCTTCCAGGTTTTTGAAAACGGCGTGGCCCAGCAAATCAAGGTCTTCAAGCGCGAAGACATCCCGGTGTCCATGGGGCTGATCGTCGACAACAGCGGCAGCATGCGCGACAAACGGGCTAAAGTCGAGGCGGCCGCGCTGGCCCTGGTGAAGGAATCCAACCCGCAGGACGAAGTCTTCATCGTCAACTTCAACGACGAGGCTTTCCTGGACAAGGATTTCACCAACAACCTAAAAGACCTGGAGGAAGGCTTGGCGCGCATCGATTCCCGCGGCGGCACGGCCATGCGCGACGCCATCCGCATGTCCATCGACCACCTGAAGGAAAAGGCCAAGAAAGATAAGAAGGTGCTGGTGGTGGTTACCGACGGCAACGACAACAGCAGCCTCATCAGCCTGGAGAACCTGGTGAAAGCTTCGCAGGACAGCGGCGTCCTGATCTACGCCGTGGGTCTGCTGAGCGAAGAAGAGCGCCGCGAAGCCAAGCGCTGCAAGCGGGCTCTGGAGGCCCTGGCGGAGGCCACCGGCGGCGAATCCTACTTCCCCAAGGAAACGGCGGAAGTGGACCGCGTCGCACACCAGGTGGCGCACGATATACGGAACCAGTACACCATCGGTTATTCTCCGACGAACGTCGCCCTGGACGGCTCCTTCCGGCAAGTCAAGGTAACCGCCAACGCCCCCAATCACCCCACCGTGCGGACGCGTTCCGGTTACTACGCCACGCCCGATGGCGTCAAAGGCGCCGCGTCCGCCCGAAACGCCGGCTCCAATTAATGTTGCGGGTGCTCTGGCAGCTTACCCGCGGATACCGGATGAGCCCGTGGCGCAGCCCCTACCTCCGCTGGCGCATGGAAACCTACTGGGGTTTGCACGCCGACCAGATCGGCTTCGCCGATTTCTGGCTCTTTGTATGGCAGCGGCGCGCGGACTTGTGGCGCTATCTGCGGTGGGCCGGGCGTCGGGGAGCGTTGCGCCTGGAGCGCAGGTCTGCTTACGCGCGTGCGGTTCTGGCTGACGGAACTTCCTCCGCCGCGAGCCATGGATAGGCCAGTCCAGCTAGGGCGCCCCCCACAATCGGCACTACCCAGAACAGCCAGAGCTGTTGCAGCGCCCAGCCGCCCACAATCACCGCAGGGCCGGTGCTGCGCGCCGGATTCACCGACAGGTTCGTCACCGGGATGCCAATCAGGTGGATGAGCGTCAGGCCCAGGCCGATGGCGATAGGCGCGAAACCAGCGGGAGCGCGCTTGTCCGTGGCGCCCAGAATGATCATCAGAAACATAAAGGTGAGCACGCCTTCAGCGAGAATAGCCGATTCCATCGAGTAGCCGCCCGGGGAGTGCTCGCCGAATCCGTTCGCCGCGAAACCGCCCGCCTCGAATCCCGGCTTGCCGCTGGCGATCCCGTACAGAACGCCTCCCGCCACCATGGCGCCGAGCACCTGCACCACGATATAACCGAGCACGTTGCTCCAGGGGAACCGCTTGGCCACTGCCAGCCCTATGGTAATTGCCGGATTTAAGTGGCATCCGGAAATGTGACCGATGGCAAAACACATGGTCATCACGGTCAGGCCGAATGCCAGCGCCACACCCACGAACCCGATCCCGAACTGCGGGAATGCGGCCGCCAGGACGGCGGCGCCGCAGCCGCCAAATACCAGCCAGAACGTGCCAAGAAATTCGGCACTCAAACGCTTCTGAATAGACATCTGTTTGCCTCCGCGGCCCATGATCGCACAGAATGGGCCGGGATGCCGCCGAAATTTTTGCGATGGGCCGGGAGGATGTTCCCTCTCGGCTTGGCACGGCGGTTGGCAGGCGAAAGCGCCCGGCCCACAAAGGTGTAACATAGGAAATCAGCCGCATCGGCGGCAAGGGAGGAGCACCATGAGTCCCGTAGAAACCATGGAAAGCGAAGGCAACACGATGCAACAGGTGACACCGGAGGAATCGAAACCCCGCGCGGCAGCCGAGCCGGCGGGCGCCGGCAATGTGGAGAAAATCCGCGACATCCTCTTTGGACCGCAAATGCGTGATTATGAGCATCGCTTTGCGCGCCTGGAAGAAACCCTCATGAAAGAGTCCGCGGATCTGCGCGAGAGCACCAGAAAGCGCTTCGATGCGCTCGAAACATATATACGCAAGGAATTCGAAGCGCTGGAGAGCCGGCTCAAGTCCGAGCGCGACGAGCGCGGCAACTTGGGCGACGTGCTGGTGAAAAGGATCGGGGAACTGCACGATCAGACCTCCGCGGCGCAGCGCGATTTGCGCGGCGCGATTCTCGAACAGTCCAAGGATCTGCGCGAAGAGATGGAACGGCGGCACCTGGAGATGTCCGCCACGCTCGAAAGGCGGTTCCAGGAGCTCCGCAAGGACAAGACCGATCGCGCCGCTCTGGCCGCGCTGTTCAACGAAGTCGCCCTGCGGCTGAACGACGAGTTCCACGTTCCCGGCATGGACGCCTGAGCCTCGGGCGGCTGCCCGCCATCGCATGCCAGATGAACTCAAAGGGAACGGGCACGCCTCGGCGAACGCCTTCGCCGAACTGCGGAGCCTGCTGGTCGGTCCGGAGCGGGAAGAGCTCGACGACATCCGGCAGAGGCTGGACGACCCTGCCCGGGTGCTCAAGGACCTGAGCCGGGTCCTGCCAGAAGCCATCCACCTGCGCAGCAGCGACCACAAGCTGCGCCTGGCGCTGCACCCCATCATCGAGGAAAGCATACGGGTCTCCGTACAGCGCGATCCGCGCATGCTAGCCGACGCGTTGCATCCGGTTATCGGCAAGGCGGTGCGGAAGGCCGTAGCTTCGGCTCTCGAAGGCATGCTTCTTTCGCTCAACCAGATGGTCGAGCAGAGTGTCTCGCTGCGCAGCATGAAATGGCGCCTGGAAGCCTGGCGCACCGGCAAATCGTTCGGCGAGATCCTGCTGCTGCGCAGCCTGCTGTATCGCGTCGAGCAGGTGTTCCTGATCCATCGCAAGACCGGATTGCCGCTCTTGCACCGGGAGGCGTCCGCTGTAGTAGCCAAGGATGCGGACGTGATCTCGGGCATGCTGACGGCCATTCAGGACTTCGTGCGGGATTCCTTCGACGCGGAGGAGGGCGACGAGTGGGAAACGGTTCAGATGAGCGGATTCAGCTTCTGGATCCAGCATGCACCGCAAGCCAGCCTGGCGGGAGTAGTGCGCGGCGCCGCTCCCAAAGAGCTGCGCTCCCGCTTCCAGGAAAACCTGGAGCGCATCTGCCTGGAACGCGCCGCCGATCTGGAGCGCTTCGACGGGGACGCCACGCCGTTTCTGCCTTGCCGGCCCTACCTGGACGCGTGCCTGCTCGGGCAGGCTCCGGCGAAGCCGCGCCGCTCCATTCTGGTGTGGCTGCTGCCGGCGCTGGCGATACTCGCCCTGGGAGCTTGGCTGTTCACTGTGATCCGCGGCCACCAGCGCTGGGAAAACTATGTTCATAACCTGAGCCAGCAGCCCGGAATCGTCGTGACTTCTGCCGAAAAACGCGGCGGGCAATATCTGATTTCGGGGCTGCGCGATCCAGAAGAGAAAGATTCCGCGAAGCTGCTTGCGGATAGCGGCGTTCCCGCGGGCAAGGTGCGTTTCGACTGGCAGCCCTATCTTTCTCTCGATCCGAAGTTCGCCGTAGCCCGCGAATCGGCGGCGCGCAAGACGGCGCTGCAACGCCAGGCCTTGTACTTTGCCAACAACCTGTCGCGGATCACGCCGGAGCAACTGAACGCGATCGGGAATGTGGCCGCCGAAATGCGCGCTCTTCTCCGCCAGGCGGATGCCGACCACAAACGCGTCGGCATCGAAATCCTGGGCCACACCGACGATTCAGGCTCCGAGCAGCGCAACACCATGCTGGGGCAGGAGCGCGCCCAGCAGGTTCTGATTGCGCTGGCCGCCGATGGCGTACCGTCCGAGCGGCTCACCGCGCGGGGCGTCGCCACATCCGAACCGCTGCACCCGGGTACGTCCGAGCCGGATCGCGCGGTCAACCGCAGCGTTACATTCCGGATCACAGGTCTCCCTTGATGCCTGAAAACGAGATAAAGAAGAAAGTGTGCATGGTTGGTTCCTTCGGCGTAGGAAAGACCAGCCTAGTGCGGCGGTACGTAGAGGGTATCTTCGACGAGCACTACCTGACCACCATCGGAGCCAAAGTCGACAAGAAGCCGATGCTGGTGGATGGCCGGCCCCTCACCCTGGTTCTGTGGGACCTCGAGGGAAAGGACGAGCGGACGCAACTCCGCAAATCGCACCTCGGCGGCGCCGCGGGCTTCATTCTGGTCGCGGATGGCTCTCGCGCGCGCACGCTCGACATAGCCATCGACCTCCATCAGCAGGTCACCTATGAGACGGGGCCCGTTCCATTCATTCTGGCGTTGAATAAAGCGGATTTGACGCGGCAGTGGGAGATCCGGGACCCTGCCATTGAACCCTTGCGAAGCAAGGGCTGGACTTACTTCTTCACCAGCGCCAAAAATGGCAGATGCGTGGAAGAGATGTTTTTGAGTCTGGCAAAGAAGATGCTTAAGCCGAAAGAATGAACGAACGATTTATTACACCGGAAGCCTTAAACGCCCTGGATATAGTGGCGCTGGAGCGCAATGACGACGGCTCCTTCGCCGCTGTGGGACGGCCGCCGGAATGGTTCCGTCTCATCTTCCCGGACGACGACTTCAAGAACTCCAGTCCGTTTCTGGAGGACTTTCTGACCGGCATCGCGGAGGTTGGTTACCTGGCGGCTTCGACCGGCAGCCGTGCCGCGGCCAAGCAATACTCGGGCGTCTGGACGCAACGCGATACGGCGGGCGCCGAACGCGGCCTGGAAGCCTGGGCCATACATATTGGCGGCCGCCTGGTGCTGCTGGTGCACCTGTTGGGGGAGGAGTTCGAAATCCGCCGGGCGGCCGTGCAGCAAGCCCATGAAACCAGCCTCTCTTTCGAGCGTTTGGGCCAATTCACCAGCGGCCTGGCCGACTCCAAGTTGCAGCTCGAGTTGCGCAACCGCGAAGTGGAGCGCCTCAACCAGCTCAAGAGCGAGTTTCTGGCCAGCATGAGCCACGAGCTGCGCACGCCGCTGAACGCTATCCTGGGCTTTTCCAGCCTGCTGCTGGAACAGAGCGCCGGGCCACTGAATACCGAACAGCAGAGCTACGTGACGCATGTGATGCGCGCATCCCGTCATCTGCTGGAGCTGATCAACGATATCCTGGACCTGTCGAAGATCGAGGCTGGACGCATCGAACTGGCGCCCGAAGCTTTCCCGCTCCAGGAAGCTTTGGACGAAGTGCTGTCGACGATCCAGCCGCTGGCGCGGGATAAAAACATTCGCCTCGCAACTGGCGATTGCGCCGGACGCCAGGTGTTCGCGGATCGCCTGCGCTTCAAACAGATCCTTTACAACCTTCTGAGTAACGCCATCAAGTTCACGCCGGAAAAAGGCAACGTCCGCCTGGATGCCTCGGTCAAGGACGACCAGTTGACGATTGCGGTCACCGACACCGGCATCGGCATTCCGCGCGATGAACAAGACGCTATTTTCGAGAAGTTCCACCAGGTGGGCGGCGGCACCAAAGGCATCCGGGAAGGTACCGGGCTGGGCCTCTCCATCACCAAGCGGCTGGTGGAGCAGCATGGCGGCGAAATACGGGTCTACAGTGAGCCGGGGCTCGGCAGCCGCTTCGTCTTCACGCTTCCCCGCCAGTCCGCGAAACACATCGCGCCGGCCGCGGAAAGCCGCGCGAAGGGTTCGCAGGCCGCCTCGGCATCCCAGGGGCCGCGCCGGCGCATAGCCGTAGTGGAGGACAATTCCTCAAACCGGGCTTTGTTCGAGGCCATGCTGAAGCCGTTCTATCAGGTTGTGTCGTACCCGAACGGCGTGGATGCGCTGGCCGCTTTCCACCACGAACGGCCGGATCTGGTGCTGCTGGATATCGCTCTGCCGGCCATGAACGGAATGGAGGTGCTGCGGCGGATGCGGGCCGACCCATCTTTGCGACCTATTCCGGTGATCGCGGTTTCGGCCCACGCCATGTCCGGATATCGAGATAAACTGTTGGCCGACGGTTTCAACGAATATATCGCTAAGCCCGTAACGGACCGCGCGGTGCTGTTACGGGCCATCGAGCCCCTGTTGCCTGGCGCTCCGCGTACAGATAAAGCCGCATCATGAAACAACGCGTGGGATGGCCCCCCGGTCCGCGCTGGTCCCTCCTGGCCCGCTCTTCGAAACCTAGCAAGCCGACGGGGGCGTCGGCTGCGGACCCGGGGGTCCGCCCCACGCTCGGGGAAGACCACTCCCTCACGGTCGTGGCTCCGATTGACGCCGGACTTGAGCACCCGCTATGAGCGCCGCGAACCTGTACCGGCCGGCGCTGGTGGCCATCGACGACGATCCACAGTCGCTGGCGCTCGTCAGCGCGGCCCTCAAGCGGTATGACATCGAAATTCTCACCGCGGAAGATCCCGTGGCTGGACTGGAAATCGTACGCCGCCGCCGTCCCCAGATGGTGCTGGTGGACCTAATGATGCCCGGCATGTCCGGCATCGAAGTGCTTGAGCGCATTGTGGAGGCAGATCCCAGCACCGACGTCATTCTGATGACCGCCCATTACTCCACCGAATCGGCGGTCGAGGCCATCCAAAAGGGCGCCTGCGATTATCTGAACAAGCCGGTCTCGCTCGATCGGCTGCGCGAGCGCGTGGAGCGCGTGCTGGCGGAGGTGGAGCGGCGCCGGAAGGCCAGCCGTCTCGACGCGGAGCTTCTGGACGCCTGCCGGTTCGAAGGCATCATCGGCCGGAGTCCGCTGATGCTCGAAGCCTTCGCGCGCATCAGCCGCGTGGCGCCGCATTTCCGCACGGCGCTGGTGACGGGCGCGACCGGCGCCGGCAAGGAACTGGTAGCCCGCGCGCTGCACCACCTCAGCCCGGTATCGGCCGGTCCGTTCACGGTGTGCAACTGCGCGGCGATCCCGGAAAGCCTGGTGGAAAG
>Ga0181538_10002413_pt1 | contig 19475 bp, 10 predicted proteins | sample PEATcosm2014_Bin_40_FD_119773 | JGI IMG/M metagenome (GOLD analysis project Ga0181538, IMG submission 119773) | Peatland microbial communities from MTU Mesocosm Facility, Houghton, MI, USA - PEATcosm2014_Bin23_30_metaG | ecosystem: Environmental > Terrestrial > Soil > Wetlands > Peat | place...
CGATTCATCAGCGAAACGCCAAAATTATTTTCGCGAACCGCTTCGAGTTGCGCGGCCGAAGTGCCGGGCGCCGCTTGCTGGCCGGCCGCGGATTCGGTCGCGGCTTGCCACCCTATGCAAGAGAAAGCGCAAACAATTAGTGTCGCTCGCGCGACGATACGCTTCAAGCGATTCATAGTTCCCTGGGGGCCGGCTAATTAGAGCACGCCTATTTGCGTTTCGCGAGCGCTTTGGAGGTTACGACGCCTTGGCCCTCTTTGACGGTGACAATTTGATTTGCCGCAATGCCGGCTAGGTGATCAATCTGCCCGCTTGGCCAGTACAGATCGACGGCGTCGGCTTTCTCGTGGGACCCGAGGCCGAAGGTAAGAACGAGTTCACTCGAGGAAAGATAGCTGGAGCCGCTGGAAAGTGTTCGAGACTGGATGTCGTTGCCGGCCGTGACGCGCACGACCGTTCCGATTCCATCGCGATTCGATTTCGTTCCGACGAGCTTGATTCGCAGACTGTTGTTGGTGCTGCCCGTGTTGCGGAAAAGATGGACGGGCCCGCCGTTCGTCGAGACGAGCACATCGAGCGCCCCATCGTTGTTGATATCACCGTATGCCGCTCCGCGCGCGACCTCCGGAGCGGCGAACGCGTCGCCGAGCGTCGCCGTGACTTCCTCAAATTTTCCGTTGCCGAGATTGCGAAACACGTGCGGCGGCTCGGCGTAGCGCACGCGGGGCTGAACGCGCTCAATCGTGTCCTCGATGTGGCCGTCGGCGACATAGATGTCCGGCCAGCCGTCGAGATCGTAATCGAAAAAAAAGCAGCCGAACCCGAGCGTAAGTAGCGTGGCGTGGCCGACCTCGGATTGCGGAGCTTCGTCCACAAAGAGGCCGTTCCGCTCGTTGTGAAATAGCGAGACCATCTGATTCGCGAAATTGGTGACGATCAAACTAGGATAGCCGGAGCGATCGTAATCCGCGGAGTCCACGCCCATTCCCGCGCGCGCGATGCCGTCTTCGCTGTACGCAACGCCCGCCGCGACGCCCTTCTCCGTGAACGTGCCGTTTCCGTTGTTCATGTACAACTTATTGGGTTGCGTGTCATTGCTGACCACAATGTCGGGCCAGCCGTCTTGATTCGCATCGAGGATCGCTACACCGAGGCTCTTCGAAGTCGGATCGAGCAGGCCGGCCTTGGCGGTCGCGTCTTCAAAAGTTCCATCGCCCCGGTTGTGCCACAGGCGGATAGAGGTGCCCTGGTAGGATTCCGGCGTGCAATAGGATTTCGTTTTGCCGTCCATCGTGCAGTAGATGTCACCGGTGGGCGACCACTGCACGTAGTTCGCGACGACGAGGTCGAGATGGCCATCGCGGTCGTAGTCCACCCACGCGGCGCCAGTGCTGAACTCGTTCGGTCCCCAGAGTCCGGATTGCTTAGTCACGTCGGTGAACGTGCCATTGCCGTTGTTGCGGAAGAGATGATTTTGTCCCAGCGCGGTGACGAAGATGTCGTCGAATCCATCGTTGTTGTAGTCGCCGATGGCCACACCCATTCCGTACATCTCGACGTCAAGGCCGGCCTTTGCGGTCACATCCGTAAACGTGCCGTCGTGATTGTTGTGATAGAGCGCGAGAGTCGAGTGATGCCGGAAATGGCCGGGCCAGTCCATCCCGTTGACGATCAGGATGTCCTGCCAGCCGTCGTTGTCGTAATCCAGGAAGGCGACGCCGGGGCCCATCGTCTCGGGCAGCCATTTTTGGCCGAAGCCGCCCGTGTTGTGAATGAAGTGGATTCCCGCGGCTCGCGTGATGTCTTCAAAAGTAATTCGTGCCGGCGCGGCTGTCTCGGAGCTCGGACTGGCTAGTGCGGTGCTTAGACCAGCGACAATCATCAACGCACAGCAAGCTGCCACGCATCTCCATGGGCCGCGTCGTCTCATCAGTTCGCACCGTTCCCAAGACTTGCCGTTGGTTCATATTTCTTCTTTGGCGGCGCCTCGCTGTATGTGGAGGTGTGCTCGTGGATCGGTTGCCGCTCGAGATTGTCATCGGGGTGAGTGCGCAAGTACGGGCCGGTCAGCGTTTGTGCGGCTTCATCGGCTTTGAAACGCAAATATCGCTTCTCGAATTCTCCCGCCTGTTCCGTCTGTCCCAGCCCCGTATAGCAGAGCATTAAATTGTAATTCGCTTCCAGGTCTTCGGGATCAATCGAAAGTGTGGCTTGAAATTCCCGAATCGCTTCGGGGTAGCGGCGCTCGAGAAAGAGAATGCGTCCGAGATCATCGTGCACAACGCGATCGGACGGATATTGCGCCAGCACCACGCGCAGATGTGTGATGGCCTCATCATACTTGCCTTCGTTTCGAAGGGCCTTCGCGTAAAAATAATGGGCTCGCGCCAGGTTCGGGTTAATCGCCAGCGCGCGTTCGAGCGCCTGCTCCGCCGCGGCATCGTTGCCCTCCAGCACTTGCACCCGGCCGACGTTCACCCAGCCATCGGGGTTGGAAGGGGCCATCTTGGTGATTTCCTCAAAAGCTGCTTCGGCGCCCTTCAAATCTCCTTGCAGGAACAATCCGATCCCGTAATCGTTCCAGCGCTGCCATTCCGCTGTTTCAAATTCAACCGTCGGCTTCGGTGGAGTGGCATTGGCCGGAAGAACAGTCAAGTCCACGGCGTCGTGCGCGATCGTGACGACCGGCAGGTTGGGAATCGCCTTTACTTGAGCGGACACGTCGGCGGTGCTGCCGTCCAGTGTGACGCGCCGGTCGTCGTAACTCGGAGCGAAGTCGCCCGGCTTGTCGTCGTGCAACACCCCTCCAAACGCAAATTGCGTGTTAAACCAGGAAAACTTCCGATAGTTCAGCTGCGCTTCAAGATGAATGTGTCCCTTTTCATCTTTCGGGATGTGCAGCCGGAAGTGAGCCGTGTCCGCCGCACCAGGGGGAATCAGATGCACGTAAACGAGGGCGCGCGCGGCCCAGGCATTCCGCTTGTTAATCGGATTTCCGTGCGAGTCGATCAGCAGCGACCGGTAAAAATGCGCGCCGGGGTCCACCGGCCCCTTGCCATTGTCTTGAACATAACCGTTCCAAAAAATGATTCGCCCCTTGTCGTCTGTCGCTTTGAGCGATAGCCAGGTGTCGAATGAATCTACGGTGCCGCCGGGAAAGAAGTGACCCACCTTGAGCGTGCGCACAACCACATCCACGCGCACCGTGTCGTCCGCCCGCACCGCGGGATTTACGCGATTCAGTGGCGCGGTTACCGGCGAGGGAGCCGGCGTCTCGACTGGAGTCGAGGGCGCCGGTGTCTCCGCTTCCTCACCCACGGCAAACTCAGTCTCGATGGTGGGCTGCGGGACGGCCGAGTTCGTTTGGTTCCCGGAGGCAGGCCTGTCCGGCGAAATCGCAAAAATGTCCACGCGCAGCTGGCCGGTTTGGAGGAACTTCTCTTCATCTGTCAGTTGCGTTTGATCTCCGGTCGAGAAGGGCACAGCCGTGTTTGCCGCCACGAAACGGTGCGAATGGACGAATCCGCCCACATTCCCCGCATCGTGCGAGGCGGCCGCCGGCATGTGACAATCGGCGCAGTTTTGGGACTTGGGCGGGTAGTAGAACGACCGCGCGCCAAAGCCCGAAACGCCGCTCGCCTGCCAGGTATCGTAATCGTTGAAGCCGCGAATCCAACGATAGTGATTCACGGGTATGTCCAGGTGCACTTTGTGACACGCCGAGCAATACTGCGCCGTTTGCGTGCGCATGAACGGCTTCAAGAAGGTGCGCCGGTGCGGCTCCGGATTCTCCTCGATCATGAAATCGATGATGCGGCGGAGGAACGGATTCTTGGTCGCCACCAATTCGCTGAGCGCCGGGTATTTCAATGTGTAATCGCCGTTTCCCATCGTGCTCTTGATTTGCGTTAGCGAGTGACACACCATGCAGCCAATTCCAGCCTGCGCCGGGGCCGAATGCACGCGCGGCGCGATCGGCGTATTGAAATTGCCCGGGAAGAAGAGCGCCGCATCGTGGCAGCCCGCGCACCACTTCGAGGGCTGCACCCCAACGGTCGCTTGCATGTACACGATCGACTGCCGGTACCACTGGTTATTGAACGAGGAAAAATGGTGCATCGAGCTTTGCCACTGCTCGTAGATATCCGCGTGGCACCGCTTGCAAGAATCCGAATCCATGAAGAAGTCTTGGGTGACCGTTTTTCCCGTGGCCGTTTGCCCGGAACTCGGAAAGAATGGGCCATTGGGGCCGTCGCCTTCGTCGTCCATGCTGGCTGGCGCGATTTCGGGATTGTGAATCACGTAGGCGCGCCGCCAGGGCACCGTGCGCACCCACCACGCTGCGCCGGCAATTCCCGCAAACACGGCGAGCGAAAGCGCCACCCGCAGAGTCGTTCGGATTGCACCAGCCCCGAGCCACCCGCGGCGTCCCGCAAGCGCAGCGAAAAGAATCGCGCAGCCGAGAATGCTGGCCACGATGTGAGCGTACAGGAGCGGCCATTCGTGCCGCCGCGCGCCGGTATAAATAACAACCGCGCCCAGCGCTCCCCCAATCAGTAAAACAATCCAGCCGATGCGGTCGCCGGCCGAACCCTCGCGGACAAGGCGCACGGTCGAAGGGAGCGCCAGCACCAGCAGCAAAACACCCAGAACAAGGTGCAGCGCCACAATGAGTTCATAGAGAATCGTGGGGGTTGGCCACGCGTAAAGGATGAGCGCGGTGCAGGCAAGAGCGACAGCGAGATAGTTCAGGGCGCGTTTCAAAATGCCTCTCCAGGTGCCGTGTCCGTCAGAAGGCAGGGCTACTCCTGCCAAAGTGCGGGATTCTTCCCACAAGACGGGATGCACGGTCAATAATGGATTTGTACTATCCCCGCCATCGCTCCTACTTCTTGCCTGTCAGGGGTCCTGTGAACGTGGCCCAATCTACCTAGAGCTCATCCTCAAAAGTGAAAATTTGTCTCGAGGTAGATCAATTGCCCATCTGGATCTTGAGGATAAATCGCTCTGACCACGCCCTTGCCCCAGGCGTGACCGTAGTACAAGGTCGCGCTAAAGGAATGCGTGAATTGATAATCCGCGCTGATGTCCCAGGCGTTGGCGAGGCTGCGATTGCCGTTGCTCGGACGGCCCGTGAATCCAAACGTTGACCGCTGAAAGGCCCCGCCGCCCAAATACCAGAGATCCGAAGCGCTGGCCAAGCGAAGCGCGTGCAGTTCACTGCGCAACGTGAGCTTGGAATCCGGGTGCAAGTCCAGGGTCCCGTAGAAGTCTTCGTTGTTCATCATGTTGTAGAACGGGAATCGCGCATACAGGCGCGGCGTGGTCAGCACCTGAAAAAACGTGCCGTGGGTCGAGTCATTGGGATTGCCATCACCGCTGCCATACGAATAACCGGCGCTCACCCAAGGTTTGAGAACATGAGTGGGCGGCTGCCACCCCAATTCGCCGACGAAGGCAGTCGCGCTCTGCGTAAGTGTTCCCCACGAACCCGTCTGAATCGCGCCCCAACCCAGGAAATCAAACGCCCCCGCGGTCGTGTGGAAGACGTGGGCATAATCGGCGCCGACGGTCGCAATTTCAATTTTGCCATGGTCGGCTGCACGCGCCGCTGACGTGCGATTGTCAGTCTTCAGCACCGTGGTGCGGTGATCGACGTAGCCCACGCTAAAGATTCGCAACTGACCTGCGGAGTGAGACGTCGTGAAAGACCGGTTGTACGCTCCGTAATAAACATCGATGTCGAGTTCTCCCTCGCCGTCTACCTGGAAGACGCCGCGGGTCGGGCGAGCGGCAAAGAATGTCAAATTATTCTCGCCGGCGTTCCAGGAAAGCTCCGCACCATCGAAAGTTCGTTGGACCGCCGAAAAACCGAAATTCGAGATCAGACGATGCGCCAACCGGCTCATCACGAGCGTGGCGAGCGCGGGGTCCTTGGGCTTTACCTCCGTGCCGTCGAAGAATTCAAAGCGCCCCAGCTTGGGACTGCCTTCGTCCGGAGCCTTGAATTGAACAAACAACTGCTTCACAAATGCGTTGGCATTGTTGCTGGTGTTGCCGTTGGCTGCGTAATACGTGCCGCCCAAGCCGAGTTGCCCCTGCGGCGCGGGGTCCACCGCGGTCTTCGGCAGGCCAAGAATCGTGGCCTGCGCGACTTCCAGTTGCCAGTTGAAAAGCGGCAATTGTTGTCCCAGGCCGATGCGGAGCAGGGAATGTCCCAGAGCGTAATTACTGTTCCCTGCTGAGGCTCCAAACCAATCCCATCCCTCCACCCGCGCGCGCCAATTGATCGTAATGTCTACCGGACCAATCTTGTGCTTCTTGGGTGCGGTGCTCTGCTCTTTTGGGGCCGGATGTGGGGCGGGTTGCTGCGTCTGCTGTGCGAATAGGTTTCCGCACGATAGTAGAAGAAGAGCCCAGCCGAGACAGAGGTGGAGCCCAAGTCTTTTAGGAAATAAGGATTGATCGTGTTTGCGTGGCCAAATTGCCGCCACACTCCTGCTCAACAGAGTTCTTTTCAAAGGGCGCGCTCCATCCAGAAACAGGAATTCGAAGCCAATGGGTCGAGGCGGCATTCTCCATATCCAGGGCGGGGAGGCAATAGTGCTTTTGCATTACCTCCTCCGCCGTGGCCAGGGGAGCGAGCACTGCGCAGGACCAGGGCGGGCTTCCGGGCATTCATCGCAACTCGAAGTGCCTGGCGAGGATTCGGTCCGTGACCGCCTGGACCTGTTGCTGCGTGCTAAGATCGATTTCTTTCTCAGGGAAGAGTCTTTCGCAGAATGCCGATCAAGGCTGGCCTCTTAGGATGAGGAATGAATCAGTTGAATTTCCAGAGCGCGGTTGAAATGGCGGACGGCGTGCGCACCGGTAAGTTCTCCCCGGTGGAACTGGTCGAAGCGCACGTCGCCCAAATTGAGCGAATGAACCCGCAGCTCAATGCAATCGTCCACTGCGCGTTCGATCGGGCGCGAGAAGATGCGCGGAAAGTGGAGATGGCGCGGCGCGGACGCAAAACGAAGAGGGCGCTTGGCGCGCTGCATGGCGTGCCGATCACGATCAAGAGCTCGATTGACGTCGCCTGTTTCCCTTGCGAATGCGGAAGCCGTGTCCGCAAGGGAAATCAACCTGCGGCGGACGCGCCGCTCGTGGCGAGGCTTCGTGCCGCCGGCGCAATCATCCTCGGAAACACAAACGTGCCCGAGTTTCTGATGGCGTATGAAACGGACAATCTTCTCTACGGCCGGACAAACAGCCCATGGGACCTCAGCCGAACGCCCGGAGGATCCAGCGGCGGAGAAGCGGCGGCGATTGCCGCGGGCTGTTCGGCGGGTGGCGTGGGGAGCGATGGCGGCGGCTCGATCCGAATCCCCGCGCATTACAGCGGCATCTGCGGCCTGAAACCCACGCCCGGCCGCGTCCCTTCGACTGGCCATTTCCCCGGATCGGCCGGACCCTTCGCACACCTTGGAATCGTCGGCCCCATGGCTCGAACAGTGGGCGACGTTGAAAGACTTTTCCAGGTCATGGCAGGGCCCGACCCCGGAGACCCTTGTGCTGCGCCGGTCATGGCGCGGAATTGGAGCGATAGAGAAATCCGAAAGCTCCGCATCGGATTTTTTGAGTTCGATGATACGGTGCCGGTGACTCCTGAAACAGCCGCGGCCGTTCGACGAGTCGCGGGAGCGCTCCAGCAACAGGGATTTGTCGTTGAAGAATGGCACCCCGAGAATCTCGAACGAGTTTGGAAATTGTGGTGGAACTTGTTCGGTCGCGCCGGGCAGATGGCTTTTGCCCCGATGTTGTCCGGTCGCGACGATGATCTGAGTCCGATTCTAAAAGAGTTTCGCGGATGGGTCGCGGTGGAACCGCCCCTGAGCGCAGGCGAATTGTTGGACACGCTCCTCGATCGAGATAAACTGCGCGCGAAATTTCTGGCGAAAATGGAGGACTTCCCCATCCTCATTTGTCCTGTTTGCGCGATTCCGGCGTTTCGCCACGGCGAAAGGGAATGGTCCGTTCAAGGACGAAAGGTCAAATACGCCAAGGCCATGGCGTATTCGCAGTGGTTCAATTTACTGGGAACTCCGGCCGCGGTCGTGCCAGTCAGCCAATCCGCAGAAGGATTGCCGATCGGCGTGCAAATCGTGGGACGTCCTTGGGAGGAAGAGGCGGTCCTTGCCGTAGCGGCCAAAGTAGAGGAAGCGTGCGGCGGTTACCGCCGCCCTTCGGAAGCGAGCCCCAAGAAGATCGCGTCAGCGTAAGAGTGAAAATGCGATTGAATTTTTTTATTGCCCGGCGCGAAGGCGGCGCTGCTTCTGCCTATCGCGCAGTCAAGCGGTGGAACACGACGTAGTCGCGGCCATGATAGAACCGGTAGCTGCCCGCTTCGGTCGCCGCCACGAATTGCAATGGCACGGGACGCCGAATTTCCGTGTCGTGCGTTGACGTGACCTGCAACAAATCGTTCGCGCCAAGATCCATGACCACGAAATTGTCGCCTTCGATGAAGCCGCAGCCGTACGCGCCGGGATTCAGTGTCTGGCCGCCGATCACAATCGGAACCTCAGTGATGAGGTAGGCCTGGTACTTCACTCGAATCTGCGTCGCGTAGCCGGCATTGTCCACCAGGGTCGCGAGGACCATCTGGCCTTCCGGGAAGCGCACACCGCCCGAGTTATCCAGTTGGGTCGTGGTGACTTGTCCTCGGAAGAAAACCGTCGTTGGCAAAATATGCTCATTTATATCCGCGGCATGCAGAATCGTGTCTTTGCTTTGCGGCTGTGCTGTTGCGGGACTTGGGGCTTGCGCGAATGCCAGGGCCGAAGCGACGAGCAACATCGTCGCGAGCCGAACCATCGTTTGACCGCCATTCATGAGATTCTCCTGGTAAATCAGATTTGTCTAGGGCGCTTTACCGATCGGTGGTCCCAATTGTGAGCCTGAGTGTCGCAAATTTCGTTAGGGTGCGGCAATAGCGGACGTCTCTCAGGCTCACGGAACGCTCACCATGCCGTTACGGATCGCATAGGCGACCAGCTCCGCTGTTTTGTGGACGCCCAGCGCGGCCATGATATTCGCGCGATGCACGGCGACAGTGTTGGCGCTCAATGCGAGATCCAAGGCGATTTCCTTGTTCGACATGCCGTCAACGATCATTTGTAGAATCTCAAGTTCGCGTGCTGTCAGCCCAGTGGGCTTTTCGCCTTTCAACGCGGCCGCGCGGGCGTGTCCCGGTTCCAGCACGGTTTCGCCAGCAACCACTCTCCGGATGGCGGCCGCCAATTCCAGGTCAATCGCGTTCTTCAGGACGTAGCCGCGCGCGCCGGCATCAAGCGCCTGGCGCACCAGCGTATCCTCCGAATGCATGCTCAACATCAGAATCGCGCAGGACGGGAAATCCGCGAGGATTCGGCGCGTCGCAGCCAGTCCGTTCACCCCCGGCAAGGCGCAATCCATCACAATTACCTGCGGGCGCAGTCGCTTGGCCAGGCGAATGGCCTCCTTGCCGTCCGCAGCTTCTCCTACGACATCAATGTCCGGCTCATCTTCGAGCATGCGACGGAAGCCTCGGCGTACGAGGTTATGATCGTCAACCAGCAGAACTGAAATCTTCTTCGCCATCAGAATCTGTTCCCTCCTTGGATCGCGGCACTCTCAGGCGGACGAGCGTTCCGCCCTGCGAAGGATGAGCAAATTCGATCGTCCCGGCCAGGAGTTCCGCGCGTTCGCGGATTGCAACCAGACCGATGCCGTGCCTTGCCGCGTCCGCGAAGAATCCCTTTCCGTGATCTTCGATCTCCAACTCCAAGTTGGTGGTTTGAAAGCGCATCCGCACCCACGCCTCGCGAGCCCCTGAATGGCGCACGACATTATTCAAAGCTTCTTGCAGTATGCGATAGATGTGAATTCCCGCTCCTCCGGGCACCGGAAACGGCGTCCCAGACTTCACGTACTGTATTGAAATTCCCGCCTGCTTCTCTACCGTCGCAATATACCAATCAATTGTATTCTCGAACCCGGATTGGTCGAGCATCACGGGATGCAACGCTTGCGAAAGGCTGCGAACGCGGTCCAGGGTCGTTTGAGCGATTTCGCCGACCTCGCGCAATTCCGTGCGAATCGGCGAGCCTTCCGGGGCGTGCCGCTCGGCGCGGCCCAGCATCAAGCCAACTGCCGTGAGGATTTGCCCGAACTCGTCGTGCAGCTCCCGGGAAATATGGCGCAGGGTGGACTCTTGTGTGGCGATCAACTTCTGCGCCAGCTCGCTGCGTTGATCGGAAAGAGCGGCGAGTTGCGCGAAGAGCCGGCGGTTCGAATAAATCAGATAGAGGCTGGTAAGTAGAATCGCGATCAAGGTCGCGGTGAGGAACCAGTAGACCTGGCGCTGAACTTTGTCGTAGATCTGCGCGATTTGCAGGGCAGCCTGCTCCTCGCTCTCGTTGTTCTCCACGAGCAATCGAGCGACGGCCGTGCTCAATGCCGCCTCCCGCCCTTGCAGAGCGACGCGGATTTGGTTTCGCGCATCGCGGTCCTTCCCCTGCTGGGCCAGGGCGAATGTGCGATCCACGGCATCCCAGAATTGCGCGAGCGATGTCGCCAGGTATTCCCTTTGCTCCGGCGTGCGGCTGGCAACGGCCAGGCTCTGTTCGAGCTGGAGGGCGCTATCGAGATCGATGCGAATGCGCTGAAACTGCGCCGACCAAGCAGTGATCGGATACGGTTCATCGGCGTCCAACATGTCGCGCATGGCCAGGCCCAGAGAGTTCAAGTCATTTTGAGCGCGAATGAGCTGCAGCGAATCTTTGCGATCGCGCTCCGTCAAATCGGTTTGGAGTTTCTTCAAGCCGGAAATTTGAAACGTGATGTACCAGGAATAGGCCACGACGGCGGCGAGCGTGATAATCAAACCGAAAAATAGACCGAGCGTTGGGGACGTGCCGCGGGTTCGAGCCATGGGCCAGAGGATACAACCTATGCGCGCCGGCATCCAATCTTGGCTGGAAATTCATGCTGAGAGAACGGGAGAATTTCGACTGGAGCGACCGGCCTCAGACTACCGGACACGAGTTAGAGCGCTCGCATTAGTTCGAAGGCGCTGGCTGGTCTTCGATCAGTTTGAATCGTTTCCTGTCGCTATCCACCTGCCGCGAGGCCTCCTGTGCTTCTGAGAGACGCTTGACCAGTGCCGGGATTTTGTCGCGGTCTGCACTCTGTCCGGAGTGCCGGTACGCCACGATCAGATGATACATCGCCGTCCCATCAGAGGAATCGTAGTGCAGCGCGAGCTGGCTTTGTTCGATGGCCGGCCCGTACTGACCGGTAGCCAGGTACAAGCTCGCGAGAAGATCCCTTGCTTCCACAAAATCCGGTTTCAGTTTTACGGCAATCAAGGCCGAGCTTATGGCTTCTCCGGTTTCTTCGCCCGGCTTGTCGGAGCCGGCTTTTTCGAGCAATTTGGCAAGCAGGTAGTGATGTAGAGGGCTGTCCGGATGAGCCTTCAACTGCGCGCGGACTTCAACCAATGCCTGGTCGGGATGCTCTTTTTCCAATTCCGCCAGGTCCATGGCGTACGAACTTAGAATCTGCCCTGAATCAAGGCTTTCAGCCGTCTTGAAGTCGGCTTCCGCGTGATCGTAATCCGCAAGTTGCGCATACAGCAGTCCGCGGGAAATATATAAAGACGAATCGTCCTTAATGAGCTGCAGGCCGGCATCGATCATATCGATCCCCACTTGATAGGATTCATGATCGAGACACAGCACAGCAAAAGCATCGTAATAGCTCGCAGTGGTAGGGCTCAGGACAATCGCCTGCCGCAGAAGGGACACTGCCTTACCAGTATCGGCCGTAGCTTCATAGGCTTCGGATGCGAGGCTCAAGAGATCCGGATCGGACTGGTCCGCGGCGAGCAAAGGCTCGAGGACTTGGAGTGCGGCGGCATTCTGCTTCGTTTCGACCAGCAGGACTGCGAGATCATATTTCGGGTACGTGCTCTGCGGAAGCAGCGCCGCTAGTTGCTGGAATACGGGAATCGCTTTCTCGGGCTGTTTCGTCTCTACGAGGCAATAGCCATACACTTCCAGCGAATACGCATGATTCGCGATCCCTTCCGCGCTGAGAAGAAAATGGCCGATCGCGGCCTGACAGTTTCCTTGTCTTCCTTGAAGGTCCGCGAGCATTTCCTGCGCAGTCTCATCTTTTGGATCGGATTTCAAGATCCTCTCGAGCAGCGGGATGGCGCGCTTATCCTGCGCCGGATAGAACAGCTGCACTTCGCCTTTCAGGGCTGCTGGGTAGGTCGGCGAGAGAGTCAGGGCATGATCAAAGGCCTTTAACGCATCCTCATTGTTGCCCTCGATCGAAAGCACAATTCCTTCCAAGGTCCAGAGCCGAAAATCATTGGGGGTCTGGTGCAGGGCGGATTTTGTCAGTCGTAAAGCTTGGTCGTACTGCTGAGAACGAATCAAAGATTGTATCGAGGCGATCGACGTCTGGGCTGATTGCCCTTGCGCCACGAATGCTGCTCCCAGAATGAAAAGCACCAGTCGTCTGATCTGAAACATGAATCCATCGCTCTTCATGGGCGAAAGTAAAGGACGGCGCAAGCGCTTGGCAGCGGGCACCTTCCACATTTAGTCACAGAATGCCACCAGCTTCCCGGCGCAGCACCGGGTCCTATGCGCTTTCACTGGCGTTGAAGAATTCTAACACTGCGGAACGGAGTATAAATCGATCGCAACGCGTGTCAAAGAGTTTGGGGCCAGTGCTTTTGGAACTTAGTGAGTGTTCCGTGCGGGCTGAGGGGAATTGTCGATCCACACTGCGGCGACGAGCCCGGGGTGAATTCTGAAAGCCTGCAAGTTCAGCGCGCCGCATTCAGGCAAAAGGCAGCTCAAAAACAGGGAAGCAACTAGCGCGCCCAACCCATATTCGGAATGACGCCGTGGCCTTCCTGAATCGTAATGAGCTGATCACATTTAACAGCGGCGTATTTTTCCGTGAGGCCGCTCGGCCAGCGAATCACCAGATCCGCAGTCGTCGCTGGTCCAAGGCCAAAATGAAGACGAGAATCGTTACACGAATAGTAGCTCGACTGGCTTTGGACCTCCTGAGCCTGGGTCCGGCCAGAGTATCGTGCCACCACCCGGGCGCCAATCCCACTGCGGTTTGATTTGCTGCCGACGAGCTTCACTTTCAGCCAGTGGTGAATTCCTTTCAAATCGTTTCGCAGCAGGGATGGAGGCTCGTTCATATTCAGAATCAAAACATCCAGATCGCCGTCATTGTCGAAATCGCCGAATGCGCAGCCGCGGCTGCAGTGTGGCGTTGTTACGCCCGGACCGGCATTGGCGATCTCCTCGAAGGTTCCGTTACCCAGGTTTCGGAAGAGAATGCGAGGAGATTTGTTTGGATTTTGTGGGAGTAATTTCTCGACTTCAGGGTACGTGCTCCCGGTTACGAAAAAAATGTCCGGCCAACCATCATTGTCGAGATCGCAAATTCCGGCTCCCCAACTGGCGAAGCGCGTCTCGACGCCGATCTTCGCCTGCAGCGTCGTGTCGTCAAAATTGGCCGTACCATCGTTGTGGTAAAGCACGTCCGTGTCGTCGATAAAGTGAGTCTTGAAAATATCCAGATGGCCATCCAGATCGTAGTCGCCGACGCCTACTCCCATTCCCGCTTCTTGCTCTCCGTCCCGGCTCAGGGCCACGCCCCGCGCTATCCCCTCTTCTTTGAACGTCCCGTCGTGCTGGTTCATGAATAGGAGGCTTGGGGTCGAGTCGCAGGCAACATAGATGTCCGGCCAGCCGTCTTCGTCGAAGTCGGCCGACACGACGGTCATCCCATAGCTCGGCCACGGCTTCCCAATGCCAGACTCAACGCTGACATCGGTAAAAGTTCCATCCCCGTTGTTCCTGTAAAGGGAATGCCGGCCGAAAGGAAGACCTCTCGGACCGCAGTTCACCGGGATACCTTTCCAATCACAGTTCACGTTCGCTCCCGGTTTGGGAACATGTTCAAAGTCGAATTTCAGATAATTAGAGACAAACAGATCCAGGTGACCGTCCTTGTTGTAATCGAGGAAAGAACATCCCGCGCCCCAGCGGACCTCGGTGCCCACCAGGCCGGCTTCTTTGGTGACATCTTTGAAGGTTCCGTTCCCGAGGTTGCGATAAAGCGTATTCTGGCCGAAGTTGGTGCAGAACAGATCCTCGTAGCCGTCGTTGTTGTAGTCGCCAATGCACACACCATTCGCCCAGCCAACCGCCTGAAGACCCGCCTGCACAGTGACGTCGGTAAATGTCCCGTCTCGATTGTTCTTATAGAGACGGTTCGTTGCTCCCGGAGGCGCGCCATCCAGCCTGCTTCCGCTGAGAAGGAAAATATCGATCCAGCCGTCGTTGTCGTAGTCAAGGAACGCGCAGCCGCATCCATTCGCTTCGATGATGTACTCCTTATGATCTACACCTCCATAAACCACCGGAGCGATCAGTCCCGCCGAGGTTGCAACGTCGGTAAAATAAGCGTTAAACGGACGGCCAGATTCCGTAGGCTTCTTCTGAGCGGTTGCGACCTGGCCCCCCATGCCCTGGGCGTCGCCTCGTCGCGCGAAAGACCCAGCAAGGGCTGCCAAAGAAAGATAAAGAAAGTTGCGACGTCCTGTTTCCATAGGCCCGATCAAATCCTCATGAAAATTGCACCCGATATGATGCCACGAATCCGTTCGATTAAACGGGCTTTGGTGTGGATGTTCATTCCAGACGCCGGCGAATAAAAAGGGCGCGTGCGCTTCACTGCGGCAGAGATTGCTCAAAAATCATCAGCCGTGCCGCGGCGTGCTGCCGCTGCGAAAACCAGAAACTGCGCGACGATTCACTTGGTGGGTAGTTTACCAGGAGTAAGCTGCCACGACGTGGGCAGGGCCTGGAACCAAATCCGTCACGGTGGTCTGGAGGACAATTTCTAGATTCTTGTTCTGCCAGCCCGCGGGCAGGTTCTTGAGTCCCTGCTCCAGTAATTCTGGATTTGAGACAAACTCACCCGCCGCCTGTGTGCCTCTTTCCCCAATGCCCGCCACGATGATGATGAACTGCCCGGTCCCTGAGTCCAGCAATCGAGCGACAATGGCAGCATCGTCGATCACTTCCCCGTTCTTGCCGTAATGCTCTCCCCATACCTGGCCGCTATTGGTGCGGTCTTGGATCAGGAATTGCCCATTCTGTTCGAGAAATTGATAGCGCAAACTCCACGTGATATGCATCGTCCATTTATTATTGAACGCGCCCACCACGACCGCGGGGGAGTTCCGGAGATCCGCGTAGGAGTAATTCGTGCCGATTCGCAGCTGGCTGGGCTTGCCGATCCTGCCGAGGAGACCAGAAACCGATACGGCCGCGTACGCGTCTCCGCCACGCACAACCCCATAGCCGGAGTAGCTCCACATGTCACTCCATAATATCGATTGTTGTGGATCCAGAGGAAGCACGTTATTCGTCTTATCCAGTTCAGTCTGGAATGTGCCGGGATGCGTGCTCGCGTACTTCGCGTATAACGCATCGGTCGGTCTGTAAACCACCGGCGCGGCGAGGCAGATCAGCACGGATTGTGGCGTTGCAAAGACGGGGTTCCAAAATTGCTCCGCAGCTGACTTTTCGCTGGCTACGTGGTGAATTACTAGCAGCGCAGTTCCGGTAACGATCACCAACCCCGAACAGATCGCCGCAATTACCCAGCGCTTTCTATTGTGCTTATGGGGGCGGACTTCCCCATCCGGCGAAGGGGGATGAGAAGTCGGGGGGTGCAAAGGCGCGATAGTCGAAGACTCCCGAAACAATGGCGAGTAGGAACCGAGCGGAAGCTCGATGTGTACCAGGGGTACGGTGGGCGGCGCCTGGTAATACTGCTCGAGTCTCCGGCGCACTTCACCAGCCTGCACTCGAACCACCGGATCGTCTCCGGTAGCGTAGTCGTGCGGGCGCTCAAAGACTTCAACCCCTATCGTGCGCTCTTTCAGTGCCTCTGTTTGCCCGTCAAGCTTGTGCTGGACGACGTACTTGAGGAATTGCTTGCAGCGTCCTGCGTTTCGGAAGAAGCGGCTTTCCAGGATGTTTTCAAGCTCGATGACAACCTGTTGCTTTTTCTCGTCCTCGAAGTGAAGGGGGCGGGAAGACGCAGCTTGTTCTTCAGTTGTTTCTCCACGCTCTTTCATCAGTCTCCACCTGCCCTCGATTACGCAGCTTATTGACCCAATCACACTGCGCTTCTGTTTTCGAGGGTCCGACTATCGGCAAGATTTGCACAACAGTGTGCATCGAACATAACAACCCAGGCACGCTACGCGGGATCATTGCGGAACCAACAACTGCGGCTGTTGCGCCTTTCCAACCTCAGATAGGTGTTGTGGAAAGGCCACGTGATCGCCGTGGGCGGCTGGCGTCCAAAAGCCTTCACCTAATCGCTCCCCCCAAGGGCGATGCGCCATATAAACAAATTGGGACTGCGCTTGTCAAGGTGCGTACGTGCCTCTAGGCCGAAGCCCCCACCCAAAGGTGGCCTGCGATGGATCGGTGCAGATTCGTTCCAAGTGTCCCTAGGAGCAAGGGGCAAGAGTTCTCCAACTGGCTTGCCAAGGGTGAGATCCTGCGAGACTCAACTGGCAAAAGTAAGCGCTCGGTTCGAGAAAGCGCATTGAGAAACGTGCGAAAAGCGTTGCGGCATCTAGATTCCCGAGGCCGCATTCTCATAGTTTTTAGCCAGCGGAGTACGGACGTACGCGATTAGAGTACGAGTCTCGACCTAGCCGGCGAGAGACCGCGGGACAACTTGAAGTCAGACGTGAGGGAGGCGCTTCCCTCAAATCTTTTGTAATGAACACGTTACGCAATCCTTATACTGTAAGAAATAGACTTCAGGACCGTCTCTTACATGGCTGGGACCTGTGGAAAACGTGACTATCGAGGCAAAACTGAGCACTTTACTACTGTAAGACACTGTGCATTACTTGCATTCGCCCGCCGGCGAGCATATTTTGCGCGCGGGGTGGGGGATAGTCCTTGTTCGCTGGGATTTTGACGTAAAACCCACCAGATTCGCAGAACCCAATAGATCGTTCGAGTGAATATGTAGGGGCAGATTTAGCGTCGCCCCGTAAAAACTGCTCGTGAGCGAGGTGCGAGCTGGGCTTGAAACGAGATCGATAACCGCTTCCTCTGGTGTCCGGCCTGTGAGGGGTTGAAGCCCCTGAGGTGATGTGAAACAGGTTGCGATGCCGGTTCCGGGGGAGGAAGCACAACGAAAGACGGAAACAGACAGTGGCGGTCCGGGAAGACTGCAAGAACGGAAATAGGGCTCTAGCAAAATTTCGAATCTTTAAAGGAGACTACATGAGCGGCATGAAGTACCTAGTGAGAATCCCGATTCTGTTAATCCTCTTGCTGACCATAGGGGGATTACCGGCATCTGCTCAGTTCTTGAGCGGAATTGAGGGGACAGTAAAAGACCAATCTGGCGCCCTAGTTTCCGGGGCCAAGGTCACCGTAACGGATAACCGGCTGGGGACGACGCGAGGTGCGACAACCCAGGACGGGTTTTTCCGTATCGACAGTATCTCCGCGTCCACGTACACGGTGGAGATTGTAATGAGCGGTTTCAAGACTTGGGAACAAAAGGATCTTACTGTTGAGGTCGGGCAGATCCAAACGATTACCCCGGTGCTGGCACTCGCATCAACAGCCGCCGAGGTCAATGTTTCGGCCCCGGAAGAAACTGTCAATTTGGTTTCACCGACAACCGAGTCAGTCATCGCGGAATCTACTGTGCAGGAGACACCGCTCTCAGGCCAGAACGTGTACGGCTTGACGGCTCTGACGCCGGGCATAACGGGAATCGGAACGGTCGGCCAGTCAAACGGCTATCGGCCCGACAATTTCACCAATGAGTACGCCATCAACATCAATGCCGCCGGATTGCGCCAGGAACAGAACGGATATGAAATCGATGGCGCGCAGACCAATACACCGTCCCGCGGCGGCGGCACCTCCATCTCTCCCAACCCCGAAATCGTGCAGACCATGGAGGTCAGAACCAACGATTTCGACGCCCAAAAAGGAAGGAACGGCGGCGCGACAGTTGACGTTTTTACTGTTTCGGGAACCAACGCCTACCATGGAGCCGTTGATTACGAATTCACAAACCAGGACCTGACCTCGCTCACCCAGCAACAAATAAATTCAAATAGCACGCTTCCGCCGAGCAAGCGCAACGAAATAGCGGGCGCGGTGGGCGGGCCGATACTCAAGAACAAGCTGTTTTGGTTTGCCTCGATCGATGTGCTTCGCTCCACTACCACCAACTCTGGCCAAGCCACGGTCGAGACGCAGGATTTCTTCAACTACGTTAAGGCTAATTTCCCGAATAGCTTGGCCTATAAGGCCATGACCTTGGCTCCGCCCGTCGCCTACGCAACTGCCACGAGTCCCAATGTGAAGACGGTAAGCCAGATCACGGATAGTCTATTCCCGCTTCCGGTGGGCATCTCGCCCACTTTGGATGTAATTGGCCAGATCAACTTCACTGACCCCGCGATAAAGAACGGATACCAGTGGAGTTTCCGAGTTGACGATTATATGGGCAAGAACGATCGCATCTCTGTCGATGCGATCCGAACCTGGGACGATTCGGGAACCACAAATTCCCGGCCCGCGTTTGACGCTCCAAGCACAAACAGTTCCGATTTCGTCAACGTCGATTGGACACATACGTTCTCGCCCGGTCTCCTGAATGAAGCGGGCGCGAACATGATTCGCCCCTATGGCCAGAACGGCGCAAGCAGTGCCTTTCAGGTACCGAATGTCAGCATCGGGGATGGCGTGGCTGGATTCGGAAACTGGGGCCCTGGGAACTTTACCCAAACCACGGTCGGCTGGCGCGACGTGTTGACGGCAACCGTAAGAAGGCACACGCTCAAGTTCGGCTTTGAGCAGGACAACATCCGCGAGAACGATGCGCAAAGCGGTGCAAACGACCGTCCCAACTACGGCTTCGGCAGCATACTGGACTTCATCCAGGACGAGGCACACACGGATTCGGGTCCGCCAGTCAGCCTTACCACACACTTGGAAGCGCCCTACGAGCGGCAATACCGTGAACTCTACTCGGGCATCTTCATACAGGACGACTGGAAGGTCACGCAGAGATTTACTCTGAATACCGGTATCCGCTACGATGAAATGACCAATCTGTTTTCCATCCTCCTTCCGCCGTTGGCCAATTTCGTACTAGGACGAGGCTCGAGCCTGCTGAATGAGGTCGCAGGCGGCACCGTCGGGCTAAACGGAACTAATCATGTGCTGGACCATAACGTGGGGGGCTTCACGCCACGCGTGGGATTTGCCTGGGATGTTTTCGGAACGGGCAAGACATCTGTGCGAGGCGGCGTGGGCCTGTTCAACGATCAACCGCCGTACCTGCAC
>Ga0181538_10002414_pt1 | contig 19447 bp, 10 predicted proteins | sample PEATcosm2014_Bin_40_FD_119773 | JGI IMG/M metagenome (GOLD analysis project Ga0181538, IMG submission 119773) | Peatland microbial communities from MTU Mesocosm Facility, Houghton, MI, USA - PEATcosm2014_Bin23_30_metaG | ecosystem: Environmental > Terrestrial > Soil > Wetlands > Peat | place...
TCCGCTCGGTCGTCGCAGTTGCCGGCGCGCTGAACGCCGAGCACCGAACAACCAAGCACCACGTCTCGATCAACGGCAGGAGCCACGGCGCGCGTGAGTGGGAGAGCAATTCCGTGCTGCACGTTCTCCGACACCCTATCCCCGCCGGTCTCATGCGCTGCCATGGCGAGGTCCACGAGGGCCAGCACCCGGCCATCGTAGATCGAGTCACCTACCACCGGGTTCAGAACCTGCTGGACGAGCGCGGGGGACAGCGCAACCGGTGGGGCCGCAACCCCGAGTACCTTTTGACCGGGAGCATTTACTGCGCGCTCTGTGGCCAGCCCTACTCGCCTGCGTCGACCCGCAAGGGAAAGGGTGAATACCGCTACTACCGCTGCTCCAAACGTGGCAAGCGAGGGCTCGACGGCTGCCGGGCGGCCCCCCTGCCCGCCCAGGCCATTGAGGACTTCGTGGTCGAGCGCGTCCGCGGCGCATTGGCCGACGGCCGGCTGGCCGCGGACGTGACCCAGGCCGTGAAGGAACGCCTGGCTGGCCAGCGTGCGGCCCTCGTGGCCGAGCGCAAGGAGCTGCCGGGCAAGATCGCTACCCTGTCCAGCGAGGGCCAGCGCGTGGTCGAGTTGGCCGGCAACCTCACCGGCGCCGGTCGTAGACTTCTCGACACGAAGCTACAAGACGTTGGCGACCAACTCGGACGACTTGAGTCGCGCCTGCGCGACGTAGAGCGCCGCATCTGCCTCCTTGACGAGTGCGAGGTCGAGGCCGAATGGGTCTCGCGATGCCTCGCCGATTTCAACCAGGTCTGGGACACCCTGAACCCCGAGAACCGCGGGCGGCTGGTCCGCGCCGTGATCGAACGGGTCGAGGTCAACGAGCCCAACAGCGACGTGCGGGTCTTCATTGCCAACCTGAACCACAGCCCGGCCGCAGCAGCGCGGGCCATCGCGGTGAACTCATGAACGCAACCGAGACCACAGGCCCAACCGAGGCCGCCGGTGGTGTCCGCATCTTCGCGGGCAAGCTCCACCGCATCCAGCGCGGCCACGGCAAGGCCTTTGTCCAAGGACCGCCGTCGCCACCGCCCGCACCGTTGCGCCGACCGGCTCGCGTGGCCATCATGCTGGCGCTCGCGCACAAGATCCGAAACGCCATCGACCGAGGCGTTGTCCCCGACTGTGCTGACGTGGCCATGCGGCTCGGGCTCTCCAGGGCCAGGATCAGTCAACTGCTGGACCTGACGCTGCTGGCGCCGGACATCCAGGAGCAGATCCTGTTCGCCGAGTCGGTGGATGGGGTCGAGCCGATGAGTGAAAGTGCCCTGCGGGAAGTGGTGCGTCTGGAAGACTGGGCGAAGCAACGCGAGGTGCCCTCATTGTATAGGGGGTAGTTGTTGCCGACGGTAGCGCCGTTCGCGACCGTGCCGAAGTAGCACGGCGGCTGGGGGTCACGCCCCCGAAGGTGAACCATGACGAAGGCTGCACTGAACAGTCCTTGATGAGGCGACCAACCTGATATGCCGGAACAAGTCGCAATTCAAAAGCCTCCGGCGGGAACTAATGGCGTCGCCACGGGTAGATCGGCTCCCGTCTCTCAGCCTATGGACGAGGCCAATGATCGACAACTCCAGGAGCGGCTCGAAGCCGCCCGCCGTTGACGGGGCACACCGCGCGTCGGCCCGTCGGTCTCGTCGGCCCTGTCCGCCCTTCTGCGCGTCGGGCGGCCATGGTACCGTCTGTGCGCGCCGACCCGAGCAGGTCCCCCCTCAAGAAACGCAGGGCGGCAATAGGACAACCGTGCATGCCCGAATTCACGCCGACAGCGCACCTGCCCACAGGCCCGGATGGCTCAAGGAGTCCGGGAATCTGGTCACCGACGCTCGAAGTGACTCCACAAGAGTCGGAACGATGCGACTCAGCGATCACAATGGCGGAAAGTAGCGTGGTCCGCTCGGAACGGCGCGGCCCCGGACGCAACCTGCTGGTGCCCGGCCTAGACCCTACCGCGCCCTATTTTTCCCGCTTGTCCGCCCGCTCAGCCATGTTCACCGAGCTCCACCTTCTGCTTGAAGGTGAGCGCCGCCTGCTCTCGTCCGTCGAGTATCGAAGCCTAGTCGAGGACGAGAACAAGCTGACGCGCAGATCTTCTTCTGCGCGCAAGAAACTCTGGAAAGAGCTGAAGTCTCGTTATCGCCTGGACGCTGCCGACCCACTTTTTGCGGCCTTCTGGGCCGAGTGGCGCCGGTGTCACAGCGATGCTGAACGCGGCCTCACCGCGTATGTGCTCTTGGCCTTGAATGATCACCTCGTAGCTGATCTGGGCACCGAATGGCTTCTCCCGCTGCTGCGCCGTGCCCCGGCGGAGCTTCGGGTTGCCGATATTCACGCTTTCATCGACCGCGCCAAGACCTCCCACCCTGAGGTCCGCGGCTGGTCTGATGAGACCCGCCTCACGGTGGCCCAGAAGTATAGTGCCAGCATCCGAGATTTCGGTTTGGCGAAGGGAACCGCCCGAAAGACCACGGTGCGCCCCGCGCTCTATGGATCACCAATCCGACTGCTCGTACGGGCACTGCGCCTAGCCGGCGTGGCACCTCTCGATCTCGTACGTGCCCACGCGTTTCGGCTGCTCGGCCTCGACGGGAGCGAGGTCATCGACGCGCTTGGCGAGCTGAATCGCGCTGGCGCCCTTCGATTTCGCATGCAGGGCGACGTCGTCGAGCTCGACGTCACGGAGAGCCGTTGATGGACACGATGTTCAATGCGCTTCACGATCTCATCAAAGAGCCGCTCCGTCCGAATGGTGGCGTGAAGACCGACAACTCGATCCTTCTCATCTATCCCCCGGACAAGGAACTCGACCTCCGCGAGTATCTCCTCGACACCTTCGTTCCTGCGATCGAGGCGCAGCGGATTGCCTTCCGCCTGCTCGACCTCACCGGGTTTCTCTTCTTCGGAATGGACGAGCGGACCGTGGCCTCCCTCCAGGAGGACGAATTCGACGATTACCGCTGGATGCAGCAAGGGCTCTCGAAGCACGCTGAGGCGGCGCTACATGCCAGGCTCGAAGAACTGGCGTGCGAGATCCCAGGAGGAAACGTTATCGTCTACGCGACCGTCGCATTGTTTCCCCTTGTTCGATACGGCGAGGTTCTGCGCGGGCTGCGCGACGTGGAAGCGCGAATCATCTTGGCGTTCCCGGGCGAGGAGCGTGGGGGCAAGCTCCACTTCATGAACCAACCGGACGGCAGCAACTACCTCGCCGTCAAGCTGTTCTGGCGATGAGCGATGAGGCCGTGCAACGGAGGGAGATTGGCTGAATGACCACAATACGGGACATCATCAAGCGCGACATTGGGGTCAGGGTCGAAGGTGTCGTGAAGGTGTTCGACCGCTCCGCTCTCGCCAGCGAGGTGCGTGAGTACGTGGTCACGGACAAGATCGAAGACGAGCTGAAGCGCATCTTCGACACCTTCACACTGGTAAGCGAGGCCCTGCGGCGCGGGGGTGCCAGCCGAGATGTCATGGGCATGTGGGTGTCGGGGTTCTTTGGCTCCGGCAAGTCGCACTTCGCAAAGGTCCTCGGTTACCTGCTGCAGAACGATGCCCTCGGCGAGGGCGACCAAGAGCGCTGTATCGAGGTCTTCGGCAAGCACATTTCCGACACACCACGGGGCAAGGACATCCGGCGTCGGCTCGGTGAGATAAAGCTCAATACCCAGATCCGCACCTTCGCTTTCGAGATCAAAAGCCGCCAATCGCTCAACAACCCGAACTCCGTCGGCGAGATCCTCCTCTCGGAGTTCTACCGACACATCGGTTTGGCCGAAAACTTCGTGGTCGCCCGCATCGAGCGTCGTCTGCAACAAGGCAAACTACTCGACAAGCTGGCTGAGGTCTACCAAGCCACATTCAATGTCTCGTGGCGCAGCACTGAGGGCCGCGACGACCTCATGACCGTCCGTCGGCGTCTGGCCGAGATCCTCCCGAAGGTGAATCCGACAGAGTACCCGGACGAGCGCACGGCCAAGAACGCGCTCAACGACATGTTCCGCCACGAGAAGATCACAGCCGAAGGCGTTGCCGACGAACTAGTCGCCTGGGTCGACGCACAGAAGCCGGTTGGCGGCCGCACGCAGCACCTGGTGTTTGTCATCGACGAGCTGGGGACCTTCATCGGCGACTCGAACGAACGCATCAGCGAGCTGAACAGCCTCGCCGAAATGATTGGCAACAAGGGCAAGGGCAAGGTCTGGCTCATTGTGACCAGCCAGCAGGATCTGGAAAAGGTCGTCGACCGCACCAACTTCCTGCCTGCCCTCGTGGGTCGGCTCAATGCGCGCTTCGAGCTGAAGCCTCACCTCATTTCCGACGAGATCAACAAGGTCGTCTCCGAGCGTATCCTCAAGAAGCACCCGTCTGAGGAAGCAGCGCTTCGGGCGCTCTACAACAAATACGAAGGGCACGTCGCTCAGCTCGCGGACCTCAAGGCGAGCCGGCACCTCGACGGTGCGTCCGAGCAGACTTTCGTGGACGCGTATCCGTTCCTTCCACACGAAATTCGCCTCGCCCAGGACATTTTTGAGGCACTCTCGGGTTTCCGCATCTCGGGTGGTGTCCGCTCGATGATCGCGGTGGTCATGGAGGCGCTGCAGGACCTTGCCGACAGGCCGCTCGGCGTGATCGTCAGTTTCGACCAGGTCTTTGACGCCGTCGAGAATGATCTCCTCTCCCAGGAATACCTCGGCGCTTCTGGTGTCCGCGCGATCTACGAATCCGACGAACGCGTCCCGGGAACGCCTATCGGCGCGTCGCGCGTCCTCAAGGTCTTGTGGCTGCTCCAACGGATCACCTGGGTACCGCGCGTACCCGAGACGCTGGCCAAGCTGCTGGTCGACGATCTTTCAACCGAAATCGCCCCGCTGCGCGACAAGGTCGAAGAAACGCTCAAGGCTCTCCAGCAAGCCGGCTACGTCGCCCGCGACGAGGCCACCGGCGAGTGGAAGTACTTGAACGAACGCGAGCGCACTATCGAGCAGGCCATCCAGGAGATGGTCCGCCCGGGCGGACCCAAGAGCATCAGCATCGCCGTGGTCCGCCGCACGGCTCAGCAGATGTGCAAGGACGATGTGATTACCAAGAAGAAACTCGCGACCTTCGCGGTAACCCACGGCAGCACGAAGGTGCCGTTCCCGTTCGGCGTGTGCCTGGATGGCGAGGCAGTGGAGACGGGGCCTGAGCTTGAGGTGCACTTCACGAGCCCGCTCGCCTCGGGACGGAAGCAGGACCTGGAGGCAAGCCGCCGGCAGAACCAGGCTGGCGGGGCCAAGGGCAAGACCGCCTGGTGGGTGGCTGACGTGCCGGAGAATCTGGAGGGGCGCTTCAAGCGCTACGAGGCGCTCGTCAAAGTGACGAGCGACAAGCGCTTTACCGAGGACAGCTCGACCGACACCCAGGATGCGCTAGCCGAGAAGCGCAAGGAGCGCGACGAGCTGAAAACCGCCCTGGTTGGGGACCTCGAACGCGCATTCCTCTGCGGCACGCTGCTCTACGGCGGACAAGAGGTCAATCTCGATGGTCCCACTGACCTCAAGGATCCTGTCCGCACTGCGCTCGAGGTTCTCATCCCGAACGTCTATCCACGATTCGTCGTGGCCGACCGGGCCTTCGACTTTGCCAAGCAGCTCAAAGCGTTGCTCAACCCCTCAACGACCAATTTGCACAAGGTCGCGCCGGAGCTTGACCTCTTTGACACACAGGGGAGTTTGCAGCGCGAATCGGCTCTCGTGGCGCAGGTAATCGAGGTGCTGTCCGACCTTGAAGACGAGGGAGTCGCGCCCGAGGGCGGACGGCTCCTCGACGCCAGGGACGAAAAGGGCTTCAGGGGCTTCCTGCGACCGCCCTTCGGCTGGCCAGACGAGCTGGTGCGGTTGGTGCTTGCCGCGTGCTTCCGGGCCGGCGCCATCTACATCGAGAAGCAGACGCCATCCGGGCCAAGTTCGCTCTACGACTACAAGGATGCCGACGAGCTTTTTTCAAAGATCACCACCTTCAAGAAGTCCACTTTCCGGGTCGCTGAAACGAGCCTGACGGTTGACCAGATCAAGCGCGCGAGCAAAGCGCTCATCGCCATGGGCGTGAGCGGTACGCCCGAGTCTGGCAACGCCATAGCCTCCGCGGTGAGGGATCTGGGCGTCGCCCTAAGGGTGAGGCTTGAGGATGCGAAGAGCCGGCACCAGCAAGGGCTTCCGATTCCGGACGGCGTGTTGAACGCCGAAGGCGCGTTGACCGAGCCGACGACCGCTAAAGACCCCACCACGGCGGTGAGCTCGTTCCTGGCCAAGGAAGACGAGTGGAAAGTGCTCAGCAAGGGCCTTGAGGCATTGCGCACGTTCCTGGAGGCGAACCGGCACAAGGACTACGAGGTCTCGCGGAGATTGATCGCGCTGGCCCAGAACCATCCCATTCCTGACGGGCACGCCAAGTGTGCAGCGTTCGCCCAGGCCAAGAAGGACTTGGATGCGATCGCTGGCGGCAAGGCTGTCATCGCTCGCTGGAACGACTACCGCTCGTCATTTGACGCCGCCTTCACCGCCTACCGAGACGCCTACGTCCATGCCTACGACAAGGTCCGAAAGGCGGCCGAGGACCAGATCGTCGAGATCAAGGCGGGTGCCGCATATCAGGGCGCGCCGGCCGCGCAACGAGATGCGGTCGTAAACAATGTGTTTGGTGCGGGCAGGGTGTGCCACTACGCCCCGGTCACGCTCACCACGGTGGAGGCGCTGCTGGAGGCTGCTGGCAAACGGAGCCTTTCGTCACTTGACCAGGCTCTCGTCGCGCTTCCCGCGTACAGGGCGCAAGTGGATGCCGAGCTGCTGGCCTTGGTGTTGCCGCCACCCCCTCTTGGAGAGCGGGTCTTCGAGTGGCGTCCGGTCAACGCCCTGGCCGGGAAGCGTTTCAAAACAGAAGATGATGTGGATCAGGCGCTCGACAAAATTTCGCGTGACCTCAAGACCCAGATCCGAGAGGGTTTCACGGTGGTGGTGAAGTGAACCCGACGAATGAGCAATCGCCCCCGCAAAACACCGCGAGCCGGCAGGCGCTCTCCGATCAGCTCAAGGAGGCTGTGAGGGGATGGGTTTCGGCTTCGCCCGGCAGTTCCGAGCGCAGGATCCGCGAGACGCTAGAGGACGAATTCGAAGCACAGCTCGAACGCCTCGGCCTTAAGTCGAATGGCAAGCATACGCCTGTCGACAAGATGCGCCTTTCCGAGGAAGCCGTCGCCGTCCGCCGCCGGGTCGAGGCGCTCATCGCCCGTGATTCGATCGCTGAGGGGTCCACCGAGCGCGGCTATGAAAACGTGAAGCGCGAACTCGCCTACACGTTGCTCAACCGCCTCGTGGGCCTCAAGGCCATGGAGGCGCGACAGCTCCTCTACCTTCCGCCGCCGGGAGATCCGCAAGGCGTGCCCGAGCAGACGGAGGTGATCACGCCGGTCTCCGGTCAGGCACGTTCTCGATATGTGCGCGACTACCGCGCCGCGGGCGGCAGCAAGTACAAGTACGATGATGATGCCGAGGAGAAACTCCTCCGCGACGCCCTGACCGCGGCTTTCCGGGACATCACGCAGGAGATCCGCGTCCTCTTCGATCCCGACCACGAGTACGCCTGCGTCTGGCCAACCCATGCGGCGCTGGTGAGCGTCCTCAAAATGATCAACGACGACCTGCCGGAGGATGCCTACCGCGCCCAGGACTTCCTTGGCTGGGTGTACCAGTTTTTCAACCGCAAGGAGAAGAAGCGTGTCCGCGATGAGAACAAGGGAACCCCGCGTTCCTCCTACGAGCTGGCGGTTATCAACCAGTTCTACACGCCCTCGTGGGTAGTGAAGGTCCTCGCCGACAATTCCCTTGGCCGGCTGTGGCTCCAGATGCACCCGGACTCGACGCTGTTCCCTTCATCGCCACCACGCCTACCCGACGACCGAGCGTCGGATGTGCCGATCGCCGATTACCTGGTTCCCCGCACCGGCGAACGCATCCGCTACCAGCGAGTGTCCGAAGACGGCCAGGTCGAGACGTTCAAGCGCGCCATTGACATCACGCTGCTCGATCCGGCCTGCGGCACGATGCACTTCGGGCAGTACGCCTTCGGCCTGTTCCACCGCATGTACCTCGACGAAATCGAGCATGCTGGCCAACCAGGATGGCCCACGGAGCCCTCGGTGCGTGAGCCTCGTGAGATCCCGGCTGCCATCCTCGAGCACAACCTCTTTGGCGTGGATATCGATCCTCGGGCGATTCAGATCTCCTCACTCTCGCTGCTGCTGACCGCCAAAGAGGCGGCACTCAAGCACGGCTTCTCACCGCTGGATGTGAAGATCCACCGCAGCAACCTCGTAGTAGCCAACGCCGTGGACCTGGGTGCCGAGCGTCTGCAAGCCCTGGTTGACCACATCGGTGCCAAGCTCGGGGCGGCCGAACTGCGGCAGAGGCTCTTCAAGATCATCTGGGAGAACCTTCAGTTTGTCGGTGAACTTGGCAGCCTGGTGCAGGTGCGCGAGGGTGTCGAACGGGTGCTCGACGATTGGGTGGACGCCAAAGCGCGAGAAAAGGGGCTCACCGAGATCATCGCCCGTAAGGAGAAGCCTCAGCTAGAACTGAGCAACATTCTCACGGATGCTGATCGGCAACGAGCCCAGCAATTGCAGCTTCAACGGCGTGCGCTTGAAAGCGAGGCGCGGACGATCCGCGAGGAGCTGCTTGCCGCTATCGAAGATGCAGCGGCTCAGGCTGGCGGGGACCCGACCGAGCGGCTTTTCGCCGAAGACACGGCCCGCGGCCTCAAGCTCCTTCAGACCCTGTCACGCCACTACGACGTGGTGGTGATGAACCCGCCCTACGGCGCGTTTGTCCCCAAGGTGAAGGACTTCGTGAAGGATGCCTACAAGCTGACCTACAACGACATTTACGCCGCGTTCATCGATCGGGCGACGCAACTCACAGAGCCCGAGGGGTATGTCGGCGCGCTGGTCTCGGCGACCTTCGTGAACCTGACCACGTTCGAGAAGTTACGAACCGAGATCTTGCTCAAGCGCAACCCACTCATCTTGATGCTCGACCTGGGCTTTGGAATCCTCGACGACGCCACCGTGGAAGCGGCGGCGATCGTTCTCCGGGGGGCTGTGCAATGAGCACACACCAAGTCTTGATCGTTGACTGCGTCTCGCCCCATGAAATCGAGGGTAGTCTCTGCACCGAGGGGGACATCCTGCGAAGCATCCTGGCGAATCGCAAATGGGACGCAGGTCCGCCGGTGGTGCGGATCGCCGCAAAGGAGAAGTTTGAGAGACTCAAGCCAAAGGTGCGTCGAGGCGTCAGCTACCTTCACGTCATTGCTCACGCGAATTCCAAAGAGATCGGGTTCATAGACGGCGGAGCCAGCTGGGAGAAGGCAGCAGCGATGTTCAAGCTCTTCGTGCCCGAGTTGGACGAGGGCCAGCAGAGAGTCCTTTGCCTGTCGTGCTGTCGGTCGCGCAGCGCCGCGAAGAAGCTGGCCCCCTTGCTCGGGGGCTATTTCACGGGAATCTTCTACCTAAAGAAGAATGAAGTTGATTTCGACGAGTCCATCACGCTGTGGAGCATGTTCTATCTGAAAAAGCACCTGGACAAGCCACACCGGGACAGAGAGCTGAGGGTGAAGATGATAAACGGCTTCTTCAATCCGAAAGTTCGGCTCCTGTCGTTCAAGCGCGTTCCAGCGCCAGAATGTGCGGCACGGGAGCGATCATGAGCCGGGTGCACTGGAGGTGGGAAGAGCAGGACTTCGGGTTTCGGTTTCGCAGCGGCGGCGGTAGCAAGAAGGGTGAATTTTATCAGGCAGGGGGCGCCGGTGAGTTCTACGTGGTACCGGCCGGTCAACGAAAGCTCACCAAGGCACGGATCGACGAGCTGGCCGACCGGGCAGCGGTGCCGACCTCGCCGCGGGTGGTGCCGACGCCATGGAGTGACTATGGCCGTGACTGGGACTGGATCACTGCCGTCGACGGCAGCATCTGCATCAATTTCGCCGGCTGCCTCGACAAGGAGGAGATCGAACGACGCGAAGACGAGGGGGTGCAACGAGCGATGGAGCTGGTCATGCAGCTTGTCGAGAAGCCGGAGCCGAGTCCAATCACGATCGCGACCATCCAGAAACTACACGCGGAACTCCTGGGCGCCATATATCCCTTCGCTGGCACGTGGCGCACTGTGGCCTTGCACAAAGGTCATGGCGCGACGAGGTGGCCATTGCCTCCGGGTGGCATCCAGCCGGTCATCGACGTGTTCGCGCGGGATGTTCTCGCAAGAACGCCGTTCATTTCCAAAGAGGACAAGGCCGTCTTCGCGTTCGCTAGCGAGCTAATGAACGAGTTTCTTGCCATTCATCCGTTCCGAGAGGGCAACGGCAGGACGGCTTTCATTCTGGGCAATTTGGTCCTCATGCAGAATGACCTGCTGCCGCTGAATCTCTACGACCGGCGCAAAGATGAGAATCGCTACTTTGCGGCCTGCGAGTCCGGGCGACTGCACAAAGACTACGATCCTCTTGCCACCTTGATCGAAGAATGGGAACAAGACGCTCTCGTGCGTTGGGAGGCCGACCATGGCTGAGCGAAGACGCGTCAACGTGCGCAAAATTTTGGCGAATCCAGACTTGCGCCGCGAGCTGATGGTACCGACCATCCAGGCGATCCAGGCGAGGGAGGGCATCGAGACCACTCGCGAGCAGGCGGAACGAGCGTACTATGTCGTCACCGAAGCCGAGCTGGCGACGTTCTTCGACCTCGAGCGCTTCAAGGCAGGGAAAGGTGAGCCGGACCAACGCCGCGAGATGTTTGTCCGCTCACTTCAGGGAAATGTCGAGAAGGTGCGTTTCGATGTCGCACGAAGAGATTTCGGCTACCTCGAAGGGAGCGTACTCGCTTTCCGCAACGTAGGCTGGCTTGCCCCTCTCTTTCGCGAGATGGCATCGCTCACCCCCCAGTATGGGCGCACGAGGAGCGGGCTGAATACCACTGAGATTGACCAGTTCTCGCGTTTTCGGTGGGAACCATCTCCAACACCCGGTGGCCGCCGTTGGGTGACATTTGCGAAGGGGGGGGACTTCTCGCGTTTCTACGCTGATCACGACCTCGTGTTCGACTGGACTCGCGATGGAGCCGCTTTCAAGGAGCTCGTTGCTTCCAAGTACGGGAGTGCATCGCGATTCGTGAAGTCCGAAGAGGACTACTTCAAAGCAGGTATCACCTGGGTGCAGACGACCGTACTCGGGATCAATGCACGTCTTGTCGAGAATGCCATCTTCGGCGTGGCGTCGCCAACGATGTTCCTTCGGAACAAGTCCGACACATTTGCGCTATTGGGCGTGATGAATAGCACCCTGTTCGACGCGATTGCGCGCTGTTTGGCCACCCGAAACTGGGGTGCAACTGCGATCGGGTCGATCCCCGTGCCGCCCATGACGGAGCCACATCGTGCTGCTGTAGTTGATTATGCGCGCCGGATCTACGAGGCGAAATCCGCATGGGACGAAGGTAATGAGGCCTCCTCTCGCTTTCGAGCCCCCTGGCTATTGAGCGTCGACGGCTCGAATCTCGAAGATCGTGTCGAGAGACTTGGCAGGTCCGAGTCAGAGGGGGAGGCTGCGATCCAGTTGGCCTATGGACGTCTCAATGATGAAGTCTTTCTTCTCTATGGAATTCCAGGCGCAACGCGCACCCTGATTGAAGAAGGGCTAGGCGACCGTCCCCCTGAGATCCTCTGGCCTCAGATGGAGGGCAAGACCCTTGACCAGAAGCGAATGGAGCACGTCTGGCGCCTGCTTTCCTACGCCGTCAAACGCGTTCTGGAAGCCGACGACGATGGCATTGTCTCCTTCAACGCGGTGAACGGGGAGCCCCGGCTCGTCGAACGCTTGCGCCACGAGCTGGCCACACTCTTCCCCGGCCGCGACGCCAACGAACTCGAGGTGGAGATCGTCAACGAGTTGAAGAAGTCAGTGAAGGGCTACCGCAAGTGCACGAGCCTCGACGAGTGGCTAGACAACGCCTTCTTCGAGTATCACTGCGGGCTCTACAAGAGCCGGCCGATCTTCTGGCACATAGCCTCGGCCCAGGGCACTTCACCTTTCGCCTTCGGCGCTCTCGTCCACTACCACCGCTTCGATAGGAACCGTATGGCCAAGCTCCGTGCGAGCTACCTGCGCGATGCCATCGAGGAGTTCCGGCGCGAAGCTGGCCTGGCCAACAAGGCTGGCCGCGGCGACGACCGACTGGAGTGGCAGGCCAAGGTGGAGGAAGCGCAAGCGCTCGACAAGAAGCTCCAGCTCATTCAAGAGGGCCACCATGAGGGATCCGATGGCGGCGAGCGCGATTATCGTATTCTGACCCCCTGGAAGGCGCCCGGCGAGCGACCCAAGGGATGGGATCCGGACCTGGACGACGGCGTGAAGGTGAACATCGAGCCCTTCGAGAAGGCCGGCATTCTGCGCGTTGGCAAGGTGACCTCATGATCCTCGAATCCCTCGTAGACCACATCGAGCAGCGCTTCCAGCACGAAAAGCGGGCGCAGGTCTGTCTGTGGTTCGACGAGAAAATGGAATTCACGCGACTCCTGCCGACGCTGCAAGCCCACCTTGGCCAGATGAAACAGCCGCCGTTCGTCCTGCTCGAGCACAACGCGGCGGCAACCCACGGCCAGATCTGGCTCAAGCACCAGGTCCACCAGCTTGTTTCGCAGGCAGGAAACGCAGAGGAGCGCCGTCGCCTGCGCTTCGTGCTCTACGTCCCGCTGAGTGAGGACCGCTTGGATGCGGCTGCTGGCGACGACGGGATGCGCCTCGATCTTCTTGAGGAATACCGCACCGGCGGCGTACTCTGGCGCCTCGGAGGCAAGCGACCGACGCTCTTCAGCTTCCTGCGGCTGGCCGGTGTTGCGCTGCCTGACAACCCGACCGACCAGCGCCGGCTCTGGGACGGAGGTAGCGACTCCCTTCTTTCCAAATACGTGGCCAAGTTTGCCGACCGCCCGGACGTGTTCTGGGCCACGCAACTCACGCCCGAGCTGGCCCAATCGCGGCTGATCGGCGATGTCGACCAGACCATCCTCGAACTCGCCCTGGACCCCGCGGGAACCTGGAAGACACTGCAGCAGAACAGGCTCGATCGGGAGTTTCTGGAGATGGTGCGGGAACGCTACGGCTTCGAGGTCCCGGTGCACGGCCCCGAGGAGTGGATCGAGGAGCTGGTAACGGTCCTGGCCCTCACCGAGACCTTTCTCGGCTACGGTGAGCCGGCCGACTTTCCGTTCGCGGATCGGCTGCCGGCTTTCGCCGTGCGCGCTTACCATCGGCAGCTCCTGCAGCGCTGGCTGAGGGACGCTGAGTACCGCGCCGCCTGGGACCGCTGGGTGGAAGTGGTGGAGACCAAGGTCGATCTTGCCGCCTGGGCCAAAGGACGCGCAGGTCTTTCCTTCGGATTCCCGCATCTTTCCTGGCTACGGCTGAAGCAGACCTACGAGGCCTTTGAAGCTGCCGCGACCAAAGACTCGACTACCACGGCGTTCTTCGAGCGCTACGCCGAGCCGATCGCCAAGGAAGCCGAATTCGCCAAGGCCAGCGCCCAAGGCGGCGCCAAGTGGGTGCTACTGCGCGACCTGCGCGCGTTCATCGACGACTGCGGCAAAGGCGTGGCGAGAGTGCAAAGCGCTGGTAGCTTGGCCGATCTCGTCCGCGTGTACGTGGACCACGCCAGCCTCATCGAGTGGCGGCACATCGACCTTCGCCACGGCGCTGAGGAGGAAGGCCACGCGACAGTGGCGCGTGTGGCTGATCGGGCCTACGCCGCCTACGCCCTGGCCCTCAACGATGCGTTCTTCCGGCGCGTCGCAGCCGCTGGCGTGCTGGAGATTCCAGGCGTGCCTGGCGTTACGTCGCGTCTGGAGCACACCCTCTGGGAAGCCAAAGGACGCCGCGCGGTCGTGATCGTAGATGCTCTCCGCTACGATTGCGCGCTGGCGGTGCGCGACCAGCTTCGCGGCCACACTGTCGACGTGGAGCCGGTCCTGGCAGTGTTGCCCACCGTGACGCCGGTGGGGATGACTGCGCTCCTGCCCATGGGTGATGGTGAGGTGACGCTCGAAATCAAGGGCAACGCGCTCCATCCCAGACTCAACGGCAGAGACACCTCGGTGCGCGAAAACCGACTCGCGCTCCTCACGGCGTTCGGCGCTGACTGCCGGGACATCACAGACGTTGAGCAGATCTCGGATGCCCCGTCGGATCTCAGGGAGCTACTCGTCGTGTTTGGCCACGAAGAGGTGGACCACATCGGGCACGGGCAGGCCGAGAACCTGATCCGGCACGTCCACCTGGAAATCGACCGTCTGGCTCGCCTCGTGCGCAAGTTGCACCGCTGGGGCTATTCCCGCGTTCATGTCGTCACCGACCACGGGTTCATCATGCTCGACGAGAGCAAGCTGCCCAGCGAGGTGTTCTGCGACAAGGCCTGGTGCCACGTGCTCAAGGAGCGCTTCGCGCTCGTGCCGGCCAGCGCCGATCTGCCTCTCGTTCGCCTGCCGTTTGCCTGGGACCCCGAGATGCGCGTGGCGGTGCCACCGGGTCTGGCCTTCTTCAAGGCCGAGAAGTCCTTCTCCCATGGAGGAGCCGCCGTGCAGGAGCTGATCATCCCACACCTCATCTCCCATGGGCAGGTTGCACAGGAGAAGCGCGTGGGCGTCGAGGTGCTCCTGCCGACCTACGAACTGCAGCGGGCCGCGGTGAAAGTCACGCTGCGCCCGGCTTTGGCGCCGACCTCCAAGACCGGCCAGATGGCGCTCTCGATGGAGAGCGGCCGGACGCTCTCGCTGGACGTGGTAAGGCGCGAGGCCGACGGAAAGACCGCAAGCGTCCTGGCCAGCAAACCCAAGGAGGTGCTCCTGGAGACGCGGGGGCAGGAACAAAGCGTGACCCTTTTCTTCCACACCGCGGCTCGCTTCCAGACGGGCGAGCTACTCGAGCTCGACATCCGCGATGTCGAGACCCTCGAACAGTTCCCGCCGGGCGGCATCAAGCTCACGGTGGGGAGAGACATGTGAGGCGAGCATGAACGAAATGCCTTTCGAACTCGATGAACTGGACAAGCTGGCCGCCGAGGCATTCCCAGGCCTGGTGGTGCGCAAAGACCTTTTGCGGCGAATGCGGAGCGCCTTCGGTGTCCCCGCCTTCGTGATCGAGTTCCTCCTGGGCAAGTACTGCGCGTCCACCGACGAGGAAGCCATTCGCGAGGGCCTCGAGTTCGTGCGCGAGACGCTCGCCTCGAAGTACGTGAAGCCCGACGAGCGCGAGGCCGTGAAGTCCGCTATCAAGCAACACTCGACCTACGAAATCATTGACAAGCTCTCGGTCCGGCTGGTCGAGACCCACGACAAGTACTGGGGCCGCCTCTCGAATCTTGACCTCGATTTCATCAACATCGATGAGAGCGAGGTGCGCACCCACGATCGGCTGCTGATGGGCGGTGTCTGGGCCGAGATCACTTTGCGCTACGACGACTCTTTCGTCTTCAAGGGACAGAACCGCCCGTTCTTCGTCGAGAGCATCCGCCCCATCCAGCTCTCCACGCGCAACATCGATCACTTCATCGAGGCGCGCCGTCGTTTCACCCGCGACCAGTGGCTCGATCTGCTCATGCGCTCGATGGGCTACGAGCCGAGCCACCCCTACTACACAAAGCGCCGCAAGCTACACTGCGTCCAGCGCCTACTTCCGTTCGTCGAGAAGAACTACAACTCGATCGAGCTCGGCCCGCGCGGCACCGGCAAGAGCTTCGTCTACCAGCAACTCAGCCCCTACTGCCACCTGATCTCGGGCGGGCAGACAACCACCGCCCAGATGTTCGTGAATCTTAGCAGCGGCCAGCGCGGGCTAGTTGCGCTGTGGGATGTGGTTGCGTTCGACGAGGCCGCGGGCATCCGCTTCACTGACAAGAACGGCATCAACATCATGAAGGGGTACATGGAGGACGGTCAGTTCAGCCGAGGCCGGGACATCATCACGGCCGAGGGCTCGATCGTCTTCGTGGGCAACATAGATGGCGACATCGAAACGATCGTTCGCACATCGAATCTCTTCTACCCAATGCCCGAGGAGATGGACACCGCCTTCTACGACCGCATCCACGCCTACATACCGGGCTGGGAGTTCCAGAAGACCTCGGACGCTGCGTACACCGACCACTTCGGTCTGGTCACTGACTACTTCGCCGAGGTCTTCCGTGAGTTCCGCAAACGCGGCTACGTCGACTACGCCGAGCGCTTCTTCCGCTTTGGCCAGCACCTTGGCGGTCGCGACCAGAAGGCCGTCCGCAAGACCGTCTCGGGCCTTATCAAGCTGCTCCATCCGGACGGCGAGGTCAGCCGTGACGAGATGGAGGAATACGTCGCCTACGCCATGGAGATGCGGCGCCGGGTGAAGGAACAGCTCAAGAAGATGGGCGGCCTCGAGTACTGGGACACCAGCTTCTCGTACATCGACCGCGAGAGCGGCCAGGAAACCTTCGTGCGGCTGCCCGAGATGGGTGGGGCTAGCATCATCGGCGAGGCCAGCTTGCCACCCGGCAGCGTCTACACCGTGGGCACCGACGCCACTGATGCGCGGCTGGCGCTGTTCCTGCTGCAAACTCAGATGAACCGCGGCTCAGGCCGGATCATCCCGCTGGGCAACCTGTCGAACAAGATGAAGGAGGCCATCAAGACCGCCGACGCCTACCTGAAAGCGAACCTCAAGAACCTCGGCATCGACCATGACCTCAAGGCCTACGACTTCACCGTGCAGGCCATCAACCTGAACCAGGCCAAGGAGGGGTCCGAGACCGCGGTCGCCTTCTTCATCTCCCTGGTGTCGGCGATCCTGGAGAAACCTGTTCTCGATCGCACCGTGGTTCTCGGTGAGATGAGCGTCCAGGGCATGCTGCTGAAAGTCGCGTCACTCCCGGAGCGCATGCAGCTTGCGGTGGAAGCCGGCGCCAAGCGCATCCTCATCCCGAGCGAGAACAAGCGCGACGTCGCCGAAGTACCCGACGCCATCCTCACGGCGACCCAGTGGCAGTTCTACGACTCACCCACCAAAGCGGCCATCATGGCCATGGGGATGGGGTGAATTCGATGTGGGAAACGGACACACCATAGGCCCAGAAGCGATCTCCAGCGCGGGGCTCCTGGGCAGATGCAATGCGGTCGGTCAGCCTGAGGCAATGGTTTTCCAAGTCGAATGCCCGTTCTGTGGCGAGCCGGGGAGCGTCGAGATCGAGCCTGCGGATTTCGAGCCCCGTGCCGGCTACTACGGCCAGCCGTCGGGAAATTCAGAGAGGACGCAGAGCGGCGGTAGTCACTGCGGAAGCCGGTGACCACAGGCACGATGACACGCTGACCAAGGATGTTGCCGCCTATGCTGGCGAGGCGGCCCACCATGTCTGCTGCGACCGCTCAGCCGAACGGGGAGATTCGAGCCTTGCAGCAGCCCACGGCCGAGCGTCGCAGCAGCCCACGGCCATGGCACCCAGACCCCGCCGCGGAGGAACAGCAGCACCGCCTGTCCCTGTTCCACCTATTCCAGTGCCACCCGTTCCTTGACCAGTGCCTCCGGTGCCGTCCCCTGTTCCGCCGCCGATCGCTAAACCACCAGTTGCCGTGCCACCGAGGTTCGCGGCTAAACCCGCACAAGCATTCCGTCGACCTACGGAGGTGGTTTCTGTGTGACCTACGACGGGAGGCCCCATGTCGAGTCGTGTGTGTTCTGTCTTCGTGAAGTTGGCCGTGGTGGCCATATTTGTTATCACGGCAGGCGCAACCGGGTGCAGCAGCAATGGCAGCGGAGGCACGAGGATCACCACTGGAGGGACCACTGGGACCGCCGGAGGCACGAGCGGACGAGGCCTGACGGGCGGCACCACGGGAGGCGCGGCTGGCACCGTGATCTTGGCCACCTCCGCAGGGGGGCAACTTGCGGCGGCGCCGGATGCCGCGGGCGCAGGCGGCAGCGACGGTGCCGCAACTAGCTTACCGGACGCTCCCATCGTCACGGGCGGCAGTCGTGGCTTCACGGGGAAGGGCGGAGCTGGGGTAGTCGCGGACGCGGCGGCAGACCAGAGCGCCACCACCAATCCACCCGATGCTGTCTCCATAGGTGGCATTGGCGGCTCGGTGGGAATGGGTGGGGTTGGGGGCCGCGAAGCCGGTGGCGATAGCGGCAGCAGTGGCATCGCTGGAACTGGTGGAACAGCGGGCGCAGGAGGTGGGAATGGCGGGTCTGCCGTAGATGCGGGAGCAGATCAGGGTGGTGATGTTCCGGCGGTTTCCGACGGAGCCCCAGCTGCGAGCGGTGCTGACGCGGACGCGAACTCAGATGAGACAATGCTGGAAGGAATTTTCGTACCGACCGGCAGCATGACCGTGGAGAGGTCGGCGCACACGGCAACGTTGTTGCCCAACGGGAAGGTGCTCGTTGCAGGTGGAAATGGGGACCGCGGGTATCTCAGGAGTGCGGAACTATACGACCCACTGGCTGGGACTTTCACGCCCACCGGCAGCATGACGACGCAAAGGACAAACCACACGGCGACATTGTTGCCCAACGGGAAGGTGCTCATCACCGGCGGATTGAGCGAACTCGACACTATTGAGAGCGCCCCTGTTGCGAGCGCGGAGGTATACGACCCGGCGACGGGGACATTCACAGCGACCGGCAGCATGACCGTGGCAAGGCAGTTGCACACGGCAACCCTGTTGCCCAGTGGCAAGGTGCTAATCGCAGGTGGCGACGATGAAAGCGACCCTGCTACGAATTCGGAGGGCACTCTTGGGAGTGCGGAGCTATACGATTCAGCAGCGGGGACATTCAGACCCACTGGGAACATGACCGCGGCAAGAGAGGCGCACACGGCAACCCTGTTGTCCAATGGGGTGGTGCTTATCGCTGGCGGTTTCACCGAGGTACCCTCCTCTGTCGATGGCGGCGCCTCGGTTATGGATGTACTCAGGAGCGCGGAGCTATACGACCCAGTAGCGGGGACGTTCACGGCCACTGGCACCATGATGGGGTGGAGGCATCTTCACACCGCGACGTTGTTGCAAAGTGGAAAGGTGCTCCTCGCCGGTGGGAATCTCGCGAGTGCGGAACTATACGACCCAGCGGCGGGGACGTTCGCACCCACCGGGAACATGACCGTGGCAAGGAGAGCCGCCCTGATGGCAACTTTGTTGGTCAGCGGCGAGGTGCTAATCGCGGGTGGCTACGGCTACAATGACCCCGCTAGCCCTGACACTCTATCGAGCACGGAGGTCTACGATCCGACGGCGGGGACATTCATAGCCACTGGAAGCATGGCTGTTGCACGGGCATGGGCCACGGCA
>Ga0181538_10002415_pt1 | contig 19447 bp, 19 predicted proteins | sample PEATcosm2014_Bin_40_FD_119773 | JGI IMG/M metagenome (GOLD analysis project Ga0181538, IMG submission 119773) | Peatland microbial communities from MTU Mesocosm Facility, Houghton, MI, USA - PEATcosm2014_Bin23_30_metaG | ecosystem: Environmental > Terrestrial > Soil > Wetlands > Peat | place...
CGAATCGTTTTCACGGGCGCTAGCCCCGGCGCGGCCGCGGCGCGATCGATCAACACGATTACGCGGTCCAATTCGCCTTCTCCCACTTTTCCAGCGAGAGCGAGACGAATTGTATGAAACAGGGTGCGTCCATGATGACCGACTTTTTCCTTTAGCGCGGTAACGATCCCCTTGAAACGCTCCGAATCGATCGTCTCAGACGCGAGCACTTCGCTCGCGAGCGAGCGCAAAGTTTCGCGTGCGTCTTTGCGCAGGAGGACGGCATGCGCTTCCGGCGCAGCCAAAACTTCGCGCGCGTCGTAAACGAAGATACGGCCCAGAAGTTGGGCGAGCGATTCGCGGTCGGCGGCCTGCGGGCCGAGCCAGTTCGCGGCGTCCGTGAGCCACAATTCCGTGAAGTCATCCAACTGTGAGGGTAGCTCCGAGGAGTAAGAATTGCGAAGCCATCCTCGTTCCGCCAGCAACGTGCGCATTTCCGAAGCAGTGCACGCAAAGCCCGCGCGCGCCACAGGGCCGGCCGTGCTGTCAGGACACAAGCTCGAGCGTCGCCACGACGTACGCGGCAATCGCCTCGCCGCGACCCACGGCGTCCACTCCTTCGTTGGTCTTGGCCTTCAGGTGGACGAGCGACGGATCCACTCCAAGTGCCGCCCCCAGGATTTGGCGCATCGCGGGGAAATGTGGCCCGAGCTTTGGGCGTTCCGCAATCACGACGGCGTCGATGTAGATGATCTTCCAGTGCTGCGCGTCGAGCAGCCGGCTGACGTGTTCGAGAAATCGCAAACTCGAAGCGTCCTTCCATAACGCGTCCGTATCGGGAAAATGCGTGCCGATGTCGCCGAGGCCGGCCGCGCCCAGCAAAGCATCGCAAATAGCGTGTGCCACGACGTCGCCATCGGAATGTCCGACAGGCCCTTTTTCGAACGTGACTTCCATCCCGCCGAGGATGAATTTCCGTCCAGGTTCGAGGCGATGCAAATCGTAGCCAATGCCGGTGCGCGTCACGCTCGTTCCCGTTCCTGCTCGAGGTAGTAGCGCGCGAGCTCCATATCGCCCGGGCGGGTGATCTTTAAATTTCGCTCGGAGCCGAGGACCACGTAAACGTCGTGTCCCAGCCGCTCGACCAGGCCGGCTTCGTCAGAAGCCGTGACGCCTTCCAGGCGCGCGCGTTCGAACGCCTCGAGCAGCAGCGCCGCATGGAACACTTGAGGCGTCTGGGCGAGGACAATTTTCTCCCGCGGAATCGTCTTCGTAATCAGCGCGACATCGACGGGCAAACTCGCGCGCTTCACTTCTTTAACAGTGTCGAGCGCGGGGACGCCGAGGATGGCCGCGCCGCGCGCGCGCGCTTCCGCGATGACTCGTTCAACTTGTTCGCGGCGCACCAGCGGCCTCACGGCATCGTGCACCAAGACCAGATCCGTGCCGGGGGGAAGCTGAGCCAGGGCGTTGCCCACCGACTCCTGGCGGGAATTTCCTCCGCTCACCACCTTCACGGGGCGCCCGGGCGCCTCGCGGCTGGCGCGAGCTTGCAGCGAGACGGCTTCCTCCGCTCGCGTCGCGATAAGGAAATCAGTGATTTCCGCGCACAGCGCAAGTCTGCGGAGCGTGAAGAGGACCAACGGAAGGCCATCCAGCTCGAGGAACTGCTTCGGTGTCTCGGCGCCCATTCGGGTGCCGAGCCCCGCAGCGGGAAGAATTGCGACAGTATGGTTCGTCATCGGAAGTTCCGGGGGCGAAAGTGTACACCAGTTGCGGGGTCCTGTCCTACTCGGTGCGCGCAGTTAGTCGCGATGCGATTCCGGGACGACGGGGCGCGGGGAGTCGGCCAGGGTAGGGGCCGGCGGCTCGATTGCCGGTTGGCTTCCTACACCTGCGCGAGAGTTTTGCTCGCCACGTTCGTCGATGCGGCCGAAGATCATCTTGCCGGCGGTGGTCTGGTGGACCGAAGTCACGGTGATGTCCACGTTCTTGTTGATCAGCTTTTTTGCGCCGTCCACCACGACCATGGTGCCGTCATCGAGATAGGCCACGCCCTGGTTGTATTCTTTGCCTTCGCGCAAAACGAAGACGCGCATGGCTTCGCCGGGGAGGACCACCGGCTTCAAAGCATTGGCCAGTTGGTTGACGTTCATCACGCCGATGCCTTGCAGTGTGGCCACTTTGTTCAGATTGTAATCGTTGGTGACGATTTTGCCGTCGTGGCGGCGAGCTAATTCGATGAGCTTCAAATCCACGTCGGCGATGTTCGGGAAATCTTCTTCGGCGATTTCCACTTCCAGATTCGGCATTTTCTGGATGCGCTGCAGGACCTCGAGGCCCCGTCGGCCGCGCTGTCGTTTGAGGCTATCGGCGGAATCCGCCACAAGTTGCAGCTCGCGCAGCACGAATTGCGGGATGACGATCACGCCGTCCATGAACTGTGCTTCGCAGACGTCGGCGATGCGCCCGTCAATAATGACGCTGGTATCGAGCACCTTGGGCGCGCGCCGGCCGCTGCGTTCGCTGCCGAACAATCCGCCAAGCGCCTGCAGATTCAAGAGATCGCCCTTGCTCGCGCCCACCGCCAAACCGATATAGGTCATCACGAGCAATGCGCCGACGCCGAGTGACGACCGCGAGACTTCCGGGATCGTCGTGTGGGCGAGAACTTCGTTTACTAGCATCGCGCCCAGAATTCCCAAAATAGCGCCCACCACCGCGCCGATCAGCCTCCGCATGCTCGCTCGTTGCAACCGGATTTCAAACTGAATCACGGCGAGGGCAAACACCAGCCAGACAATCGCGGCGATGCGGGGAGTCAATCCGAACGGGTGAAAGTGAAATCCCGCAGCGACGCAAGTTGCCGCAAAGATGAAACGTACAATAAATTGATCCCACCAGGAGCCGAATCGAACGACTTGATTGACGGACGCTTCAGGGTTCCGTCCGTTGGCTGCGGTGCGAATCGGTTGGGGTGACCGCGAGGAGCCGGGGGTGCTCGGATCGATCGATGAATGAGTGCGCGACATGGGGGCCTCGTATCAAAGATAAATGAGTAGAAACGTCCTGGCCGGCCGACAATAAATTATGAAAGAGCATTATGCGCCCGGAGCTGTCTCTTTCTCCGACTAAGGAAGTCGAGATTCCTTAGTTGCATTCTAGCACGAAGAACAACAAGGAAAGGCTACCGGGCTAGCGAATGTAGATTCGAGGGACACGCTGTCCGATCGCGCAGCACAAATCGGAGGAAATCGTGCCGAGCACTCGCGCGACGTCCGAGGCCCACTGTACGGCGTCGCCATCCTCGCCATAGATTGTCACGACGTCGCCCAGTTTCGCGCCTTTGATTTCGGTGACGTCGGCGGTGGCAAGGTCCATCGAGATCGTCCCCACGAGCGGCGCGAACTGGCCGTGGATCATCACCCGACCGCGGTTGGTGAGCGAACGCAGAAGGCCGTCGGCATAGCCCGCGGCAATCACGGCGATTCGCGAGGGCCGCGAGGCCGTCCAACGCGCGTTGTAGCCGACGGCGCCGCCGATGGGAATGTCGCGCAGGGTGACGATTCGAGTCCGCAGCGAGAGCGCCGGACGCAGTGGCAGGATTGCTTCGATCTCCGTCTTTTTCTCCGGCACATCGTAAAACTGGTGGTAGCCGTAGAGCAGTGCGCCGGGGCGGACCATGTCCGCCCAAGTCTCAGGTCGCGCGCCAATCGCGGCGCTATTCGCGAGGTGCACCATGCCGGGCGCAACGCCAAGACTGGCAAGGCACTTCAACGCCGCAAAAAATCGGGCTTCCTGCTCTTCCGTTTGCTTCGTGGTGAATGCGTCCGACGACGCAAAATGCGTGAAGACGCCTTCAAGCTTCAGATGCGGCGAATCGGCGAGCGCCCGGACGAATCCGGGAATTTCTTCCGGCGTGATGCCCAGCCGGTTCATCCCTGAATCAATTTTCAAATGGAAGCCGACGGGGCCGCGGCGTTTCCCCTTGGCGGCAGCGCGCTCAAGCCAGCGCATTTGCTCCAGACCCGAAATCGCGGCGGTGAGTTTGTGTTCGAGCAGGCTGCGTTCCTCGCCGGACCAGAAGCCGGTCATAACGAGGATGGGAGCGCGGATCCCCGATTCACGCAGCTCGGCGCCTTCCGCGGGGCTCGTAACACCGAACCATTCGGTGCCCGCTTTTTCCAGCGCCTTGGCTACGGGCACGGCGCCGTGTCCGTAGGCGTTGCCTTTGACCACCGCAAGAATCTTGCGTCGCGGACGCGTACCGGGAGGATTGATGTGCCGGCGGATCGCGCGCAGGTTGCGCGTCAGTTCTCCGAGCTTTACTTCCACCCAGGTGGGTCGCCCCTCGAATTTCATTCCGGACGTCAACGGACTCCTTTTCGTCGCGCGATTGCCGCGGAGCGCTTCGCGCGATGGGCGCGGTTAACAAGAGTAAAACAAATTCTCTCGCCGCACACGACCACATCGCCGCGCTGACGCGGTTCGTACAACACGTTCATTCTGACATACGCACGCCGGGGGCCGAACCGGACTGGTTGAGATTGGCGCAAGAAAGCGGGGAATCAGCCGGAAACCATAAGCTGCCCTTCAACGGAGGCGGCTGTGGCGCGGTCCCGCTGCGTCCGCCGGAACACACCGTGAGCCCGGGGGGACACGGGTGCCTCAAGACATGCGGGAGCTCAACGGGTTAGAGCGGTTCCATGCTGTCCGGCGCAGCCACCTCAAAACGCGTGTACTGCGAGCGGAAAACAAAATGGACGCGATCCGTGGGGCCGTTGCGCTGCTTGGCGATGACGAGTTCGGTGCGCGCGCGCTCGTCCGGCGATTCCTCGGTCTTGAAGGCGTTGGGGCGGTGGATAAACATCACCACGTCGGCGTCCTGCTCGATGGCGCCGGACTCACGCAAATCGGCGAGTTGCGGGCGGCGATCTTCGCGTTCGGGGGCGCGCGTCAATTGCGAGAGCACCAGCACGGGGACTTTCAATTCTTTCGCGAGGCCTTTTAGCCCGCGCGTGATGCTGGTGACTTCTTCGTTGCGATTGGAGAAGCGTCCGCGCGCCGCGATCAACTGAAGGTAATCGATGATGATGAGGTCGAGCCCTTTGTCGCGCTTGAGGCGGCGCGCCTTCGCGCCGATCTCCACCACCGTGGCGGAGCCCGCGTCGTCAATCCAAAGTGGCGATTGCGAAAGTCTTCCCAGGGCCTGCGTCATCACCTTCCAATCGCCTTGCGAAAGGTGGCCGGTGCGGAATTTGTGCGCGTCCACGGGCGAGAGTGAGGATAGCAGGCGCATCAGCAGCGATTCTTTCGACATTTCCAGACTGAAGATCGCCACCGCCTGGGGCTCTTCCGCGCGCACCGCGATATTTTCCGCGAGGTTCAACGCGAACGCGGTCTTGCCAACCGAGGGCCGCGCCGCGAGGATGATCATCTCGGACGGTTGCAGGCCCGAGGTCAAATTGTCGAGCTCGGGGTAGCCAGTGGCGAGGCCGGTGACCTTGCGCCCTTCGGTGATGATGCGCTCGAGGCGCTCCATGTTCCCGGCGACTACTTCTTTCATGCTGATGAGGCCAGCGCGAATGCGATCTTCGGCAAGCTGGAAGATCGAGGATTCCGCGCGGTCGAGGATGGCATCGGCGTCCTCATCGGCTTCGAGGGCTTGCTGCTGAATCGCGTGCGTAGCGTGGATCAGATTGCGAAGAACGGATTTCTCTTTGACGATGCGCGCGTAGTGCTCGACGTTGGTGACGTGCGGCACGCCGTCCAGCAACTGCGCGAGATACGCGGCGCCGCCCGCGGCTTCGAGTTCGCCGCGACGGTGCAACTGATCCGTCAGCGTCACCAGATCGATCGCCTGTTGCGCTTCGCCCAGCACCATCATCTGCAGGTAGATGCGGCGATTGTAATCGCTCAGAAAATCTTCGGCGCGCAATCGCTCGATGGCGATGTTCAACGCATTGTTATCAATCAGAATCGCGCCGAGCACACTGCGTTCGGCGTCCAGATTCTGCGGGAGCGGGCGTTCGAGGACGGGTTCAGTTGCCATGTAATTCGCTTTCCATTCGCCCCATTGTCTCTCAGGGACTTTTTTGTGGCAAGCGCGGCGTTCTCACGGCGCGCGCGAGCAGACGTGGCACAGCCTAGCGCAATGCAGACTTGGCGTATCGGTGGAAATCATTTTGAACTGTGGGAAACCGGCCGGGTGGGATGTGTTCGAAAACTCCCCTGAAAACTAATTTTCAGGGAGAAAGCGGAAAGAAAAAACTTCCGGGCCGCGGCGCGTGCAGCGTCGCGGCCCGGAGAGGACGACTACGATTCCTTCTGCACGATGAGCTTGAATTGTGCGGTTACGTCGTGGACCAACTTGATGTTGATCTGATACTCGCCGACCAGTTTGATGGGTTCGTCGAGCTGGATGCGCCGCTTATCCACTTCAAAGCCTTGCGCCGCAAGCCCCTCGGACAAATCGGCGGCGGTGACCGATCCGAAAAGCTGATCGCTCTCGCCGGCTTTGCGCGTGAGCATGAGCGTCACGCCGGCCAGCAGTTCGGCCTGCTTCTGCGCCTGCTCTTTTTCCGTGGCCGTGCGCTTGGCCAGTTGCCCGCGAATCTTTTCCAGCCGCTTGAGATTGCCAGCCGAAGCCTCGAGCGCGAGCTTGCGCGGCAATAGAAAATTCCGCGCATAACCTGCCTTCACTTCCACCACCTCGCCGCGCTGCCCCAGCTTTTCTACGTCTTCCTGCAAAATGATTTGCATCGGTAATCCCTTCCGCTTTGAACTCAGTAATTCGTCGCGAACAAATTTCGTCGCGCTCCGATCCCGTTCTAATTAGAGTTCTGTCGCAAATGGCAGAAGCGCAATGTTGCGTGCGCGCTTGATCGCCTCGCCGAGCCACCGCTGGTGCCGCGAGCAGGTGCCGGTGATGCGCCGCGGTAAAATTTTGCCGCGTTCTTGCACAAAAGCCAGCAAGACATCTGCCTTCTTGTAGTCGATAAAATCCACGCGCTCCACGCAGAACCGGCAGACCTTCTTCTTGCGGAAATACTGCCGCTTCCCGCGACGCGGCGGTCCACCGCCACCCGGTCCGCCTTCGCGCGGCCGCTCGCGGCCGCCCGACGAATGACCGCCGTGCCCTCCCTGGCCTGAAGAAGGCCCGGAGGACGGTGCACCTTGCCCAGAAGATTGCTCAGACATTTGCTTGCTTCTCCCTTTGCCCGCCACAGCGGGCGCGATCGAATCTCAATTCAGCTTGCGGCCGCTGGCGGCTCGGCTACGGGCGGAGCCACAGGCGGCGCCGGTGGGGCCGACGGCGCTGCCGCCACGGGCTTGCGCGGGCGGCGGCTGGCGCGGCGTTCGCGGCGCTTGGTGAGTTTCTGCTGGCGCTTCAACTCTTCGTCGATGCGAATCGTCTGGAACTTGATCACCGCGTCGGACACTTTGAGGCGGCGCTCCAGCTCCTTCATCATTTCGCCCTGCGTGCTGTGCAGCAGCAGGTAGACGAAATAGCCTTCGCGATTCTTCGAGACGCGATAGGCCAGTTTTTTGGTGCCCCACTTCTCGGCCTTCTCGACGCGGCCTTCGCGCTCCGTGGTGACCTGTTGCAGCGTAGCGATAATTTTGTCGATCTCTTCTTCCGGCGTAGCGGGCCGGCAGATGAAAATCAAATCATAGAGGCGTTCTTCCATGTTCCCTCGTTTCTATTTCCGTCACCATCCCACTCAATCCAAACTTTTCCGGCCAATCTACTCGGCCGTTTCCTCGTCCGGCTCCGCGCGGCGATTGAACCGGTTCATCGCCACGCCCACGCCCTCGGTCAGCATCACGCGAACGGCCTCGGCGGCCTGATCGATCATCTCCGACACTAGTTCCAGATCCGGCTTGCGCATCGGCCGTAGGACGTAGGTTGCAAGATCCTTTGGCGGCTTCTCTGGCTTTACTCCCAGCCGCAACCGCGGAAACTCCTTCGAGTTGACCGCACCGATCACGCTTTTCAAGCCGTTGTGCCCGCCAGCCGTCCCGCTCTCGCGGATGCGAATCATGCCCCACGGCAGCGCGACATCGTCGTAGGCCACCAGCATCTCGGACGGCTCGCATTCCATCCGGGCCAGCAACTCGCGCACCGCCAGACCGCTCAAGTTCATCGACGTCTGCGGTTTCACCAGCACGATTTCTTGGCCGAACAATTTCCCCCGGCCCACATACGATTTCGCTTCCGGCCGTTCGACGCGAATCCCGCCCTCTTCCGCCAGCCGGTCCACGACGAAAAACCCGAGGTTATGCGGCGTCCAGGCGTATTCCGGTCCCGGATTGCCCAGTCCAACGATCAGGCGCATCCGCTCGGCCACCGCTCTCCCTGCCTGCCGGTAGGCAGGCCGCGCGTCCCCATTGTCCGCACGGCAAATTGCCGCAGGGACGTACCAGCTCGCGCGTTACTTCTTCTTCTCGCTCTTCTCGGGCGGGGCAGACTCGCCCTCGCCCTCTTCGCCTTCTTCGAGTTCCTTCTTGCCCTTCTTGATGACTTCGGGCTCCGCCGGGGCCGCAGCTTCCGCACCCGCCACCACCTCGGCCGGTTTCTCTTCTTCGACGCGCAGCGCCACAACGTGCGCCAGGACGCGTTGCGGGTCGGTTACCAGCTTCATTTTTTCAGGATCGAGCGAGAGCTGGCTCGCGCGAAGCTGCATCCCGATCATCAATTCGGTGACGTCCACGCGAAACTCGCCAGGAATTTCGCTCGGCAAACATTCGATCTCAACTTCCCGTGTCACCATTTCAAAAACGCCGCCCTGCAGCTTCACGCCCTGCGGCTCGCCAAACACGTGCACCGGAACTTTTACCTTGATGCGCACGTCCATCGCCACGCGCACCAAGTCCACGTGCAGCAGACCGCCGCGCACGGGATCCACTTGCCAATCCTTCACCATGGCCGGCTGCTCGCTCGCGCCGAGCTTCACCTTGAAAATCGTGTTGTGGCCGGACGCGGACTTCAGGATCGTGGTGAGTTGCTTCCTGTTGACCGCGAGCGCCTCAGACTTATCTTTCCCGCCGTACAGGACCGCGGGCAATTGTCCCGCGACACGTAGGCGCTTCGCGGCATTTTTCCCCCGCAAGTCACGGGGTGTAGCTTCGACGATGATCTGCTCCATAACGACCTTCCTTCACTCTTGATCTTTTGCGAATCCCTGCTTCAGATAAACAACTCGCTGATTGAGGTCTCCTCGTGAATCGAGAGGATCCCGCGCGCCAACAGTTCGGCCACGCTCAGCACCTTGATCTTCGATACCTTCCGCGCCTCTTCCGACAGTGGCACCGAATCGGTCACCACGACCTCTTCGATCGCGGACTTGCAAATTCGCTCCACCGCCGGCCCGGAGAGTACCGGATGCGTGCAGGTGGCGAAAACGCGCTTGGCGCCTTCCTTCAGTAGCGCCTCAGCGGTCTTGGTCAACGTCCCCGCGGTGTCGATGATGTCGTCCACGATGAGCGCGGTGGCGCCGCGCACGTCGCCGATGATGTGCATCACTTCGCTGACGTCAATGTCGATGCGCCGTTTGTCCACGATGGCCAGTGGCGCATCGAGGCGCTTCGCAAAGGCGCGCGCCCGTTCCACGCCGCCGGCGTCCGGTGAAACGACCGTCAATTGCCCCAGCCCGCGGTTGCGAAAATAGTCCACCAGCACCGGCGCCGCGTAGAGGTGGTCCACCGGCACGTTGAAATAGCCCTGAATCTGCGGCGCGTGCAAATCCAGCGTCAGCGCCCGCGAGGCCCCGGCCGTTTCCAACAAGTCGGCTACCAGCTTGGCCGAGATCGGAACGCGCGGTTTGTCTTTGCGATCCTGCCGCGCGTAGCCGTAATACGGAATCACGGCGGTGATGCGCCACGCCGACGCGCGCTTGAACGCGTCGATCATCATGAGCAACTGCATCAGGTGCACGTCCACCGGATGCGAGCACGGCTGCACCACAAAAACGTCCGCGCCGCGCACGTTCTCGAGTATCTGAAAATACGACTCGCCGTCGCTGAACTTGTCCAGCCGGATCTGGCCGAGTTTCACGCCCGCATGACGGCAGATTTCCGTCGCCAAAGGCACGTTGGCGCTGCCGCTGAAAATTTTGAATTTATCGTCCATCATGGCGCATGCCTCACACGCCCGCCCTTCCGCCCAGGGCGCGGCTGTACCCTTTACGCGAAACAGTTGTGCAGACGAAAACCTCGTCGTCCGGAAACCGATGAGCGGTTCGGCGCGCCTGCGCTGGGTTTCGGAATACTCCAAACACCGCCGACCCGCTACCTGCCAGCGCGGCATCTACGGCTCCGTGTCGAAGCAATTCCCGTTTGATACGGCCCAATCGGGGGTGCCGCCGGAAGACCGCCGCCTCGAAATCGTTCGAGAGGGCTGCCTCCTGCGGGCTCCAGCAGAGAGCGCAGAACCTGACCAGTCTAGAGGGGGCAGGGGCCTTTGTCAATCCGCGGCGGAGCCATGCGTAGGCGTCGCGCGTAGGAACCGAAATCCCCCCCGGCGAAATCACCAGGAGGTCGCGCCGCGGCACATCCGGCAGCGGATAAATTTCGCTTCCGCGCCCAACCCCCACCGCCCGTCCACCAAATAGAAAGAATGCCACGTCCGCGCCGAGACTTCCGCCAATCTCGATCAGCCTTTCGAAGGGGATCTTGCGATCCGCGAGTCGCAACAATCCAAGCAGCGCGGCCGCCGCATCGCTCGACCCGCCGCCCAAGCCGCGCCCCGCGGGAATGCGTTTGTGGAGTTGCGCGCGAATCCCGCGCCGGATCCCCAATTCCCGGCAGAGGGCGTCCAACGCGCGGTACACCAAATTCGATTGGGGCGATTCCGCGGACAAGCTCGCATTGCCGGCGATCCCCAGATCGATCCCGCCCGAAGACTTCCAATCCAGGCTCAACGTATCCCGCAACGAAATCGTCTGGAAAATGGTCCGCAGCTCGTGATAGCCGTCGGGGCGCTTGCCCAGGACGTCCAGACACAAATTGATTTTCGCGAATGCTGGAACGCGGACTCCACTCATGGTGGGCTATTCTAGTGCCGTTGCCTTTCACTCAGCAAAGATTTGCGACTCTTGGAGGAGGTGGGCTTCTACGGTTTCGTGATGGGATCGTTCGAGGTCTGATGCTGCGCCACGTGGCGTTTTAAATCGGCGAGTTTCTGTTCGGTATCGGCGATCTTGTCGGGCTCGACGTCGGCCGGAAACGCATGATGCCACTCGTCGAGCGATTTCTGCCAGTCCGCAGCGGCGAGATCTGTCTTACCGCTCTTGAAGTAAACGTCCGCGAGATGGCCCAGAATCGTCGGATCGTGACTGTCAAAATTTACGGCCTTGCGCAGCCACTGCTCGGCCTCCTGCAATTTGTTCTGCTTGTAATACGCCCACCCCAGACTGTCTAGATACGCCGGATTGTTCGGGTCTTCCGCCAGGGCGCGCTGAACGAATTTCGTCGCTTCATCGAGACGAATGTCGCGGTCCGCAAGCATGTAGCCGTAATAGTTGAGCGTCGCGGCGTCATTCGGATTCATCGCCAGCACGGTCTTGAACTCCGTTTCGGCCTGATCGTATTTCTTCTGTCGCTCGAAGATTCCGCCCATCAGGAAACCGATCAACTCTTTCTCTGCGGGTTTCGTCGCCATCGGCTCTGCGGCATGCACAGCCTGTTCGGCATCGGTGTACTTGCGCGCTTCTTGATAAACCTGCGCGAGATCGAGTTGAATTTCCAGATCGTCCTCGGGATTGCCGTCGAGAAGTTTGCGCAGGATCGCAACCGCATCTTCGGTCTGGTCGTTCTCGCCGTAGAGCAGCGCTTGATTCGCGCGAATGTCGCGGTCGTCCGGATAGGTGGTGGCGGCTTTCCGCGCGGTCTCGAGCGCGTGCGGCAGATCCCGGGCGGCGCGATAGGTATCGATCAGCAAAACCTGCGCACGGCGATCCTCCTCCGGCCCGAGCTGCACCATTTCCGAAAAAGTATTCACAGCCGCCGTGTAGTTCTGCGCTTCGCGGTACAGCTGCCCGAGCTGTTCGTACAGGATGGCCAGCGTGCGGCGTCGCGACGGCGTGTAATCATTCTCCGCCTTTTCGCTTGCCACGGCGTCGGAGAGCACGCGAATGGCGTCGTCGAAGCGCGCCTCCGCTTCGTAAATCGAAGCTTCGTAATAAATCACTTCGAGGCTGCCTGGCGCGCGCTGCTTGGCTTCGAGGATCGCCTGTTCCGCCTTATCCAGCTGATGCAACTGGCGATAAATTTCCGCCAGCCTCAGATAATTCTCCGGATCGGAAGAATCCATATTGGTCAGCGCCAGATACTGCTCGAGCGCGTCGGAATATTTTTCTTCCGTAAGCAGCGATTGCGCCAGTCCGCGAAGGTGGCTGACCTCGTCCGGATCCAACTCCACGGCGCTGCGATACGCCGTTTCCGCACCGGCGGCATCCCCTTGCTGCGTGTACGCGTCGCCAAGCAGGTCGTAAAGATGCGCCGTAGGCGCGTGCTTCACGATTCCCTGCAGCATTGTGACGGCCTCGGTCCCTCTCTTCTGATCGAGCAGAAGCTGAGTCAACTGGTCCATTGCGGCTTCATTCTCGGGTTCGCGCGCGAGGACCGTGCGCAGTGTGGCTTCGGCCTGATCCGTCTGGTTGGAAAGGCGGTAAAGCCTCGCCAACCACAGCGCGGATTCCGTGTCCGTCGGTTCGACTTTCAATATTTCCGTGTACTGTTCGATCGCGAGGCGCACGGTATCGGGCTGGTTCGAAGTGTCGTTGAGATCGCCCAGAGTGCGCACGTAGATTCTTGCCAGCAGCCGACGCGCAGTTGTATTTTTCGGGTCGCGCTGGATAATCGTTTGAGCTTCGAGCACGGCATCGCGAATTCGTTGCGCCTGAAAATACATCTCAGCGAGCTGCTCGCCGATCACGTCGCTCGCGGGATCGAGCTCGAAGGCCTTCTTGTAATAATCGATGGCTTTGTCGGCGTCCTCACTGCGGCTGGACATTTCGTACTGCTGCTCGTAATAGTGCCCCATCGTGAAATTGAAAAATGCGTCGGCGCGCTTGTCCCCGTTCGAAGTGTCGGCAGACGGGCTCTCCGAAGCGGGAGTCTGCGAAGAGTCGGAGCTCGCCGCGGGTGCAGGCGGCTGCGAAGCTTGCGGCGTCGCGAACGCGCATGCAGGAAGAATGAGAATGAGAGCCATCGAGAGAGGACGCAGTTTCATGAGTTCACCGGAACGCTGATTATGCTATACGCAATGCAGCGGGTCAAAACGTTCGCCCCACTAGTTGCTGCAGGCCACAACTCGAGTGAAAACCCGCAAGAGATTAAGATGCGCTCTGCCCGGCTCGGGTTCGTTCGATTGCCAACAGTGTGGAACTTCCCTTGGTGCTAGTGCCGGAAATGGCGCACGCCCGTAAACACCATCGCCAGATTCAGTTTGTCCGCCACCGCAATCACGTCCGTGTCTCGCACGGAGCCTCCCGGCTGAATCACGGCGCTGGCGCCAGCGCGCGCCGCCTCTTCGACTCCATCCGGAAAAGGGAAAAATGCGTCGGACGCCACCACGCTTTCCGCGAGCGGCAGTTGCGCCTTCATCACTGCGATCTTCACCGAATCCACGCGGCTCATCTGCCCCGCGCCGACGCCCAGTGTCTGTCCGGCGCGCGCAAAGACGATCGCGTTCGACTTGACGTGTTTGCAGACTTTCCAGCCGAAGAGCAGCGCCGCAATTTCTCCTGCCGTCGGCGCGCGTCGCGTGACGCACTTCAAATCCCGCTCGCTCAATTCGTGTTGGTCGGGCTCCTGCACCAGCACGCCGCCAGGAATGCGTTTCCATTGAAGCTCACCGGCCGAGCCCGCGCTCGTCGCAACCTGCATCAAGCGCAGATTCTTTTTCCCGGCGAGGAGTGTCCGCGCGGCCGCGTCGTAACCTGGCGCGGCGACGCACTCGACGAACAGTTTCCCCACTTCTTCAGCGGTCGCGCCATCGAGCGCGCGGTTGAACGCCAGCACTCCCCCGTAAGCGGACACCGGGTCGCATTCCACCGCGCGCCGGTAAGCGTCCGCCAAAGTATCCTGCTCCGCCGCGCCGCAGGGATTGTTGTGCTTGACGATCACAGCCGCGGGCCGCTCGAACTCCTGCGCCAGCCCCCACGCTGCATCGAGGTCCACGAGATTATTGTAGGAAAGCTCTTTCCCCTGGAGCTGCGTCGCCCCCGCAATCCCCTCAGCGGGCCGCCCCGCCGGAGTGTAGAGCGCTGCCTGCTGATGGGGATTTTCGCCGTAGCGCATCGATTGGCGGCGCGCGAGCGCCAAATGCAGCCGCTCGGGCAGCGGCGCCGGTGGGCCGAGCGCCACGCGCCCTTGCGATACGCTCAATCGTTCGAGTTCCGTCGCAATCGTTCCGTCGTAGCGCGCCGTAAGCGCGAACGCTTTGCGCGCCAGTTCGAGCCGCGTTGCCAGACTCAATTCGCCCGCGGCCGCAATCTCGTTCCCGACGGCCTCGTAGTCCGCAGGATCCGACACCACACCAACGCTCTCAAAATTTTTCGCCGCGGACCGCACCATGGCCGGCCCGCCGATATCAATGTTCTCGATCAGCTCTTCGGGTGTGAGGTTTGCGCGCGCCGCTGTCGCTTCAAACGGATAGAGATTCACAATGACGAGATCGATCGGCGCGATGCCGTGCTGCGCGGTCTGCGATTTATCGCCCGCTTCGCCGCGGCGAAACAAGATTCCGCCGTGAACCTTCGGGTGCAGCGTTTTCACGCGCCCGCCGAGCATTTCAGGCCAGCCCGTCAGCTCGGAGACGTCGCGCACCGGTAATCCCGCTTCGCGCAGCAGCTTCGCCGTGCCACCGGTCGAAACGATTTCGATGCCGCGTCCCACCAGACGTTTCGCCAGCGGCAGCAGTCCCGATTTGTCGTACACACTGATGAGCGCCCGCTCGATTGCCACCGTACCTCCGGCCCACACAACGAGCGAACATTGTATTGCGAGGTCGCCACAAACGCGAAGCAAGAAGAAGTTAATTCACCGGAGGTTTGAGTAGGACAGGCATTCCTGCCTGTCCGCTTTTCCTGGGCAATTGTCTTGTATTTGAAGTGAGCCCCGTAGGGACGACACAAACCGAGACACTAATGAAGAATGTGGAAACGGCGGGACCTAGTTCACGACGGTACAGCAGCTTTCAACCGCACTTCCCCGTCCTCAATTTCAATCCGATACTCCACTTCGCTGCAATGCTGGGCGTCTTTGAGTTGCTGCGTCTTCTTGCGGATGAATTGTCGAAACTGTTCGAGGCTCAAGGGCTTGGCCTTCTCGCCGGCCTCTTGTTGCGCCCGCGAGAAAGCCACAAACAGGTTTTCCACTTTGGCGGTTTCTTGCTCAGGGTCCGAACAAGTGATCGCGAACGCCACTTTCCGGTTGGGTTCGTGTTTGCGAGCGTGAGCGCGTTCAACTTCGATGGCTTTCGCCGCGGCGCCGAAATGCCTTTCGACGACGCCTTCTTCTTTTTTCTTCACCCGCTTCTTGAACATCTCGCGGTATTTCACGTAGGCCTGCATCAGCGTCGAAAAGCGGAACCGCTGCCCGGAATTCATGTTCTGCCCGCGTTCGCTGTAGCGTTTCGTGATGGTGTCGATGCGCCACTCGATCTCATTGGGCGGACGCTTCTTGCCCCCGCCAAAGTACTGCTCGAACTCGATTTTGTACGCTCGAATGTCTTTCTCGAGCGCGTTCATGTCTTCTTCAACAGTGGCCATAAGAGGTTGGCAGAGTCCTAGGGAATCGTAGGGTGCGGGCCGCCCACGGTCAATTGAACCGCAGTACAGACGTGCGCAACCCGGCACGTGACCTGCGGCGTTACATCTTCAAGTGCGGCCGTTGCCTTGACTTTGCTGCCAACCTCACTAGACTTGAAGTTTCAACCGTGTCTCATGCAAACCATTGAGGGCAAAGTCGTTGTTCTCGGCGTCACCGGCGCATCAGGCGCTCTGCTGGCCCGGACGGCTCTGCGCAAGCTTGAGGAAGATTCTCGCGTCGCGCGCGTCCACCTCGTCCTGACCGAGACCGGCGGGCGTCTGCTGGCGCATGAACTTGGCGTCAGCGGCGATGCGAAGCAGATTCCGGCGCTGCTGCTCGGTTCGGCGGCGCGGAAAACCGACGTCCTGCCGAATAAAGACGTTGGCGCCTCGATCGCTTCCGGCAGCTATCCGGTGGATGGCATGCTCGTGATTCCGTGTTCGATGGGGGCGCTGGCCGCCATCGCTGGCGGCCTCAGCAACGATCTTCTCTCCCGCGCAGCCGACGTTTGCCTCAAGGAAGGCCGCAAGCTGGTGCTCTGCTTGCGCGACACGCCCTTCAGCCGCATTCATCTGGAAAACATGCTGCGCGCGCAACAGGCGGGCGCGGTGATCATGCCCGTAATCCCTGCGTTCTATCAGCAGCCGCAGACGATTGAGGATCTCGCAGACGAGTTCGTGAATCGCGCGCTGCAGCAGCTCGGCCTGCGGCAACCGGGCGCCTATCGCTGGGAAGGCCAGCAGCCCAGCGCGGGCGAACCAGCCGCCGCGCGCGAACGCATCCGGCTCATCGAAGGCAAAGCTGTCCGCAAGCTGCGCGATCCGAAACGAGGGGCCTAGGCGTGGGCCGCATCCGGACGCTGCTCGAGATGATCAAGTTCGAGCACTCCGTCTTTGCGCTACCGTTTGCGCTGACGGCCGCGCTCCTCGCTGCGCGCTATTCTATTGGCGTCGCGTGGCCCACGGGACATCAAATCCTCTGGATCGTGGCCGCGATGGTCGGCGCGCGCTCGGCGGCGATGACCGTCAATCGCGTCGCAGACATAGAATACGATCGCCGGAATCCGCGCACCAGCCAGCGCGCGCTTCCGGCGGGCACGCTCTCCGTTGGGTTCGCAATCGGCTTCACAGTGATTTCGTCCGCAGTCTTCGTTTTCGCGGCGTGGCGATTGAACCGCCTTGCACTCGAACTCTCGCCGCTGGCCCTCGCGATTCTGTTTTTCTATTCCTACACGAAGCGCTTCACGATTTGGTCGCACGTCGTGTTGGGCTTTTGCCTTGGCATTTCGCCTGCGGCGGCGTGGATTGCCGTTGCGGGAAAACTCGATCCGCGCATCTTAATTCTGTGCGCCGCGGTGACGTTGTGGGTCGGCGGCTTCGACGTCCTCTACGCCTGCCAGGACATCGACTTCGACCGCGAAGAGGGCCTGCATTCCATCCCCCGCCGCTTCGGCATCGGCCCGGCGCTGCGCATCTCGCAAGCGATGCACGTGCTCACCGTCGCGCTTCTAACTTGCCTCGCGGCCAGCTTCCGTTTGCCGTGGCCGGCGTGGTTGGGGATTGCCGTCGTCGCCGCCCTTTTGATCTACGAGCATTCGCTGCTGCACGCAAACGATCTCAGCCGTCTGAATGCTGCGTTTTTTAGCGTGAACGGCTATATTAGTATTCTGTTCCTGCTCTTCTGGGGCGCGGCGGTGTGGGTGGCTCGACTCCCGCAGCCGGTTCGCTACCCGTAGCGGGAACGAAAATCGCGTGGCCGAATTGCACATCGCCGATCCCCACTTGAAGCCCGTCGCCGAAAAGGTGCTCGCTGGCGAGCGCCTCAATTTCGATGACGGCATCGCGCTCTATCGCACCGCCGATTTGCTGGCGCTCGGCTGGCTCGCCAATCGCATTCGCGAACAGCGCCACGGAAACGCGTGCTTCTTCAACGTCAATCGCCACATTAATCCCACGAATGTTTGTGTGGCCCATTGCCGGCTGTGCGCCTTCGGACGCAGCCCGGACTCCGAGGGCGCCTACACCTTCGCGCTCGAAGAAATCTGGCAGCGCGCCGAGCAGGGAATGCGCGAGGGCGCAACGGAATTTCATCTGGTCGGCGGGCTGCATCCCGATCTGTCGTTCAATTATTTTCTCGATCTCATGCGCGGCCTTAAGCAGCGGTGTCCCGGCGTTCACCTGAAAGCGTTCACGATGGTAGAAGTCGGTTATTTCGCGCGCATCGCAAAGCTTTCGATTCGCGACACGCTACTTGCGCTAAAAGACTCCGGCGTGGATTCGCTCCCCGGCGGCGGCGCGGAGATTTTCCATCCTCGCGTGCGAAAAGTGATCTGCGATCACAAAGTCAGCGGCCAGCAGTGGCTCAATATCGCACGCACCGCGCATCAAGTTGGCCTGCGCTCGAACGCCACCATGCTTTACGGCCACATCGAGACCGAAGAAGAGCGCGTCGAGCATTTGCTCCTGCTCCGCGAATTGCAGGACGAAACGCACGGCTTCGTCGCCTTCATCCCGCTGGCCTTCCACCCGGAGAATACGGCGCTCGCGCATCTGCCCAAGCCCACGGCCTTCGCCGACATCAAAGCCATCGCCGTCTCGCGCCTGCTGCTGGATAACTTCGATCACATCAAAGCCTACTGGATCATGATGACGCCGAAGGTGGCGCAGGTCGCGCTCAGCTTCGGCGCTGACGATCTCGACGGCACCGTCGTCGAAGAAAAGATCTACCACGACGCGGGCGCCACCACCGCGCAGTTCACCCCGCGCGCCGATCTGGAACGCCTGATCCGCGAAGCGGGCCGCGTCCCCGTCGAGCGCGACACGCTCTATCGCCCCGTGGACCGCTCGAAGATGCCTCCGCCTCCAGCCCCGCGCCCCGACGTCACCCTTACCTTGAACGTCTAGCCGCGCGCTTCGGCGCTGTTTCGACTCGGGCCTGTTGAAAACTCCGAGATCACTCTTGACCACGGCACGCCGCAGAGTACACTTTTGCACCGTCGGCCCGATTGGAGTACAGTGGCACCCCGAGCCGCCACCCGCCGTGGCGGGCAGGCTTCGGCCCGCTCCTCTTCCACCGTTTCGCTTCAGCCCTCCCAGGAGGTGGGCAGCACATGAAGAAATTGCTTTGTACGATCGCCGGATTGTCTTTTGCACTGGCAGGCTCCCTTGCTGCGCGCGCGCAAACTCCAGCAACTCCACCGCCGCCAAATCTTTTGAACATTGAAACCGACAACGTGAAGGCCTACGAATTCGTGCCTTACAACAAAGTGGCCGAAGAATATCCAGCGCTTTCGGTTAAGACCAAGCAGCCCTCCCATTATCTGGCGTTGAATTCCATGACGGGAGCGCCGCGCGCGATTTACATCTTCGACGCCGACTCTTACGAGACCATGCAGAAGGAAACGGAAGAGTTCATGGGCAACGCCGCGGTCAAAGCTACGTTTGATGCGCTGGACGCCGAGGAGGCGAAGTACACCTCTGAAGTCCACTACGTCATCTGGCATTACCGCCCAGATCTGAGCAACAACCCCACTGGCGCGGACCTCCCGCACTCTCATTATTGGGAGCTCATCATCTTCCACATGAAATCCGGTCACGACAGCCAATTCGACGAATTGACCAAGCTCTACAAGGAAACTAATGCCAAGATTGGC
>Ga0181538_10002418_pt1 | contig 19436 bp, 27 predicted proteins | sample PEATcosm2014_Bin_40_FD_119773 | JGI IMG/M metagenome (GOLD analysis project Ga0181538, IMG submission 119773) | Peatland microbial communities from MTU Mesocosm Facility, Houghton, MI, USA - PEATcosm2014_Bin23_30_metaG | ecosystem: Environmental > Terrestrial > Soil > Wetlands > Peat | place...
AAGGGGTTCATGGCTCGAAAAGCACGTAAACGCATGATAGCAGGGAAGTTATATGACCCACAGAACGTGGAATACTGGAATAGGGTACTGTCTTCAGAGGGTTTAGCCGTCGATTCAGGCCGCGACCCCAGACTCATCCCCATCGGCAATTCAACAGATTTAGAGACCCTTGAGCGCACCCGTTCCACGAAGGGACGAAAAATGCCGCATAAACAGGCGGACTGAGAAACTTTATTTTCGCTTTAGAATCAATGGGTTGCGACCGCGATTCTCAGTTTGAGACGCATTTTCGACCGTTTTATTAAGAAGAGTGAGGAGCACTAGATATTAGGTTTGGTTCGCCGTCAGCCATTGTCGTCCAAGAACTAACCAAGGGACACACGGACACTCTGAGTCCACATAAAACGGCACTTATTAGACGAGAAACCAGAGGGGACGCGGCGAGCGTCCCGATATGGTCTCGCAAATAAACGCTTCGGTTCGCTACTGAAGTGGGGCGGTGCCTTCAACACTGCCCAATTTTCTTGAAGGGAGAATTATGGATACACTAAGATATAAAGAAATAGTCTGTAGCGATTGCCCCGTTGTGTTTACACCGTCGGGTGCCCGCCAGAAAAGATGTTCATCCTGCGGTAAGGTCGCTAATGAAAAACGCGTGCTTGCGGAAAGACGGTTTAGGAATCATCGGCGTCACGGATTAACCGATTCCGAGTTTGAAGAAATGTGTTTGCGTGGATGCGATATTTGCCACCAACCGTTTCAGAGCACACCGCACATTGACCACGATCATGAGCACTGTGATAAGCAATACGGTTGTGGGGAGTGTGTTCGCGGGATTTTGTGCAATTTTTGTAACAACGGATTCATTTACGCGGTGGAGAAAAACCCCGCACTAAGATTGCTGGTATCGCCAGAAGTGGCGGCTTACATAGATCAGCACAGACACACACCCGAGACCTCCTCCTAGTGCCACAAGCACTACTCGGGTGACATCGGCTCCCTCTCTGAGAGCCACAAAGAAGCCCCTCCGGTGCCAGCCGTTGAGGGGCTTTATCTTTTGGAGTCTTATGCCCGAAATAGAACGTAATCTTCGCGGCTTGGTCTCTCTGGAAGTGTCGCGGGAATTGCTCCGCTTGATCTTCCCAAAATACCCGGACACGAGTGAGATTCACGAATTGCCAGAGTGGGCGAAACAAAAGTTGAGGAGCTAGCGTGACTTCCATCATAGTGCCGTCCCGATTCCCCGACATCTTCGAGCAGTGCCGCGTGAGTCTGGATACCCACGCGAAAGACACGCAAAAAATTTTAGTTCGTGATGGTCATGACATCATCGATCCGTCAGGCTGGCAAACAATCCAAGCCCCAGACGGCCCGTTCGTGTACAGCAGAAACGTTAACCTAGGAATCAACCAAACATCAGGTAACGTTCTGCTAACGAATGACGACTGCCAGTTTGTATCGCCCGATACGGTTTCCTCGCTCGAATGGGTGCTCCGCTACAATCCACACATCGGAATTCTCTCGCCCCGCATCGACGGTGGCGTCGGCAATATCTCGCAGGAGAAAGTTGCCCAGACAGTTTTGTACACACAACAGCGGCTCGCCTTTGTATGCGTACTCATCCGCCGCGAATTGATTAAAGACATCGGGCTGCTCGATGAGCGGTTCGACGGATACGGTGCCGAAGACACGGATTACTGCCGACGAGCAATCAACTCGGGCTGGCAACTCGCTTGCACCGATCAGGCCCTCGTGAAGCACGGTCACGGTAAACACACATGGAACAGTTCCTACAAACGTGTGAGCGATCACGTTGACCATCTGCAACTGCGGGCCTCACAGAAATATTTTGAGAAGTGGGGCGACTACCGCTTCGAGAATTTCAATCGACCCAAGAATGATCTGGTTCGAGATTGGTTCGACACGCACCCACATTAAGAAAAAGTGGTATATTTTTTCTAAATCGGAGGAGTATGAGACGTTCATGCCAAGTATGTCAGCGCAACACGAGCAACTATGTGTTGTACGAAACGGTCTTCTCTACAGGCGACAGGCAGGAAGTCTCTGAGTGTACTGAATGCGGTATGGTCTACGCTTCGGAGACACCCGCAGCAGATTACGCGGAGAAATCGATTTACGCTTCGACCAACGCGACCGGCAGCGGGACTACGCCGCACGACAAGGCAAAATTTTTAGGCACCGTTGAAATCCTCAAGCGACATTTTTCTGATCACAAGACAACCATCTTAGATGTAGGTTGTGCACAAGGCGGGCTATTGCGCGAGTTGTTTGCCGCAGGGTATGACAACGCGGTAGGCATGGACCCAAGCGAATCGTGCGTGGACGCGTGCTATCCGCTATTGGCGTACTGCGGAAAACTCGAAGACCCAGCGACAGACACTTACGACCTCGTGGTTCTATCACACGTCGTTGAGCATTTGTGGGATGTTCCCACGTCATTGCAATCCGTCCGCGACCGAGTGAAAAATGACGGTCATGTTTACATCGAAGTTCCGAACGCGGTAAGATACGCGGAGACAGCAATCCCCTTTCTGGATTTCAACAGAGAACACATCAATCATTTTTCGATGTCGCTACTCGTCGAAGTTCTGTATCGTGCAGGATTCAGTGTCGTCGCCTCGGGCGAAAGATATCTGGATTGCGTCAATGGCGGGAAGTATCCAGCCATGTACGTCATCGCCAAAAAAGGCGTGTCATTGCGCCAAGGCATCGAAGCCTACATTAAGAAATCCCAAGCACAGATGGACGCCATCGACGCGGCATTGAAACCTCGCATCGCAGATCGAGAGATTATCCTCTGGGGGTTTGGCGAATTCTCACAGCAGTTATTTCTGACAGATGCGGTCAAGTCCGCCCACGTTATTCAAGTCGTGGACAGGGATTTCGGCAAGCAGGGGAAAGTATTCAACGGCCTCACGGTCGAATCCCCCGATTACATCAATTCAGATGCGGCGATTCTGGTTGCCTCGATTCTCAACGCGAGCAGCATCCAACAGGACATTCGCAACAGAGGGCTGTCCAACGAAGTGATTTGTTTATGAAACCGCTACTCGCCATTTTCAGTTGCCATCGGTACGAGTACACGAATGACACGAGTGGGCTAGTTCGAGATTGGTTTCAGCGGCCTACCGTAGACCGCGTGTCCGCACTCCGCGATACGTGGCTGAACGAGGTCACAATTGATTACAAGATTTTCAAGGGACGCTGCCCGAAAGGGTTGGACATTCCTACGCAGGGCGACGAAGTTTGGCTGAACGTCCCTGACGACTACCGCAATTCCGTGTACAAGTTGAAAGGCATTATCAACTACGCACTCGAACGCGAATACGACACGCTCTGCAAGATAGATGACGATGTCTTCGCATATTGGGATCGACTGATCGCAGTTGGTCTCGAAGGCGACTACAGCGGCAGACTGCCCGTAGACGACGGGTTCAGCGTCAACTGCCCCGGATTCACTTATTGGCTCAGCAAGCGGTCGATGGAAATTCTCGCCGCCGCACCAGTTCACATCTGGGCAGAAGATCGCTGGGTCGGAGAAGTTCTCAAGAAGCACCACATCACACCCGTGCGACAGAACCTTTATCATCTCGCTAAGTGGACTCGCACTTGTCAATGGATCACCGATGAGGAATTGAAAGCAGTTTGTAACAACGTTCTTTCAATTCACGCGATGAGCCCTGATCAGATGCGGAGACATTATGCCGAAATATGCAAAAGACGGGTTGACGATCAACTGGCACGACAGGCATCCGTTGCCGCCTCCACCACCACCGAAGATAATGGTTGAGCCGCTAGGCTCGCCGGACGCGGATGCGCCGAACGTATCTTATATAGTGAGTGCGTTTGACCGCCCGGACCATCTCGGTTGCGTTCTCTACTCGATTAAAGCACAGACTGACCAAAGTTTCGAAGTCATCGTCACCGACAACGGCGGCGATGCGCGAAATGAAAACGTCGTCGCTCGTTTGGACGACAGCCGATTTCGATACATCGATACGTCCAAGGCATCAGGCAACCAGACCTCTCCCGCGTGGGATTGTTACTGGTCGGGTGAATTCGGCGGGAGATTGGCGAAGGGCAGATATCTTTGCTTCCCTAGTGATGACGGGTATTACGTTCCTTGCTTCCAGAAAAAGTTAGTGACTACCGCCGATCAGATGGATTGGCAGTTAGTATTCTGCGACATGCTTTTGGACAGACCCGCAGGGCCGTATGTAGACCCGCCCGTGCAAATCCAGAATGTGTTGGACGTAAAGCCGATGGTGGGCTGTATTGACAAAACGGGCTTCCTTATCAGGAGGGAGTCGTGGATTGGTTGGCCTACAAAGCCAGAAGACAGGTTCAGGGGTTCCGCTGCCGACGGTGAGATGATTGACATCGTACGGCGAAACGGAATCAGGTTCGGCAAATTAAACGAAGTTCTCTGCGTACACAACTGACGCACGAAAGGAAAATTATGGCAGTAGTTATTCAACCCGCAGGCTCAGGAGTCGCAGGCGCACAGCCCAAGGGCATCACACAGCAATACCAGAAAGCAGCAACCGCATCCAACGTGGACACCAGCACAGGCATCACTCCGATGGACACAGGCAACATTCTCGGAACAGTCCCTCCCGGCAAACCCGGCATCAAGTTGGTGAGCGGTGTTGTTCAGCGTTCGAACCAGATTCTTTGTGACGCAACCCCCGGAAAAGTTGGTAACGCAATTACGCAGATCGCAGGCGTGGGCGTGGCCGTTCCAGTGGACGCGGCAGGCACACACGCATCCGATGGTTTGTCGGCTGCTCCGTGGCGTGAGTAATTCTTCAAGTTTTGGGGCACGTCGAAATGGTTCCGGGTGACCGGCTTCCCATCCTCGGGTGCCCCAAATATATTTAGGAGGAGCCATGCAGTCAGATAGGCAACTGAAGCACTGGTATCTTAAATACAATCGTCTTTATTGGAATGGGGAACTTCCCGACGCCGTTCTTATCTGGGAACCGTATCCAAAATGTGACGGCGTAACTTGTCCTGTTTTTGAAGTAGCAGACAATTGCTTCGAAATCAAGATTGATCCCGCATTGAAGGGTGTACCGTGTTATTGGCGGCTTGTACTTTTACATGAGATGTGTCATGTTGCAGTATGGAAACGACACCCAAAGCATAAACACGGAAAAATCTTTGTTGATGAAAAGAACAGGATATATGCACTCGGTGCATTGAAACATCTGTGGTAGCCAAACTCGGGGAGGGGGCATGGCAAATCGTAGGAGAAAAGGACAAAGCCTTGACTTTTATGTCGGCATCCTTAAAGCAATAGCGCGAAATAAAGAGGGCTACACGGCCCCGCAATTGAGTGTCATGCTCGCAGCAGCAGACCGACTTGCCGTCGTGGACGACCTTCCAAGGTTGACAGGTGACTCAGGCCAACCTTTCACCCAGCCCGCTCCTGCCGCTGACCCGTTGCTCGAATCACTCAAAGCACGTCACGCCGCAGTTTCAGGAGGGGCAAATGCAGATTCCAAAAATTGATAGAAAGCAAGTCGAGGGGTTCGCTAAAGTTTGGACTTACAAAGGCGTGGCGCTGTGTCTCAACGATGCTCACATTCAGTTCGCTGCGGACTTTGCACAACAGGTTCTCATATCATTCATTGAGAATGTTAAGAAACAACAGATGGCCGCGATGGAAGCAGCCAAAGCAAAGCAGATTATACCATCAGCCTTATAACCTGATGGCGGGCGGTGCTAGTCCACCGCCCACTTTCTAGACTAGGAGAAAACATGAAAACGCATTGTGTTCATGGGCACGAGTATACGCCCGAGAATACCCTTCGAAATAAGAAAACTGGACATCGATTTTGTCGCTTGTGTCACAACGCGGCATCTGCGAAACGTAATCCTCAATACCTCAAAGACTATAACACTAAGAGGAAAGTAGTCGGATGGAAGCGTAATTATAAATCGGAATCCGGGTATGCTTTGTTGGTTGAGCGTGCGACCCTCTGGAACAAAGAAAACAAAGATCGTCGTAGGAAACAACCTTGTAATCGTGTCGAGCGTATCCGCGAATTGAAGTACGGTTTGACACCTGAGCGATACAAGACGATGTATGACGGACAAGGCGGGATGTGTGCCTTGCAATTTTGTGGGCGACCTATTCAGGGGGTTGATCATTGTCACGTCATAAATTGGGTTCGTGGTCTTTTGTGTCGGCGTTGTAATGCGGCTCTTGGGTTGTTGAATGAAAATCCTATGTTGATGATTAAAGCCGCCGAGTACGTCACTAATGCACGAATTGCGTATGAGATTGCGAGGATGAAATGAACGGCTGTCAATACACCCATAAGAGGTTCTCCGCACCCGCCAGTTGGCACACTGAACAGATTACGTGGGACTATGCGTTCCTGTCTAAGACAGAATTCATGGCGAAGTATGCCATCAACGAACGAGGCTACGAGGAACTCGACCGACCGCAAGGACTTGTTTCCCTCGCAGATATACAGTGACCCCCAAAACACTTCGCGGTGCACTCAACCAGATTCAGAGAATGCTGACTAAGCAACCGTATAGCGGAGACCTGTGGGACATATTGAGTGCCATAAGAGGCCCCGATTCCCGCAATAAAAGACTCAAGCACGCTACGACCACCATCATTCGAACCGCAGCCTTCCCCAAGAGACCTTGCGAAGAACGAAGTTTTTATGGTGAGGATTCCGCTAAGAAAGCGGAAGTTCGCAAACGGCTCTTCAAGAACAAAGAAGATTTCAATCATTTTCGCCAGCACGTCGAAGCGGCGTTTGCGTCTCTTGGCCTGTCACTGATGGAGGAGAATCTATGTATGAAGAAATCATAGACCATCTTTATGTAGGAGACGACGCCGGTTACGAAAAACTTAAAGAGCGGGATGGTTGGAGTTGGCTTAGGTGTTGTAAGGAAGGCCCCGGCGGACATCGGCAATTGTTGGGTTATGACACTCTTGGGGCACCGAAGGGTCCTGATTATATTTGGTATCGTAAGAATAAACACCTGATGGCCTTGAATATTATTGACCTTGAAGACCCTTCTTTTATACCCGTTTCAGCTATTGAAGAGGGCATTGAATTTATCTCAGAACGCAGGAATGCGGGGGACAAAGTTCTTGTTGCGTGTAATTCAGGCCACAGCCGTAGCCCCTCAATAGTTATGTTGTATCTTCGTAGTATTGGGGAATTACCTCAGCCCATAAACCGGGCGAAACGAATTTTCAAGACGCTCTATCATCCGTATGACCCCGCTCATGGCGTCGATTATCGTGTTAGAGAATTATGGGACGAAATCGCCCCGAAAGGTTAATCATGCCAGACCAGATGGGCAAAGAACTACAGACGAAGATGAACAGCCTCAAGGAAGCGAATTCTGCTCTCACGGATTCCCCTGTTCCCGATCTTCCGAAGGCGACTCCTCCACAAGAGAATCCCGCCAAGATAGATAAAGTCAATTCGAAGGCAAAGTACGGCGACAGAAAAGGCGAAGTACGAATCCCCGTAGACCAGATGATCAAGCCGCTGGCGAGTTTCAAGCACGGTACTGATTACGTGCCGAAGACGGGGGTTTACAAGTTGCACGAAGGCGAAGCGGTTACGCCGAAGGAAAAGAATATGGACATGATGGCATTAGTTCCGGGCCGCTCTGAAGAAAAGCCCAAGAAAGAAGTACACGAGATTCGAACACGCAAGGCGAAGTCCGGCGGATTTATCCACGAACATCACCACACACATCCGGAGCATCACAAGATGGAGGAGCACACTTCTCCGAACATGAAGTCCGCGATGACCCACCTGAACGACCATATGGGTGATGGGTCTAGCGCGAGCGACGTGATGGCCGACGCAGCACCAGCGGCACCCGCCGCCGCAGGAGCACCAGCGGCAGGAGCACCCGCAGTATAGTCGAGGAGAGGTATGAAAGTCGAAACGTTGCAGGAGTGGTTCACTAAGCATAAGAACGATACGAACTATCAGCATCGTGATATGCCAATGGACACCTTCGACCATAATGCCTTCGAAAGTTTTAACAAGATGAAAGCGGCACACCAACAGCGTGTGCTGGATGTTTGTCGTGCGTATAAGGTAGTCATCGACGAGCAGCCCGAGACGCTTACCCAGATGTTGCGCTATCGGTACATGGCACAGACGAATTTATTCGCGCTCTGCCATTTGCTTGAGAAATACAAAGATACCACCGACAAAACGTACGTCTGGACTGACGGGACGACACACAACACGCACGAGGAGATTTGCAACGACTTCTTCGTGCGTAAAGACCCGACGGCCAAGACTTTCAAAATTTTCGCGCAAGCGTATGTAGACCACAAAGAGCGACTGCTACTTGTCCCTCGTGGCGGCTTCAAATCGTCTATAGACATGGCCGACACGGTTCAGTGGATTATCAACTACCCAGAAGTCACTATTATGATTCTGACTGGTGTGTTGAAACTAGCAGAAGACTTTGTGGGTGAAATCAAGGGCTTCTTCAAACTCGAAGACGGAACGATGGAAAACGTCAACCTGTTCGAGACGAAGAAGGCGATCAAGCCTAAGACCTTGGACGACGACACGCCGTTCATGTTCCAAGTCCTATTTCCTGAGCACTGCATCGACAAAGATGCTGGCACGCTCCAAGAATTTCAAACGCCCGCCGTCTCGCAGACGGAGAAGGAATGCACGGTATGGGCGGCATCAATCGACCAGAACCTTTCAGGTTGGCACGTTGGCGTCATGAAGTTGGACGACGTTGTGACCAACGAAAACAGCAGAACCGTTGATCGCATTATCAACATCAACAAGCAAGTCAGCATCAACCAAGCCATGCTTCACCCGTACGGCTTCTACGATAAAATCGGCACGTGGTATGACGCCGAAGACACGTACGGCCAAGACATGAAGCATATCGAAGCGTGTAAGAAGTCAGGCGAACCCGTCAACATGAAGGTTTATCTGCGTCCTTGCTGGTGGCCGAATGCTGCCGCAGTCAAGGCAGGAAAAGTCGATAGCGAATTGCTTGAGAGCGATTATGAACTTTGGTTCAACGTTCCCGGCCAACTCACTTACGCTTTCCTTCGCTCGAAGATGCATGACGCCGAAGGTTTTGCGATCAAATATTTGAACGATCCGACGAAAGCACACACGGTAAAATTCCCGCGTGAACTTCTCGAACGTCGGACAATCCACTCCAACATGCTCCCGCCGTCGGGACTCGTCGTGACCTGTATTGACACGGCTTATTCGACGAAGAGTTGGGCGGACTACACAGTCATGATTACTGCGCTGATTTACGGCGGCAGATTCTACATCGTTGACATGGCACGTGGGAAGTGGAACGAATTTGAACTACCAGTAAAGATTGCGACAGTCGCACACCAGTGGCGACCCTCTCGTATCTGCATCGAAGAATCGATCGGCGTGAAATGGCTCGGTAAGGAAATTTATCGAGAGATGGACAAGTTACGTGTACGCGTACCGATTGAGTTTGTGCCGCTTGGCAAAGGCAGCAAGGCTACTGCGAAAGATCAGAAGGCGAAACCTGTTCTCCGCTACCTAGGAGACGAGCGTCTACTGTTCGCTAACCAGATGGTCGGGCTGGAAGAGTTGTACAAGGAACTGTCCGCATTCGGAACCGCAGCAGGCACGCACGACGACATCGTGAGTGCGCTCTCGATTCTGGTTGACCAGTTCTCTGCTTACGCGGACATGGAAGGCAAGAAGACGGAAGCCTCCCCCGATTTCGTAATCAGCGCCAAGCAGAAACAAGCGTACGATCTCATGTACGGCAAGGGCTCTTACGACAAATGCTTCAAGCAACACTCGCTCAACGCGGCACTCGAACACCCGGACATGTCCGTGCAAGATGCCGTCAAAGCTGAGCAAGCCTCCGCAGCCGCTTATAGCGACCCGCTAGAGGATGCAGGGCTGTACAATTGACAAGATCGGCCAAACGTGATAGGATAAATCATGCACATATATGCGGTCACAAACACGACGAACGGCAAGATTTATATAGGCCAGCATTCGGGCGACGATTTGCAGGCATATCTTGCTTTACAATGTCGTAGAGCACTGTCTGGCGGTCGGATGAACGATAAACCGCTTTTGTATCGTGCTATACGAAAATATGGTCCTGATGCGTTTGTGATTGTTTCGTTGGTTTGTCCTTGTGATAAAGAGCAAACAAATGCTCTTGAAAAGTTTTTTATCCGAACATTGGAATCCCGAGATTTGGAAATCGGATATAATCTAGCCGAAGGTGGTTTGGGTGGGGCGACTTGTAATGGACGAACAAATACCCAACATCAGATTGATGCGATAAAAGCATATATGACGGGCAAACCAAAATCAGAGGAACATCGTAAGCATTTGAGCGAATCAAAGATGGGGAAACCCGCCCCGGCGGTAGTAGAATCAAATATTCGTCGTAGACATGAAAATCCTAGTCTGGCGGCGTTGAGAAACCGCAGATATCGGGCGGTCAAGAAAGCGAAGGAGGCACAATGCCAGACCAAGTAGGAGACACCCTACTGGTGCCAGACGGTAATCCTCAAGCACCCCTTACTGGTGCAAGTTTTACTGCGGATGGTTCCATAAAAAAAGCAGAGGATATGTCTACTGAGCTAGCAGTCGTAGTCCAGTCAGCACAGGCTGCGCGAGATTTCCTCCTCAACAAACAGTAAACGAAATCTGCTGTTTTAAAACCCACTCTGATTGACTTGGAAGCTGAGATGCCAACAAGGCGGAAGCATAACTGCACCGTGAACGACTAAGCGAGAGGGAACATCGAAAGATGTTATGCGATAGTCTGAACTTACAGGAATTGAACTGTAAGAGAGAAATCCGAAGAGGTTTCTCCCGTTGAAAGACGAGTAACAACTTTTGGGAACTTACTGTGGCGAGACGCCGACTTGTTATTCCAAGCACCGCGACCCATGACGGTGTATGACAACACTTACGTTCTTGAACCGAACGTCCAGCGGTTTACGGTAGCAAAAATTTGCAATTCCGTTGTCCCGCAGCTATACAAGGGCTTGTTTTATGACGATCCGCCCATGATTCTTCGCCCGCGCCCCGGCGTCAAGCAAGAAATTACTGACGCGAAGACCGCTTTGTTCTCGTACATACTCGACAAGAGTAAGTTCAAGACAGAGACGAAGTGGGGACTTGAAACCATGGCCCATCTCGGTACGGGCATCTGGAAGTGGGGATATGATTGGACTGAAGTCACAACGTCCAAACGTAAAGCCGCCGTTGCCGTCATCAAGACTGGCCCGGATAACGCACCAGATATTCACGAGATTCCAGAGGATAGGCCGCCCAACATCACGGTTACGACAAAAGCTGTGGCGATGCCTTTCTTCGAACATCGTCCGTTGGATGCGGTGCTTGTCGATCCCAAGTTGAGCGTTCCAGATATCCGCGAAGCACGCTGGGTGATTGACGTTCGTTCCATGGATTTCTATGAGATGAACGCGATCAAGGAAGCGTTGGAACTCGAAGCGAAGTTGAACCCCGATGTCATGGAGGGTTGGACATTCCCCGCGAATTTGAAAGACGTGTGGGCCGCACAAACTCCTTCCGCGCCAAACCAGATGGTCGATCAGTCCGTTTACATGAAGGGTGCAGTCCATCACGCGCAAGACCCTAACATAGGTCGCACGCCTAACCCGCTGATGAACAAGCTGGAAGTTCTTGAGTATTGGGATGGCAAACAAAAGATTATCGTCCTCAAGGGCGAGAAAGTGATTTTCAAGGGCGACAACACCTTCAAACGTGTGCCGTTCCTTTCTGCAAACTGGTGGAATCGACCAAGAGCATTCTACGGAATGGGTCTGGGCCTCATCGTCGGACAGAACCAACGTGTCGATCAAGGTACGATCAATGCGATCCTTAAGATGCTGTCGTACGGTGTCAACCCGATCTATCTCAAGAAACGCGACGGGAACAATTTCACACAGATGGTGAAGTCGAGCATCGGTAAGGTAATGACCGTTGACGGCGAAGTCGAGAAGGCGTTTAAGCTCATGGAGACCCCGAAAGTTCCTACCGATGTTTGGCAGGCATTGAGGGAAAGTGAGCAGGCGACCGAATCATCCTCTGGCGCAGATCAGCAATTAGTACAAGGTAGTTCAGCAGGCCCACGTTCTTCCATGGGTCGCACGTCCGGCGGTGCCGCAATTCAGGCATCAGCAAGTGCGACACGGTTAGACGGCCCGCTGGATAACTTCATCGAGCAAGTGTTCAAACCATGGTTGTACATCATGGACGAACTCGTATTCACACAAATGTCCGACTCAGCCATCCTTCATATTCTGGGTGACGTGCTCGGCAAGCCATTAACGAAAGCCATCGGCATGCAGGAATATTGGGATGCCACCATGGACTTCGAAGTTCTCGCGGGTGCTGCAATGTCTGCGAAACGCACCATGGCTCAGTCCATGACGATGTTGACGCAGTTCCTAGACAATCCACAGTTGCAGGACGCGCTCGCTAAGCAGAAAAAGAAAATTGACTTCCTCACGATATTCCGTATGTGGATGGAAGCCTCTGAATGGAAGAACGGTAATGACATCGTTGTCGATATGACTCCGGAAGAAATTGCGGAGCAGAAAGCCAACAGTCCTGCCGCTCTCAACGCTGCGAAGATGCAGCAGTCCAATCAGTCTACGCAACAGAAATTCGAACAGAAACAAGAACTTGAGGACCAAAGTTCCAATAACCGGATTAAGAGAGATTTGGTTATCGCTTCGGCTAAAGCCTCTGGTTTAAGCGAGACTGTCGAGGGTGAGCCTTCTACGGGGGGACTCGAAGGTCAACAGCCCCAAGTGATGTAGTTTATAATTGACCGACTCGCTATCGGTTAATCGGGGAGTGCTTAGAACACTCCCCCGCTCTTTTCTAAGGAGAGTCATGACAACGATTTATAAATACACTAACCGTGTGAATGGGAAAGTGTATGTGGGGAAAACGGAATATGAGTTGAAGCATCGTCACTTTGGTCACATCAGTAAAGCCATGGCAGGCATCAATACCCTATTCGCTAGGGCTATTCGCAAATACGGAATGTGTTCCTTTGACGTAGAAGTTCTCGCCACTGTTTCTGATTTGGGCGGGTTCGTAGAGATGCTATTTATAGGCGCTCTAAAGGCCAATCAACCCTCATATGGGTATAACTTAACTGATGGCGGCGAAGGGTCTGTCGGGTTTCGCCATTCGGAGAAGTCTAAAGAATCCATACGGGCGAAGATGAGAGGCCGTTCTGTAACAGATGAATTTCGTCGAACTGTAGGGCGTTTAAAAGAAGGCAATACTAACAGCCTTGGTATAAAACGTAGTCCTGCTTTCTGCGAGGCGGTGCGATTACGGATGCGTGGAAATAAAAACGCTTCTAAGGCTGGAACAGAGGGTCTCTTGCGAGAACCAGCATAATGAATGCTCTGGACGGAAAGACCAAGATGTTGAAAGCCTTTGTAATAGCCCTCATGCTGGCCTTGGGGATTTCCGCCCCACTGCCACAGCCTCAACCCACACCCGCTGTCGTCACGAAGACGGCCATCGAACAGCAGCACGAAACTACGCATCGTCTCGGGGTATATGATTTGCTCAAAGGCGACAAGTGGAATCAGGAAATCGGCCACTGCTCGGCTACGGTCGTTGGCCCGCATGCAATTCTTACGGCCCAACACTGTTTCTTCGACAGTAACCTGATACGGTTGGACGCGGAGAAAGAACCTACGGTGATTCTTGCCGCGTTGGTAGATGGTAATGACCACGTGATTTATATCGTGGACAGAACCTTCTCCCGATGGGCCAGTATCAACGAACGCACGCTCGTCGTGGGCGAACCTGTTCATATCTGGGGAGCACCCGGAAAGAATGTAGACGTATATCGCAGCGGATATTTCGCGGGATATTCGCACGAAAAAGATTTTGACCCAACTCTGACGGTGCAATTCGAGAACTTCATTCTACCTATTTATGGTGGGGATTCAGGTTCCGGGTTGTTCGATGAGAATGGGAACGTTGTGGCCGTGACCTCTATGGGTGACCAATCGGCGGATGCTCTAGATTTGCCGCTGATTTTTACACCCTCGCAATTGGAAATCGCCACCAGATAGCATCTTCGGGAGGAGCCATGCTGAAAGTAACTAACGAACTAAAGGGGTTGGACATTGAACTGGAATTGACCGACGATGAGCGCGGAGTCCTATCCGCTAGCGTACAGCAACGCGGGTTCGAAATCATGCAACGCATCATGGAAGATCAGGTTCGCAAGTTCAATTTCAAGCTGCTCGATACTAACCCCGCGAAGCAAGATGAAGTTCTCGCCGCCCATTTTATCGCAAAGGGTGTGGCACAGTTCTATACGGCATTGATGGAGAAGATCAATGACGAATGCGGCATTCACGCGTATACCAATCGGAAACCGACGGTTGAGAACGCAACAGAAATACCAGAGTTGCAATAACCTTGGAGGAGGATTATATGAGTACAGTTCCAGTGACACCAGAGATTGCGGTCGAACCAGTCGTGCCAGTCGCACCTGTCGAGCCCGTGGCTGAGCCCGTGGTCGAACAGAAGCGATATGAGTACCAACCGACCGATGAGCATGACCGTCCGATTGGCGGCAAGCAAGTCATTCTGTATACGACTCAGGATGAGTTGATCCAGAAGTTGACGAAGAATCACGTCGAATCGATCAAGGGCATGCGGGGACTGAAACGTCAGTCTCGCCTCGGCACACCAGAACCCGCCGAATCGTTGCCTACTGATTTAGAACGAAACACAGGATTTGTCCAGTTCAAAGAGAAGCCGCTCACCGTTGAAGAACGGTACGCGATCTCTCAGGACTTGAACGATCCCGCGAAGTTCGATTCCGCCCGCGACAGGCTCTTAGAGTCCTCGCTCGGCGCGACACCCGCTCAATTGCGGGAGACATTGAACACACAGCAGCAACAGACGTTGCAGATCATGGCTCGTCAGAATGCTGAAGTGTGGCTCGAACGGCACCCAGAGTTTTATCCGTGCCGTGAAAACATCGACACCGTTTGTGAATGGATGACAAAAGAAGGGCTAACCCCGTCCGTTCGGAATTACGAATTTGCCCAAGCAAAGATGGAAGAAGCCGGATTGCTTCTCTCCTCTCCTATCGTGCGTGAGGTTGTGCCAGCCGTAGCCGCCCCTGTGGTGGTTGCGCCCGTGGCATCGATACTGCCAGAACCGCAGGCAGTAGTAGCGGAACCCGTTCGAATTAACGAGACTCCACTGCCGCAAGAAAAGCGACAAACTCATGTGCCGTCAGGCTTGAATAACCGTGTTGCCCCGGTAACGGGCGCACTACCTACAAGCGCAACTGATGCACTGACTTTGAGTGATATCGACAAGATGCCCTCCGATGTTTATCGGGTGCAGATTATGACAAACCCAGCGTTTGTCAAGCGTGTCAACGAACTGGAAGCAGCACGTCCTCCTCGTCCGCGTAGTCGATAACTAGAACAGGTACAAAAATATGGCTTTCTCCCCAGCGGGTAACCAGCTTTCAAACCTGCCTCAATCCACGGTAAAGTTTTACGATTTCTTGTCGTAAACGCCAGTTACCGAATTGAGTTTGGAGATGCAGTACATCTGGCTTGACGGAATGTGAATGAAGAAATTCCGTGAGAACCTGAAGGCACAAACCCCATTCGTCGCATGCTCGGAACGTCTCGACTTGCCGATGAATTCAGGTAACCAGTACGAGATTAACATGATGGTCCCGTACTCAAAAATAAATCTTGCTATATCGGTGGACCTCTGCTATGATGTATGGTAGACAATACCGAGGAAAGACCCCACGCCTACGTAATATCCGAAAGGAGGCGCAATGTCAGATAAAGCGAAGTATGGTTATCTCGCAGGCATTTTAGATGGTGAAGGTTGCATCACGGTCGGTGCTGGTCAAAAAGAGACTTGCACAAATTACAACTCAATTGTATGCGTACAGAACACGAGCAGACAACTGATTGACTGGTTGCAAAAGAACTTTGGTGGAAGCGTTTATCTGTCGAAAAAAGCGACGGAGAAAACGAAAGAAGCCTATATGTGGCGAGTGCTAAAGAAGAAGGAAATCGAAATCCTTCTATTGGCAACGCTCCCTTACCTAGTTGTAAAGAGAGAACAAGCGAAGATTCTGCTGAACTTTGTTCGCCTCACTTCTGAGACGAACAACGAATTACGCCAAGTATATTGGCAGCAGTTGAGAATCCTGAACTCTCGTGGGGCATCCGTAACGACTAATACGCAAGAGGCTTCGTAAGAAGTCAAGATAGAGTCTGAACTCATTGGCGACAATGAGAGCGACCTTATGGTGACATAAGGGACTTTCGAGTCTTAAACCCTAAACACAATTGGTTCATGTACGTTCCGATGGCTGCAAACACCAACCAGACCACGGAAGGGACGGTTGGTTCGTCTCTGAGCGTTTCCGTTCTGACCACCACAGCGACAATCGGTGAGTACGCCGATTACGCGAACTTCTCCTCGCTGTCTCTCGCAACCGCGATTGACAACACCGTTGAGAACGTTGCGAGAGAGATGAGCTATCGCCTTGGCGAATCGTTGTCCGCACTCGTGCGTGCAACCGCTGATGGCGCATCGAGCATCGACGCCAGTGTTCTGACCGAACTGGCCGCTTCGAGCACCACGAGCTTCACCGCTCTGTCGCTCAGCCAAATCCGTAACAGCGTTCAGTCGCTGGCGGGTCGCTCTGTCCGACCGTTCGACGAAGGCTCCAAGAGCTTCGCAGGCGTGATCCATCCGTTCGCTTTGGGCGATGTGTTGGCTGACAACAGCAACGATTCCCCAATCGACATCTTGAAGCACACTCCGGTGGGCCAGATGAAGATGGACAGTCTCGTCTCGGTTGATTTGACCGAAGTTATCACCCTGCCGTCCACGGGCGTTGACTTCTATCAGACCAACTTGGTCACACAGACCACGAACTACAGCGGCATCACAGGTCTGACCGCACTCCGCACCTACATCTTCGGGCGCGATGGTATCTTCTCCATCAACCTCGGCGCGAAGGGTGACACGGGCTTCGGTGACGGTGAGTGGCGCAACATCGAGTGCAACATCGTGCAGAACGCAGAGCCGACAGTTGCCGATCCTGAAGGGTTGATCCCCGGATGGACCTCGTACCGCGTGCACTTCACGACTTCGCTCGGACCTGACACGACCATCCGTCAGCGTCAGATCGACGCCGCAAGCGCAATCAGCTAATGACCTCCTTGGGGCGCAGCCGAGTGTATCGGTATACCCACTCGGTCCCGCCCCTATGAGTCTTAGTTGAATGGCCTATGGGCCAGAAAGGGTATCAGTTATGGCAAGTTCTAATCCTACAACTGGTCTCGGCGTAGCGTCGGTTGTAACGTTGTCCGCATCTGCTGTCGCACTGACCAAGGTCGGTTCGCAGGTCGCGTTGTCCGCAGGGGTAACCCGTGGCGGCAACCAGTATGCAGTGACGTTGAGCCTCGCTAACAGTTCCGCGACCACGTTGACTGTTACCACTGTCGATGTGTTGGGCAATACCGTTGCCCAGACAGTCTCGCCAGTGTTCAAGTCGTACAACTATCCCGCATTCACGGGGTACAACCCGGTTCCGGGCAGCATCAACGGCAAGGCGTACAATGCCGCCGTCGCTTCCGTGAACGCATCGAGCGGAGTCATCACTGCTCATGCCGTCGGGCAGGCTATCGTCGAAGCACAGTTCCCTGTGTACGACAACAGTCTGGGAGTGCAGGCGAATAGCGGAGACCCCGTTATGATGATTTACGCACAGGTGATAGTGACTGTGACGCCGTAATCGAGATGGGGCTGTATCGGTAGTACAGCCCTTCTCACTTCTTGGAGGAGAAGATGGACAACCCAAATGAGATCGAGATAGTGCGTGCTTTGCGTGATAGCATTGAGTTGCTCCGCAAAGAAAATTCGAGACAGCGTAAGTTGATTGGGAGGCTACGGAAGACCGTGAGCGACCTACGCAGACTCAAGAACATTCAGATTCAGAACGACAGCCAGTTCATGTCATTCTGTCAAGAGGACATTTGATCTTGTAGTGAACGTGGGACGAAGCGGCCCGTTATTGGACACCGTTAGTCACTAGTCGGACTCACCGTTCGAAAGGCGAGCGAGGCGTTGGCGGTTGCTGAGACTAATTACCTCAGTGGACACTGATTTCACAGAGCGCACAAAAGGCTCCTTCGATTCTAGGAAGCCTGAGCCGAAAAATTGGAGGAGCCTAAAGTGCAAAACGAAAGACAACCAGACTTTTACGGGATAGACCCCACTAAGAAATATGGACAATTAGTTCCCGTCTTTCCCCTTGAACGGGTTAAAGGATGCCGTCCGAAGTGGATGTTTGAATGTGATTGTGGGAGTAGAAAAGCAATTAGAGTTGATTACGTTCTTAGCGGCCACACTAAGAGTTGTGATCATTTTCATCGCAATGGATTGCGATCACAACGTCGCATGTTCCGAGAAAAACTACTCGCATCACAAGGAAATTATTGCGCCATATGTCGAGAGCCATTCACAGCAACTCCTGAGGTTGATCATGATCATCGCTGTTGCCCACAGAAAAAGATGTGCGTGAAGTGTGTTCGTGGTCTGTTGTGCGAGACGTGTAATCGTGGCTTAGGTATGTTCAAAGATAGCCTTGATTTGCTGTTGAACGCTGTTGAATATTTGAGGAGGTTCAATGAGCAAATTTGTCAGCAATGAGGAGTATCTCGAAAGATGGGAAGCCGCCGCTCCGAAGGCGGTAGACAATCGTCTCAACCCCGACCAGATGAAGCAATTTCAGGGCACGCGAAACGAGGACGCCGCACCGTGGGAAAATTACATGGTCGAGGAGCAGTTGACGCCTGAGATGGAAGCCGCCGTCGCCGCATACGCGGAGAACGTGCATGACGATAGCAGCAACCAGACGAAAGAAGAACTCTGCCGCTGGAAGGAAGGCAACGAGGAAGTTGCGAAAGAGTATCAGTGGTGCACGCCTGAAGAGTACGCGGACATTCAGCAACGTTTCGGACGCATCCTGCATCACGACCAACTCATCACCAAGTTGCGTGACGAGTGCAAATTGAAAGTGTTCTATCGGGAGCATCCGCAAGCCGACAAGGTCACCCTGCTTTACAGCGACGAATATGGCAACAAGAAGCCTGAGATCGCCTGCTGGGTCCAGCGTGGGTGGATGCCTGAGTATACAGTCATGGGTTTCGACGACCATGGCGTGCCGCTCGCGGAGAAGTATCGCGGCTGGCGGACTGTACTCCTACAACTCATCTTGAAAGAGATTATCACGATTGAAAAGGCCCACAAAATTTTCGGTGAGGCTAACCTACCCTGTGCAGAACGGTACAATACCAT
>Ga0181538_10002419_pt1 | contig 19435 bp, 18 predicted proteins | sample PEATcosm2014_Bin_40_FD_119773 | JGI IMG/M metagenome (GOLD analysis project Ga0181538, IMG submission 119773) | Peatland microbial communities from MTU Mesocosm Facility, Houghton, MI, USA - PEATcosm2014_Bin23_30_metaG | ecosystem: Environmental > Terrestrial > Soil > Wetlands > Peat | place...
ATAGGTCGGACGTCGTGCGGCGGTTTAGTCCAATCCATTTTTAGCTCACCGTCGCGGCGATCAAGATTCGCCTCTTCCCGACGTGTGTCGCGCCGCGCCGCTGGGCTAAAAATGCTCTGCATTATGCCGAGCTCGGCATAAGCGGCCAATCGATTAATCGCGCTCCCCTCAAGCACAACATGATCGAGGCACCGGCCCGGCACCTGTACAATAGGTATGTGTTCCGCATTGCCGTCCCCGCCATGCTGGCGCTGGCTGCCACTGTGCCTGCCCAAACGTTCTTCCCTCTGAAGGACATCCGCCCCGGCATGCACGGCGTCGGACGCACCGTCTTCTCCGGCAATCGCATCGAAGAGTTCCAGGTCGAGATCCTCGGCGTGCTCGAAAATACCGGCCCGCATGAGTCCATCATTCTCGCCAAGCTTTCCGGAGGCCCGCTCGCCGAATCGGGCGTCATGCAAGGCATGAGCGGCAGCCCCGTCTACATCGATGGCAAGCTCGCCGGCGCCGTAGCGCTGGCGTACGCATTCTCGAAGGAACCGATCGCCGGCATTCGCCCCATCGAGGACATGGTCCGCCCGGTCGCCGCGCGCGCTGCCATCGCCGCCCCGCGAGCGCCCATCGCGCTCGCGCCCAACCAACTCCTCCGCGCCTTTCCGCAGCCCTCGCTTGCCATGGCCGGCAGTGCGCAAATGGTGGATATCGCCACCCCGCTCTCGTTCGGCGGATTCACGCGCGCCACGCTCGATACCTTCGCGCCGCAACTCCGCGCCCTCGGGCTCGAACCGCGCCAGGCCGTCAGCTCCGCCGGAAAGCTTCCCGACACCATGGGCAATCCGGCCGACGTCAAGCCCGGCTCGATGATCAGCGTCCAACTCCTCTCCGGCGACTACAACGTGGGCGCCGACGGCACCGTCACCTACATCGACGGCAATCGCATCTACGCCTTCGGCCACCGCTTCCTCGACGTGGGCGCCACTTCGCTGCCCTTCGCGCTTTCCGACGTCCTCACCGTCGTGCCCAACACCAACACCTCGTTCAAGCTCTCCGCGGCGCGCGAATGGATGGGCGCCATCGGTTACGACGGCAACACCGCGGTCGCCGGCGAAATCGGGAAGCGCGCCGCCACCGTGCCGGTATCGCTGAACGTAACTCGCGACGGCAAGCATGTCGAAAGCTACCAGATACAGATGGTCAACGATCCGCTGCTCTCGCCGCTGCTCGTTCAGATGGCCGTTTTTTCGGCCATCGACGCCACCGAGCGGACGGTGGGTGCGTCCACGCTGCGCATCACCGGCGAAATCGCCTTCCAGAACGCGCCGTTCCCGGTCCGCATCAATAACATGTTCTCGGCCGACAATGGATCCGCCACGCAAGCGTCGCTATCCACCGCGGTCCCGGTCTCGTACGTGATGCAGAGCGATTTCGACACCCTCCGACTGAAAAGCATCGCGCTCAATATCGAGGCGTTCGAGCAGAAGAAAGAGCTCACCATCGACGATCTCACCGTCTCGCAGCGGGAAGCACATCCCGGCGATACCCTGCGGCTGAACGTATTGCTCGTGGGCGAAAACGGCGCGGAAATGAAGCGCCAGCTCGATTACAAAATCCCCATCGGCGCCGAGCCCGGCCCGCTCTACTTCACCGTGGCCGATGCCGGCACCGCCAACATCACCGATTTCCACCAGGTACTGGGCGCTACCCCGCACACTCCCACCCAGCTCATCGCCACCGTCAACAATCTCCACCCCAACACCCGCGCCTACATTCGCGTGTGGCGCACCGACCCCGCGTTCCAGCTCGATGGCGTCGATTTGCCCGCCCCGCCGGCTTCCGTCACGCTGATTCTGTCGGAATCGCAGACTAGCCTCGCGGGCATCACGCAAACCCGCAATTCCAAAATCGCCGAAATGGAAATCGATGCGGGCGACGTGGTGGTTTCCGGCGTCAAAACAGCACAGGTGGAAATCAAGGAATGACTGTCTTCATGCGCCAGCTTTTACGCCCCGCCGGAATCGCCGCGGTGCTCGCCGCCGGGCTCTCCGTCGCCCTCGTGGGCAGCGGCACGCAGACCTGGGAGATGGATTCCTACAGCGACTTTCTGCACGGCCACTTCGACGGCGTCTCCCTCAGCCGCGAAGGCCGCCTCTCGCTCGCGCCCAAGGTCGACACCATCTTCACTTCCGACCAGCCCGTGATCTGGAGCGTCGCCCGCGCCTCCGATGGCACGCTCTACGCCGGCACCGGCAATCGCGGACGCCTCTATCGCATCGATCCCTCCGGGCAATCTTCGCTCCTGTGGACCGCCGAGCAGCCGGAAATCTTCGCCGTCGCAGTGGACGCTTCCGGAGTGGTCTACGCCGCGTCCTCGCCCGAAGGCAAAGTCTACCGCATCGTGAACGGGAATGCCGAAGAGTACTTCGCTCCCAAAGCGCGCTACATCTGGTCGCTTGCCGTCGCGCCCGATGGCGCGCTTTTCGTGGGCACCGGCGATCAGGGCAAGATTTTCCGCGTCGAAGGTCCGGGGAAAGGCGAGCTCTACTACGATACCGGCCAATCGCACATCACCGGCATGGCCCTGGATTCCGAGGGCCGTCTGCTGGCGGGCACCGAACCGAACGGCATCCTCTACCGCATCACCGCCAAAGACAAGGCCTTTGCGCTTTACGACTCGTCGCTGCCCGAGATCCGCGCCATCGTCCCCATGCCGGATGGCACGGTGTACGCCGCCGCGCTCGGCGGATCGGTGGCCAAGCGCGCGCAGGCCGCGCAGCAGGCGGCGCAGGGTTTGACCGGGCTCCCCACCATCGCTTCCACCACCATCACCGTGGAAGCTCAGGCGGGCGGCGAGCTCAAGCCGCCCGACGCCAAGGCGCAGCCTCAGCCGCTCATCGCCCCGCAGGTGAACGTGCCGGCAACTCCCGCCACCGACACCGGCAACGTGGATAAATCCGCCGTCTATCGCATCAATCCCGATAACACCGTTGAGACGCTCTGGACTTCCAAAGACGAAAACGTCTACGACCTGCTGGCGCTCGAGAACCAGGTGCTTTTCTCCACCGATCAGAACGGCCGCATCTACGGCCTCTCGCCCGACCGGCGCGTCACTCTGGTCACCGAGACCGGCGCCAGCGAAACCACTCGCCTGCTGCCTTCCGAGCACTCGATTTTCGCCGCCACCGGAAACATGGGGCACATTTACCGCTTGGGCGAAACGCCTGGCGCCAGCGGTTCCTACGAAGCGCCCGTGCACGATTCCGGCACCGCCTCGCGCTGGGGCAGCCTGAGCTGGCGCGGCGATACGCCGGCTGGATGCAGCCTGGTGTTTCGCACGCGCTCCGGCAATTCCGCGCGCCCCGATCGCACATGGAGCGATTGGTCGGGTCCGCTCACTTCATCGGCAGCTTCACGTATCGCCAGCCCCAACGCCCGTTTCATACAGTGGAAGGTGGAGATGACGGGCACGGGCGGCAACACACCGGTGCTCGATAGCATCACGCTCGCTTATCTGCCACAGAATTCGCCTCCGGTGGTGCGCAGCATCAGCGTCATCAGCCAGGCTGCGCTCGTCTCGCAAGCCGGCAAATCGTCCACCGGATCGTCATCCGCCGCCTACAGCGTAACGGTCAGCGGCGATACCGCCAATACCAGCGGCGACACCACTTCCACCGGCACACCCACCCAGACCCTCACCCGCGCGGCCGCGCAGCAGATCACCGTGAGCTGGCAGGCGGACGATCCCGATGGCGACCGCCTGGTCTACAACCTCTACTTCCGCTCCGAGGACGAGACGCAGTGGATGCTGCTGCGCTCCGGCACGCACGATACTTCCATGACGTTCGACGCCGACATTCTGGCCGACGGCAAGTATTACTTCCGCGTGGTGGCCTCCGACCGCGAGTCCAATTCGCCATCGAGCGCGCGCGAGGCGACGCTCATCAGTTCCCCGGTGATGATCGACAACACGCCGCCCGTCATTACCATGGGCACGGTCCATTACGCCGCCGGCGCCGCACGCGTGGAATGGCAGGCGGCGGACGCCAGTTCGTCCCTGCGCCGCTGCGAATATTCCCTCGACGCCGGCAACTGGGTCCCCATGGACTCCGTCGATGGCGTCATCGATTCTCCGCGCGAGCAATTCGCGCTCGATCTTACCGCACTGGCCGCCGGCGAGCATCTGCTCGTGATCCGCGTGGCCGATAGCGCCAACAATACCGCTACCGCCAAGGTGATTCTCAAATGAGCCAAACTGCCGACCGCCTCGCACGCATTCTCGCCACCGCCCCGCCGCGCCTCGTCGATATTTCCGAAGACGACGCGGGCCGTGAGCCCGCTCCTGGCCACTGGTCGAAGAAGCAGATCCTCGGGCACCTGATCGATTCGGCTTCCAACAATCATCAGCGATTCGTGCGCGCGCAGTTGACCGCGAGTTACCAGGGCCCAAGCTACCAGCAGGAGCAGTGGGTCGCCGCGCAGTCGTATGCCATCGAGAGTTGGCCCGATCTCGTGAACCTCTGGCTGCTCTATAATCGCCATCTGCTGCACATCATCCGCACCATGCCGGAAGCGCCGCTCGCCGTGCCGTGCGCCATCGGCGACAACGCACCGATGCCGCTCGCGGAAGTGATGTCGAGCTACGTCGACCACATGGAGCATCATCTTGGCCAGATTCTGGGGTGAGCCGCGGCCGTGCGCCTGACTCCGCGGAACGTCGCCTGGCTCCTGCGCCGCAGCATTTTCGCGGCCTTCGATGACGGCTGCCTGGGCATCGCCAAGGGCGCCGCTTATTCCGCGCTGCTCTCGTTTTTCCCCATTCTCGCCTCCGCCGCAACCATCCTGGTGCAGACGCGCGCCGAGTTCGTTTCCAAATTTCTCGAGGACACGCTCGACCAGATCGTTCCGCCCGGCACCGAAGACCTGGTGATGCAACAGTTCCGCGTCACCGGCGCCCGTCCCATTTCGCTGCTCGTCGTGGCTTTCCTCATCTCGGTATGGGCGGCATCCGGCGTCATCAAGAGCCTGATGGAGGGATTTCAGATTGTCTATCGCGTGCCGCGCAGCCGAAGTTTTTTGCAAACGCAAGGGGTCGCGGTGGCGATGGTGCTGCTCGCCGCTTTCCCCCTGGTCTGCGCTACCGCGCTGGTGATTTTCGGCGCGCAGGTGGAGAGCACCATGCTCGCCTGGATGAAGGTGGATCCCATGCTCTCGCCGCTCTCCGGGCTGATGCGCGCCGTCAGCCGCGGCACCCGCTATCTGCTGGCCTTTGTCACCACCGTCACCGTTACCTGCACGCTATACCACTTCGGCCCGTATCGCCGGCAGCGCTGGCGATACGTCTGGCCCGGCGCCGTGGTGGCGACCGTCTTTTGGTTGGTGGCCACCGCCGGCTTCGCCTGGTACGTGCGCAATATGGGCCACTACAACGTCATGTACGGCTCCATCGGCGCGGGCATCGCCCTCCTCGTGTGGATGTACCTGATGGCCGTGATCGCGCTCATCGGCTGCGAGTTCAACGCGGAGTACGAAAGGGCGGCGGCGCCGCAGGTCACCACAAAGGGCTGAGCAGGTCGATGCCGATTTTCAACTCGTCCCGGGAGACACCGAAGCCGCGCTCGTAGCACGGGTGTGTGACATGCGGCGTCTGGAACCACTCGCCGCCCTCGAAGATAGTCGTCTTCGTCGCGCAAAATCGCTGACCGTGGGTTTGCAGAGTCCGATTCCTGTCGAGCACTTGAGTGTAGCCTTCGCGGTCGTTGTCCTGCAATCGAGAGTAGGTCTTCATAACCTCGTCGAACTGCCCACGGCTCAGGTCGAACACCTGAAGGCTGCTGTAGGCCGATCCGGCCCCTCCAAATCGGACTCGATCACAAGATCCACGATGCCGTCTCCGCGGAGATCCAACAGCTCAACTCTCTGCAATGAGTGATGGTGCGTCGTCTCCAGAAGGAATCGGTCGTGCACGTCCCAATGCGCCCCATTTTTTATCAGGTGCACCAGGAGCCCGAGCGAAAGGTAGGCCATCGCCGGGTTGGCGCCGACAAAACTATACTGAAGGACGACGAGCAGCCCGCCGCTCCCTTCGTTCGGCCGTGGAAAGACTCTTGTCCGAAGCTCGCGCTCTCGCGAGAATGTCTGTTTCGCGATGTCCTCGGACGCTCCTTCTTCCGCTTTGTTCGTCGCTTTTCCTACGACTCGGTATACTTTCTCGCCGGCCAAGGCGTCCGGAAAGCTCATTGGCCTCTCCTTCGAGCCGCGCCAACCGTAGTCAACTCTCTTTCCCGGCTCGACTGAGATCTGCATGCCGGGAAAGATCGCGGTGAGCGCCGCAAGCCGAACGGCTTCGTCGGAAATTGGACGATCGGATTCGGCAGCCATTACGGCCGCGCAGCAGACGAATAAAACGAGACGACGTGGCCTGGGCACACGAATAGAATAGCGCGGCGATGCCAACAGCTCACGCGGCTCGCTTCCTTCGGCGCGGGGACGACGATGATTGTACCGTCAGCCGAAGCCCACACGCTCGCAATACAGCAGCCAGGCTATCCACTGACGGATTGCCGGACTTCGAGAGCATTCTATAAAGGCTCTCGCGGTTCAGACGTGTCTCGCGCGCCAGAATCGCTACGCCGCCGCGAGCGTCAGCGACGTCACGCAGAGCCAACAGAAACACCCGGATGTCCGCATCCTCCAGGCAGGCGTTCAGGTAGTGTGCGGCCTCGCTGGGGTCTTTCAACGCATGCAGGAGATTTTCGCGATAGGAAGTGGTGCTAATTTTCGGCTTTGGCATCTAAGTATTCCCTCCAGTATTTCTGCGCCGTAAGAATATCCCTCTCCTGCGTTCTTTTGCTTCCGCCGCAAAGCAGGAGCACAACCGATACCCCGTCTCGTCCATAATAGATTCGGTACCCGGGGCCGAAATCGATTCGGAGTTCCTCGACCCCGCCACCGACAGATTTATAGCTGCCGAGACGAACGCGATTCAGCCGGGCCCGTACTGCTGCCATTGTTTTGGCATCTCTTAAAGAGTCGAGCCACTTCGAAAAGGGAGCAACCTTGCCTCTTCGAAAGATGAGGATCTCGATTCGCTCCACACCTCAACTGTAGCTTATAGGCTACACAGCGTCAACCATTCTTAACTGCTCGCCTGAACCCGGCCTTCATCCCTTTCAACAGCCGCTCTTCTGCCGGATCGCGCTGGGCGTACACCTTATTCTGCCGCCGTAATAATCGCGCGGTTGTCCAGGCCTCGCGCAAAGTTCTTTTATGCTTACCCACTCCGGCCGTCCTCAGTGCTTCCCGAACATCTCCTGCACGTTCTTCCGTAACTGCGCCTGGCTGTCCGCGCGAGTGTAGAACATATGCCCGCCGGCGTACTCCCGGACCGCCACGCGCGTGGCATCGCCCATCACCGGCATTTGATCCACGGTCAGAATCGATCCCATGAACGGGCACGAGAGGTCATTCCACCCATGCGCGATCAGCACCCGCAGCTTCGGATCGGCCGCCACTGCTTCGCGCAGGTCGTTAACCGCTCCTCCTCGCAGAGCGCGGCTATCGTTGTCCCATTGGCTGGCCACCTCGTAGCTGAGCGTGTTGAACCGGGCGTCGGTCTTCCACCCTGCCACGCGCGTGACGAAGTCCACCATCGCTGTCGTCGTCGGCGCGATGATGCTCTCCAGCAGCGGGTCGTTCGCGCGCTGAAAAGGCGCAAACGGGAATGGATCGTACGACGTCACGTTCGAGTCGTACACGCTGCCGATCTTCCCCTCCTCGCGGAATACTTCGCGCAGATACGCACCGATCTCCAGCCTTCCGCCGGCCCGGCGCACAAATTCTTCCTCGAGTCCGGTCAGTTCGGTCACCCGCTTTACGATCCGCGACGTCGCTTGCGGATCGGAGCGGCCCTTCAGCAGGTCGGTGACGTACTCGCCCCGCGTGTACGCAATCACCGGCGCCATGGCTTCCGGCGTCAGCTTGTGCTGCCGCTCCAGGTGCGCCGCCGTGATCGAAGGCAGCGTCAACAGCCACGGCATGGGAGAAACGTCGCCGTTTTCGTCGAGCGTGGGATTGAGGTAGGGCGACACCAGCACCACGCCATTCATCGCCACTCCCAGCGTCGACTGCAGATAATGCGTAATCCGCGGCCCGCGATATCCGCCGTAGCTTTCGCCCACGAAGTATTTGCGCGAGCCCATGCGCCCGTTCTTCACAAGCCAGTCGTAGATGACGCTTGAAAGATAGTGGATGTCGTTGTCGGTCGTGTAGAACTGCTTCTTCGTCTCGTCGGCCGACACCAGCGAGCGGCTGAATCCCGTGCCGATGGGATCGATAAACACCAGGTCGGTGAAGTCGAGCCACGTACCGGAATTGTCGAGCAAAGTCGCCGGATCGGAGGGGCTGTCGCCTTCGTCCCCGAACCGTATGTGTTTCGGGCCGATCGCTCCCAGATTGAGAAATACCGACGCCGCTCCCGGTCCGCCGTTGAGCGCAAACGTGACGGCGCGCCCATCGCCTTCCATGGTGTAAGCCGTGTAGACCACTTCGCCGCTTTTCTTGCCGTCCTTGTCGTAGACCGGCAGCGTCCCGACCGTAACGGTGTAATGCAGCATCTTGCCGTCGAGCTGAATGCTCTGCGCCACATGCGCGTCCGCGGGTAGCGGCGGCTGCTTGTCCGAGGATTTTGTTTCGGCGGCAGCGGGTGGAGTAGCAGGCTTGGATTCCTGGGCCATCGCGCCCAGCGGGCCCAGCATGGTGATCAGCAATACAACCGGTACGTTCATGCGAAGAGAAGTCATTTTGTCACAATACCGTACATAGCAGGCATTCTTCGCGCCGGCGTCCTTTGGATATTCCAAAGGAGTTGTGTTATTCTTCCTTTGGAATGTCCAAAGAAGCCAAAACGGAGATCCTGCAGGGCACGCTCGACCTGATGGTGCTCCAGACGCTGGATGCCTTAGGCCCGCTGCATGGGTATGGCATTGCCCGCCGCATCGAGCAGGTGAGCGAATCGGTCCTGCAATTGAACGAAGGCACGGTCTACACCGCGCTATTGCGTTTGCAGCAGCAGGGCGCCATCCGCTCGGAATGGGGTGAATCGGAAAATAAGCGGCGCGCGCGCTTCTATTCCATCACTACCCGCGGAAAGAAGCAGCTTGCGCGCGAGGCCGAAGACTGGCGGAAGATCGCGGGCGTGATCGGCCGCCTTTTGCGCCTGGCCGACCAGAAGGCAGTCCAATGATGTTCCTTTCCAAGCTCCGCTATCTCTTGGCATCGCGCTGCTCGCGGGGGGAATTCGACGAAGAAGTGGAGAACCACATCGCCATGCTGGCGGGGCGCTTCACCGCCCAAGGCATGACGCCGGAAGAAGCTCTTCGGGCCGCGCGCCGGCAGTTCGGCAATCGCACATCGCTCTCGGAAACCCGCGCCGAAATGCAGAGCTTTGTCTGGCTGGAAACGCTCTGGCAGGATCTTCGCTACGGCGCGCGCCTTCTTCGCCGGAATCTGGGTTTCGCGGCCGTCGCGGTGCTCACGCTCGCGCTGGGCATCGGTGCCAACACCGCCATTTTCAGCGTGGTGAACGCCGCCATTCTGCGCCCTCTTCCCTATCCCGATCCCGGGCGCCTCGCCATACTGTGGGGCAATGTGAAACGCGAAAACGTCGAGCGCCGCGGCACCACTTACCCCGATTTTCAGGACTGGCGCGATCAAAGCCGACGGTTCGAAGGCATGGCCGCGTTCGACGACCACAGTTTCGTGCTCACGGGCGTCGATAACCCCGAGGCACTCGGGGGCGAGTACGTTTCGGCATCGTACTTCTCCCTGTTGGGAATCCATCCGCAACTCGGCCGGACATTCAACCGCGAGGAAGATCGCGTGCCTCAACGCGATGCCGTCGCCCTGCTCAGCGATCGCCTATGGAAGCGCCGTTTCGGCGGCGATCCCGCAATCCTGGGGCGGACGATTCAGTTGGACGGCCGCGCCTATAACGTCGTGGGCATCGCGCCGGCCGGATTTCAGGGGGTGGGCCATTCAGCGGAAATCTGGGCGCCATACACTATGTCGGGCAGCGCGGAGGAACTGGGGTCGCGCAGAATCGTCGGGCTGCGCGTACTGGCGCGGCTTCGGCCGGGAGTGTCTTTCGCGCAAGCCCAGGCCGAGATGAATGGGATCGCCAAGCGGTTGGAGCAGGCCTACCCGCGCGACAACCAGGCGCGCGGCGTGGAGGTCGCATCGCTCACGCAGGAAACCACGGGCAACGTCCGCACGCCCCTGTTGGTGTTGCTGGCTGCCGTCGGATTTGTTTTGCTTATCGCCGTCACCAACGTTGCCAACCTGCTGCTGGCGCGGGCGGAAACCCGCCAGCACGAGGTGGCCATGCGGGCCGCGCTGGGGGCGAGCCGCGGTCGAATCATCCGCCAGCTTCTGGTGGAAAGCGCGATCCTGGTGACGCTCGGCTGCCTGGCCGGAGTAGCATTGGCGCATTACGGCCAACGGGCGCTCATGGCGGCGAGTCCGTTGGAGTTTCCGAACTTTGTGCACCCGACCATCGATGCTTCGGTAGCGCTATTCACTCTGGCGATTTCCTGCGCCGTGGCCGTAGCGCTTGGGCTCGCGCCCGCCACGCAAGTGAGCACCGCGGGAGTTGCCGCCCGGTCCGGAATCGGATCCAGGAACTCGCGCTTTCGCGACGCACTCGCGATCGCCGAGCTCTCGATTTCACTTCTGCTGCTCATCGGCGCCGGCCTGATGATTCGCAGTATCGTGCACCTTTCGGCCATCGATCCGGGCTATGACCCGGCTCACCTCGTAATCCTGCGGGCGGGACTGCCGCAGGCGAAAATTTCCGCGCCCGGTGACATCCTCCGCGGCATTTCGGCGCTGCCGTCGGTCGAATCGGTAAGCCTTGGGAGCGACGCTCCGTTCACGGGAGAGTTTGCCATCTATTACACGGCCGAGGGCCAGCCGCCGATGACCGCCCAGACCATGCCGCGCGCCTATCTGCACCGCGTCTCGCCCGACTTTTTCCGCACGCTGCGCACGCCATTCCTTTACGGCCGGCCATTTTCCGTGAACGAAATCCACGATGGCGCCAACGTGGCAATCGTGACGGAAAACCTGGTACGGCGATTCTGGCCGGGCGAAAATCCCATCGGCAAGACTATTAAGTTGGGCCGCGCGGATGTCGCCAACCCGTGGCTGACCATCGTCGGTGTAGTCGGCGAGATGAAATACCGCGGCCTGCCTGAGAACCCGACCGCCGATCCCGACCTCTTCCTCGTATTCAACGAGCGCTCTTCCTCTTTCACCGTGTTGGTGCGAACTTCTACGGACGCCGCCTCCATGCTGCCGGCCATTCGTGCGGCTGTGCGGCAAACCGAACCGTCGACGCTCATCTTTAACGCCGACGCGCTCGAGAACTTCATCGCCCAGGAACTGGCGGGCTCGCGCATCGCGGCATGGATGATGTCAATCTTCGCTGGAATTGCCCTTTTTCTCACGTCGATCGGTATTTACGGGGTCATCTCGTACGGCGTCTCGCGGCGAACGCGGGAGATCGGCTTACGGGTGGCGCTCGGTTCGGGACGCGCTGGCGTGCTGCGGCTGGTGGTCGGTCGCGGCATGGCCCTGGTGATCGCCGGGCTGGTTCTGGGAACAGCCGCTGCGTTGGTGCTCACGCGCGTGCTGGCGTCGATGGTGCACGTGAGTGCGACCGATCCGCTGACCTTCGCCGGAGCTTCGGCCGTGCTCGCACTGGTGGCGTTGATTGCGTGCCTGCTGCCGGCCGTCCGGGCGAGCCGTATCGATCCCGCGATCGCTCTACGGGAGCAATAGAAAAGGCACCGTCGCGTATTGAAACGGCAGCCCTTACTGAGCCGCGACCGCAAGGGAGCGGTGTCTTTTCACCCCAAAACGCTAGGATCGGCCGCCGCGCTCGCGCTGGTGGCGCTGATTGCCGGCCTGCTGCCGGTCGTCCGGGCTCCTCGCGGGTCCCCGGGATCGGTCTTGGGGTTTTTCGTGCTGCAAGCACTAGGGTTACGAGCCGCCGCCGATCCTCGGGACCCACGGACAACGGATCCTCACCCCAAAAACGTAAGCTTCTGCGACCCGAAATTCGGGAAATTCGGGAAGATCGTGGGCAGCACCGAATCCGGGATGCCGAACCACGATGCCAGCGTCGCACCGTACTGATCGATCGCCGTCGTCGGAATCCAGCGTCCGCGCGTGTCGGTATCGTTCGGTCCGCCGAGTTCGAAAGTCGGGAAAGCGCCATAAATCTGCCCGCCCGCGACCGCTCCGCCGATCACCATGTGATGGCCGCCCCAGGCATGGTCGCTGCCATCGGTCGTGGTGGGCTGGAACGTCCGGTTGAAATCCGATTCGGTGAACGTACTGACGTTCTCCGCCACCCCTAGTTCCTGCGTGGCCGAGTAGAAGGCGGAGATCGCCTGGCTCACCTGCGGGTACAGCGCGTTGTGCGTTTCCAATTCGCCGCCATGCGTGTCGAACCCGCCCGCGGAGCAGAAGAAGATCTGCCGGTTCATCCCCAGGTAGCTGGCCACCTGGATGATCTGCGCCACCTGCTGCAACTGCTCTCCGAGGGTCGTCTTGGGGAAGGTGGTCTTAAGCGGGGTGCCCTTCGCCAGCGCATTCGAAAGGTTCGTGGCGTCGTTGATACTATTGGCCAGCGTGTTGTTCGCGGCCTGTGCCAGCGACAGACCGGAATCCGTGGTCAGCAGGCTCGTGAGGCAGTCATATCTCGCCTGCGACGACGCGCTGGAATTGAACCCCAAAAGGTTCAGATTTCCGCCGGGCGACACCGCCACTGGCTGCGTGTTGGCGCCCGTGCCCAGCAAGGCATTGCCGGCTACCGAAAAGAACACCGGAAACGTAGAAGCATTCATCTTCTGCGCCCCGACGTAATCAGCCACCCGGCCGGCCCATCCCGTAGCGCCGTTGCCTTGCGCGATCGAAGTCTGCCATTGCGCCTGCTGATCGGAGTGCGAGAACAGGTTCGCGGGCACGGGCACCTGCGCCGCCTGATACTGCGCGCGCGTCAAGGGCTGCACCAGCGATCCGACATTGGCCACCACGGCGAGTTCTTTCGAGGAAAACAAGCTCGCCAGTTCGGGCAGCTTCCCGTGAAAGGCGTAAGGCGCGTTGGACGTGCTGTATACCGTCGGCGTCAGTTCCGACGCGCTCAGCGCCAGACTCCCGCGGATGGAGCTGTACGCCTTGTAGTTGGTGTCGTCCATGGGAATGACGCTGTTGTTCGAATCGTTGCCGCCGAACATGAAGACGCATACCAGGGCGCGATAATTGGAGGCGCTTTGCGCCATCGCCGGCAGCAATCCGAATGGCCCGAGGGCCAGCGATCCGACCGAAGCCGTAGTGACTCGAATAAATCCTCGACGTGTAAACATGGCGTGCCCCTTTAGTGAATCACTTGATACTCGCTCGACGACAGAATCACATACAGCGCGGCTTGCGCCTTGGCCGTCGGCGTCGATTGCGCCGCGGCCGCGGCGGTCGCCGCTTGCGTCAATACCGTCGACATCCCGCTGTGGAGGAAAACATAGCCGATGTAATTGACCAGATTGCCGATGCTTGCGGCCTGGTCGACGAATGGCGCTAAGCTCAGGGTCGTCGTCTTATCGAGCGAGCCGTACAAAGTTGTGCTGACGATATTTGCCCGGTCGGCCGAGGTTTGCGTCGAATTAATCTGAAATTCCGGGCCTAGCAAACCTCCCTCGATCTGGTATTGCGGCGAAAAGTAGCTGAAGACGCTCGGCGCGACGAAAAGATTTTGGCCCAATTCCTGGGAGTAACCGTTGAGCGTGTTGGCCGGACCGACCGAAGCATTCAGCCCGCGCAACATGCTCGCGAGGAACAGGACCGGTTCGCGGAAATGGCCGAAATTGGCGCTCACTGTCGCGCCGGCATCGTCGTCCGCGCGCGCTTCCGGATCGGTGAGGATGGCGGCGATCACCGGCCGCAGCGCGCCATGCATGCCGGAGAAAACCTCCGATACACGCTGGATGTAAGCCGGGCTGGGATTGCTGGCGACCAGGTGCTGGATCAACTGCTGGCTGACGAACGGCGCCATGGTGGGCTGGGCCATCAGGTCGTCGATCAGGGTGTCCAGGTCCTGTTCAGCGGTTTGTCCGGCGGGAATCGTCAGACCATTGAAGATGGCCTTCGCGGTGGTATCGTGCTCGGCCTCGACCGCGAACATCTGTCCGAAATAATAAGGTGGGTTGTTATTCTTCGCAGTCGCGCCCGGCGCGGTGGGATAGGTCCACCCGGTGATCGCTTTCGCCAGATTCGTGACCACCGCCTGATCGTAAGTTGGCACGGGATTGTGGTTCGAGTCGAGCGCCGGGCTGCCGTCAGGGTTCAATTCGATCAGTCCCAGCGTGAAAAGCTGCATCAACTCGCGCGCATAGTTCTCGTTGGCCGCCGTTCCCTTTGCCGGATTCGCCTTATTGTTGTTCGCCATATTCAGGTACGTTCCCATGGCGGGGCTCAGGGTGACGGCCTTAATGATGTCGCGGTAATTCTTGAAGGCGTTGTCGCGGAAGATGCGCCAGTACGGCGGAAACGCGTAAGCTGCTGGAACCGTGGTTTGCGACACGACCCAGATCTCCGAAAGAGCGAACGCCACGCGCTGCCGCAACTGGTCGGGCCCATTTACCGCGTTTTGATAAAACGCTGCCGTAACCGGCGCGAGATTCTCGTTGGTAGTGCCCGTGGAGCTGAGAAGCGGTTGATCGGGAAGGTCCGAGAGCGCAGCCTTATATTGCGCTTCCAGCCAGTCCGTGATCCCCGTTTTCTCAAGCACCGCGATGGCTTCGGGCGTCGGTCCCCAGGTTGCCTGATCCAGAAAACGCGCCGCGGCGCGATCGGTCATTTGCTGGCTGAATGCGGATAGAGAAAGCACCAGCAGGCAGAAAAGCGATTTCATGACCCCTCCGAAAAGTTCCCAATTCTTTAAACACGTGAACTCGCGGGAAGTGTCGCAGAAATCTTCCGAGCCGCGACCGCGAAGCGAGGGAGCGGTGCCTTGCGCAGCCAAGATCCTGCGTCTACCGCTTTTCGATCCAACGAAGCCAATCGTCTATGCCGGCGCCGGTGGTGTTCGAAACCTGCAGGATTTCGATTCCCGGTTGAATACTCCGCGCATTGGCGATGGCGTCGTCCAGGCGGAACGGAACATACGGCAGCAGATCCACCTTGGTGAGCACCATAAGCTTGGATTTAAAAAAGATACCTGGATATTTCAGCGGCTTTTCTTCGCCTTCGGGAACACTGAGGAGCACCACTTTAGCGGCTTCGCCCAAGTCGTAGCTCGTGGGGCAGACGAGATTGCCCACATTTTCGATGAAGAGCGTATCGAGCGATGCCAGATCCCATCCTTCGAGTGCCCGAACGATCATCTTGGCGTCCAGATGGCAGGCGCCGGCGGTTGTGATCTGCCGCACAGGAAACCCGTAGCGCGCCAGGCGCCGCGCGTCGGCGTCGGTCTGGATATCGCCGGTAAGCACGGCGACCCGCTTGTCTTTGGGAAACGAAGCCAATGTTCGCTCGAGCAGGGCCGTCTTGCCCGACCCCGGGCTCGAGATCAGATTCAGGCAGAAAATGCTGTGACGGGCGAATTCGGAGCGCAATTCCGCCGCCAGACGGTCATTCTCGCTTAGTACCTTGCGCTCCAGATTCACGGTGGTCGTGGTTCCGCTCATGGTTGTTCCAACTCCAGACTGCTCAATTCCAATTCGTCCGCCGGGGTATCTTCGATCGCCAGCATCATGCCCTCGAATAGCGTTCCGCGCGTAATCGCCTCGAAGCAGAACGAGAGCGAATCGCGATCCACCCCCGACATCGCCCCCACTTTGACGGTGACCTTGACGGGCCGGGCGCCGCCATACGGGCGCATCTCCGTCCCCACCGCTTCCATGATCGAATTGGCGATTCCGACTTCGTGCATCAGCAAATCCTCGGCAGTTGATCGCCGGCCAGCATATCGACAATGCGCGAAGTGCCGAAGAGTGTGCGCATCGTCACCATGCCGGCATGATCGCCGGTCACGCGCCCAACTACCGCCGCATCGGCGCCCAGCGGATGGCGCCGCATCGCATCCACTATGGCGTCTGCGGATTCACGAGCCACAATTGCTACCAGCTTGCCTTCATTGGCGACGTAGAGCGGATCGAGTCCCAGCAATTCGCAAGCGCCGCGCACCGCGCTGTGGATGACGATGGCACCCTCGTCGATTTCGATCCCCACCGCGGATTGCTCCGCGATCTCGTTCAGCGTGCTGGCCACACCGCCGCGAGTGGGGTCCCGCATCGCCCGGATGGCGTTCGTCCCAGCAGTTGCGAACATCGCGTCCACCAAAGTGTTGAGCGCCGCCGAATCGCTCGCGATATCGCTCTCCAATTCCAGGCCCTCGCGTTCCGAGAGAATGGCGATGCCGTGGTCGCCGATGCTGCCGCTGAGGATGACCGCATCTCCCGGCTGCGCGATGCCGGCCGAAAGCCGCACTCCCTCACGCAAGAGGCCAATACCAGCGGTATTGATGTATACGCCATCGCCTGAACCGCGTTCGACGACCTTGGTATCGCCGGTGACGATGGTCACCCCGGCCTTCGCCGCGGCCGCCGCCATGGAATCGGCGATCCGCCGCAGGTCGGCCATCGGGAATCCTTCCTCCAGAATGAAAGCCGCGCTCAAGAACTCAGGAATGGCGCCGCCGACCGCCAGATCGTTGATCGTGCCATGGACGGCCAGCGAACCGATGTCGCCGCCGCGGAAAAAGAGGGGCTTGACGACGAAGGAATCGGTCGTGAATGCCAGACGCGCGCCGCCGATCTCGAACGAAGCTTGGTCCTCCAGTTTAGCCAGTACGGGATTCGTGAAAGCCGGCAGAAATACGTCGCGCAGAAGCTCCGCGCTCAGCTTGCCGCCGCTGCCGTGGCCCAACAATATGGTGTCGCGCGTGGCGATGGGCGCGGGGCAGACCAGCGGAATCATCGCACCGCCTCCTTGGTCGCTTCGTTGTGCCGCCGGTACGCATAATATGCCGCGCACACGCCTTCGCTCGAGACCATCGGCGCGCCCAGGGGACGTTCGGGGGTGCACAAGGTGCCGAACGCGGCGCAATCCAGCGGCTTTTTCAGCCCCTGCAAAACCAGCGCGCTGATGCATTCCTCCGGTTCGTGCGCCGTAATCTCGCCGGTGCCGTAGATCAGTTCGGCATCGTATTCCGCGAATTCCGGCCGCAGTTTGTACCCGCTCATGGGAATCGGCCCGATGCCGCGCCATTTGCGGTCGCTCACTTCGTACACCTGCACGAGGATGCGCTTCGCCCCGAGGTTGCCTTCCCGCGAAACCGAACGCACGTACTGATTTTCCACCTCCGCGCGGCCTTCTTCGAGCTGCGCCACCAGCATCCGCACCGCTTCCAGCAGGTCCACCGGCTCGAAACCGCCGATGACGATGGGCAGGTGAAAATCGCGGCTTAAATCCTCGTACTCGCGCGTGCCCATCACGGTGCAAACATGCCCCGGTGCGATCAGCCCCTGCACGCGGTTCGCGGGCGACGCCAGAAGGGCGCGCATCGCCGGCGGCACGAGCACATGCGCCGCCAGCAGCGAAAAGTTTTTGAGCCCTTCGCGCTTCGCCTGCCAGACCGACATGGCATTGGCCGGAGCGGTGGTCTCGAACCCGATTCCGAAGAACACCACCTGCCGCGACGGATTCTCGCGCGCCAGTTTCACCGCGTCCATGGGGGAATAGGCGACGCGCACGTCCCCGCCGGCGGCTTTTACGCGGAACAGGTCGGAATGCGAGCCCGGCACACGCAGCATGTCGCCATACGAGACGAAGATCACCCCGGGGCGGGCCGCGATATCCAGCGCCTTATCGATAATTTCAAGCGGCGCCACGCAGACCGGGCACCCCGGGCCGTGCACCAGCTCGATTTCGGGCGGCAGCATTTCGTCCAGCCCATATCGCATGATGGTGTGGGTCTGGCCGCCGCAAATCTCCATCAGCACCCACGGCCGCGTGACTCGCGCGCGCACCGCCTGCGCGATTCCCTTGGCAACCGCGGCATCGCGATACTCATCGATGTATTTCACGGCTGCCCTTCTTCCTCTTCGAACAACGCGCCCATCTCCGCCAGCAGCTCGTAGGTGCGCTTCGCCTCGGCCTCATCGACTTTGCTGATGGCGAACCCGACGTGCACGATGACATAGTCGCCGACTCCCGCCTCGGGAACGAAATCGAGATACACCTGGCGGGTAACACCGCCGAATTCGACTTTCGCGATGCGATTGGGGCCGACGTCCCGCGACTCCAACACTCTTCCAGGCACGGCCAAGCACATTGTGGTGATTTCCTACGATGAGCATATCAGAAAATCAGAGTAAAAGATCACAAACTGTTTAGAAATTCCACGTGAATGGGTGAATATGGGGCATAATGCCTAGTAATGCCCCCAATTGTGTCGCGATTTTGACCATTTTGCACTCATCTCGAATGGGCAATTGGTTGGAAACCCATGGCTGTCGAATCCGTCCCGGTTTGAGATCAGGCGACAACGCGGTCGCGCGCCTGGTCCAGAACCATATTCTGTAGCGATTCGAGCGCTTCCACTACGCGCTCCATGAAGTCGTCGGTACGCGCCATGGAGGTGCGAATCGACTCGATCGCGGCGGCGTGCTCCTTGACGGTGGTTCCCAATTCCCGCATTTCGTCGATCAGCGCACCCTGCATTTCCGCGAATTGGCTCGCGGCCTGCTCGGCATGTTGAACGCTGTCATGTGCCGCGGCGAATTTAGTCTCGAGCGAGAGGATTTGCTCCTGTGTGGTTGCCACTGAGCGCGAAACCGTTTCGAGGACGGCCCGCTGCTCGGCTCGCGCCTGCTGCAGACTGTCGATCATGACGGTCTGCGGCTCGATTCGTGAGTTAAGCCGCGACTCCAGTTCCGGCAGCCCGGAAATCGCCTGTTGGACGTTCGTCAGCACACTTTCCTGTTGGTCGATCCGCGTCGTCAGACGCGATTCCAACTCCGCCACGCTCGAGAGCAGGCTTTCCTGCTGCTCGATCGACGTCGCCAGCCGCGACTCCAACTCCGGAACGCTCGCCAGCACGCCCTCATGCTGTTCGATGCGCGAGGTCAGCCGTGATTCCAGCTCCGGCATCCCGGCAATCGCCTGTTGGGTGGCCGCCAACCCGCCTTCCTGTTGCTCAATCCGCGCCGTCAGACGCGATTCCAACTCTGGAACGCTCGCCAGCACGCCCTCGTGCTGTTCGATCCACGAGGTCAACCGCGATTCCAGTTCGGGCATCCCGGCAATCGCCTGCTGGGCGTTCGCCAGCGCGCTTTCCTGTTGGTCGATCCGCGCCGTCAGCCGCGACTCCAGCTCCGGCATA